>Ga0315910_10001456_pt1 | contig 21664 bp, 11 predicted proteins | sample EdamamesoilMG_FD_204470 | JGI IMG/M metagenome (GOLD analysis project Ga0315910, IMG submission 204470) | Garden soil microbial communities collected in Santa Monica, California, United States - Edamame soil | ecosystem: Environmental > Terrestrial > Soil > Garden | place: USA: California... | reverse complement strand
GTCGTCGCACTCCCCTTCGTCGAACATCTGTTGGTGGCAGAGGCCAATGGTCGACGTCACCGAGGGGTAGTCGGGGCACTCGTTTTGCGCCGCGTTGTTGAGCGCAGGGGGTGAACAGATCTTGGCCCTGATGCCGCCGTGGAAGGTGTCGTTTTCGTAGTCGTACTGTGCTTGCTGACTCGCGCAGTCTTCTCCCTCGGTATGGCGAGTGAGCGGAGGGAGACAAATGCAGGCGCGGAACTGGTTGACGCGAGCCACGCAATCCTCGTGGAAGTCACCGGTGTCAGGCGGGTTTGGCTTGCAGTTCGGGTCAGGTGTGCACGTCGTTGCTCCACCCCCCGAGCTGACCGAGCCCCCAGAACCGCGACCGCCCGAGCCGAAGGGAACGCCACCCGTGTTCAACTGGGCCCCACCTGAAGCCACAGCGCCTCCCGTGGCCGCTGCACCTCCCGAACTGAGAGCGGCACCTCCAGAACCCAGATGTTGGCCGCCGGAGCCCACAGTTCCCCCGACCGCCCCGGAGTTGTCTCCACCCGAGCCGTCGCCCTGTTCAGTGCCGGGCCCATCGTCTCCGGACGTGCACGATGCTAGGCCCAGGCTGGCGAGCGCCCACAGGCTGGCGAGGAGAGAGGAGCGCTGCAGCGTCATGTGCTTTTGCCTCGACGGGTCATCTCAGACAGTTCCCTGCTGCGAACGCAGGGTGCGTTTCAGCCGCGCGCGGAAGCGCCCATAGGACAGGATGGACACGCACGCTACGAGCCAAGCCGCGCTCGATGAGTTGCCGCTGGATTGAGCGGGACCGACGCGGCATGAGCAACCGCTCTCGCTCGCATCCGGCTCGCCCGTGGGGCCCGCGCCACCGCTGCTTCCTGGGTTCATTCCTTCCGCACCGCCAGAGCCGCTGCCTACCGAGGGATTGCCCCCTGAACTCGCAGCGCCGCCCGTCCCTGCAGCGCCGCCCGCGGCCGTACTTGCGCCCGCGCCACCGGCGCCGAGGGCTCCGCCCGCACCTGCCGCCCCGCCACTGCCATCGGCCCCACCTGTGCCGTCGCTCGGTACGGTCGGTCCGCTGAACATCCACCAGTTGAACTTGAACAGGTCGTCGCCGCTCCCCTTGAAGACCAGGAAGAGATCATGAACGCCACTGCCTCCGCTCACCGAGCAGGTCTTGGTGGTCCACGACGCAGTATTCGATACGTCACACGTGCCGAGCGGTGTGCCCGACGCGCTGTCGAGATGGATTTCGATGCTGGCACTGTTGCCGGCGTTTGAAACGCGTACGTCCAACGACGTCACGCCGTCCAAGAAATCAACGTTTTTTACCTTGATGTAGTCGCCATCGCTGATGGATCTGACGTTCATGCCCCCACCCTCGTCAGCGCAGCCCTCCGTCTTGATCCCCGACGAGAAGGCGATCGTCTCCGCCTCCACCCGCTCAAAAGGATTCAACGTGGCGACTGCGTCCGGGCCCTCGTTGCTCATCGTCAGCGCCGGAATGCTGCCGTCCGTGCCATACGTGAACTCCTCCACACAGACGGAGCGCCGATAGTCGTTGCCTCCGGGGAGCGCGCTATTGTGATAGAAAAAGTAGGAGTGCCCTTTGTAGTCGACGATGCCGGCGTGGTTGGTGAAGGTCTTGCCGGGGCCCATGATGTCGCCGCGCACGCTCCAGGGTCCCGTTGGGCTAGTGCTGGTGGCGTAGCTGATCTTCTCGGTTCCGCTCGTGGCGGCAAAGACTAGATAGTAGAGCGACTCCCGCTTGTAGAACCATGGTCCCTCGGTAAAGCCAGACAAGCTCACGTTGGTGACCGACCCTGAGTAGCTCGTCATGTCTGCGTTCAGCCTGACGTAACGCAGGGTTCCGTTGCCCCAATACATGTAGGCCTGGCCGTCGTCGTCGATGAACACGGTGGGGTCGATGTTGCTGGACCCTTGGGCCGCCAGCTCTCTCCCGAGAGGATCCCTGAACGGGCCTCCGATGGTGTCCGAAACAGCCACACCAATCTTAGCACCGGTGTTGTTGTTGATGGGCAGGTAGAGGTAGTACTGATCGTTGCGCGCAATGCCCTGCGGCGCCCAAGCGTTGTCCGTGGACCAGCTGAAGGTATCTAAACTAGCGGGCGAGCCGAGGTCCGTCCAATTCACCATGTCTTCGGTGGAGTAGAGCCACCAGTCGTTCATGGTGTAGAAGTTGTTGACCGTCGCGTCCTCGTCGTGTGAGGTGTAGAGGTACAACTTGCCTTCGTGCACCATAGGCGCCGGGTCGGCCGTGTAGTTCGTTTGTACGATGGGATTGTCTGCATGGACCAGAGTCGGACGCAGGGTAAGGACGCTCACGAACAGAACGACGCGCGTGGGTGTTGGCAGCTTTTTCGGCACATCCGAACCGTATCGCCGAAGCCCCCGCAAGACATGGGGCTAAAAAATGCACCCCGCCGCCTGGATAATTCTCGGTGAGAAAAAACGGAGACGAAACAGAGCTGGGTCTAGTGGATGGCTACGGTGAGTATGCACTACCGGCGCGATCGCTGACTAGTTTTGGGTCGTGTTGGCGATCCACTGGTGCTTTTCTTGGAGCCAGATGTACTTCACCTTTTTCCCGCAACCAGAGACTCCCACGGTCTGATACGGGGCAGCCCCTTGGCCGAGGGGCGTTACTTGAATCTCAGCGACCTCACAGCTCAAATCGAAAGAGGCTTGCTTCTCCAGCGACTCCTTGGCGCCCGCACGAGTCTGGTACCACCCCTCGCTACCGATGATGATGGAACCACATGCGCTGCACAGCAGCAGCGTCACGCCAATGACAATGCTTTTGATCATAGCGCGAAGGTACCCAGCCACCTGTCGAGCGGCAAGCGATGAGTCGAGCGGAGCAGCGATGGATGTCGTATCGATCGTGCGTGGGTTCTTGTTGCTGGACCGCCGAGACTGCGCTCGTACGAGTCAGCCAGGCTGATGGGTCTTCCTGGCGCCAGAGCCGGCTAACCAGTAGCTGGACTTGAGGCTGGGCGCGGAGGGCAGAATCTTCAATGTCCAATTGAAAATTCTGCCTGTGGTGGCGAAAATGACGGCAACCCGACTGCCAAGTCGCAGCGGGACAAGGCCGGCGGAGAAACGCGATGCAATTGGTTGGAGTGCGAAGTCGCTGCCGTCAGATTTCTTTTGACCCTGCTGGGGTGCTCCATCACGATCAGCGCGATCTCTTGGATTATTCTAGCGTTAAGTTAGCTTGACCAACCCTTGTTGCTTAGTGAACTGCCATGACCTCACCACGCCCCCCCCACCGCACTGTTTTGCACGGTCTCGCTCTGCTCGTTCTTGGCTCATCCTGGGCCATGGCCTGTGGTGCCCCACCCGCGCCTGGGGACGGTGACGGCGACCCCACGACCAACGCCAGCGGCGATGGGGATGACGAGACCGAAATCGATCCGACGACGAACAACAACACCACCGAGATCGACACGGACACCGGGCAAGAGCCCACGGCCAATTGTGGCGACGGCGTGCGCGATGCCGACGAGGCCTGCGACGACGGCGGCCTGGAGAGCGGTGACGGTTGCGGGAGCAACTGCCTGGTCATCGAGCCTGGCTTCATCTGTCCAGATGAGGGCCAGCCGTGTCGACCGTACGCCAAGTGCGGCGACGGCGCCATCATCCTGCCGGAGCAATGTGATGATGCGGGCTCCGCCGAGCCCGGCTGCTCGGACACCTGCAAGTTCGAGATAGGATACAAGTGTGATGGGACGCCCAGCGTGTGCACGCCCACCACGTGTGGTGATGGCAACATCGAGGGCGCTGAGACGTGTGACGACAGCAACACCATGCCGTTCGACGGCTGCAGCGACATTTGCCAGGCGGAGCCCAAATGCACCAATTCTGGCTGCACGGGCAGTTGTGGTGATGGCCTCGTACTCAACGATGAAGAATGTGACGACGGCAATACCTTGAACGGGGACGGTTGCTCAGCCACGTGCGAAAATGAAGACGGCTACATGTGCGCGCAGCAGGAGTGCGATGCCACGGCTGGGGACTGCACGCTGTCGTTGCCCATCGTGTACCGCGATTTTACCGATGCTCACGCGGACTTCGAGAGTGAGCCGTGCAGTAGCCGCGGCATCGACGTGGGTCTGGTCGAAGGCGTTCTCAATGACGTGCGCAAGCCCGTGGCTGTGGCGAGCAACAAATGCTTCTCCCCGGCTACGTTTGCAGAATGGTACCAAGGCGACGTAGGCACCGTGTACGCGCGGCGCATCACGCTGTATGAAAATGAAGACGGCGGGTTCGTCAACCGCTTTGGCCCCATGGGGGAGCAGTACCCCGCCGCGGGTCATCCCGAGTACTGCGGCACCGCGGACACCTACGCTGACTGCCAAGAGGCTTCGGATGCCGGCATGTGCAATGGCGTGGTCTACGATCCGGACGTGCACATTTGTTGGACTCCTGAGGACGAAGGACGCCCCACCCAGTGCGCGGCGGGCGCCAATTGCATTGCCGAGGTCACCTACGTGGACGGCACACCCACGTTCTTTCCGCTGGATGACGTGGATAGTGACGAGCCGCGCTACCCGGCCAAGCTGCCCGCGCAGGTGTACGGCGCCAATGGCTTTCCCTGGGAAGCTGGTGGGGACGGCGGCGGTCCAGCGCCCGCCGATTCACCCTTGCACAACTTCTACTTCACCTCTGAGGTCACCTACTGGTTTCAGTACGACGCAGCAGCTGACGCGATGCTGACCTTCATCGGCGACGATGACGTGTGGGTGTTCGTCAACGGCAAGCTGGCAGTCGACTTGGGGGGCGTCCATGTCCCCATGGCTGGTTACGTGCGCTTGAACGGTGGAACCGTGGAGACCGAGACGTGGGAACCCCCCGAGACCCTCACAGGCGCTGACATTCCCATTGATGCGTCCACCGCGACGGCCGCTGATTTTGGTCTGGAAGACGGCAAAGTCTACGAAATCAAGGTATTTCAGGCCGAGCGCAAGCAAGAAGGCTCCAGCTACCAGCTGACTCTGGCTGGCTTCAACACCTCGCGCAGTGAGTGCGTGGCGGATTGTGGTGATGGCATCATCGCTGGTAGTGAGCAGTGCGACGACGGTGAGGAGAACAACGTCGGTGGTCACAACCGCTGCAGCGCCGACTGCACGCTGGGGTCCTTCTGCGGGGACGGCATCGTTCAGGAGGATGCTGGCGAGGAATGTGACGACAACGATCCCAACGAGACGCGGGATTGCGCTGGTTGCCGCGTGTTCTTCATCCGCTGATCAAGAGCTCGTGTGAGGTCCCACTGCGTGCGGGACCTCGCACGAAGCGACGCTCGAGCTGGTACGGCGCGAAGTGCCGATCCTGAGGATGAGCGATTGGTGAGATCCGGGGACAGGGGCGCAAGATGAGGCGCCCCGCGCCTTGTGTGAAGCAGCAGCAGCGCAGTGCCAAGTTTGCTCGCGCCCACGCACAACCACGACGTAGACGCCCGGGGGGCAACATGGCCTAAGCAGCACCACCACTCGCTGTGCAGGCCCCCCGACCGCAAGCGTCACAGCGCTCGCTCTCGTCGGCAAATTCAAGCTACCCTAACAAGTTTTGGGCTACCTGCTGCGCACCAGCCAAAGGTGCGCAATTTAGCTAGAAATGTGATGGGAAAAGGCGAGCATTGGTGGGATCCTGCTACACTTCACCCTACCTGAGCGGCCCCTCTTACCTGGAGTTCATTGACCTATGTTTCGCGATCATTCCGTACTTGTCCGTACCGCGTCTGTGCTTGCCCTGAGCGTAAGCTGGGGAGTGGCGTGTACAGCTTCGGCGCCCCCTCCTGGTTTGGGCGGTGATGGGGACAGTGCCACCTCGTCCACGGACACGAATCATCCGACCACCGAAAATTCGACGACGGAGATCACGCTCGCCAACGGTGATGGGGATTTGGGAGGGGATGGTGATACCGGAGGTAACGCTGTTTGCGGTGACGGTTCAATCGGCACTGGTGAGGCGTGTGACGATGCCAACGCGATGGCCGGCGACGGTTGCTCCGCCGATTGCCAACTGGTGGAGCCGGGGTATTTGTGTCGCGAGGAAGGCACGCCGTGTCATCCGTACTCCAAGTGTGGTGATGGTATCTTGGGGTTTGCGGAGCAGTGCGATGATGCGGGCAATGCGACGCCTGGCTGTTCCGACCTTTGCAAGTTAGAGCTTGGTTATAAGTGCGATGGCTCACCCAGCGTGTGTGTGCCCACGGTGTGCGGCGACACGGCCGTAGATGGTACGGAGACGTGTGAAGACGGCAACACGGTGCCCTTCGATGGTTGTGATACCAACTGCAACAAGGAGCCCGATTGCGCCACGATGAGCGGGATGGGCTGCACCAGCTCCTGCGGTGACGGCTTGATCATCGGGGATGAGGCGTGTGACGACGGCAACGCCCAAGATGGCGACGGCTGCTCCGCCACCTGCCAACAAGAGATGGGCTACACCTGCACCGTGCCGGCGGTGGATCCCAACCAGCCGCTCAAGTTGCCCATCGTGTTTCGTGATTTCAACGTGGGCGCCCCCACGGACTTCCGCGCACCTGAATCCGGACCCGTCGAGGATTGGGAATGCAACGGGTACTCACGGGGCATCGCGACCAATGCGCTCAACATGCAGGGCAAGCCCGTCTACGCCAGTTCACCAGCCAAGTCGTGTGTGACCGCGGCAGGGTTCCCGACCTGGTACGTCGACTCCGAGCAGTCCGCGACCGTGCTGGGCCATGTCACCTTGTTCCCCAATGGGGACGGCGGCTACGTCAATCGCCTCAACGACGATGGCGATCAATTCGTTGCGGCGGATCCGGATGATCCGGCCGAGGTCATCGAGCTGGATGGCAACCCCTTGTTCTTCCCTGTGGACGACGCACCCAACGCCAAGACGCCGATGTCGCAGTATTCCGAGGCGCGCATCCCAGCGCAGGTGTACCAGGGCATTGGTTGGCCGTGGGAAGCGGGCGGCACCGACGAAAATCCCCCCGCCGGTTCGCCCCAGCACAATTTCCATTTCACTTCGGAAATTGCCTACTGGTTCGAGTACTCGAACACCATGGCGGCGGAGCTGACCTTCATTGGCGACGACGACGTGTTCGTGTTCGTCAACCGCAAGTTGGTGCTCGACTTGGGCGGCATCCACGTGCCGCTGCTCGGTCGCTTCACGCTCTCGGCCGGTGGGGCCATCGCGACGCACATCGAAGAGCCGCTTGATCCGGGTGATGAAGCGCCGATCCCGATGGACGACATCGATGACACCATGACCGCTGCGGAGCTCGGCCTTGAAGAAGGCAAAGTCTACGAGATCAAGGTCTTCCACGCCGAGCGCAAGCCCGAAGGCTCCAGCTTTCAGCTGACCTTGGCCGGCTTCAACGCGGGGCGCAGCACCTGCGTGGCTACGTGCGGCGACGCCATCATCGCCGGGGCGGAGCAGTGCGACAACGGCACGGCGAACAACGTGGGCGGGCACAACGGCTGCAACGCTGATTGCACGCTGGGCGCGTTCTGCGGCGACGGCCAAGTGCAGATGCCCGAAGAAGAGTGCGACGACAAGAACCCCAATCCGCCCGTGGGTGAGGACTGCCGCGGTTGCATCAACCAGGTCATTCACTGAGTCTTTTAGGGGGGCTTCCAGCCCCCCTCGCTTTTGGAAGTGAATTCCAAAAGCTCACCCCTAACTACCGTCTGCGCTCCGGCGGCTCCCCCATGGTCGCCGGCGGTGCTCGACGCCTCGCTGCTTCGCAGCATCGGGGGGGCTTGCTCGCTGGGGGTGGTGAGGACACTGGTTGGGCGCCACTTGCTCGCTGCTTCGCAGCATCGGGGGCTTGCTCGCTGGGGTGGTGAGGACACTGCGTCGGCGCCTTCACCTGCTTGGCGGCGGCGCCGCCGCAGGCGCGCGGAGCGCGCCGAGGACCCGACCAGGGGCATCGGGGCCCCCTGGTCCAACAAGAAACAACGGACGGAAGCGGACGAATCGCTACCGAGTGAAGTCGCCCGCCTTCGCCCCGCATGGGGCGGGCGACGTAGCGAGTGCCGAATGGCGGGGGAAGTGGAGGAGGTGACCCGGTGCGCCGCCCGGAGCGGGAGCATTGCAGAGTTGAAAAGCGAAGTGCTGGCGCCGCGGGTTTTATGGTGCAGGAGTCTTGTCTGACGTCGTGCTCGGCGCTCTACAACAGGGCGTTCTGTTGGCGTCGCGGGGGGGCTTGGCGTGAATTTGAAGCCACCCTAGGAAGTTTTAGGTTTGCTGCTCGCCGCCTGCGTGGCAGCGAAAATACTCGCGAAAACTACTGCCGCGTTGGGGGATTTGGTGCGAATCTATGCGGCAACTGCCTGGCTTAGGCTGTCTACCCATTGGGAGTTATTAAGTATGCTTCGCAATCGTATTGTCGTCCTGCGTACCGTGTCATTGTTGACGATCGGTGCGAGCTGGACGTTTGCTTGTGCCCCCCCTCCACTCGACCCACCCGGTGACGGCGACACTGATGATTCAGGAGATCCAACTGACGACACGGTCATCGATCTCACGGGCGATGGTGATGAAATCGATACCACGGACATCGATGTAGAGGAGCAACCGCCCAGTGAACACTGCGCCGACGGCGTAGTGGATGAAGACGAGGCGTGTGACGACGGCACCCCCGGTGGTGGTGACGGTTGCGGTTCAAACTGTAGGTTCGTCGAACCAGGGTTCATTTGTGCCAAGGCGGGCGAGCCGTGCCAACCGTATTCCAAGTGCGGTGATGGTGTTGTCGGGCTGTCGGAGCAATGTGACGACGCCGGGAACACCGCTCCGGGCTGCACCGACACCTGCAAGTATGAGCTTGGTTACAAGTGCGACGGTTCACCCAGCGTGTGCGCGCCCACCGTGTGCGGCGACGGCAACGTCGAGGGAACGGAGACCTGTGAAGACGGCAATACCGTGCCGTTTGATGGTTGCGACGCCAATTGCAACAAAGAGCCTGACTGCAACTCAGCCAGCGGCATGGGCTGCACCAGCTCCTGCGGCGACGGTCTGATCATCGGTGATGAGGCGTGTGACGACGGCAACTCACAAGACGGTGACGGCTGCTCATCCACCTGCACCAAAGAGGACGGCTACACCTGCACCGTGCCGGAAGTCGACCCCAGCTTGCCGCTGGATCTGCCCATCGTGTTCCGCGATTTCAACGTGGGCGCGCCCACCGATTTTCGGGCTCCTGAGAGCGGTGAGCCCAGCACGTGGGAGTGCGACGGCTATGCACCTGGCATTGCCAAGCCCACGCTCAGTGGCCAGGGCAAGCCGGAGTTCAATACGTCTCCTGCCAAATCCTGCGTCACCCCGGCGGGCTTCCCCATCTGGTACACAGAGTCGGAGCAGTCGTCCACCATCGTGGGCAGCGTGCGCTTGTTCTCCAAGGGAGACGGCAGCTACGTCAACCGTTTTGGTGAAAACGGCGAGCCCTACTTGGCTGCGCTCAAGACGCCCCAAGAGACGGGCAACTACGCCTCGCGTGCCGCGTGCGAAGATGGATGCACCAATCGCGCTCGTGACCCGCAGTATCCGTTCAATGGACAAGAGGCGCTGCGCTGCGAAGAGCAAGGCACCACCTGCCAAACCGAGCGCCTAGCCATCGATCAGGAGAACAACGACCTCACGCAGCTGGAGAACCAGCTGATGCAGGCGGAGAACGCAAACCCAGTCGATCCTGATCGTGTTGCCGAACTCGAAGAGGCCGTCTTGGCCCAGGAAGAGGTCATCGCTACGGCGGAGGAGACCTTCGACACCTGCCTCACCGAATGTCAAACGGCGTTCGATGAGCGCATTACCACCTGCTCGGCGATGTGCGCTCCCTGCAGCAACAACGCCGCGCAGTGGTGTGTGGGCGGTGATCAGTTGGAGCTCGACGGTGATCCGTTGTTCTTCCCCATCGACGAGCACCCCGATGCGCTCACTCCCGAGAGCGCTTACTACTCAGCGCGCATTCCCGCTCAGGTGTACCAGGGCCTTGGTTGGCCGTGGGAAGGTGGCGGCACGGGCGACGAGCCGGTGGGTGGCCCCAAGCACAACTTCCAGTTCACCTCGGAGATCGCTTACTGGTTCGAGTACACGGCTGACATGTCAGCGGAGTTGACCTTCATTGGAGACGACGACGTGTTCGTGTTCGTCAACCGGCAGTTGTTGATCGACCTAGGTGGCATCCACGTGCCACTGCTCGGTCGCTTCACCATTGCCCCCGGTGGCGCGATCACGACGCACATCGAAGAACCGCTCGATCCGGGTGACGAAGCGCGTGACCCCATGGCGCCCATCAACAAGACCTTGACCGCAGCCCAGCTCGGCCTCGAGCCAGGCAAAGTCTATGAGATCAAGGTGTTTCATGCTGAACGCAAGCCCGAAGGCTCCAGCTTCCAGCTGAACTTGGGCGGCTTCAATGCTGGGCGTAGCACCTGCGTGGCTACGTGCGGTGACGGCATCATCGCTGGTGGTGAGCAATGCGACAACGGCACGGAGCTCAACATGGGCGGACACAACGGCTGCAATTCCGATTGTACGCTCGGCGCCTTCTGCGGTGACGGCATCGTGCAAGAGGAAGAGGATTGTGACGACAACGATCCTGAGACCAACGCCGACTGCAGTAACTGCAGGAAGGGCATCTTGCGCTAAGCACATCTTCAGCAGAATCGAGAAAGGTGGACAGGCAACTGTCCACCTTTTTCTTTTGTGTCGCACTTGCGCGCTCGGTGCACAGCCCGTGATGACGGGTGGGGCCTCAGCGGCCCACAGGCGAACATGTGGGCGTGATGACGGGTGGGGCCTCAGCGGCCCACAGGCGAACATGTGGGCGTGAGTGCTAGCTATGTTGTGGCCCCCAGACGATTGAGCTGGTCGACCACCGTGATCTAGTCATCCTTAAAGTAAGGAGTCCTGTCCGTAGCGATTCTAGGAGAAAATAACCATGTCATCCCGTTGGGCCGTCGTTCGACCAAGTCTATTGGCGCTGAGTTTGGGCGTCATTTGCGCCGCCGCCTGTGCTGCTCCAGGGACTGGAGGTGACGGCGATGGGGATGGCACTGGCACTGGCAGCAAGCACAACAACGACAAGGACGACGACGACGACAAGGTACCAGACATCGATCCCATCACTGGCGGCGGTACGACCGGTTCGTCCACGTGTGGCGACGGTGTCCGCGATGCGGATGAGGCGTGTGACGACGGCAATGAGGAGAGTGGCGACGGTTGTCCCAGCTCCTGTCATTCGCTCGAAAACGGCTTCATCTGTCCGGCCCAAGGCGAAGCATGTCGGCCCTTCTCCAAGTGCGGCGACGGCGTAGTTGTGCCGCCGGAACAGTGCGACGATGGTGGGGTCGCTGCCAAGGACGGCTGCAGCGCCATCTGCCAAGTGGAAATTGGCTACAAGTGCGCGGTTGAGGCGGACGGCAGCGGCACCAGCTGTGAGAAAACAGTGTGCGGAGACGGTCAAAAGGAGGGAGCGGAGACCTGCGACGACGGCAACTCGCTGCCCTTCGATGGCTGTAGTCCGCTGTGCCAAGCGGAGCCCAAGTGCGGCGAGACATCAGGCTGCACTTCGAGCTGCGGGGACGGTGTGCTCGTGGGCGCTGAAGAGTGTGATGACGGCAATCTCATCGACGGCGATGGGTGTTCGTCCAGCTGCAGCGTGGAGGACGGCTACGAGTGCGAGCTGCCCAAGGAGTGCGACGAGGTCAACGGCGAGTGTGTGCTGCGACTGCCCATCGTGTACCGCGATTTCAGCAAAGAACACGCCGATTTTGGCGTTGACTGCGGCAATGGGACGGGGCTTTTGGGTCTTGCCCAAACGACGCTGGACGCGGGCAAGCCCGTGCTTTCGGGGCAGAGCAACAGTGAAGCCTGTGTGAAGTCAGCCAGCAGCTTTGCAGAGTGGTACAGCGACGCGCCGGAGGTGAACGCTACGGTTCCCGAGCAGATCGTATTGTTCGAAACGGAGCCGGGCTCAGGCGTGTTCTCCAATCGTTTGAACAACGACGGGGACCGCTACCTGATGCCATCCTCCGAGGGCCTCAAGTGGTGCAGCAACGAGTCGGGCAAGTGTGACTCGTGCACCCCGGGCTACTCCAAATGCTACGAGACCTGCACGCCGTGGGGCAACACGCAGACCTGTGCCGAGTACGCTCCGGACAATCCCGTTTATCTCGACGGCAATCCGCTGTTCTTCCCCATCGATGGGCGAGGTTTGACGAGTGCGAGCAGCGAGGCGGAGACCGCCAACATTCCCGAAGAGGTCTATGGCGGCGGGTGGAAGGCGGAGCCCGGCGGGGCCAAGCACAATTTCCATTTTACCTCCGAGATTGCCTACTGGTTCAAATACGACGAAAAGCAGGCCATGAACCTCAACTTCGTGGGAGATGACGACGTTTGGGTCTACGTCAACGGGCACTTGGCGGTCGACTTGGGCGGCCTGCACGTTCCGGTGGAGGGCTCGTTCAACATTGCCGATGGCGTAGTGACGACGGTATCCAGCGATGGAACTCCCAAGACCCAAACTGCGGCTAACTTTGGCCTTACAGCAGGTGGCGTCTACGAAATCAAGGTTTTCCAAGCCGAGCGCAAGGTCACTGGCTCGTCGTACAAGTTGACGTTGTCTGGGTTCAATGCGGCGCGCAGCATCTGCACGGGCACGTGCGGCGATGGCGTGCTGACGGCGGGTGAAATGTGTGACGATGGTGAGGACAACAGCCCCGAGGGCTCCAGTGCTCACAATCGCTGCACGTTTGATTGCACGCTGGGCTCGTACTGCGGCGACGGCATCAAGCAAGTCGAAGAAGTCTGTGATGACAATGACTTCAGCGATCCGCGCAACGCCGATTGTATGGGCTGCGCTTACGTGCAACTGCACTGATCACCCCGCCGAGCGGACACGCGCCTGGTCACGGCTTGTTAGAGAGCAACTTCGCGTGAAGACAGGGTGACGTGGTGGTAACCCCTGCGCGAGTTTTGTCGCGATTCCAACTGCATCACGACAATGTTGCACGAGCGTCTCCGTCGCGACCCGATGCGCGGCTACGCCGCGCGTGATGCTCCCGACCTCCGTGCTCGCCCATTCCGCAGGCCAATTGAGCTACATCAACGGCGCGCAGGCTGCTCCCAACTTGGAGCTGGTGTCGATCGACATGGGGTACGGTCACCTGCGCCCCGCCTACGCGCTCTCGGAATACTTAGGTAATATTCCCGTCGCTCTGGCTGACCAACCTCCACTCTCCACGCTGGAGGAGCAGAAGTTGTGGCAGCGTGCGCGCACCTTGTACGAGGGGCTCTCGCGCGCGTCGCGTGTGCCCCTCGTGGGGCCATTTCTCGGCGACGTGCTGCATGGGATCACCTCCATCCCTTCGCTCTATCCGCTCAGAGATCTCTCTCAGCGCACGCCGGCGGTGCGCCTGCTGGAGGCGGCCGCACAAAAGGGCCTGGGCGCGGGCCTGGCGGCTCGCTTGGAACGCAGTCACGCGCGGCTGCTCACTACATTCTTCGCGCCCGCGGTGCTGAGCGACTTGTACGGTTGTGAGCACATCTTCTGCGTCGTGACCGACTCGGACATCAACCGCATTTGGGCCCCCATCAATCCCCGCGCGTCCAACATCATGTACTTGGCTCCGTCGTTGCGTGTCCGTCGCCGCCTCAAAGCCTATGGCGTTCCCGGCAAGCGCATCGAGGTGACTGGTTACCCCCTGCCCCACGAGCTGGTGGGCGAAAATGCCGAACATTTGCGGCGGAACTTGCGGCGCAGGCTGGTCGCTTTGGACACGAAGCTGCGCTTTTTGCGTGAGACGCGCAACGAGATCAGTCACTTCTTGGGCGAGCTGCCTGAGCGCTCACCACAACCGCCGCATCTGGTGTTTGCCGTGGGCGGGGCCGGCGCCCAAAGTGAGCTGGTGGAGCAATTCTTGCCCAGCCTCTCCCACCTGATCCGGCGAGGAAAGTTGAGGCTCACCTTGGTGGCAGGACTGCGGCCAGAGATAGCCGCGCGGTTTTCCCAAGCGATCGCCAAGGCAGAGCTGTTGCCGGAGCAAGCCGCTGGGCGCGTGGAGATCCTGCTCGAATCTGAGCATCGCTCTTACTTTCGCAGCTTCAACGCGTTGCTCGCGCAAGCGGACATTCTTTGGACCAAGCCTAGTGAATTGACGTTCTTTGGGGCCTTGGGGTTACCCCTGCTCCTCAGCTGGCCAGTGGGAAGTCATGAGCGCTCGAATCGACAATGGGCGGTCAGCGCTGGGGCGGCTTTAAAACAGGGGGATCCGCGTCATGCCGGGGAGTGGCTGAGCGAGCTGCTCAAAGACGGAACGCTGGCTGGCAACGCTTGGTCGGGGTACATGCGACTGCCCAAGTTTGGGCTGTATCGTATCGCGGACTTGGTGATTGGACGTGACAGCTTGCTCACGGGAGACCACGCAAAAGTCCGCGACGCTGCTTCGCATCAGGATGAAGCGGGACCATTGCCCGGATTGAATGTCACCGAACCGTGAGCGTTGTGTCACCGGGTGAGGCTATGAGTTGCAGACACGTTGCGCAGTGGTGATGAAGTTGTCATCCCAGGCAGGCAGGCTGATGCCAAAGAAATGGAACGGAATCGGTTAGCCATGAGTGCAACGAATCAGCCGCGCGGGCGCACCACGGGGTGCGCCCCTCGAGCGGCGCTGAGCATCAATCACAAAAAAGCGGGCCCTTTGCCCGCTTTTCTTTTTTGGGGCGCGGTCCAGCGGACCGCTCAGCAGGGGAGGACGTCATGCAGATCGCAGTGATCTCTGACCTTCACTTGGGCGTGGGTGGAGCGACGGACGAGTTTGGACACAACGACGATGAGTTCGTGAAGTTCCTGGATTTTCTGGAGAACAACTTCGAACAAATCGTGTTGCTCGGTGACATCTGGGAGACGCTGACAGCGCCCAGCCCGGCCCGACAAATGGAGCAGTTGGCGTTAGCCCAGACCTGTCACAGCCAGCTGCAGGAGCGCTTTTTGCGCTCCCAGTATCGCTACGTGCACGGCAACCATGATCTGGTCGCCGGCAAAGCCTGGGGGGTGCCAGCCGAGCACACCATCTATGCCGATGGGGTGCGACTGCTCTTCAGTCACGGGCACCAAGGAGATGGTCTTTGTTCAACTGCGCGACCCATCTCGGAATTTGCCGTGTGGCTCGGGGCCTGGGTACGGCGCCTGGGGCTCGATTGGGTCTACCGGCAGTTTGCCAAGATTGAGCACCTGCGCACCGCCAACAACGGGGAGTGTCGCGTGCGTCGCTGGGCGCTTGATCAAGCTGAGCAGCGCCGCGTGGATGTGGTGGTGACCGGCCACACCCACGTTCCGGTGTGTGATGAAGCCGGGAGTACCCTGTTTTTGAATAGCGGCACCTGCGCCAATGGCGAGATCAGTTTTTTGAGCTTGGACACCAAACGCGGCGACTACCGCGTGAACTTTGGCTACTGATATGACGGACTTCATCACGGGTTGGTTTGCACTGTTGACAGCGGGCGCGCTGCTCTTGCTGTTTTCTGGCTACGCGGTGCTCGCCTACAAACTGTGGGCCACCCAAGCGCAAACGGGGTCGACCTTGGCCATCAGCGTGCTCAAGCCTCTGAAAGGCGCCGACGAGGGACTGCTAGAGAACCTGCGCGCCATTGCTCGCCAGGACTATCCAGAGTTTGAGGTGATCTTGGGCGCGGAGGACGCCGCGGACCCTGCCTTGGACGTGGCGCGGCGCATCCAGGCAGAGTTTCCTCAGCTGCGGATAGTGATCGTGGTGGGCGCCTTCCCTTCGGGTCTCAACCCCAAGGTGCGGCTATTGCGGCAACTCTTGCCTCGGGCCCGGTATCCGTGGGTGCTGATCTCCGATTCCAATGTGCGGCCTGACCCACAATACCTGCGCGCGATGGCGGCCCAGCAAGGGCGCGATCAAGCAATGCTGGTGCATAGCCTGCTCATGGGCTCACGCGGTACTAGTATGGGCGGGCGGCTCGAAGAACTTCAGCTCAATGGTTGGGTGGCGGCGACCATCGCGCTCAGTGATGCCTTGGGCCACTCCTGCGTGATCGGCAAGAGCATGCTCATTCATCGCGGCAGCCTGGCCCAGGTGGGCGGTTTGGAGAAGGTCGCCGACGTGCTGGCGGAGGACTACACGCTAGGTGCGCTCTTCCAGGACAGCGATCTGCGCGTCTCGCTGTCGCCGCATCTTTTGCAGGTGATCACGGGCGGCGCCAGCACTCGCCAATTCTTGAATCGGCACATGCGCTGGGCCCAAATGCGTCGCCACATCGCTCCTTGGGTCTACGCGCTGGAAATCATGGGTTACCCCTGCTTGTTTCTCGCGGCGCTGTGGCTCATCGAGGGCATGTCGCTTTCGGCCCCGCAGCTGGCTGCCCAGGGCGTGTGGTCGCTGGACGGTTTGGGCCATCTCGCGCTCGCTCTCGGCGGAAGCTGGGTGCCGTGGGTGCTGTTGCTCAAGTGGACCGTGGACGCCGTGGTGTACATCGCGTTAGCTGCGCGCCCGTCGCTGCGCACGCTTCTGCTCCTGCCCGTCAAGGACGCGCTCATGCCCGTGATCTGGGTGGTGGGTGGGTTGCGTCGGACCGTGAATTGGCGTGGCCAACGCTTGTGGGTGAGTGCGGGAAGTCGCTTGTCCGTCTTGCCCCAACGACGCCCGGTCGGACGAGAAGACAACCGTTGGGCCACGCCCGTGATCTGATGGGCCCGGTGGGCCCACGCCGCAATTTCGGCCCTACCGTCGCCAGTTTGTGCCTGGGGTGCGGCGACCGAGAGGATGATCTAGCGTTCCGGGCGGCCGTGAGCGGGCCACGTTTTTAGCCCATGGCGACCATTCTTATCGTTGAGGACGAGGAAGATCTCAGGCACGTGCTGATCTTCAATCTTGAAGCCGCCGGGCACCGCGTGATCGCGGCGTCCAGAGGCGCCGAGGCCATCCGCCTCGTCAAACAAGAGGTGCCCGACTTGGTCCTGCTGGATGTGATGCTTCCGGACGTCACCGGGCTGGACGTGTGTCGCCAGATCAAAACCGAAGCGGCCACCAAGCACACCTGCGTGGTCATGTTGACCGCGCGAGCTGAAGAGATCGATCGCGTGGTCGGCTTTGAGCTGGGCGCGGATGACTACGTGACCAAACCGTTCAGTGTGCGCGAGCTCGTGCTCCGGATTTCGGCCATCTTGAGGCGCCACGCGGTGCAGCACAATGATGAGGCCAGCGTAGAATTTGGCGTCTTACGCCTCGACCGAGCGGGCTACCGCGCTTGGGTCCAAGGCCGCGAGCTGGAGCTCACGGCGCTCGAGTTCAACCTGCTCCTCACACTGTATGATCGGCGCGACCGCGTGCAGGCCCGCCCCACTTTGCTCGAGGACGTGTGGGGCGTGAGTGCCGACGTGACGACGCGGACCGTGGACACGCATGTGAAGCGCTTGCGCGAGAAACTCGGTGCGGCGCGCGACTACATCGAGACCGTGCGCGGCGTTGGGTACCGGTTCGTGGGGCAATTACCGCCGAACCCCTGAAGGAGGTGCGGAGTGTCACTCGTTCAAGCCGCCACGCTTGGTCACGACGCGCGTGGCTTGTGCAAGGTGGCCAGGGTTTGTGGCGGCTGTCCCCAGATCGAAGCAGATCCGGCGCTCAGCCGAAAGCGGACGCTCAGCAGCGTCCTGCAGCTGTTTGGAGCGGCAGAGTGTGTACCCCGCCAGCTGGACGCCTACATGGAACAGTCGCCCATTGCGTACAGAAACCGCGTCCGATTGCGGGTGCTTGATGACGGTCGACTTGGATTTTTCAACAGCGAAAAGAGCCCGTCTTGTGTGGTGCTCGATGTGACATTGCGTCGGCTGCTCGAAGAGTTGCGTTCACGCCTCTCCGGCGCACCCCACGTGCTCAAGGGCTATGCGCACCTCGAGTTGCGCACGGCCGACATGAACGGCCATGCAGGATTATTGCTGACGCGCTGCGCGCCAGGGTCAGCTGAGACGCGCATGCATCATCCTCGGCATGAACCTCGAGCTGATGACATGAGCGGTGATGGCTACTTGGGCACTGCGCTCGCTGATTTGCTCCAGGGGGTGCCCATCTTGGTCGGCGAGAGCCACTGGGCCAAGGTGCCGCAACAAAAATTTCCGCTGACCGAGGCAGTGTTTCAGTGGGTTCCACTGGATGGCTTCATGCAGGTCAATTTTGCCGTCAATCATGCGCTGATCAAGTGGCTCATGGGGGGAGCGCGAGCGCACGGCATCTCGAGCGTGCTGGACCTGTATGCGGGGTCGGGGAATTTCCTGTTGCCGCTGTTAGCACAAGGTTATGCAGGGCTGGGGGTAGAGAGCAACGCCAGCAGTGTGCGCTCTGCCCAGCAGTCAATTGCTCAACAAGGCCTTGCAGGTGAGTTCGTCCACAGCGATGTGGCCGCGTGGCTGCGCGACAATCCGCGCCATTTTTCCTTGACTGTGGTGGACGCACCGCGCGCGGGTCTCCGGGACCTGGCGGACGCCGTCGGTCGTTTGCGCAGCGATCACATCGCCTTGGTCTCATGCAATCCGCGTTCCCTCGTGCGCGATCTGGTGCGACTCGTAGCGCTCGGTTACACGGTGCAATCGCTCCGGGTCTTTGACATGTTTGCCTACACGGATCACGTCGAACTTGGCGTGTGGCTCAGTCGAAATGGATGATCATGAGCAGGGCCTCAGCGCCGCTTTTCACTGGACACCCGTGCAGAAGTTGCCCTAGCTTGTGCGTCCCATGAGTGAGAGCAATTCGGATCCAAAGTCTCCTCCCGTTGTTGTCGTGCGCAAGGCCGTCACCCGCCGCGCCAAGTCTGCGGACGACAGTGCCAAGTTTGCGGACGACAGTGCCAAGTTTGCGGACGACAGTGCCAAGTTTGCGGACGACAGTGCCAAGTCTGTGGACGCGACAACCCCCACCGCGCCAGCTGTTGCATCCCCCAGCACGGCCAAAGGGGCGGGGACTGCGGAGCGACCGGTTGGCTCGCGGGCTCGGGTCGTTCAACCACGAGTTTTTGAGCCGAATTCGCCTACAGCGACGGGAAGTGCAGGGGCCAGCTCGGCGCCCTCGTCGCCCGCGCGTGGAGCGGCCGCAAGCGGCGCTTCTTCGTTGAGCGGTGCTTCTTCGTTGAGCAGTGCTTCTTCGTTGAGCAGTGCTTCTTCGTTGAGCGGTGCTTCTTCGTTGAGCAGTGCTTCTTCGTTGAGCAGTGCTTCTTCGTTGAGCGGTGCTTCTTCGTTGAGCAGTGCTTCTTCGTTGAGCAGTGCTTCTTCGTTGGGCAGTGCTTCTTCGTTGGGCAGTGCTTCTTCGTTGAGTGGCGTTTCGGGCGGTGAGGCCGCGGATGCGGCGTTCGCCGGCTTGGGCTCGTCGTTGCTGGGCTCTAGTCTGTCCGGTCAGGCGCTCAGCACTCGCTACGATGCGCAGATCGAAGTGCAGCTCGCTGCGGAGCTGAGCGTCGCCCAAAGTTCAGTGCGCGCCGTCATCGAGTTGCAGGCGGAGGGGGCGACGGTTCCGTTCATTGCCCGCTATCGCAAGGAAAAGACGGGTGGCCTCGATGAGGTGCAGATCCGGACCATCTTCGAGCGACGAGCGTACTTGGTGGAGCTGGAGACGCGTCGCGCATCGGTGATCGCCGAGATCAAGAAACAGGGCAAAATGACCGACGAGCTGGAGCGCAAGCTGCTCTCCGCCACCACCAAGGCAGAGGTGGAAGACCTGTACCTCCCGTACAAGCCCAAGCGCCGCACCAAAGCCATGATTGCCAAGGAGCGAGGCCTGGAGCCCCTGGCAGATTCGATCTGGGCGCAGCCCTCCGGCGTAGAGGTGGAAGCGGAAGCCCTCAAGTACGTCAGCGTGGAAAAGGAGGTCCCTGACACCAAGACTGCGCTGAGCGGGGCACGGGACATCATCGCAGAGCGTCTGGGAGAAAACGCCGAGTTACGCCAGGCGGCGCGTGAGGCGTATTTGAACGAGGGTGTGCTCAAGGTCTCAAAGAACAAGGACTTTGAAGAGCAGAAGACCAAGTTCGACAACTACGCTGAGTTCTCCGAACCGGTCAAGAACATTGCCTCCCACCGCTATTTGGCCGTGCGCCGTGGCGAATCAGAGGGCGTGCTCAGCGGGTTGTTAGTGATCGATGAAGAGGGGTTCGAGATGAAGGTCCGCAAACAGACCCCCTTGAACGAGGCCAGCCCGTTTGCTGATCAGCTCAAGAAAGCGTGTAAAGAGGCCACCACGCGCCACCTGCTCAGCTCCGCACAGATGGATGTGCGGGTGGAGCTGAAGATGCGTGCCGACAAGGAAGCCGTGGGCGTGTTTGCGACCAACCTGCGCGAGCTGCTCATGGCGGCTCCTTTTGGCGCGCGTCCGGTCATGGGCATTGACCCGGGCCAACGCACCGGTTGCAAGATCGTGGTGCTCGATCACACTGGAAAGCTGCTGGAGAACGACACCATCTACCTGGTGCAAGGGGATGCTGCCGTGCTGCGGGCAGAAGATATCGTGCTTGGCATGTGCAAACGTCACGCGATCGCCGCCATCGCAGTGGGCAATGGAACACATGGTCGTGAAACCGAGAGTTTCATCAAGAAACTGCTCAAAGATCCGCGCTTTCCCGCGCGGGAGCCCAAGCCGTTTTGCGTGGCGGTGAGCGAGTCAGGCGCCAGCATCTATTCAGCCAGCGACGTGGCCCGTGAAGAATTTCCTGAGCTCGATCTGACGGTGCGTGGCGCCATCAGCATCGCTCGCCGTCTGCAAGATCCGTTGGCTGAGCTCGTGAAAATCGACCCGAAGAGCATCGGCGTGGGGCAGTATCAACACGATGTTTTCCAAACCTTCCTCAGCAAGAAGCTGGATGAAGTGGTGGAGAGCTGCGTGCATGAGGTGGGCGTCGAGCTCAACACGGCCAGCGCGCCGCTCCTTTCGCGCGTGTCAGGCCTGGGACCATCCGTCGCCAAGCGCATCGTCGACCATCGCAACCAGCGGGGCTCCTTCGAAAGTCGTGCACAGCTGCTCGAGGTGGCGGGTCTAGGTCCGCGCGCGTTTGAGCAGGCTGCGGGGTTTTTGCGCATCCGCGGCGCTCCCAATCCACTGGATGGCAGCGCTGTGCATCCCGAGCGGTATGAGCTGGTCGAGCGCGTGGCCACTGATTTGGGTGTTCCGGTCAGTCAATTGATTGGGAGTCGCGAGCTTTTGCAGCGGGTCAATCGTTCCAAGTACCTGTCCGCGAGCGTGGGCGCGTTCACCATGGATGACATCTTCGCCGAGTTGCTCAAGCCCGGGCGCGATCCGCGCGACAGCTTCGAACCGCCCAACTTCCGGGACGATGTGACGAGTGTGGCTGACCTCAAGATCGGCATGGCCTTGGAAGGGGTCGTGACCAACGTGACCGCGTTTGGAGCTTTCGTTGACATCGGCGTGCATCAGGATGGCCTGGTGCACCTGTCCAAGCTGGCTGATCGTTTCATCAAGGACCCCAGCGAGGTGGTCAAGGTGGGCGACAAACTCACGGTGCGAGTGCTCGAGGTCGATCTGGAGCGTAAGCGCATTTCTCTGACCGCGCGCAAGGACGAGGCCATTGAGAATCGTGGGGCTGCGGCCACACCGGACGGGCGCGGGTTCGAGAAGAAGCGGCCCGGAGGCGGTCA
>Ga0315910_10001455_pt1 | contig 21670 bp, 13 predicted proteins | sample EdamamesoilMG_FD_204470 | JGI IMG/M metagenome (GOLD analysis project Ga0315910, IMG submission 204470) | Garden soil microbial communities collected in Santa Monica, California, United States - Edamame soil | ecosystem: Environmental > Terrestrial > Soil > Garden | place: USA: California... | reverse complement strand
GGTCGTACTGAGTGTTATCACAGATGAGTTTGTGCAAAGTGTCGAGGCGCCACCAGGGAAAGGCGGTGCGACGAAATTTGAGATGCAACTTGCTGTGTCGCGCCGAACGGCTGGAGACTCGGTTCGAATAATTGGAATCTACAAACAGGGCGCCAAGCAGCCGCATTATTTGCGCGACCATGTATATATCGATTTTCGAAATGAATCTTTGTACCAGCAGCAGTTAAAAACTCTCATCGACGACATTCGAGGAGTATCGAGGAAGCCTCCAATAGAATTTTCTACAAGCCGCTAAGAAGCCTTCCGTGACAGCAACGCCACCGCCGATATTTCAGACACGTAGTTAACGAACTTGACTACGCTAAACATCCCGGAGACCCCGGCCAGGCACCGTCGGATTCCCGAAGGATGGGACTATTTCAAATCCTTTTTCGTCTAAGGCGCAGGCCATTTACTTCACTACTTTAAACGGAGAACGCTTCTTCGTCTTTCTTCGAGGACGCCATCGATCCCATAGCAGCGGCACAATTCGCCAGGCGGTTGCGCCGTCGAGCGGCGACACAGGAATTAGATTAATGAAGGCGATGAACAGATTGAGCGGCCCGAGAACTCCCATCGCGTCGTTGATGGCTGGAATCGCATCGGTTCCCGGAATGAAACCGAGCAGCACGACTAGGACAACCACGGCGAGCTGAGCGAGCACGCCACCCCAAGCGATAACTACTTCGTTCCATTCATTCAAATCGTCATCGTCGTAGACGCAAATACCGTGCATGAAAGACAACTGAATATTCGTCACTGCGTAGCCAAATCGTTTGGCAAAGAATGCGTGGCCACACTCGTGGACGAAAATGATGCCGAAGTACGCGACTGCCATCGCGAGACCAGTTAACGGCTGATTCCAATTGATCAGCACACAAAGCCCGATGATGATGAACACGACGCCGTGAATTTCGAGTATTGCGCCGAACGGGCGCATCCGTTTGATCTTGTAGTAGTGATTTATCAAGGATCGCATCCTGCCAAGTTTCCGACGTGAGAAGTTTAGCTCGAAACGTGGCCGCCTTCCCTTGGAATCGATGTGACGTTGCGGTTCAAAATACGAGTCTGGGTGCCGGTGAGGACTTGTTGGCAAAACTTCTAGGCGCGCAATGAGTTCGCCTCACTATTTGGCGCGCGTGCTTCACGGCTTTTTTCAGTTTAGCGAGACGGCATCGCGGATAAGTCCAATAAGTCCGCACCGGCACCCAGGTTGCACAGCGGGAAATGGGGAGTGGCCCGATTTCCTGCCTGGCCGCATTTCTCTCACGGTCCGATTTATAAGTCCACGCCCGGTACCCTGGATTCCTTTGGCCGCAGATGTTGACCTCGATTCTCAGGCCCGGCACCATCGCCCCCTGACGAAGACGCCGCCAAGTGAGAAGCTCATTGGGTGTCACAACGTAAAATAAACTCGACGGATCAAATCCCATCCCGGAAGATTAAGGAACACACGTGAGTCAAAGTCCGGAGAAAGTGGTTGCGTTCCCAACAAGCAGCCGAAAGTCAGCCAACTCAACTGTGCTCGAAAATGCGGCAAACGAGTTGGTGTTTGCCGTCGTGGGTCATATTGGCTCGGGGACAACGGAGATTGCGCAAAAGCTTCTAAATCTTTTGGGAGATAGAGGTGCAATTGGAGAAATCTATGAAGCGTCGTACATCAAGGCGACTGATTTAATCTCAGCTTGGGGACAGCGAAGGGGAAAGAGTGTTCCGACGCTTAAAGATGGCGACAAGAAAACCATTAGATATGTAACTGAGTTCCAAAATCTCGGTGACGCGATGCGAAGTGAGACGGCCGACAACGCGGCTGTTGCGAAGGCGTTCGCAACAGCCATTCGTTCACAAAGAGCAGAAAAATTGAATGTAAGCCCGGAGCTTGGCAGGCCAGTCCTACCAGACGGCAAGCGCCGGGCGTATGTGCTTGACTCAATTCGCCATCCCGCCGAAGTTCAATTGCTTCGACACATATACCAAGACGCCTTCGTATTGATTGGAGTCGTGTGTGAATCTGATACACGTGAAGAGAGAGTTACTTCAAAATATGCTGACGCAACTCACAAAGAAGTTTTGGCGCTTATGGATCGCGATTCGAAGGCGCCCGAAAAATACGGTCAGCGAGTTTCAGACGCGTTCCATCTGTCGGATTTTTTTATAGATAACACACCTAATAGGACGAACAAGGACAAGACTGCGAATAGAGCATGGGATATCGCGGAGAAACTCTCAAGGTTAATACGAATTATTAGACAAGAAGATGTGCTAAGACCGGATTCGGGTGAAACTGCAATGTGGTATGCACATGGCGCGGCAATGCGTAGCGCATGCATGTCTCGGCAGGTCGGTGCTGCATTAGTGGATCGTCATGGAAATATTGTAGCGACTGGGACTAACGAGGTTCCTCGCGCTGGCGGTGGAGTCTACGGGGAAAGACCAGATTCGAGCGAAATTGATCACCGCTGCGTGTACAGATCCTTAGATGGTGCCGCTCCATTTTGTAGCAACACTCGGGAACACCGAGTGATTGTTGAGGATCTGCTGAGCGCGATATCAAAAATAAAGGAGCTGACTTCATCCGAGCGAGAGCAAGTGTCAGCCTTATTTCGAAGCGGAAGGATTGGTGAATTGCTTGAGTTTAGCCGCGCTGTTCATGCAGAGATGGACGCTATCCTGACTGCTGGCAGAAAGGCGATAACGACAATTGGCACTAGACTATTTGTTACCACGTTCCCCTGTCATTTTTGCGCACGGCATATCGTGTCTGCAGGTATAGATGAAGTGCAGTACATTGAGCCGTATCCAAAGAGCCATGCGCTACGCCTTCACGCGGATTCTGTTCAGATTACAGAAGAGCAATGGACACTTCCGAGCAATGAGCGCGTTACGTCTCTTCTTCAGCAAGACAGTGGTCGACGGATTTCACGCGAGGCACCTAGGGTGCTTTTTCGGCCTTTTACTGGAGTTGCGCCGCGATTATACAGGCGAGCTTTCTTAAAGGACGGCGAGTTGAAGAATGCATTAACTGGCGACAAAGAAGTATCGCCGCCCGAGTGGGGGTCGCCGTGGCATCTTCGAAAACTAAGTTATGCCGAGATAGAAGCCGAACTTTCGAATGATGTCGAATGACTGATATTTCCACCAAGCGAGTCCTGAAATTAGTTCGATCAATGTCGTCGAAAGACGTGCATGCGCCTGCACAGCTTACATTCACTCAGGAAGAGCTATTGAATGTAAACGACCTAACGCTAGCGATTTGCACAGCAGATGCATTGGATGAATCGTTTTTTACGACAACAATTTCGAAGGTATCGCCTCAGCTAGTTGTTGATTTTCGAACAGCGCCCAGATTCGATTTTGGGGCGCTAAATAGAAACAGGATGCTTGATCTGTTCGAGGCAGCTCACATCAAGTACTACGACCTTGGTCCTCGATCTGCGGACTTAAGGCGCGCCGACTCAGTTGTAGAAGCACTTACAAATTTGACACCTAATCTTGGACTAAGTGGCAAGACATCGGTTCTTTTATTGCTAATAGACGCTGGGTCTGCTTTTCAAGACACGGGCATATCCATCATTCAATCCCTGAGAGAAAAGACAGAAAAGGCATGGGAACTTCTACTTTTTGGACCGGCGAATGAGAACTCCGATCTGCGGGATACACTATTCATAAGCCACGCCAATCCTGAAGACAATGATTTTGTAATTTGGTTACAAATGCAATTAACACGCCTTGGATATAAGACGTGGTCCGACGTAGCAGACTTGAAAGCCGGCGAAATTTTTTGGGACACAATCGAGCGTGTAATTCGAGAAAGGGCGATTCGCGTTCTGGTCGTTGGGTCAAGGGCTGCTTTCCAGAAGTCCGGCGTTCTTGACGAAATTAGCCTCGCTGTATCTATCGAAAGGACTCAGAAACTTAGCGGCTTTGTCGTTCCCCTCCGTGTTGACGACCTACCCTTTACTGATTTCCGTGCGAATATTGCAAGAAAGAACATATTGGATTTTGCAGACGGCTGGGCAAATGGACTAGCCAAGCTCATCGACACGTTGATAAGGGACAAGATACCGAAGGCAGGTCAATCTAGTGGCGTATCCCTTGCAGGCTGGTGGACACGCCAGAAGCCGCGGAGGTTGTCAATTTCAGATGTCGACGAATCTCTGGTTTCCAACAGATTCCGGGTCATCTCGATTCCGACAAAACTACATCTCTATGCTGGAATACCTGAATCTTCGAAGGGCGCGCTGCTGCCTTTGGTTCCGCGCGGAAACTACTGGCTTTCCTTTCTCAGTGGCCGCGAATTAAAAGCGAATGGTATTGATGGGTTGCATCTCGAATCAGTTTTATCGGCACAGGACGTTTTCTTTGGGAACATGCCTGTTGGTGGCTGGATAACGACTGCCGATCGATACCGCCTCTTCCACAGAGCGCTGAACCAACACTGGGAGTTATTTTTGAGTTCAATGGGTTTAAAGCTCTATCACAACGCGGGGCTCCGACCGACTCCCTTTGTTCCAGACGGACTTCTAACTGGAAACACGGCCTACTTCTTAGATGCTGACGGTGTACAACGTAAACGCCTCTTAGTCGGATTTAGTGCTAAGAGGAATCTATTTTGGCACCTAGCCCCCATCGGATATTTCTCGACGAATGAAGAACCCACGTTAAACCTGAAAATTAGAATCTTGTTTTCAGAAGACGGAAATGAAGTATGGCCGACACCTGAGCGAATGCATGCTGCGAGAAGAAGCTTTTGCAAGAATTGGTGGAACGATCGATGGAGATCCTTGCAAGCGGTGTTGATGTCATGGCTATCGAACAATACTAATGAGATTTCGCTATACGATGGCGATGCGGGTGCGCTCAGAGTATCGAGCGTGCCAATTGTATATTCGAGTCCATTGTCGATTGACGAAAATCAGATGTTGATGGGCGAAGATGATTCGGAAATTGACAAGATTATGCGAGACGACGCTAGCGACGTCGATGAATGGCTAGACAGCGAAATGTCTGAAGACGAAGAGTTAGGATCGGGAATTGACGACATCACATGAGCTCAGCCATATCTTACAAAGCATCTGTACTAGAAGAGCCTAAGTTACGGTTTGGCCTCGGGCAGTTTTCAAGGGATCCAAAGGAAGGCTTATTTTTGTTTGGGCCAGTAAGGGAGCTTAGCAATCCGACCGAGGTCAGGTGTGGTGTGATTGGCACGTTAACCGGAATTGCGAGTTATCGCGCTTGGGTGGAGAAAATTTCAAAAGCTATTCCAGCGCCTCTATCCTCTAGAGTAAGTGTGTTCTACCCGGGCTTCAAGCAGCTCTTCAACTGCTCGTGGTCATCGAAGGCGGTCGTCGAGCTAGTCGTTTCTCCTGGGGAACTGGCGGCTGTACTACATCGATCTGATCGACACGAAGCGATTCATTCAACGGTTGGCATTTTTGCTAGTGCCATTAATGCTTTTCTAGTCAACGATGATAGGCGAGTCGACATTTGGTTTGTGGTGATTCCCGACGAAGTATTCGACCTTGGACGTCCGAATTCGCGGCTGGCAGCAGCACAGCGCATACAATCGTCAGCTTCAATGAACGCCAAGCTAGCTAAGCGCCTTCGTCGTGAGCCTTCCTTGTTTCCGGAGGACATGAAAGCCGCGGAACCATATTTATATAAACTAGACTTTCACAATCAATTGAAGGCGCGATTGATCAAGAATCGGGCCGTGACACAAGTAATCAGGGAATCAACTCTCGTGGGTGAGATCGAGGGTGTATCCAAGAGAAGAATGCAGGATGCGGCATCTATAGCGTGGAATATATCGGTGTCCTCGTTTTATAAAGCGGGAGGTCGTCCGTGGAGGCTAGGTCGCATCCGCGATGGAGTTTGCTACGTGGGACTCGTATTTAAGATAGATGATCGCGGACCAGATAAAAGCTACGCTTGCTGTGGCGCCCAGATGTTTCTCAGCAACGGCGAAGGGATGGTTTTTAAGGGTACGCCTGGTCCTTGGTATTCGCCTTCTACCCGAGAATTTCATCTTTCTAAGGAGCAGGCAGCTGAATTGGGTAATCGCATCATTAAGGCGTATACGGCGGAAGTCGGTTGCGCACCGAGTGAATTATTTATTCACGGGCGAACTCGGTTCAACGATGAAGAATGGTCTGGCTTCGAGTCGGCTATTCCAAAATCCACTAGAGCTGCAGGGATAAGGATTTCAAGGACAGACGAATTCAAATTATTTAGGCCGGGAAGAATGCCCGTAATACGTGGCACACTAGTTATCCAGTCGGAGACCGTTGGCTATCTATGGACAAGTGGCTTTGTTCCCGAACTCGACACTTATCCAGGCTGGGAAGTGCCCAATCCGCTTCGCCTGGAGCGTTGTCGGGGCAATGCATCGATCACGACAATTGCAGAAGATGTATTTCAGCTTACTAAGTTGAACTTTAATGCATGTATATATGGTGATGGTATGCCTGTAACGCTTCGATTTGCGGATGCGATAGGAGAGATCTTAACGGCGGCGCCAAGTTCAGATATTCCAGAAATGCCACTATCATTTCGGCACTATATTTAGGGATTCCCATGTCCAAGGCAGCTCCAATGACTTGGCGCACCTCTAGCTTTTAGACTCATCATTTCTGATCAATAAAACCGCGGCCTGAAATGTCCCGGTGCTGTCGAATACAGTTGATCAAAAGTATGGGTTCAAAAGAACGCTGCACCTTGATAGCTAAAGGAGGCTTGTGGCTACAGTCATAGGCGACAGCGGGGCATGGCAGGCAATCGTTATGGATCTTGCCCAACGTGGTCATTCAATCTCAGAGCCTCGAGAGTTGAGTCCGCTGCTGCTAAAGCTTGAGGGATCTAGGCCGCAGTTGATCGATGCGCGTTATGCGCAAACGATGCTTTCCGTTGGAGAAAGAAAGCACAGAATTACTACATTAGCGTCTGAACGTGGCTTCTTCAGGCGTTTATTCAACCGGTTTAAGATTCGGACTATTCAGTCTGAAATTGCGGCTCTGCGTAAGGCGGACTCGTACTATGTGCTTTATCTAGATCAGACGATTGCGCGCGTCAGATCGATTCTCGATTCCGGAGAACTTGCTGGAGCTGAAGCAGAGCTGGCCGTGATCGATCAGCTTCGTACACTTTCCTCATCGGCGGTTGTATTCAATGATGTGCGGCTTAAGGCAACCCGCCACATCTACTACGAAGGGGCAACGCTGATTAGCGCGCAGATAGACCACATTGTCGTGACCCCGGCAGGGGTATTTGTCGTCGAGACGAAGCGCTGGAGTCGTCGGTCCGTGGAATCTGGCGACTTCCACAACCCCTTTGATCAAATTAATCGGGCCAACTATCTTTGCTACGATTTGCTTCGAGGGCATTTCGGAAAAACGCGAGTGCGAAGTGTCATTGCATGCGCTGGAAGCCGTCTCGAAGCACCACCCAATTCGTACATAAAAGTTATCCGGCCCGAAAACTTAAAAAACTACATTTCAGGGTTTCGCAACGCCGAAATCACTCCAGAACGCTTTCATGAGCTGTGCAGGTTCTTCGAAAATAGATCCGGAGGACGAGAATTTTGAAGGCGAGCGGCACTTGGTTATGGACGCGATCGGGAACAGTGCTACTCCTTAAGGCGAGCTACCTGCCCGCCTCGACTACTTTGTTCATGCTTTGAATCGCCTCGCTCAATGCGTCCCTGAGCGACGCACGGGAATTCTCCGACAAAGCCTGTCGACAACCATGTTCAAGCACGTTGAGCGCAGTATGGGGAACGAACTGGTGCGGACCACGAATTGTTGACAACAGTGCTTCGATCGCACGTTTTCCTTTTGGATTAATTGCGCGCGTAATTTCCGGCCACGATGCGTTGGCGCCTCTTAGCCGCTCGATCATCGTGAGCAGATCCGCCGCAGATTTCATCTTGAGCGGCGCCTGCCCCCAAGTACTCATGGGTCCTTGGAACTGGTTCGATTTTGCGATGGACCTTCGCCAAGTCAGAACCGCGAGCACAACGACGACAAGTACGCCAACGGCAATATAGACGGTGTTGTTATTCATAATTTCCCCCCTGTCTTCGCTAATTGTATCCCCGCCGACGACGTTTCACAGTAGCCTGACCCCTGTTGGCAAATTTGACAACGCCTTCGCACTTGCGTAAGAGTGACGCAGTTACGAGAGATGCTGAAATGAAACGCCAAATTGAAGTGGTCCGCGGAAGCGGCAATGTGTACCGCGACACTAAGCGCGTTAATGCGGACGTCGAACAGCTTAAAGCCATCCTCGCGGCGGAAATCATCAAACGCCTGGATAAAGACGGCTTCACCGTCCGAGCAGCACAGGCCAAGACGGGTATCGCGGCTTCCGATTTTTCGCGAATTCGAAACGCTGACTTAAGCCGCTTCACCATCGATCGGTTGATGACGGTGATTAACCTACTTGGCGCGCGAGTTGAAGTTGTCGTAAAGGTGAGGGTAGCGCGCGCAGCGTAAACGATTCACCGGTATCGACTCTCGCGCAGCAACGATACGCGCAATTGATGAGCGCACGATCATGAGCAAAGCCAAACCAACCGTTAGACCTAAGAGAACGCGCAAAGCACCGGCCAAAGCGCAGGCATTTTAAAGCGTGTGGGATGCCGTTGCGGATTCGCCCGCGGAAGCCGCAAATCTGCAGGTGCGATCCGAGCTTATGATAGCCATCGGCGCCGTCATCAAACAGAACGGTTGGACGCAGACGCAAGCCGCGGAGCACTGTGGAATTTCGCAGCCGAGAGTGAATGATTTACTGCGAGGACGTATTTCCCGATTTTCGCTCGACGCGTTGGTAAATATTGCAGCTTCTCTCGGTCGCCGTGTGCATGTGGCACTCAAGGCCGCGTGAGCAACCGGATATAGAGTCGGACTCGAAGTCACGAGTTCGGAATCCTCCTGATTATCCTCTCTCCCCTTGTGGGAGAGAGTTAGAGAGAGGGGTATTTGGCACGCGACGCGCCAACTTTCTCACCCTCTTCCCGTCCCTCTCCCATCAAGGGAGAGGGTGTTAAGAAGTCCGACCCCACTTAACCAAGTGCCATTCATACAGATGAATTACGGCTGCTGCGTTTCACCTTTCTTACTCGGCCGCAAGAACGCCGTCGAGATATCTTTAAACGTGTCTTGATCCGCCTTAATGCGCATCTTCAAGAACGGGCCTTGCGCCGTATAGCGGCTGGCTTCGAAGTCGCGGTCGCGGAAGCCTTGGAAGTTGTAGCCGACGGACACCCACATGTTGCGTGCGACGGTGATGCCGATATCGACGCCGACGGAGGTATCGCTGGTGCCGCTGTTCCACGAGTTGAGCGCGGTGCCGTGCACACCGATGTCGAAGTGCTTGGACAAGTCGCGGCGCGCATCGAAGCCGACTAACGACGACGTGCCGGAGTATTGATCGCCGTCGAAGGTGCTGATCACATAGCGGCCGCCGACTTGCAGGCCGATCTGCGTGTAGCGATCCGCCTGCCAATTTACATTGGTGTTATTGATGATGCGCGACGACTCGAACTCGCCCAGCGTATCCATGCGCGAGTCCTTTTTAAGATCGAGACGATCCAGCACGATCCACTTGCTGTCCACCGGACGGTAGGCCCAACCGAGGCGCACCAACGCAGCGGTCAGATCACCACGCATCAAAGTCGGCGACGACTTCGGATCGCTGGTCATGTATTGCGCGGCCAGCGAGAAGGCATGGCCTTCCGACGGTTCGCGATAGTAGCCGCCGATGTAGGTCCAGCGCTGCTCCAAATCCGAGTCGCGTTGTTCGACGCGCGTATTCATCGTCCAACTATCGCCGCGATACGCAGCAGCGACAGAGGTCGCAAAGAAATCTTCGGTCATCGAGCCGGATGCCAGCGGTACGCGCGCATTAAACGGCCGCAAGTTCTCGCCGCGCACGGTCTTGTTTTGATCCGCGCCGAAGTCCATCGACCAGCGGTCATTGATCTGCCAGCCTTGCATCATTCCCATGTTGGCAAACGTGCGCGGGCCGTATTCGCTGTATTGCTGATTCAAGCTCGACGATATCTGCGCGCGCGACCAAGGCGTGCTGCGGAAGCCGACGCGCGTCATGTCGCTGCTGATCTCCGCGCCTTCGCTGTGCTCGTATTCGCTAAACACGGTGGTCGACTGCGTGATCAAGTAGTCCACGCCCACTGTCGAACGCGCAGGGAAGTCCGCGCTTTGCGGATCGTCGTGCAAACTCCAATCCTGCGCCGCCTTGAGCAACACGCGGTTGTTGAACAGGTGGACGTTGCCGTTGATGTTGGCCAGATCGGAGACCAACGTTTGATTGCCCAAGCCTTCATCCGCTACATGGCGCACGCTGGCGCCGATGCCGTAGCGCGAGGTTTCATGCCGCAACTCAGCGCTCGCCGATTGACGTTCGGCATCGTTGCTCGACGGCAGCGTCGCAAATACCGTTTGCTGATACGCCTCGGCACGCGCCGACAACGTATCGGTCAGCTTCACGCGGCCTTCCAATCCCGTTTTGCGAGTACCGGATTCAGTCGAGAGCTGTTGTCCGAAGCCGAATTGCGAATCTTGTTGGCGGTAGTACACGCTGCCGTCGACGCGTTCACTGACATGCTTCACTTCGGCAAAGTAGGCGTCGGCTTCCGGCTGACGCAACGGATTGTCCGACTCGCTGCGCGCAACCTCCGCGCTCACTGTGGTGTGCTCAGCGATTTTCACGGTGACGTCGGTACCCGCCAGGCGTGTATCGCCGACCTCCGCGCCTTCCTGCATGTAACTCGCACCGACTTCCAAATGTTCGTCGAAGAACTTCATTGCACCGCGGCCGCCGGCCACGACTTGTTCCCGCGCACCTTCCAGCACTTCGTACTCGGCGATGATGAACACCGGATTGAAGTTGCCGTCACGGCTCGGCACCGGCTGCTTAAAGAACACCGTACCGTTGTAGTAGTCGATGCTGTAGTCGATGAAGCGCGTGAGAACACGGCGCTCGACCACCACTTCGCTGCGGAATCGGTCGCGCACTTCGATGCGAATCTTGTCGCTGTTGGCGATGATGTCGCCGTTCGACAAGCGATACAAACCCGATGTGCCGTCGCCGGCCAGTTCGTCTTTGACAAAGCCTTGATCGCTTTGCGCCGCAAACGTGCTGTAGCTGAATACATCGCCCGCGTAGTCGGACTTAAAGCCGGTCAGCGTGCGGCTATAACGGCTCAGTTCGGTAATGGTAAGGCCGGTTTCAAAATCGCCGAACAGCGCCATGAACTGGCCGCGCTCCAGCTTTACGTAGAGTTTTTCTTGCGATGCCGCTTCAAAGCGCTGCTCGGTGCCGTCGCCGTACACGGTGTAGTAACGATCCGGCTCGATGGTGCCGAGCAAGCGCGGATCTTGCTCATTGCGCTCGCGCGCCGAGTCGAAGGCCATGGTCAACAAAAACTCGCCCTTGATGCGGCCTTTTGCGAAGAACGCCACGCGGCCGTCTTGCGCGTATCCCTCGTCTTCGATGCCGGCATCGCGCGCGCTTTGCATGTTGTCCGACACGCTGCGATGCGCTGCCGTTCCTTCCGCCAAGCCGACCAGCACCCAATCGCGAGCTTCCGGTGCAAGCCATACGCGCAGGTCTTGCGATTGGCGTTCGTTAAATCGCAATCGCAACGTGACGTTGCCGGTTTGCGTGCTCGGCTCCAACTCAAGGCGCGCCAGACCATCGTCGTCGACCTGGAAGGTCGCTTCGCGCGGACCGACGATGAGTAATTGGTTTTCCTGCAGCGTCTGCACTTCCCACCATGTGCGGTACGGCGAATCGACATTGAACGCGCCGATCGTGCCCGGACGCGCGGGCTTGCCGGCGGCGTCGAACATGCGCAGCGCGATCACCGGTCGCGTTTTGCCGTCGGCGATCAAGGTCGATTGCTCTTTGACGAACTCGGCGCGCACGGCGCCGCCCGCAAAATGCACTTGCCGTGTCAGGCGCGTCACTTCCGTTCCGTTTGTGTCGCGCACGACGGCCACCAACGTGTTATCGCCGTCTTTTAAGTCGATACCGATCCAGCGGCTCACGGCAATCGTTTTGGTGTTGTTGCTTGCAGTGCCGTCAAAGTTGAGCGCACTTACCGGCACATCGTTAATGGAGAGTTCGACTTGCTGATCGGCCGCGTGCTGAATCGCGACCTTGACGCTGGAGATGGCGGGAATCGCGCCGGCCTGCGGCGCCACCCACGCAATGCCAGGCGTAAGCTTCTCTATATTTAGAGCGTCGGCTTCCTTAGTCGGCACCGCTACCGCGGGATGTACGTTTGATATCGCCAACAGTCCAACCGTCTGCACCGGCGCCGCCTCGGCACGCGACGTCGCGACGCTTAATCGACCGAGCGCCTTCACACGCAGTCCTTCGATAGCAATTTCCACACGGCGATTGCGCGCCAAACTTTCCATATCGGCGCTTTTTACCAACGGCTCGTCCGGACCGCGACCGTCGATCACCAGTTGTTCAGGCTTGAGCGCCAACCGTTCGCGTAAATATTCACCCACCGCTTGCGCACGCGCGCGCGACAACTCGTAGTTGTCCTTGAAGCCGCTTTGGCTGGCCGCGGTAATCGGCGTGACATCGGTATGGCCGATTGCCGTAACGCGCACGTTGCGCACACTACGCCATTCGCTCACCAGCTTATCGAGCTGCGCGCGCTCTTCCGGTTTCAGGTCGGCTTTCAATCGATCGAAGCGAGGGCTAAACCGATAGCTCGCTTTCTCCAAACTCATCTCGCCACGTAGCAAGCGGTTCTGAATGGCGGCGACGTTTTGCGGCGTCTTATTCGGTCCGACGAAAGTCAGATAGGCTTTCACATCCAATGCGCCGGCGGCTTCCGCTGTCGCGCGCGTGCGGAACGTGACGATCTGCCCGCCGGAAGCCGCCACCGTGCCGAGCTTGAAGGTCAGCATGTCATCGATGACGGTCGGTTCGATACGCTGTGCGGCATCGGCGCCGTTAACGGCGCGCATCGCGCTGCCACTGACGTAACTCACTCCTTGGGGCAGCAGAATCATCAATGCACCGCTGTCGACCGTGTTCCCTTCGGCTTTCACCGTCACCGTGTGCTGCACTTCCATTTCGCCTTTCAGCACCGACGTCAGCGACATACCAACCGTGCCCTTCGGCGCTTTGCGCGTCTTCAATTTGAAATCGGCACGCCACAACGCGCCGCCGCGCACATCGACGAATTGCGAATACGAACGCCCGCTGTGACGCACAAAGTCGTCGCATTGGCTCGGCTGCATTTGCGCAGGGATCGACACGGTGTCGACTTGCACAACGTGACTGCCGGGATCCACGCCTTCGAAGTGATACTTACCTTCGTCGTCGGTCACCGAATAGCGGCCGTCTTCCAGATACACGCGCACACCGGCCACGCCGGGCAATTTTTCCGCGGGCGTTGTGCAGTCGCCCCCACCATCAATATTGACGACGCGACCCATCACAATCGCCGTATCGCGGAAGAAGTCGTCGCGCAGGCGGATGCTGGCCTGCGCCGGATTGCTGGCCGCGCCGTTTGCAGCCGTCGCGCCGGCGGAGTTCGTGAGCACCGGGCCGCGCGCGCTTTGCGTAATCTCGACCACGTAGGTAATCGTGTTGCGCGCATGCGGCGCTAACGCAGCAATCGTGAAAGTCATGCCGCGACCGTCCTCGCTCATGGCAGGATCGCTCGTCGCTTGGCCGTTGAGACGCGCGGACCCACTGCGGTAGCGCACGCCCCACGGCAGTTGATCTTGAATGCGCACTTGCTGAAACGTGCCGGTGCTGCCGGTATTCTCTACGCTCAACGTGTACTGCACGAAATCGCCGAGCGACGCCGTCGTTGCAATCGTCGTCAGCTGTAAAAAGAGTTGCGAGTCGGCCGCGTCGAGCGGCACATCCACATTGAGCGCCGCAGGACCGACGACGGCGAAATCCTGTCCGAACGAACCGCCGATCAACTGAAATGGACCGCCCGGAACTGCATTGATGTCACCGACGGCTCGCTGCGACGGAAACGCATGCGTCTGCGGCGGCAATACTTCCAATCGATACTGACCGGGCGCGACCAAGGGGAAGCGGAATACACCCGGAGGATACGCATACACTGTGCCGCCGGCATCGGTCACTTGCGAGCCTGTGGCCATTACCGCCGGATAATTGCTCACACCATCATCGCCCAACACAGTGGCGGCGGTACCGGATGCGGCATTCACTAAGCGCACCACCGCGCCGTTCACCGGCTGACCGGTAGTAGAATCGAAAACCAAACCATAAGGATCGACTAACGCGTTGACGCTGGCGGCATCCAACGCATTGCCCGGGTCGACATAGCTGGAGGCCATTTGCGAATTGCGCTCCACTTGCAGCACACAATCGCCCTGCACCACCGTCGCGGCGCGAGTCTGAATGTAGCCGACGAATACACCGGTGTTAGGGCCGGTTTCGCTTAAGCGCAGCGTTTCCGCATCGCCGACCACGCTGGTTAAACGCAGTTCGATCGTATCGACGGCAACCGCATCGCGATTGCGATCTGCGTCGGTCACTTGCACGAACACCGCTTCGCCGCCGTGAACCGCGGTGGTCGGCGTCATGCCGATCGGTTGCAAGGGATTAACACTTGCGCCGTTGGCCAGCACTGGATTCGGCAACGGCATGAACGAACCGCTGCTGGATCGACAAGCGGTAGGGCCGGCCGTAGTGCTTTGCGTGGCCCCAAGCGCATCCGCTGCGCGCAACAGTGTCAAAGTTGCGTTGCTTGGCGCGGGTTGGACCGTGCTGCTCACCGTGTTGGTAAAGACGGTGGCATTGCCGATGCCGGGACGCGTGAATTGCAACACGCCTGTATTTTGAATCAGCGTGCCTGACGCGGTTTGCGCTTGCGCGACGTTGAACAACGCCGCAACGAACACTGTCACAAATAGCGCACGCACACACAGGCGGAGTTGCGATAGAAAATCGCAGCCCATTAACACGCCGAAGGCGGGATGGCTTGTCGCCATCCCGCCCGCGTCGTCTGTCTTCGTCCTATGTGACACGATGCGCAATTGCGTCATTACGGAATGCCTTCCGTTAGCCGCCGCATCGTTTCTATCGTGCGCATTGCTAATTGCTACGATTAAGTCGCAGTAATCGTTACGCGGAAGGTCACGGTGGCCGTGCCGCCGCCCGAGTTGACCGTGCCCGCATTGACGCTAAGCGAGGTCACCGGTGCGCCGGTGGTCGTGCCCGCGTCGGCATCCGCCGCATCGGTCAAAACCGCCGCGTTCAAGCGCATCGTGCCTGCAACGTAGGTCGTGCCCGTCGGGATGATGTCGCTGAGCGTTACCGCGGCCGCATTCACAGTACCCGTGTTCGTTACTACGATGGTGTACTCGATGATTGCGCCCGGGATCGCCTTGCGATTAGGACCCGTGAGATTGATCGGATCGCTGATGATGGCGGCCGATTTCACGACAGCCAGCGTTGCCGCTTGGATGTTGTATTGGTTGTCGTCGAACTCGCTGCCGTTCGTGCCCGCATCGGCGAACACGACATCGACTACCGCAGGATTGTCCGCGCCCACCGTCGCCGTCGACGTGGTGGTTGCAGTCAATCGTACGATCGAGCTCTGACCGTTCGTCGGTGTCAGCGGAATGTCCGAGACCACGAAGAAGACGATCGATTGATCGGCGGTGAACGAGACCGGCGTGCCGGCCGTGATCAACGTGTCGGTACCGTCGAACACGTTGGGTGTCGCACCGTTGTCGCGATAGACGCGCAAGTTGGTGACATCGAAGTTGTCACCGGCTTGGTTGGCCGTCGTGAAGGTAAAGCTGTCGGTGCCGTTACCGGTGTTCGACACGGTATAGATAAGAGCCCGGTTGGTAAGACCCGGGTTGGTGGTAGTAGCAACGCCGTTGGTGACGGTGAGGTCGACCTTGCGGTCCACTTCGAACGTGACGGTGTTGCTGGGTACGGGCGTTTGGCCAACGCCGCCGACGGTGTAGTTCACCGTTGCGGTGTTAACGATGTCGGTACCGGCCGTCGTGCCCAGCGCATACGCGCTTTGCATCGCACCGATAGACGACAGCATTACAGCGGCTAGACTGGCTTTCGCCAGACCGGCGCGCTTAATGTGCGCTACGAAAGAGGTCATTGCATTACTCCTAAAAGAACAGACGAATAAAACAGAGCGGCAGAATGGCAACGACGACGCGCAGGCTCCTGCCGGACCTGCGAGTCGTTCCGATAAATCCCGAATCCGTCATTCCGGCGTAGGCCGGAATCCATCCTTCGGCAAGATGGACCCCGGCCTACGCCGGGGTGACGATCCAAAACAAAACAAGTGAAAACCGATGGATTCATGTAAATGGTCCGTGCCGCTTACTTCACCTTCGCGCGATAGCGCACGAAGCCCGTGGCATTCGCAGCGAATGCGCTGGTGAACACCCAGCGAATGCTTTTGATTTCTTCGGCGTTGGCCGGACGCGCCGCGCCATTGGCATCGCGCACGGTGAGATCGGTTGCTTTCGCGTAGTCGCGGCCGTTCAGCGAAAATGTGATCTCGGTGCCGGGACCCATCGCCGAATTGGCGACATACACCATGTGCTCCGGCACGTTGTTGTCGACGACGACCTTTTCCGCAGGCTTATTGCAAGTATTGGTCGCAGTGATCGTCCAAATGACTTCGTTGCCCGGCAGTACTTTGCCCAGCGACACCAAACGCTTGGCCGGTTTGCCCTGCGCGTCGGTGTACTCCTGTTCCATCTGCCCATCGGTCTTCAACGTGACGCACGCTTTCTCTTGCGCGAACAAATTCGGCGCAGCGACTATTAGTGCCGCTCCGATTCCGATTCTGGCTAGAGCCCAGAACCTAGTGACTAGTAACTTCTTCATATCCGCTCTCCTCTTTCGCTAACTCAATTGATCGTCACGGCGAATTGAATGGTCTGCACGCCGCTTGCAGAAGTGAGATCGCCCAAGGTCACACGCACCTGCGCCGGTGTAGTAACTAACTGCCCCGCATCGGCATCCGCCGCATCGGTAAGCGCAGCGCCGTTCAAACTCAACGTGCCGACGACATAGGTCGTATTGGATGGAATGGCGTCGGTGAAGACCGTGCCGACCGCCGTGCCTGTACCCGTAGGTGTGACGGTGATTTGATAATTGATGCGTGCGCCGGGAATCGGCCGCGTGCCGCTGAATTGATCGACGATGCTTTGCGACTTAACGGCGCTTAATTGCAAACCCGCGACGACATAGGTGCCCGTGCCGATTTGTGTTGCGTTCGACGTGCCGACCACCGCATCGACACCGCCGACGCCTGCGCCGGCGAACACTGTGCCGGGTGCACCAGTGCCTGTGACAGCCGATGCGGTGATTTGAGTGCGGCCTTGCGCGCCATTCGCCAATGCGGCAGGAATGTTATTGACGATAAGCAAGGTCGCGAACTCATCGGCGTTCAACACCGGATCGTTGGTGCCCGACGCATAGGCCACGTCGGCAGGCGAAAAGTCGCCGCTGCTATCGGTATCGAAATAGATGAACGGCGCGGCGGGAGTCGGATCGAAGTCGTCGCCCGCGACAACGCTGTTGCCGGTAAGCGAAAACGTTTCAACGCCGTTGCCGGTGTTGGTCACGCGCACCACGACGACGCGCTGCGTAGCGCCCGAGGTAACCGACACCGTCGGCGTCTGTACGGCGACATTGACGTTGAGAATTTCCGCGACTGCCAACGTCGTCGGATTAGAGTTCACCGTGACGTTCGAACCGCCTTCGGTGTAACTGACCTGAGCGGTGTTTTGAATTTGGGTTCCGGCGGGCGTACCGAGCGCAAACGCCAACGACGGCGCCATTGCGGCCAGGCCCAGCGATAACCATAACGTTCGAAGCTTCATTCCATCCTCGTTGCGGATGCCTTCCTCCTGAAAACACCGCAGTATTCGTTGCGTAAAAGCCGGACGGGCTTGTACGGTTTTGCTTACACGGGATGGGATTCTTGTTAAATGCTGCAACTGCGACGTGAGGGTGTTCGCAATTTCCTGTAGGAGCGCTCAAGTTCTTGCGGGAAATGCCGATGGTTTCGCGCTTTAGCCGTTTGATTTTCTCGGCGCCGACATAATCGATACGAACTGTGACCGATTAGGAGAAACCCCTGCGCAGCGGCCTCTATTCTTGGCTTCTATGCTGCGAGAAGTGCTGACTGCGATTACACCACTGACCCGTGCGCCGATTGCGTACGGGCAAAGTGTGACCTTGCGCACAGTGATTGCCTGCGCTGGAGCGTTGATCGCCTTGCTCGCCACCAGCGGTATACGCGCAGCGACCATCACCGGCACCGTGTTCGAAGACGTGAACTACGGCGGGGGTGCGGGCAGGAGCCTCGCTTCCGCGGGCGGCGTCGGCATCGGCGGCGTGCGAGTTGAATTCTACGAAACGAACGATAACTACCTCACGGCGGTGACCACCGACGCGGCAGGGTTTTTTACCTACACATATACCGGCAATGCGGCACGCATCGTGCGAGTGGTTAACGGCACGGTGCGTTCGTCGCGCGGAGCCGGCTGCACGACTTGCGTTCCCGTGCAAACCTTTCGAACAACGGGCGCAACGAATAACGACACACCGACGCCGGTTACCAATCTTGTCGGCGGCCAAAATCCCGCCCTCAGCGACGCGCCGTCACGCGCGGGCGGACAAGATCTCGATGATCTAACAACCGCAACTCAGACGCCGCAATCGATTGCCACCATCGATCCGGCGGCGAGCGGCTCCACGGTCAGCGGCGTCAATTTCGGCTTCAACTTCGACACAATCGTCAACACGCGTGACGCGGCGAGTTGCACGCCGACGACCGGTTCGCCAGCGACGTTTTATCCCTGTCAAGGTTCGCTGCGCCAATTCATCATCAACTCTAATGCGTTAACGGGTGAAAGCTCGCTCGCGCAAAACGGCAACGGTCAACTCGATGGTTTCACCACGTCGCTGCCCGGCGGCTACGAGTCCAGCATCTTCATGATTCCGACCGCGCAACACACCGTCGGCGTCGCGATCATTCCGTTGCTTGCGGTGATGACGACGGTTAGCGGCAACAACACCCGCCTCGACGCAACGACGCAGACGGTTAATATCGGCAACACGAATAGCGGTACGTTGGGAACCGGCGGCACGGTCGGCGTCGATGCCATTGGCTTGCCGACATTTCAGCTCGCCGAAGTGCAGCTCAACGCGGGCGACACCGTACTAACGATGAACGGTTCGAGTCAGCACATTATCGGCTTTGCGCTGCGCCAAGGAGCGATCCTGCTGTCGGGCAGCAGCGCAGTCGCGCGCAACAATCTAGTGGGCATGACGGCAAGCGGCGATAGCAGTCTTGCGACCAACAACATCGGCATTGCATTTCAAGGCACCGGCGCCACCGTGCGGAGTAACTTCGTCACTGTCAATAACTCGGGCATTCGAACCGACAGCGGCGGCGCGGGATCGGTGATCACGTTGAACGAAGTCGCGCGCCCGGGCAGCGGGCACAGCGATACCTTCGACGGTATCTTGTTGGTCGGCACCGTGAGCAATACGCAAGTCGTTGCCAACTTAACGCGCGATCAACGCGGCGGCGGCATCGAAGTCGGTTTCGGCGGCGGCGCGAGTGCGAGCAGTATCACTGTCAGCAATAACACCGTGCAAAACAACGGTTATAACAGCGGCACCACGGCATCGACCGAACCGACAGGACTGGTCGGCTACGCTTATGCCGGCAACAACGTGCAAATCGTTCGGAATCGATTGATAGGTAACGCCGGAGCGGGCGTGTTGTTGGTGACCGCTTCCGGCACCACGGTTAGCCAAAACGCGTACAGCAACAACGGCGGCCGCTCCATCGATCTCGATCCGCGCGGCTTGGATCCGAATACGATGACCACGTTGCAGGGCGTTACGATTAACGATCTGAACGACGCCGATGCGGGTCCGAACGGTTTACAAAACTACGCGGTCATTACTTCCGCCTACATTATCGGCGGCGAGTTGACGATTAACGGCTTTGCGCGGCCCAACAGCGTCATCGAGCTGTATCTTGCGCAACCCAGCACCAGCACGTTTGGCGAGGGCGTTACCTACCTCGGTACTTTTCAGGAAGGCTTGGCGGATTTCAACGGAACAACCGGTACGTACGGTCCCGCCGCGATTAACGGTAATTTGCAGGGAACGGACACAACCAATCGCTTTACATTCCGAGTTGCAACGCCCGGTAGCGTTTCCATCGGGACGCGACTCAGCGCGACAGCGACGGTTGCGGGCGAAACGTCTGAGTTCGGCGGTTTCGTGGTCGTCACCGGTGGCCCATCGCTTGCGCACCTGAAGTCCGTGCAAATCGTATCCGATCCGGTGAACGGCACTACTAATCCCAAGAGCATCCCCGGCTCCATACAGCTTTACACGCTGCGCGTAACCAATCAGGGTGCCTTGGGACTCGACAACAACGGTGTAAACGTAGTCGACGCGATTGACGCAAACACCAAATTATTCGTCGGCGATCTCGGTGGCGCAGGCTCGGGTCCGGTCGCTTTTACGAACGGCGCGCCCAGCAGCGGGCTGACGTGGACTTTTACTGCGTTGAATAGCTTGACCGATGACTTGGAGTTCTCCAACGATAACGGCATTACGTGGACCTATGCACCAACGGCAGATGCAGATGGATGCGACGCCGCCATCACTCACATACGTATGCAACCCAAAGGCACTATGCCGGGCAACGGCGGCGGTAACCCGTACTTCGAATTGCGCTTTAGAGTGCGGGTACGTTAACGACTTAGGTCGAACAACACTTCCGATTTTTCGTACACATGCGTGATGCGATCGCCGTCCCAAACATACGCGAGCGCCGCGCCCGGCACCGGAACGCTGACCGCCTTTGGTTTGAACGCCGCAATGCATTCGCCGCCTTCGTGTCGCACACTGCGATACACCAATCCCCAATCGCCTTTTTCCCGCCGTGCCTTGCCGAAGATTTGCGACTTAGCGTAATCGCTCGGATGATGTAAGAATTTGAAAGCCGAGCCGCGAATGTCCTTAAGCGGCTGCTTCGGTTTGCCCACGTAAGCGCGCATATCGATTTCGCCGGCGGCTTCCTGGGTTGCGGCTAGGAATCGAGCGCGATGAAAAGCGGTCTCGCGCACGGCCGTTTCCAAAGAGTTCGCTCCGTAATAAACGCCGAAGCTGCCGTCGCTAAATCGGCTTTGATAACCGATATGCGTAAACGGCGCCATGACAATGCTGGCGCCCGTGCCCGATACGCGGTCCTGATCCGCGACCAGCGTGATGTCGCCGGTTTCGTCGCGCAGGCGATCGTTGGTAAGACCTTCCAAGTACCACGCAGCTTCCATTTGCTCGGGCGCGACAATGCGCTCGAAGAAATTAATGGGCGGATGCTTACTGGGAATAACGCGAAATATTTTCGGCCAGCGCAGACGGATGGAGCGAGGCTCTGGAAATTTCATAACCCCTCTCCCTAACCCTCTCCCACAAGGGGAGAGGGAATAAAAGCCACCATGATCAAGCTCACTCCTATTTCTTAACTCCCTCCCCCTCGATGGGGGAGGGTTGGGGAGAGGGTGACAGATATTTCATCATCGTC
>Ga0315910_10001454_pt1 | contig 21681 bp, 18 predicted proteins | sample EdamamesoilMG_FD_204470 | JGI IMG/M metagenome (GOLD analysis project Ga0315910, IMG submission 204470) | Garden soil microbial communities collected in Santa Monica, California, United States - Edamame soil | ecosystem: Environmental > Terrestrial > Soil > Garden | place: USA: California... | reverse complement strand
AGAAGATTGTCAGAATAAGCCCGATAATTACAATTCTCATAGATATAAAATTATACGTTTACAAAGTTAAAAATTAAGTGTTCCCAGCCAAAAACTTACTCCGATAAGCTTTACCCCTTTTTCGGCAGCCCAACCTTCGGCAGGCTTACTTTTCCTGGTACCCGGTCGAACGAGTTGATAAGTTTCCGTAATAGCTCAAAGAAAAGGGTAACATAAAGTCCAAGGGCCATAAGCCAAATCACCAAAACATTAAACAAATAGGTGCTGAACTCCATACCTAAAAACACCTTTTGGGGCGCAAAAAAATGTGCCCGATAATCAAGGGTTGAACTTGGATTAGGATCAAAAAATATCCCGTTAATCTGTGGTAACAGTCTGCCGTTTACTTCAATGATCCGATCCTTCTCAGAAACATTCTTTACCAGGTCGGCCAAGCTTTCGTTGTAGTAATTATCCTTGTAGGCCCCCACATTAAAGGTGCTGTTCTCGGTATTTTCCAGGGCAGCAAACATGGCTTCGCGGCCCGCCACGGCCTTATTGTACGCATCCTGATAAAACTTTTTATAGGCCGTAAAAAATTCTTCCAGCTTTTTATCAAAAGCGGGTGTGTAGGTGGCAACTGTCCACGGAGTAGCGAGTTCAGCTTCAATTCCCTTTTTATAGTAGTCGTTTTGAAGGGCGGTTTGAATTACTTCCAATTCTTGCTGCAGTATTTGTTTTACCGAGTCGCTCTTCTCATCCAGGTTATCGTTGATGTACCTGCGTTTCTTCTGTAACTCTTCCAACATATACGATGAATGAAAATCAGCCTGCGCTTCGATCTTGTCATATTTGTAAAAGGGTTCTTCGTATGAGTTTTCCTTGAACTGGTAAACAGCAATGGCTTCATAAGCCCAGCGTGATGCCATCATATCAGCCACAATGGGTACTTTACCTTTCGTACTAATCAGGTTATTGAGTTTATCGAAGCTGAATAGTAATCCACTCAGAATCATCTGCGGAATCAACAGCAATGGAATCATCACGTACACGGTAACAGCCGAATTGAACGCTGAAGAAATGTTTAATCCCAGCACGCTGGCAAAGCATGATGTGGTGAACAACACAAACCAGAACGGGATTAACATGCTCCACTCGATCTCCAAAATCATATTGCCGATCAGCACAAACGTAAAGGTTTGGATGGCCGACAGGGTAAAGAGAATAACCAGCTTGGACATCAGGTAGCTATTCCAACTCAGGTTGAGGAATGATTCCCTGCGAAGTATCTTCCGGTCGCGAATAATTTCTTCGGCACTTACCGTCAGCCCCATAAACAGCGCTACGATAATACTCATAAGCAAAAATGCTGGCAGGTTATCGTTAAAGCGGAAACTATAACCTGCACCACCCGGTGCACTCTTGTACTTAATGATGAACGCAAGGATCACAGCCAGCAAAGGTGCCTCCAGCAAGTTGATCATCAGATATTGTTTGTTACTGAGCTTCGATAAGGTATCGCGTGTAACAAAGATGAGGGTCTGCTTGATCTTGTTCGGAAGACTCAATGAGTGTGGCGGCTCCTCTTTGATGTCCTCCACCTTACTGATCTTAAATCGCTCCTTGTATAAATCGTACCACTGCGGTGGTGTAATTTTTCTTTTATTGGTAGGCTGACCATATTCATCCACCACTTTGGCTTCGATGATGTTGAATATCTGTTCGGGGTTTACGTTACCGCACGTTTCACATTGGCCGCGGTTACTGTCTACCTGATGTGTTGACTTCTTAAAGTAGGTTACTGCTTCTACCGGAGGACCATAGTAGGCCGGATATCCTCCCGTATCCATGATCACCATCTTATCAAACATCTTGTAGATATCTGACGATGGTTGGTGAATAACGACAAATATCAACTTGCCTTTCAATGACAATTCCTTGAGCAGGTCGAGTACATTTTCTGAATCGCGTGAGGAAAGACCGGAAGTAGGTTCATCTAGAAATAAGATAGCCGGCTCACGAATAAGCTCCAGGGCAATGTTCAGACGCTTTCGTTGTCCGCCACTGATTGTTTTATCCAAAGGATTACCAACCCGAAGATCTTTCCGCTGATCCAATCCCAGGTTTTCCAACACTTCCATTACCCGCTTATGCAATTGCTCTTCGTTAAAATCGGCAAAGCAAAGTTTGGCATTATAGTACAGGTTCTGGTATACCGTCAACTCTTCGATGAGTAAATCATCCTGCGACACATACCCGATTACTCCGTGAATTTTATCCTTCTGCTTGTTGATATCGAATCCGTTGATCAGAATTTCTCCTTTGGTCGGTTGAACCAGTCCTGCCATTACATTCAGCAAGGTAGTCTTACCGGCACCGCTGGCCCCCATAATACCAATCAACCGCCCGGGACCTTCCGCGATTAAAACGTTTCGCAAACCAATGCCTCCGTTCGGAAATTTCAATTCATCGATAGTAACATTGAATGAAAGTTTGGTCGTTCTAATCTCTTCGTTGAAGTTGCCTACCAGGTCGCTGTAGTACAAGGCATCACCGGCCTGCGTCTTGATGGTGCTGCCGTGCGAGAACAAATAAACTCGGTTAGGCTGCATCATAAATCCGTTCAGCACGTTCGATTCGCTGCCCAGGTATTTCGTAAAATACATATCCACGCTGCGCACGCGCATGAAGATCAAGGAGCCTTCAATATGACCATGAACGTGTTTATAAATACTATCCGGATGGGTAGCTTCGTGATTGAGCAGCAGAATGTCTTTAAAGCTAAGGGATTTCGCTTCTTCCGTTTTTACAAAACTCTCAATCAAATCGTACTCACCCTGAATGATGTTAAACACCGTTGACACCGTGTTGATGATTTCCATCCGCTGTGGTGTAAAGTTCTTGTCGGTACTAACCAGTTCGAGCAACTTGATCAGCACCACCACCTTTTGTTTTTGTGTAAGTGTTTTGTTGATCTTCTTACAAATACCCAGTGTCTTTACAGAATCTTTTACCGATGTGAGTTTCGACTTACCCTCCTCGTCATCCTTACCATAGCCGGAAAACTGGTCATAAAGATCAAGGTATTCTTTGACGGAATCCTGGTCGAGTTCAGTCTGGAAAAAGTTGATCACGAACTGGCGCTCGCGTTCGGTTACACCGCCATCCTGTTTTGTTATAATCGCAAAAAGTTGAGTAAGGGCTTTGAGTATTTCTTCACTCATAGGCTAAAAAGCATTTTGATAAAGGTATGTAAAAAATATCGGTTACCCGCCATCTGAATGCCGTTAGGAGGCTTCAAAAAATGACTGGTAACCGATTAATAATAAAGAGTTTACCCCTTAGTAGGTCTTGAATTCGAACGGAATCTCCACCAATTCAGAAAACTCCTGACCGGCCTCTTCCATATCCTCATCATCTTCGTGAAAGTACCAGAGTATTTTCATGCCTTTGATGTCTTCCAGGGCAGAAAGTACGTCCAGAATGAGTTTCGAAGAAGCTGTGTTGAAATACTCCAGCTTAAACACAAATTCAGTAGAAGGGTTCGCATCACTTCCATACTTCTCAATCCATTCCAGCACCGGGCGATAGAACTCCGCTGAGTCTTCAGGCAGTGAACGGCCAGATATCTCAAAAATTCCATTCTTCTTGTCTAGGATTATTTTCGGGGTGTCTTCAGCTCCTTCCAGATTTAAAATTTCCATGGCATCAATCTTTTTAGTTATTCAATACAGTTTGGTCAGTTAGATTATTCAGCCTCACGTGGCACGTTTACCTTGAGGCAGAAAAAGCAGTAGTCGGCAGACATTTCGGGGAATGAAAACTCAAGCTTCTCGCCCGACTTTCGGGCCATATCCACAAAGCCCAATCCAGCTCCACCTTTGTCGGAGATGGTAGTGTTCTTGATAATTTCCTTATACAAATCTTTCAGCCCGTCTTTGTCCAGGCTGTTAATGTGTTCGAGTTTCTTGTTAAGGCTTTCCACATTTTTCTTTTGAATGGGATTACCCGACATGATACAGTAGCGGTTTGCTTCTTTACCGATGAGGAAAATAGCCGCATGGCTGCGCATCTGTCCGTCCACCAGTTCATCACTATGCTTGACAATATTTTGCAGCGCCTCGACCATCACGTTAAACACCTTGCGTTTGATGTTCGACTCTTCGCCAGAGGAGTCAAGGTTGCGCTCGGCCATGGACAGAATGGACTTGGTGCTCTCCTGGGTGAAGTCACCCTGATACACCAGAATTAATTTCTGTGACATCATGGTGCGGTGCAGGTCATAAATAAAATTCATGCGTCAGAAGATTAGATTATTAATTGAGGTTCACTAAGTTAAAATTTATTTTCAATATACCTCCCGGTTCAATCCGGAAAGCCTTTACACAGTTTTAAAATTTAATACCGATTAACAACACATCATCGGTCTGTTTGGTCTCGCCACGCCAGCTTTCCCATTCAGAATCAAAGATGTCTACTGCCTCTTTCATGGGTAGTTTATGAATGCGTTCGATAATTTCCCGCGTTTTCTTCGGCCCAAACTTACGCCCATCGGTTCCGCCAAACTGATCAGGGAATCCATCTGAACTGAAGTAGATCGAATCGCCTTTATCCAACTTAACTTTGGTATTGGTAAAGTTAGTTTGGTTCTTATATATACCACCGCCAATCGGGAATTTATTTCCTTTCACTTCCTCCATCGCGCCACCCTTCATGACATATAGCGGCCGATGCGCTCCGGCATACTCCACTTCGCCATCGGCAATATTGATTTTACACAAGGCGATATCCATACCATCCTTGGTAGTTGAATCTTCATCCTGACGCAACGTAGTGGTAACGCCTTCATCCAGCAAGTCAAGTATCTTTCCGGGCTCTGTAATCTTACGGCTTCGAACAATATCATTCAATAGAAAATATCCGATCAACGACAACAACGCACCCGGCACACCATGACCGGTACAGTCAACTGCTGCGATGAAGATATCGTCTTTGATCTGCACGAACCATGGGAAGTCTCCCGATACCACATCGCGCGGTTTGTACAAGATAAACGAATCGGGTAACGCTTTATTAATAATTCTGTTATTCGGCAGAATGGCATTCTGAATGCGCTTGGCATAGTTGATACTTTCGGTGATTTTCTTGTTTTTATTCTGAATCTCTAACTCGATCATCTTCCGCTCGGTGATGTCGTGCGACACCACCAGTACCGATTCCAGTTTATTCGATTCATCAAATTCAGGAATAGCATTTACCTGCATGATGCGCTTGCCCATTTCGGAAGGGAAATCCATTTCGGATGACACCTTATCGTTGGTGGCGTTCACCTCTTCTACGACACGCAACCAACCTTCCAGAATAGAGGCATCCAGATCGGCTTCTTTTACTTTCTTGTTCAGGAAGTGCGCTGGCTTCTTGCCTGCGTATTCTTCGATAACCGGGTTGATGTAGGATATTGATTCACCCTCCAACCGGGTAATAAGGTCAAGCGAGTTTTCTGAGAGGGCCTGCATTTTACTTCGCATGCGTTGCTCCTGCTCGGCTCTTCTGCGCTCGGTAATGTCGCGCGAGTTGAGAATAAAGCCGTGGATCGCCTGGTTTGACATGCAGTTTGTTCCGGTAGATTCCAGCCAGATAAAGCTGCCATCTTTAGCTCGGTACTCGTATTGAACCGTAGCCTTTTCATCCGGATTAGCTTTCATTTTGCGGAACAGGTCCTTGAATGTATCGCGATGATCTGGATGTACTTTGTCAATATCGCTCTTACCGATCATTTCCTTCTGGCCATACCCGAGGATGGATTCTACCGAAGGTGAAATGTAGCGGATGCTTTCATCCTCTTCATAGATGGTAATAACTTCCGATGCATTTTCAAGCAGCAACTGCATCCGCTTCTGCGTGCGGTTTACCTCTTCAATTTGTTCTTCCAGTTTCTGATTCGAGCGTTGCAGCTCTTCCTGGGTGGCTTGCATCTCTTCGGCATTCTGGCGAAGTACTTCCTGCTTTTCTTTGAGTTCGTTACTCATCTCCTGCGACTCGGCCAGCAGTTTGCGCGTGCGTTCGTTTACTTTAATATTGAAGATGGTACGGGCAAGAATCAACGAAAGTTCCTGTACAAATTTTACCTGCGAAGGATCAAATCTCTTAAAGCCGGCAAACTCTAGCACTCCGTACACCTCTTCATTCGTAATCAACGGAACAATCAAAATACACTTCGGTCGTTGATCGCCAAGAATACCCGAGGTAATGGTAACATATTCATCCGGGATTTCTGTGCGCATCACCGTATCTTTTTCAGCTGCCGCTTGCCCTACCAACCCTTCAGCAAACTTGAATTGTGCTTTTAAATACTTCTTTCGGTTGTAGGCAAAACTCGCACGCATTTCAATAAGGGCCGGCTTGGATTCATCGTTCACCACATAAAATGCTCCTTGTATGGCTCCGATTTTTTCCAGGATAAATTTGATCACATCATCGCCCAACGCATCGATCGAATCGTGCATACGAAGAATCTCACTGATCTCGGCAACCCCGCGCACAATCCAGTTGCGCTCTTTATCCCTGCGCTCATTTTCAATCAGATTATCGCGCATGTTGATGAGCGACATCCCCAAAATATCATTTTCACTGGCTGGTGTAAAAGCAGTGTCATACTTGCCTTCACCAATTCGTTTTGCAAAGTCAGCGTTGCCACGAAGGGTATGAACAAGTTCATCTACCTTCGCTCCCATCTGTCCGAACTCATCATTACTTCGTTGCTCCGTAGCTTCCGGCAATACACCCTGCGCTACCAGTCCTAACGTGTTACGCATAGCATAGAGTGGCCGCGTAAGCGACCGTGCAAAGATCATAGACAGCAACACACCAAGTGCCACAATGCACAAACTGGCATAAGCAAATACTTTTAACAACACACCATCTTCGCCCATAGCCTCCGCTCTATCAATCTTGGCAATAAGCGATAGGTTATCGGCTTGAAGTTTACGGCCCACCTGAATAATGGAGGTTCCATCCAGGTCTTTGCCATTGGTAGTGATTGAATTGCCCCGTAGTAAGTGCGCAAATTCATTTACAAAAGCCTCGGTTGAATCATGTGGAACAATGGAGGAAGCGGTATCCGCACGCAACGGACTGATGATGTCTATTTTTTTGGAGACCGGATCAACGCGCCCCAGCAATACTTCACCCGTTTTACCCAACCCCTGATGGTTCTTTAATACTTTGTAAGCTGATGTGAGATCAAGTTTGATGATGATCAACTGCTGATTTCCGCTATTATCCGTTACGGAACCTGCCGCATATGCATAAAAATTCTTTTTCGCCTTATCGCGTTTTACACGTGTGAAGTAGATTCCATTTTTTGCACGGCCGAATGTAATACCATCGGGGTCTACAAAGTTTCCGTGTTCATTCGGGTCAGTAGATGCCACAATTGCACCGGTTGCTGAGGTAATGATAATCTCATCAACACCCAGAATATCTTTTTGTGAAGCAATGAAATCAGCCAGTCCGCCACCAGAACCGGAAGAAACCTCGCCTACCGAAAGCGTGGTATCTTCGCTAGTCTCTTCTTCTACAGGAGGTCCGCCCATCATCATCATGTCCATACCCATGCCTGCATCGGCAGGTGCAGACGATGCTCCTCCGCCATTTTTAAATGTTTCAGAATTCTGAAGAATCTGAATGGCGTGTGATGCTTTTTCAAAGTAAGTATTGAAATATGCTGCACGATTGTCGGCAACGGAGTTCAGTACCGCGGTGTACTTATCCTGATTGGCTTTGATGTGGTAGTCGTAGCTGAAAAAACTTACCGCCACTACAGCCACCAGCGACACCGCCAGGATGAGTAACGTAATTTTGGTGCTTACATTAATATTTTTAATCATACGCGTTGGTCGCTTGGCGTTAGGATTTAGTTGAAACTTTTTCAGCCATCAACTGGGCCGACTCCTCCACAAATTTCCGCTGATCTTCGGTGATACCATGGAAGGATGCTATTTCCAGCACACCCATAACCTGATCACCTGACTTGAGCGGTACAATCAACAAATACTTTGGTGATGCACTCCCCAAGCCTGAAATTATTTTAATGTATCCATCCGGAATATCATCAATGTACAGCGTACGCGCACCCGAAGCGGATTGCCCTATCAGACCTTCGCCAAATTCATACGCTATCACGGTGCTTTCGCCAATAGTCAAAGCATACCCTATTTTCAATTCGACTTTTCGCTTGCCCCCTGCTTCGGTAGTAATATACAGTGCACCTTGCCCGGCATCCAGTTGTTTACATATGGCTTGTATGCCGGCTTGCAGAATATCTTTTTCTGATCTTGCTTGTTGCAGGCTGCTCTTCACACTCTCCAGGCTTATTGTGGTTTTGCCAGCCTGATCATTTTCCGTTGCAGCACCAGCCGCTTCGAGCGTACGATCGCGATAAACAATAATTTCTTTTTTGTAACGTAAGGCCGCTGTAATGGCGAAACCACCCAGTAAAAAAGTAGCTCCCAGCACAAGGTACACGGTAACAAACTGCGGCTGGTACCCATCGGTCAACGATAGACCGGCTGGCAGCGAGTAAATGAAATAAAGTGAAGCACCAATTCCCAGGATAAATAGCACCGCCAGGATCAGGTTCAGGTAGTAGCGATCGTTGAATAGGCCCGTCATCGGTATTGTTTGTCTAATTCTTTTAAAAACTCTACAATTTGGTCAACCTTTAGCACATGATCAATTTTTGTGACCGCTAATGCTGCCTTGGGCATGGTGTCGATCATACATTCGGTTGGCTCCTGCACAAGGGTAAGGCCGCCCCTGTCATGAATGTGTTTCATGCCCAGCGCCCCGTCTCGGTTGGCCCCCGAAAGTAAAATCCCCACGAGCTTATCTTTATACACGTAGGCACATGTGCCCAGTGTAATATCGATGGCCGGTCGCGAGTTGTTTATCATTTCTTCAGTCGACAAGGCAAAGGTGTGCCCCAGTTCCACCGACATGTGATAGTTTGCCGGGGCCAGGTAAACACCACCCTTCTTAATATTCTCTTTATCGTGTGGCTCGGTTACCTGCACAACACTTTTTATCGACAATGCCTCCACAAACCCGTTGCGCACGTGCTTGAGCCGATGCAGACACATAATGATGGGCAAAGGAAATCCTTTCGGCAATTGCGACAGGATTTTTACCACACCCTGGAAGCTGCCTGCCGACCCACCGATAACAACGGCCTTGTAGCTGTTATTTAGGTTGAACTTGTTCATTCGTCAAGAGCAACTTCCTAGTCTTTTATTTTCTTATAAATCTTCTCCTCGTTATTCACCACAATAAAGCGGTTGGCATAATCGCACCAAATCAAAGATTCTTTCGATCCGATGGCGAGGTAGCCGTATTTGAACAAGCTGTCGTGAAACTTCTTGAGTACCTCGTTCTGCAAGGCCTGGTTAAAGTAGATCATCACGTTCCTGCACAGCACCAAATCAAACTTATTGAAGATGTCGCCCAGCACCAGGTCATGCCTGCGGAAGGATACATTCATCATCAAGTCTTTGTTAAACACGGCCATGCCGTTTTCCTCTTTATAGTAATCTCTGAAATTGCCCGTGCCCTGAAAACGGATATAGTTCTTCTCATTGAGCTCCATGTTTTTAATGGGGTGTGTAGCAGCTTTGGCACGCTCCAGAATATTAACATCAAGGTCGGTGGCAATCAGGGTAACATCCTGCAGAATTCCCATTTCCTTCAGCATGATACACATGGATAATACTTCTTCGCCCGAAGAACAGCCGGCATGCCAGATCTTAAATTGCTTGTGATTGAGCATGATGGCGGGAATAATTTCTTCACGCATTATACGCCAGAAGCTGGGATCGCGAAACATCTCCGTAACGTTCACGGTGAGTTCGTCAAGAAACTCGTTTATAAAAACGGGAGAATCGGTTAGTTTTTTTAGTAAAGCTTCTACCGAGAGTTTTTTCAATTCCATGATCCGAAGCACGCGTCTTTTAAAGGAAGACATCGCGTAGTTCCGAAAATCGTAATTGTACCTCTGGTAGATCAGCTCTGAGATCTTTTTGAGATCAGCAATGTCGATATCCAGCATGAGAACAGGTCTTTAAGGGAACCCAAAATTAGTTTATGCCGGGACTGAAGAGACGAATTTGATGTGTAAAACTTACATGCGTTCAAAACGTCCAAAAGCCCCTTATTTTTTAGTAATTGAAATTAACTAATTCGTACTAATTAGTTGAAAAAAAGGATTTTAAAAAACTTTTCAGAAAAAATGGCGGAAGAGCTCCGACTTTCGTGATGCTGACACTATTTTTTTAACAATTCTTCCCGTGTAATTTGTAATGCTTCCAGATTGATCTTTAATTCTTTAGCCAGTTCTTCAGCCAATGGCCAGTCATCGCTCTGCACCGGTTTTTGTGCGAGTTGAACTTCAAGTTCGCGAATGCGTGCGAGGTACTCTTGCTCTTTTCGTGCGAACGTATTTCGTGCCGCCTCCAGTTCTGCCGCCTCTATTTTAGTAGACCCATGCTGGCTTTCAAGTTCTTTTATCCGACTGATATAACTTCTTTCTTTTCGTGAAATCTCCTCTTGCGTGGCCTGAAGTTCTTCCATGTTTTGCCGCATCTCCTCCTCTTGTGCTTTCATCTCCTCTGTTTGCTGCTGAAACTGTTCGATCAGTTGCTTATTTTTTTCAGCCGCCCGCACGGATGCCAGCGTTGAGGCTATGGATTCGCCCAACTTTTCAACAAATGCAATCTCATGTTGTTTGAATTCCTGAAAAGACGCTAACTCAACAATGCCATACACATCCTTATCAACTTTTAGCGGCACCATCAGCACCGTTTTGGGTGGTGCATCGCCTAACCCTGATGTTATGCGAATGTATTCTTCGGGCACACTATTCAAGTAGGTTGTTTCTTTCTCAAGAAAAGTCTGGCCTAAAATACCTTCACCCAACTTCACCCTGCGTTGTTCAAACTTTTTAATGTCGAAGGCAAACAATGAAATAAGCTCCAGAAACTTGTTACTCTCGTCTTCATCATTCAGAATATACAACGCACCCTGATTTGCCTTGGTGTATTGCACCAACGAAGCAATAATGGTATCGCCCAGTGTTTGAATGTTATCATTTGATGAGCGCAAAATATCCACAAACTTGGCGAGGCCTTCGTTGGACCATTGACGTTTGCGCTCTTCTTCGTTCAGGGACTTGAGTTTGCCTTGCATCACAATGAGCGAATCGGCCAACTCATTTTTGCCGCGGGCATAGCCGTTATCAAGTTTTTCGCGGTAGTCGATTTCCAGATTACCCTCGCCAATGGCCATTACAAAATCAGTGGCGTCTTTCAGATTTTCTAGTGTTTCATTTATCTGAGCCGCCAGGTTCCCTACTTCATTTGGTGGAAGATCTTTAAGCTGTTGTTTATGAAAAGTACTTTCCTTCAGGATATTGACGGGCTTCAAAACAAATCGATAAAAAAACCAATACACCATCAGCAACAAACCAATATCGCTAATGGCAAAAAATAGCAGCCAACCCTGAACAGCTGCCTGGGCAGCTTTTGCTTCGTTATCAATATCCTTCACTAAAACATTATAGCTGTTGGTAAGTACAATCCACTTTGTATTAACCAGTCGAACGGCATTATCGTAATTGGTATTGCGACTCACGCGACTAACAATGTGTTGCTGACCTGCAGAATCGGCCCGCATGTGCTGCTGTACCCGCAGACTATCTTCTGTAAACAAAATGGCAATACTTTCTTTATACTTCTGCCAGTTCTCTTCCAGGTGCCGCAGGGTAATTCGGGGGAGGCGCGAAAGGGGCTCAATAAAAGTATCGGTATCTTCCACGCGTCCACCTTCTTTCAAAATCATCAACCGGTTGTCCTGCTCTTCCAACATTACTTCAATAGCGGTGGCGAGTTGCTGGTCATGTTGTTGAAACCGTTGCACCATCATGGCAATCTCCTGACTTCCTAACTCTGCTTTTCGCACAAAATTCATTTTCCGGTCAGCTTCGGTCAGATCATCGAATTTTATTCTCATTACTACATACTCAACAACGAAGACAACCGATAGTAGAACAATAAGGTAGGTGCCAAGCCGAAAAAGTGACGTGTTGCGCAGGAACTTCATAATCCCCAAGTAAAGTAAAATAAGCTAAACCCCAAAACAGAACCACGCCCTAAATCATACAGATCAGGATCATCTTGTTACAGGCTGTCCTTTGTAAATCCAAACGGAAGAAGCGAGGCTGCCGATGATGCCACAATCCATCGCTGATCTTGCCCCTGCATAACCACAACCATGGGTTGCTGCTGTCTGTTTTCATACTCCAGCATCACCTGCCTGCAAGCACCACAACACGTAGCTGGCGTCAGGTCCTTGCTCGACTTTTTCCTGGCCACTACAGCAATCTTTTTTACCCTTGCATTTGGATGGGTGGATGAAGCTGTAAAAAGCGCTACGCGCTCGGCACACATGGCCGAAGGATAAGCCGCGTTCTCCTGATTCGTTCCGGTTATCACCGTACCATCTTCGAGCAGCAAAGCAACGCCCACCAAAAACTTTGAGTAAGGTGCATAAGCATGCTGTGTTGCTTCCTTCGCTTTATGAACAAGGTACTTTGATTCGGTGTCCAGGTCCTCCAGTTGATTTGAAAAGGTAAATTCTTTCATAACGTCAGATCAAGTTAAGGGTAAATGGTTTAAAGTTCCAAGTTCAAGTCAACCTGAAACGTTAAACCCGTAACCCGAAACCTGGACCTGAAACCTTGAACGTTGAACCGGTAACCCAAAAGGAACTTGGAACTTGGAACCTGTCATTTTAGCTTTACCTGTATGAAAACAATTTTGATTGTCGGTGCCGGGCGTTCTTCGTCTTCGTTGATTTCGTATACCATAAAAGAAGCTAATCAAAATGGTTGGCGCGTTATTGTGGGAGATGCGCTTGAGCAAACTGCACAAGAAAGAGTTCAGAACACAACGGCCACAGCAATCCGGTTTAACATTCAGGATGAAACGCTGAGCAAAGCCGCGATCACCCCGGCTGACGTTGTTGTTTCCTTATTGCCAGCACACCTCCATCCGCTGGTGGCTCGTCAGTGTCTTTTATTGAAGAAACATCTGCTTACGGCCAGCTATGTATCGGACGAAATGAAATCATTTCACCAAGAGGCTAAAACAAAAGGATTACTATTTCTCAATGAATGCGGACTTGATCCGGGTATTGATCACATGAGTGCCATGCAGGTGATTGACACCATTCGCACACGGGGCGGAAAGCTTACTTCGTTCGAATCCTTTACCGGTGGCCTGATCGCTCCGGAAACCGATCCGGAAAATCCGTGGCGCTACAAGTTCACCTGGAACCCACGCAACGTAGTGATGGCCGGACAAGGCACGGCAAAGTTTATTCAAAACGGCCAGTTAAAATTTATTCCTTACCAGCAGCTCTTTAAAAGAATTACACCTGTCCAGGTGAACGGATACGGTGACTACGAAGGATATGCCAACCGCGACTCGCTAACCTATCTGGATACCTATGGCCTTCGCGGGATACAAACCATGCTGCGCGGCACACTGCGTAACAAGGGTTACTGTAGTACATGGAATGTATTGGTGCAGCTTGGATGTTGTGATGATACGTATATTATAGAAGATACCAGCACCATGACCCACCGCGAATTCATTAATTCCTTTCTGGAGTACGATCCGGTAAAATCGGTTGAAGAAAAATTGATGAACCATCTTGGTCTGAAGACCAACAGCGATGAAATGAAACGCCTCACCTGGTCTGGTTTTTTTTCGACCGAAAAAATTGGCTTGTCATCCGGCACACCGGCTCAACTACTTGAGCACATCCTGAACAAAAAATGGAAGCTGAATACACAGGACAAAGACCTGATTGTGATGTGGCACCGTTTTGTGTATGAGGTAACTGGTGTGAAAAAAGAAATTCAAGCCACACTGGTGGCCAAGGGCGATGACTCCCTTAACACCGCCATGGCGAAGACAGTAGGATTACCCTTAGCCATCGCTGTTAAACTTTTGTTACAAGGAAAAATTCAGCAACGCGGTGTAGTTATTCCGGTTACGCGCGAGTTTTACGAACCAATTTTGTCCGAACTGAAAATGTTGGGAGTGGAGTTAATGGAAACCGAAATATCTTGACGCCAAAACTTTAGTCTTTTCCTGAAGTTTCAACGGCTACCTCAAAAAAAACAATGTCGCAAGAATACTTATTCCACTTCAATGCTTTTCAACATCTGCAGCGGCCGGTACTCCTTAATTCTTGGATCAAAAAACTCTAACGACTCGTAGGTGATGTTTACACGCTTACCCATTAGCGTTGAATACGAAGCCACAAGATCGGTTTCACTTTCCACAAATGTTAACCAATAGTACTTGCTTACTTTGCCAGCATCGTCTTTAACAGAAAATACAACAAAGAAATCGCTCTCTACCTTTGTAACGGTACCACTGATTGACTGCGAAGTCTGTTCGGTGTCGTCATCTTTGTCCGCAAGTTTGGTGATTTTGCTAAATATGTTCGGACATACCGAAACCATTTTTATACCAATCAGTTTTCCTAACTTTTCACCATCCGTTTCAATTTTATTAAAATCAATATCATGATCTTTTTTTAATTGCTTTTTGTAGGGAGATGCCGCTTCGATAATACAAAGTCCTAATTGCAGGTTAAAATCATCCGGTGCCAGATCGCTGGAAACATTATCCAAACATTCGCAGGATTTTTGGGTAATTGTGGTGAGGTAATCCTGAGAAAAACTTTTGCCTGCCAGCAGAACAAAAAATACTGCTAAAATTCGTGTTATCATTTTCTTGTTAATTAATTATCATCATTTTTTCTTTAAAAAATCTGTCGCGAGTATTCCTGTAAGTGGCATCAAAATTCCAAAGCCCAGGGCAGCAATACTATTAGGAACAACTATATAAAAAACAATCATTGCGATGAGGTAGTAAACAGGCAAGACAAACAGCCCGAAGGCAAACTTGAGGGATAGTATCCACTGTGGATCTTTAATCTTTGCTTTCAGAAAACTATTCAGCAGTCTGTAGGGAATAATATTGGTAAGCACCCCCACCCACACAATCGGGTTAATTACTTTCCAGAGTACTGAAGATTTTTTTACAGAAACGGGAGGGAGGTTGGGATAAGCTTCTAATACTTTTCGATCGGCTTCAAGTTGCTCAAGCATATCCTTTTTATAAACCCTGTGCTGGCGAAGAAAATCTACCTTGGCTTTGTACGCTTCATCAGGGCTGATGGCGATCGCCAGGCGCTTCATACCTGTATGGGTAGCTTCAACAATTCCGTCTAATTTTTCACGATCAGTCGGGCTTTGCTCAAGAATTTTATCCACGCTGATCGCTTCACCAAAGTTGAGCAACACGCGCGAACGAAAAGCGTAATGATCGTCATAATGCAAACCAACCGGTACAATCGTGAGCGGAACATCAGGGTACTTCTCTTTGAATAAAATCGCCATGCGTGCAAAACCTTTCTGCAAGGTTCCGCCTGCATAAGGTTCGTTATGATTTCCTTCCGCAAAAATCTGTATGTCTTCTTCCTGTGCCAGCATCTCGGCCCATTCACGCAAGATGGCATCGTTATTCCGAAGCGTACTCCAGCCATCACGAACACGAAATACCGGCTTAATGCGAATGCCCAATAAAATCTTCGTGGCCAACCCTTCTTTAAAAACACTGGCACGGGCAATCGACCAGGGGTGCCGTGGCGATTTGCAGATCACAATAATAGCATCGAGAAAAGCATTCTGATGATTAGGTACAAAAATTATGGGACCTTTTTCAGGAATTGCTTTTATATTATTGATCTGAAGTTTTTTAAAAAGGAAGTTCAGTGCGAAAGAAGCATATCCTCGTAGGAGCCGTAGCGGAAGTTTAGGAGCCATTCAATAAAACTAAATTGTCTGTTGTGTTTTTCTACGTTGCATAAAGTAGGCAAAAGCGAATCCACTTACGAGGTGCCATATTCCCCACCAGGCCGCCACCAGCGCCATCGATCCGTCACCTTGAAAAAAAGTAAAGATCAACACCAGGCCAAGGCCTGAGTTTTGAATTCCTGTTTCGATAGCCACCGTTCGGTTTACCTGCTCGGTGTTCTTCAACAACGAACTTAAGTAATACGCACTCAATAACCCCAGCCCATTGTGTAGCAGCACAAGCCAGAAAACAGAAAAAATATGCGCTTTAAATACTTCAAAGTTGTTCATGAATGCCACACCAATGAAACTTATCAGAATCAGGATGGACAAGGTGCGAAAGGCATTCGAAATTTTTCCGGTAAGCTTCGGCAGAAAATGAGCGAAGGTCATTCCAAGAACAAGCGGCAGCAGCAAAATCACCATCATGTTCAAAAAAAGATCCCAGAAACTGATCTCAAAACTCTGCACACGTTGGGAAAGACCGGGTACCATCGATGACCAAAAGAAAAAATTCAAGGGTGTGACCAGAAAACAAAACACCGAAGTAATAGCTGTGAGCGTAACCGACAATGCCACATTACCCTTGGAGAGCATCGAGAAAAAGTTAGATGCATTGCCACCCGGGCATGCTGCCACCAGCAACATACCTAACGCAATATCCGGTGATGGCGAGAGAACGAAAATGAGAATCATCGTAAGGAGTGGAAGCAACACATACTGGCTGAATAACCCCGTTGCAAGCGCCTTCTTGTCGCTACGCAATTGATAAAAATGCTCGGGCTTAATACCTAGCGCCACGCCAAACATAATTAACGCCAGGCAAATATTGAGTACGGTAAGACTCCCCTGCGAGAAGTTGATGGTTATCGGTTCAGCTTCCAATGGCGTTTTAGAAATTTGAGAGCAAAGATAGTGTTCTGGGTTCCAGGTTCAAAGTTCCGGTGCCGGGTTTAGGGTTTCGCGTTTTGGTTTAAAGGGATTGGGTTGTTTTTTTTACTTCTTCAATCATCAACCTACTCGCGGTTCCGTTCATACCACTCATCTACTTTTAGATCGCAGCCCTCTGCTGCTGCTACAGCTAACTGGTCGCACCGTTCATTTTCCGGATGACCGGCATGTCCTTTTATCCAGACAAACTTTGGTTTGAACTTTACATGCAATGGAATATAGCGTTGCCATAAATCAGGATTCGCTTTCTTTTCAAAATTCTTCTTTTGCCAACCCCAAATCCATCCTTTTTCAACAGCATCTACTACGTATTTCGAATCGGAGTAAATCGTAATGCCAATGCCATCTTTTTTTATTGCTTCAAGGCCAATAATTACGGCAAGCAATTCCATACGATTATTAGTGGTAAGTCTGAAGCCTTCAGAAAGTTCTTTCACCGCGTTGTTAAACTTGAGAACAACACCATATCCTCCATTGCCAGGATTTCCCTGGGCTGCACCATCTGTATAAATCCGAATCATTCGTTTGCTTGCTTAAGTATATCTCCTGAAATCCTATCGAGAAATCATCCCGGAAAAACATTCGACTTAAAAATCTTCACCGCTATCGCTAACAAAATTACGCCAAACACTCTGCGCAGCACAGCAAAGCCCGATTTACCAATTACCCGTTCGAGCCAGGATGAAGAGCGCAACACTATATAAACGAATACCAGGTTGAGCAAAATTCCCATTAATACATTTACTTCCTGGTAGACGGCACGAAGTGAAAGTATGGTAGTAAGGGTACCCGCTCCGGCAATTAACGGAAACGCAAGCGGCACAATGGAGCCTGAACCTTTTGCATCCGGATCGTCTTTAATTAAGGTGATTCCTAAAATCATCTCCATAGCCACAATAAAAATCACAATGGCTCCGGCCAATGCAAAGGAGGCCACATCCAGGCCAAACAGCTTCAGTATGGATTGACCCAGGTAGAAAAATGCCACCATCAGCACAGCCGAAATGATCGTTGCCTTTTCCGCATGAATCCGACCTTCACGTTTCCGAATAATGATGATAAAGGGAATGGAGCCCAGAATATCGATAACAGAAAATAGGATAAGTGTTACTGAAAAAATTTCTTTTAAGTCGAGCATGCAGTTCAGGTTTCTGCAAAGCTAAAACAAAATGAGTGATTGCTCCAATACGCTTCAGAACGACAGCGCTTTTTCAACCATGTTCTTCGAGCCGACATAAAACGGTGTACGCTGATGCAACCGGTCGGGTTTAATTTCCAGAATTCGCTGCACACCATCGGATGCCACTCCGCCTGCCTGCTCAGCAATGAACGCAAGCGCGTTACACTCATACATTAATCTTAATTTACCGGCAGGATCTTTGGCTGTAGCCGGATAAATATAAATACCACCCTTCAGCATGTTACGATGAAAATCGGCTACGAGCGATCCGATATAACGCGCGGTGTAGTGGCTGTCTTTACAAAACTGAAGATAATCTTTCACTGGTTGGCTAAATGAATTGGATGGTCCTTCATTCACCGAAAAAATTTTTCCATCGTCCGGCATGCGCATGTTGGGGTGCGATAAAAAGTATTCGCCCAATGTAGGTTCATAGGTAAAGCCATTAACGCCATGCCCGGTTGTATACACCAACATGGTAGAGGAACCGTACAACACGTAACCGGCTGCTACCTGATCTGATCCCGCCTGTAGAATATCAATCTCTTGAATGGGTGTGCCCGCTGAACTCTTTCTGCGATAAACAGAAAAGATTGTACCGATCGAAACGTTGACATCAATATTCGATGAGCCATCCAACGGGTCGATGGCGATTACATACTTGCCTTCATTGTTCAGGTCAACATACGATTCGGCTTCTTCCGATACCAGTGCACAAACTTCGCCTCCTTTCGCCAGCGCTCGTGTAAACCGGATATTCGCCAGCACATCCAGCTTCTGTTGATCATCCCCTGCCGTATTTTGTGTGCCCATGGCGCCCATCAGGTCAATAAGCCCCGCTTTGTTTACTTCGCGGTTCACCACTTTAGAAGCCAATGCAATATCGCGCAGCAACTGCGACAACTCACCGCTGGCAAACGCAAACTGATCCTGATTGTTTTTAATAAACCGGTCGAGGGCGGTGCCAATAGAATGTGCAATTCTTGATGATTCGATACTTGGTAACTGGGCTTTATTCATTGATCTTTGGGTGCTTATAGTGAAGTATAAAAGTAATTCCCGAACGGTTTAGTCCAATACAAATGAAGGTTTTTAAATTCGGTGGAGCCTCCCTGAAAACATCAAAAGGCATTCAAAATGTAGCCTCAATTATCAAATCTTTTCAGGATACCAAGGTAGTGATTGTTGTGTCGGCAATGGGCAAAACCACTGATGCGCTTGAAAAAATAGTCAGTACCACACTTGCTGGAAAAGATGCCACAATCGAAATCAATAGTCTGAAGGCTTACCACCACGGCATTACTAACGAATTGTTTCCGGCTGATCATACTGTACACGCATCCCTGAACAAAACATTTGAAACCCTTATCCAGAACCTGAAACTAGTGGGCGATGCCGACATGGTGTACGACCAGGTAGTATCGCTGGGCGAAATACTTTCGTCCATCATTGTGCAACACTACCTGAACGAATTAGAACTTTCTGCTTACTGGCTGGATGCGCGTACGTGTATTACTACTGACAATTCTCACCGCGAAGGAAAAGTAGATTGGGAAACTACAACGGCCAACATTCAAAAAATAAAACCCATTCTGGATAGTAGCATCATCGTAACACAGGGATTCATCGGCAAAAACAAGGATGGTTTTACCACTACGCTTGGTCGTGAAGGTTCTGATTTCACGGCTGCAATTTTTGCCTCTTCGTTACAGGCTGAATCGGTAACGATCTGGAAAGATGTTCCGGGTGTAATGAATGCAGACCCAAAGCGCTTACTGGCTGCAACCGTTTTTGAAGAACTTCCATTTAAAGAAGCTGCTGAGATGACCTACTACGGTGCATCGGTTATCCACCCAAAAACCATTAAGCCGCTGGCGAACAAAGGCATTCCGTTATTTGTAAAAAACTTTGATGACCCTACCCTGCCGGGAACAAAAATTCATGAATGTACGGTAGAAAATTTACCACCACTCATTGTTTTCAAGGACAATCAATGCCTGGTGTCGTGCAAGGTAACAGACTATACCTTTATCAGTGAAGAGCAACTGAGCATTATCTTCCATTCTCTTTCCGAACTTGATCTACGCATCAACCTGATGCAGAACTCCGCCATCAGTTTTTCATTCTGCCTGGATTTCCGTGAGAATAAAGTGATGGCGTTAATCCATAAACTCCAACAACGCTTCGAAGTGTATTACAATACCGGGCTCACCCTAATCACCGTAAAAAATTATGATGTACCAACCTACACCGAATACCGAACCAAACCCGGAGTAGTGCTGGAACAATCATCGCGTTCTACCTTACAAGTGCTGGTGAAAGACTAGTTGCTGCCGGACTAAATTCCATTGGAAAATTCATTTCATCAATGTGAAAGATTACCTATTTTCGAGTTCAGAATCATTCACTTCAAAAACTATCTCTGTTATGAAAAAAATTGCTCTTGCCTTTCTCGCTTTGGTTGCGATCGCCTCCTGTCAAAAGAGTAAACCAGCTGAGGAAGCACAAATAACACCCGCATTTGAAACCGAACGCGCTAACTTCTTTGCGAACTTGCAAGCCCCGGCCGAACTCGCCTCGCAGTTGCAAGCTACTGCGGCCGAATTCAATCCGGCTTTACTTAGCGACCCTAAAAGTTTTGGTAGCTATGCCAACGATCCGGTAAAAGCAGCAGCCAACCTGGGTGTTTACCTTTCTGACCTCAACTATTGCGTTGCCTACAAACAAACTGCCTATACACAAGAACTTTTTGACGCTGCCCACGAACTGAGCAAGGCCATTGGCCTGGAGCAGGGTTTTCTGGAATTCCTATCTACGCGCTTTCATGAAAACATCGCGCAAAACGATTCGGTAAAAGCCGTGGTCATTGAGCTTTTCGAAAAGGCAACCAACAGTTTACAGGGCACCGATCGTGAAAAACTGGTAGGCATTACCATGGCTGGTTACCAGATTGAAAACCTTCATCTGACGCTCGGCATACTTCAGTCGTATCCCAAAGACATGCTTCCCGATGACGCACGAACCGTCATTCTCGTACCCCTCTTTCAATCTGTACTAAGTCAGAAAAGCACAATTGAAACCAACTACGCTTTTCTGAAAGCCATTACTGATCCAACCAATCCGGATAAAAATCCAAATTATGCCTACTATGCCACTGCCTTTGAAGAGCTTATCGGACTTTATGGGAAGCTGAAGGTGGATGAAAAAATTGCCAACAACCAGGGACTTGAATTAATGAAGGATGAAGTTGTTGTTGAACTCAGTCAGAAAGTAGATGCGATTCGCTCGAAAGTAGTGAGTTTGTAATCTCACGCTTCGTGTTACTTTGTGACTTTGTGTGCTGGTGGAAAATCCATACCCATCAGCACACAAAGTTCACAAAAGTGGCACACAGGAACCTGATCTTTTTTACACGGGTTTTTTCTTCTTGTCGAAAATTTTCTTTTGTAAGCCTACATCGGCTTTTCCGGTAGCCGTTAGTATAACTTGAATGTTCGTTGTGGTGATGAGGTGTTGATAAATGTTCACCGAAAAATCTGAAAAGCGAACATCTATTTTTTCTCCGATTTTTCCTTTTTCAATTCCGCGT
>Ga0315910_10001453_pt1 | contig 21687 bp, 15 predicted proteins | sample EdamamesoilMG_FD_204470 | JGI IMG/M metagenome (GOLD analysis project Ga0315910, IMG submission 204470) | Garden soil microbial communities collected in Santa Monica, California, United States - Edamame soil | ecosystem: Environmental > Terrestrial > Soil > Garden | place: USA: California... | reverse complement strand
TTGCCAGCTCTCACCACACGCGCCAGCATTGTCGACTCCGGACGTTCGCCCTATCTTTCGACCACGATGTTGCGAACGCTGGTGTTCTGCTCGCTGCTCGCCGGTTGCACTGGCACGCCTTCGGCACAAGCTCCGAGGGCGACGGCAGCGCCTGCTACCGAGTTGGCACCCGTAGCTCGCACGGCACCGGCCCCGGGTACCCCCACCGCGCATCGCAGTACCAGCGACACGCCTGCCCAGACCGCCCCGGTCGCACCCCTCTCCGTGGTCGTGTTCGAAGGCATGTGCGACGCGTCCGGCGCGATTCCGCTCGACGCACAACGCTTTGCTATCGCCGACGACGAAGAAAATTCGATCAGAATCTACGACGCCGTGCGCGGGGGCGCTCCGCTCGCGGTCCTGCCCATCGAAGGTTTGATCGAAACCCACGACGAGATCGATCTCGAGGCTGCCACGCGAGTAGGCGACTACGGCCTGTGGCTGGCTTCTCATGGGCGCAACAAGGCCGGTCGCTACGCCGAGAGTCGCGTCAACATGATCTTGTCGACCACTCCCCGTGTCGGGTCGCCGCTCCGCATCGTGGGCAGCGCCTACCGAGATCTGCTGCAAGCGCTGGCGACCGAACCCAAGCTCGAACGCTTCGATCTCGGCCACGCGCAAAGCATCGCGCCCCAATTGGACGGCGGCTTGAACCTGGAGGGGCTCACCGCCAGGCCCGAGGGAGGCGTCATCATCGGCTTCCGCAGCCCAGTCCCAGCTGGGCTTGCGTTGATCGTAGGGCTCGCCAATCCCGTCGAGTTGGTGCGCGACGCTGCAGCCCCGCGCTTCGATGCGGTGCACCAGCTCGACCTGGGTGAAGGACGCGGTATTCGCAGCCTGTCGGAGTGGCACGGCCGCTACCTCATCATCGGCGGCTCACCGGCCTACACGACGGCGTCGCACCTCTATACCTGGGACGGGAAATCTGCGCGAGCGGAGCCCGTAGCGGTCGACCTCAGCGATTACAATCCGGAAGCCTTCTTCACACCCGAGGAGCGAGACCTCGTGATGATCATCAGCGACGACGGCGGCGTCGACCACGCGGGCACCGCGTGCAAACACCTGAAAGACAGCGCGCAGAAACGCTTCCGGGGCGTGTGGCTCGCGCTGCCTGACGGCTGACGCCTCTCATGTTTTCCGGTACGCGCCGGGCGTGGTGCCGGTGCGCCGCTTGAACGCGGTGGTGAGGTGTCCCTGGTTCGAGAACCCGCACGCCGTCGCGATTTCTGCGATCGACAGCGTTTCGTCACGCAGCAGCGTCATCGCCTTCTCGATGCGACGCGAGAGCACGTACTGGTAAGGTGATTGTTGAAACGTCTGCTTGAACAGGCGCGAAAAGTGGTCCGGTGAGTAGCCGACCAGGCCCGCGAGATCGACCAGCCCGAAGTTCGACGCGATCTCGGCTTCGACGAATGTTTCGATATGGTTCTTCTGAGTGCCGCCCAAGGTCGCCGGCCGCACTGAAGCCTCGAGCTTGGGATTCGCGCCGGGGCGCAGGCTCGCGTCAGCCTTGGTGCCTACGCCGTGGCGCCCAGAAATGTACGACGCCAAGGCGAGCGACAGCGACTGAATGTAGACCGCGCCCAGGTATTCCTGACCCTCCGCCTGCAGGCGCAGCCGGCGCACGAGATCCACGACGTGCGCGTCGACCAGCCCGAACTGCGGCCCGCGTTCGGGGACCAATCCCGCCGGCTCGCTCGAACACAATGCAGCAAGGGAAGTTTCTGGAAAGTTGACGGAGGTGCAGACCGAAGGCCGACCGTGCCATTCGACGCGCAGCAGCATGGTCCCGCGCGGCAACAGATCCATCATGCCCGAGAAGCGCTCGAACCTGTGCACAGCCGCCTCCCCCGAAACGGGATTTCGATAGCGAACCGTTACTTCCGAAGGTCCACCCGACCAGACGAGCACTGCGTCGGTGTCCGTCGATAGGTCCTCGAGCGATCCGCTGTCGGGGATGTGACCGATGCGCAAAGGCAAGCCCACCCAATCCGATCCAGTGAGCGCCGCACCGTATTTCAAAGCTAGCTTTGCCGTCATATCCAGTGCTCCCGAGGTTATCCTCGGTTTCGAGGAACAGAAGCGTCAAAACATTTCAGCACACACTCGACGCCGAGTTCTTGGAAAGCTTAGCCGGGAATCTGGAACGACGGGGAGCCTCGCGCGGGAATATACTCCGATGTGTCACCCAGGCTTCGCCAGGGACCAACCCAGGCACGGCCGCTCGCGGTTTCGCTTCGAGACACGAGTTTTTCTCCACGAGGGAGCAAATCCCTTGGATCCGGAGCTTTGTCCATGACTTACCCAGCCCGCCCCGCCCGCTCGTTTCAGCCCCTGCGTAGGTCGACACGCTGGCTCACTTTGGCTCTGGTCACGCTCGCCTTGACCCCCGGCTGTTCTGACGATGCCGGTCAAACCGAAGCATTGAACCCCGGCACGCCGTCCACGACGGGGTCCACCACGATGACCGTGACGACTGGGTCCGTAACCAGCGCAACCACGGGCAGCGCGGCGAGCACTACTGGAGCCACGTCCGTGAGTACCGTGGGCGCGACCTCGAGCAGTGCGTCGACGACCGGGAGCAGCACCACGAGCGGCACGACCACCGGCGCCAGCACGACCAGCAGCGGCACCACCGGGTCGATGAGCAGCACCGGAAGTACGTCCTCGGGAACCGATACCAGCTCGGGTTCGGGCGCGGGCGGATCGGGGGGCGGCGGTGCCACCACCACCGGCGGGGGGCCGGGGTTTCAGCCTTGCCCCGACACCCCTCCGTGCAAGGTCCTGCCACTCGGCGATTCGATCACGTTCGGCCTCGGCTACGACGGCGGGTACCGCGTGGAGCTGTTCCGCCTGGCGGTCACGGACGGCCACGAAATTACCTTCACCGGCACCCAGCAGCCGAACGGCCCTGCCATGGTCGAAGGTGTGACGTTCCCGAGGACTCACGCAGGGATCAGCGGCCAGCTGATCGCGGAAATCGGCGGCCGCGTGCCGAATCCGGAGTTCGAGAACGGGGCTGAGATGCCACACATCATCCTCGTGCACGCCGGGACGAACGACATCGTTCGCAGCCGTGACGGTGCGGAGGGTCGGCTCGAAGCCCTCATGGACAAGCTCATCGCCGAAGCCCCGGACGCGCTGCTGGTCTTCAGCAATCTGATTCCGCTTTCCTTCGGCGGCGTCGAGGACTTCAACGATCCCATCCCTGCAATGGTCGAAGAGCGGGCGAACGCCGGGGCGCACATCATCTTCGCCGACCAGTACACCGGTTTTCCGACGGAAGAACTCGGCGACGGCGTACATCCCAACCAAGCGGGCTACCAGCGCATGGCGGGTGTCTGGTACGAAGCCATCGAACCGTACCTGCCCTGACCCCCTCGCACAGATCGCATTTGGGGAAGGTGCAATCGTTCACTGAAAGCGGTTGAGGCTTTGGGCGACGTTCGCCATGCTTCGCTGGGTGTTGCTCAAGACATCCCCGGCCTCGCTCGAACGCTCCCCTTCGCTGCGCTTCCCCAGCGTCCTTCTGTGCCTGTGCTGCAGCGGCGGCTGTGACCCAGGGTCGACCAACGACGAAGAACCGGCTGACCTCAGCACGTCCAGCACCGCTAGCGGTACCAGCGCCAGCACGGCCTCGGCCGAAACCATTGGCACGACCGGCAACGGTAGCGGAGGCGGCACCGGCGCCACGCCCGTCGAACGTCACGGGCAGCTGCAGGTGTCCCTCGGGCGACTCAGCAACGCTAACGGCGAGGCGGTGACCTTGCGTGGTCAGGGCTTCGGCTGGGACAACTGGTGGCCGCAGTACTACAACGCCGACGTGGTGGGCTGGCTCAAGGACGACTGGTGCGTCGATCTGGTGCGGCCGGCCATGGGCATCGAACCCGACGGCGCCTACCTCGCGAATCCCGCAGCCTCGAAGGCGCGCATCCAAGCCGTCGTGGATGCCGCGATCGCGAAAGGTATCTACGTCATCATCGACTGGCACGCCCACGACCTGCACGAGGCCGAGGCGACCGCATTCTTCTCCGAAATGGCCGAGGCTTATGGCGCCCACCCGAACGTGCTCTACGAGGTCTTCAACGAGCCCGAAGACGACGAGACCTGGCCCCAGGTGAAGGCCTACGCCGAAACCGTGATCGCCGCCATCCGCCAGCACGATCCCGACAACATCGTCATCGTCGGTTCTCCGGAATGGGACCAGCGCGTCGACCTGGTCGCGGCCGATCCGATCACGAGTGACGTAAACGTCGTCTACTCGCTGCATTTCTATGCCGGCACGCACGGCGGCTGGCTGCGCGACCGCGCGAGCAGCGTGCTCGAAGCAGGCATCCCACTCATCGTGAGTGAATCGAGCGGCAGCGAAGCTTCAGGCATGGGTGCCAACAACTACACCGAGTGGCAAGCATGGTTCGACCTCATGGAAGCGAATCACGTCAGCTGGATCAACTACTCGGTGTCGGACAAAGCCGGCGAAACGATTTCCGTCCTCGAGCCGGGGGCGCCGGCGAACGGCGGCTGGGATGCTGCCCAACTCACCGAGACCGGCGAGTACATCCGCGGCGTCTTCCAAAGCCATTGCGACTGACGGCCCGCTAGCGCCGGGGCGAGCTGCAGACAGAACCGCATTGCAGATTGCAAGCCGCCAAATGCGTGGCTCGGTTCGAAAAAGGTGGTTCACTATCGAGCGAGCTCCCCGAACCCAAGCCCCAAATGTCCGCCACGACCGGACACGGCAAACTGCAATGGAGGAGCGCCCCCATCTTGCAAGTTGCAAGGGGTTTTTCCAGAGAAAGCGGCGCTCCCCCCGGAATCCCGTGGCATGTCGGATGCAGCGAAGCACAATGCGCTGCTCGGTCACATCTCCGACTTTCGAGGCGCCTCCCCCATGCTCACACTGAATTCCGCTCGCTCGAACCGCACACCCACCGACGAACTCGCCCGAACGGCGCCGCGCGGGCGCTACCTGTTGAAGCTGTGCGTAGGCTCGCTCGGCGTCGTGTACGGCGACATCGGCACGAGCCCGCTCTACGCGATGCGTGAGTGTTTCCACGGCTCCCATGGCGTAGCCGTGACGAGTCAAAACGTCCTCGGCGTCTTGTCCCTGGTGTTCTGGTCCTTCACCATCGTCATCTCGCTCAAGTACCTCGTGTACGTCATGCGCGCGGACAATCGCGGCGAAGGCGGCGTGCTGGCGCTGATGGCCCTCGCGTCCACCAGCGTCCGCGAGCGCAGACACGTTGGCCCCATCGTGATCGTGCTGGGGCTGTTCGGTGCCGCCCTGCTCTACGGCGACGGCATGATCACCCCCGCCATCTCGGTACTGAGCGCCATGGAGGGTCTGGTGGTCGTAGCGCCATCCCTCGCGCACTACGTGGTGCCGCTGACCATTGCCGTGTTGGTGGTGTTGTTCTTGGTGCAAAAGCGCGGCACCGCAGATGTCGGCGCGGTGTTCGGACCGATCACGCTACTCTGGTTCCTCGTGCTCGGCGCGCTGGGCGTGCATCAGATCGCGAGCTACCCGGCGGTCCTCGGCGCCATCAACCCCGCTCACGCCGTGCAGTTCTTCGCGATCAACGAATTTCACGGCTTCCTCGTGCTCGGCGGGGTGTTCCTCGTGGTCACCGGGGGAGAGGCGCTCTACGCCGACATGGGGCATTTCGGGGCACTGCCGATTCGGGTGACTTGGTTCGTCTTGGTGCTACCCGCGTTGATCCTGAACTATTTGGGTCAGGGAGCGCTGTTGCTCACGGACCCCGCGGCGATTTCGAACCCGTTTTACCGCATGGCGCCGGACTGGGCCCTCATTCCGCTGCTCGTGCTCTCGACATTTGCGACCTGTATCGCCTCACAAGCCATCATCTCCGGAGCCTTTTCCCTCACCCGGCAGGCCACCATGCTCGGCTACTGGCCGCGCATGCAGATCTTGCATACCTCGGCCAAAGAGATCGGACAGATCTATGTGCCCACGATCAACTGGATGCTGATGATCGCGACCATCGGCCTCGTGCTCGAGTTCCGCTCGTCGTCGAATCTCGCTGCCGCCTACGGCATCGCCGTGACCACCACGATGGTGATCACGACGATGCTCGCTTACTTCGTGGCTCGCCATCGCTGGGGCTGGGGGCGGCCCGCCAGCCTTGGGCTCACCGGCTTGCTGCTAAGCATGGATCTCGCGTTCTTTGGCGCCAACGTGGTCAAGATCGAACAGGGTGGCTGGTTTCCGTTGGTCGTCGCAGCTGCGATCTTCGTGATCATGACGACTTGGCGCAAGGGCCGCACGATCCTGGCAAAGCGAATCCAAGAAGGGATCGTGCCGCTCACGGACTTCTTCGAGGTGATGCGGGTCGAACCCACGTCGCGTGTGCCCGGAACCGCGGTGTTCATGACGAGCAATGCGGAGGGGACGCCACCAGCGCTGATGAACAACTATCTGCACAACCACGTGGTCCACGACCAAGTGATCCTGCTGACCATTGCCACCGAGGAGGCAGCTCGCGTGGACGAGGATCAACGCGTGAGCGTCGAGCAGATCGGGCAAGGTTTCGTGCGTGTCGTCGCCCGCTACGGTTTCATGGAGACCCCGGACGTGGTGGCGATCCTCGCTAGAAACGATACGCCGACACCGCCGCTCGATCACACCACGTTCTTCTTGGGCAACGAGGTGGTGTTGGCGGAAGGCGGCGGCGGCATGCTGCCCTGGCGCGGGCGCCTGTACGCGTTCCTCGCGCGAAACGCCGTGCGCCCTACCGCGTTCTTCAATATTCCGAACCAACGCATCATGGAGGTCGGTTCGCAGATCTCGCTTTGATGGGTTCCAGCGCTTTGGTCTTACCCATGCGCGATCGGTACTGCCCAGGCGAAACCAAGTCGAGGCTCTTGAAAGCGCGCGCCAGGTGGTTGTGCGACGAATAACCGCTCGACAAAGCGATGTCGCCGATCGCGGATCGGGTTTCGACGAGCAGTTCCGCGGCACGGGCACAGCGCTCGGCGACGACCAGCCGCCGAAATGTACAGCCAGCGGCGTTCAGTTCTCGCTGCAATGTACGGGCAGAAACGCCCATAGTTCGCGCGATGACCAACAGGCTGCATTCGGTGTCGAGCAAACAGAGCCTGATCAACTCGCGCACCACCGAGGTCAAATCGTTGGGGGGGACGGGGTGGTGAAGCGGAGGCTGGGCAGCGTCGATGCGCACGCTGCGAGAACGCCACGCCGCGTCGTCGATCACGAGTGCTGCGGCGGGCTGTCCGTACACCAGCGCGCGCTCAGCGAAGTTCGCCAGCCCCGCGCCGTCACCCAAGCCGCTCGCGTAGTCCGCCTCGATGCTGACCGGTCGCCAAGCGCTCCCCGCGAAGCGACGCACCAGCGACACCAGCGCCGCGAGCAGCAAATCGGTAAGTTGCCGCGCTCCGCGCGAGGCGCCGAGGTTCGTCGCCAAACCGATGCGACGGAACTCGCCCGAGCGCACGACCTCGAGGTGCACGTGATTGGAATAGCTCTTACTCGCTTGGCACGCGGCCTCCACGGCAGTGCCGAGGTCGGCGCTGCGCTCGGCGTCGCGGAACAGCGAGCCCACGCTGGAAAAGCCGCGCTGCTGCACGAGCGCTACGCCGAAATCGCGAACCTTCACCGCTTCGCTTGCCGCTTCCAGCACCAAGAACAACGAACGGAGCGGGATGAAGCGGCCGTCCTGCTGAGTGGCTCCGGCCATCTCCAACGGCAGCCGAGCACGGCGCAGCACGATCTCGACCCCCTCGAAGCCAGCGTGCTTCGCTACGAAGCGAACGCTGGCTCCAATCGAAGACGCCGATACCATCGGGAAACTCCGCATGTACGAAACCTCCGCGCGGGCAGCAGCGGTTGCTCTGCTGGGTCCCGCCCTCGATTCGCACCTTAAGACCCGCGCGGCCGCCCCGCAATCCACCTTGGCGCCCATCCATGGTTCGCCCACCGGACGGTAGGGGCAAAATAGTCCTGCGTCCTCACGACTGGCTCGACGGTCCGAGCCTGGCGAGTTTCGCCTGTTCCGATGCGTCCCGAAGGGGGTATCGCGGACCCATGAGTGTCTAATCTTCTAGACGTCCGAACTTGCCCTGTTGCAGATCCTCGAACGCCTGGACGATTTCCTCCCGTGTATTCATGACGAAGGGACCGTACTGCACGATCGGTTCGTCGATGGGTTCGCCGCTCAGAACCAAGAGATGCATCTTGGTTTCAGCATGAACGTGCACCCTGTCGCCAGCGTTCGCGAACACGATGAAGTCGTGCTGACGCACTTCGGAGCCCTGAATCGACCCAGCGCCCTCGAGCAGCAAGAACGCGGTGTTCTCGTGCCCCGGCAACTCGAAGTCGGCGGCACCGTTCGCATTCAACCGAACATCGAACACACGCACCGGGGTGAAGGTCTGCGCACTGCCGCGCACCCCTTGGAATTCACCTGCCAGCACCCTCACCTCACCCGCGTCGTCGGGCAACGTCACGTGGGGGATCTCCCGCGCACTCAGTGCTTGATAGCGGGGTGCCGCCCGCTTGAAGCGTCGCGGCAGGTTGACCCACAGCTGCGCCATCTGGAACGGGCCGCCACGACGCGCGTAGTTCGCTTCGTGGTACTCCTTGTGCAGCACCCCCGAAGCAGCCGTCATCCATTGCGCGTCGCCGGGTCCAATCACGCCGCCACCACCCGCACTGTCGTGGTGCGCGACGCTGCCTTGCCAGGCGATGGTCACCGTTTCGAAGCCGCGGTGGGGATGCACGCCGACGCCGCGGGGCTTCGTGGTCGGCACGTACTCGTGTTCCGGATGGTAGTCGAGCAGCAGGAACGGATCGAGCCGGCGCGCTGCGTCGGGAATGCTCGAGAAGTAGCCTGCTACACGAAAGCCATCTCCCACCCAGTGCAGACCGGGGCTCGGGTAAATGGCCTCGATCGCACGGTCTTGGCTCGACAGCGTCTTGGGCCGAGCGAGATTCATGTTCATGAGATCCAACCTCCTTTTGCCAAGAGAAGGTGACCACGCCATCGGCTGGTTCAATCCCGCGTGCTGGCACTCATCGTTCCAAAATCTGGCATAATACCAGGAAACGCAAGCCCTGGGATTCAGCCAGCTTTCCCGACCGAGAGCGCGCCAGCGTCCAACCCGCTTCGTAGCTGTTCGACCAGGGGGCGGTCGGTGCGGAGCTGGCGGTACGGGGCGGCCAGCTTCAGCGACAACTCTCGCACCCGCGCTCGCTCCTCCTCGAAGGCAGCGGTCAGGGCGTTGCGCAGCGCCGCGTCGGATGCGGGCCACGAGCCTTCCCCCAGGCCTTCGGTAACCGGGGGCAGCGCATCGGGCAGAGCAATCTCGAGCGGATCGATGACCCACGCGAGCAACAGGTCGTTGTGCTGGCGCAGGCGAGCGAGCGAAGCGACCGCTTGGCTCGAGAAGCCGCGCAAGTCGGATATCAGCAGCACCAACGCTTCTTCGAGGTCGAGCCCATGCGAGGCCTCGAACGCGGCACGGAAGGGGTCGCCGGCAGCAGGGCGGCAGCCGTCGAGGGCTCGCCCTGCTTCGACCAAACACTCGAGCAAGCTCATCACGTCGCCGCTCGAGCCCACCGGGTCGAGCGACCAATGGCGGTGTTCGCCGACGACTAGCGCTCCCACGCGAGCCCCCGCCGCGATGCTGCGCCACGCGACGAGCGCCGCGGCGCGGGCGGCGAATGCGGACTTCGTGACCGATGCACTCCCAAAGAACATGCCGAGCCTTTGGTCGACGACGAGCAGCACTGGGTGCTCCCCTGCCCCGACCGCGCGCGTGCGGCGAAACTGACCGCTGGTCGAGGGCTTCGACCCCAGCGGACCTTCGGCATGGCGGAGCTCGACCAGCTCTTCGAGTTCGACGAACCCACCGCGTTCGGTAGAACCGCGCCCCATCTCAGCCTCCACCACAGCCAGGTTCGAGAGCGCGCTCGATCCGCGCACGAAGCTCGCACTCGGACCGGCCTTGGCTCGAAGCGGCCGACCTGCGGTCTTTCCAGCTGATTCTGATGCTCACGGATCTCCTTCGACGTGTTCCCGCCGAACAAGCAGCCAGCGCTGGCCCCGCTGTCGTGGTTACCGGCCTTCGCACATCCTCACAACCCCCTTCCGGGCCGACCGAACACGTTTGGCGCGAACGGGCACCTCGCTCGCAACACACTTCCTTAAGCGGCACGACTTTCGGGGATTTTTTGGGCGGCGCGAGCCGATTCCGGCATGCTTGATCGCTCGATCCATTCTTCGAGGGTTGCTGTGACGAACACGAGAGCACCGGCCAAGCACTGGCTACGTTTTTGCGTCCTCCTCTGGCTGGCGCTGTGCTGCACAGCACACGACGCGCGGGCCGTGCAGGGTCAGCCCAACCCACCGGGTGAAGCTCAGGTCAGCGTCATGAATCGCAAGGTCGCGGTGTTTCGCGCGCCCTTCTTGGGACTCAGACCGGAAGAACGCGCGACGCGCGCCGAACTGCGCATCCTCGACCTCCTGGGCCGCAGCGGACCAGCTACCGTTGGGATACGGCCCGAGCCACAGGGCAATGTCATTCTGATCGACGGCGTGCTCGCGCTCGGTCTCCTCGAGGGTGACGCCGACAAGTTGAACGGCGAAACGCTGGCAGAAGCAACCCAGAAGACCGTTCTCGCGCTGCGCCAGGTCATCACTGAAACCAAGGAGGCGCGCAATCGGAAGCAGCAGTTGCGTGCACTGACACGTGCTGGGATTGCGACGGTCGGATTCCTGTGTGCGTTCGCGCTCGTATGGATCTTGAGCAAGCGCATTTTTCGGCGCCTGGCAGGCTGGTTAGGACCAGGAAACGAAGCAGCGCGAGCCGGCAACATCCGCGTGCTGAGCCTTCACTGGTTCCTGACGTTTGCCCGCTGGTTCGTGCGCATCGCAATGTGGCTCGCGCTGGTTCCACTCACCTACGAATGGGTGAGCTTCGTCCTGAACCAGTTCCCGTACACGCGCCCGTGGGGCGAACGCGTCGACGACTTCTTGGTCGATTTGGTGAAGTCTCTGGGGCTCGGCATGCTCGAAGGGATTCCCGACCTCATCGTCGCGATCACGATCTTCCTCCTCGCGCGGGTTGCGCTCGGAGTGCTCCGGCCATTCTTCGACCAGGCAGAACGCGCCGAGCGGGGCACCGGCTTGCTCGACGCGGACACGGCCCGGCCCACGCGCAGAATCGTCAAAGCCGCGGTCTGGGCATTCGCCGTCGTGATGGCGTATCCCTACCTTCCTGGATCGGACAGCGCAGCTTTCAAAGGCGTCTCGGTGCTGATCGGGCTGATGATCTCGCTAGGCGGTTCGAGCGTGTTCGGGCAAGGGGCCAGCGGGCTCATCCTGATGTATTCGCGCAGCATTCGCGTCGGCGAATACGTGCGCATCAGCGACCAGGAAGGAACCGTCACCGAGCTCGGCACGTTCACCACCAAGCTGCGCACAGGGCTGGGTGAAGAGCTGTCGCTGCCGAACGCGCTCGTTCTCGGGTCCATCACCAAAAACTATTCGCGTGCCGTTCAGGGGCCCGGCTACATCGTCGATACTACCGTCACCATTGGCTACGATGCTCCGTGGCGCCAAGTCGAAGCCATGCTGATCGAAGCCGCACGCCGCACACCTGGCGTGCTCGCCGAGCCCGAACCGCGCGTCTTCAAGACCGCGCTCTCGGACTTCTACGTCGAGTACCGTCTGGTTTGCCAAGCGATCCCGACCGAGCCGCGACCACGCGCCGAGGTCCTCCACGCGCTGCACTCGAACGCGCTCGACGTGTTCAACGAACACGGTGTGCAGATCATGTCCCCGCACTACTTGGGAGATCCGGCGGCCCCCAAACTCGTCGCCCAGAGCAACTGGTACCCGGCCCCCGCCCGGGCCCCCGAGAAACCCGACGCTGCTTAGCCCACCAAGACCGCGCTCACCTTGGCCAAGAACTGCTCGCGCGAAAAAGGTTTCTGAATCACAGGGGCATCGGGCACCTCGCCCGTTCTCGCCGCGTACCCCATGATGTACAGCACCTTGAGCCCCTCGCGGCGATAGCGAAGCTGCTCTGCGAGGGCTGTGCCGCTCATGTCTGGCAGCTCGCAATCGGTGATCACGAGCCCCACGCTGGCGTCCGCTAGCGCCATGGCTTCCGCGGCGGTTGCCGCGGCGATCACCCGATGGCGATCAGCCTCTAGAAAACGCTGCACCAGGTTGCCGACGCGCCGATCGGCCTCGACCAGCAAGATCACCTCTGGCAGCACCTCGGATGGACGGGGGGGCGCCGCCGCGACTTCGTCTACGTCATCGTTCTCGGGCAGGTAGATGCGAACCTCGGTGCCGCGCCCCGGGGTCGAATCTATCTCGATGCTGCCACCGTGTTGCGTGACGATGCCGAACACCGTCGACATGCCGAGCCCGGTCCCCGCGCCCTTGGGCTTCGTGGTGAAGAACGGTTCCAGTAACCGGCTCTTCGTCGCCTCGTCCATACCCGAGCCGTTGTCCGTGACCGTGAGCTGGACGAAGCCATCCGAGGTGGCCCCGGCGGGACGGCGTGCCTGCGCTAGGCGCGCGTGCCCGAGCGAGATGCTCAAGGCCCCGCCGAGCGGCAGCGCGTCACGCGCGTTGACGGCGAGGTTCATCAACACCTGGTTCAGCTGGCTCGCGTCGCCATGCACGAACCAGCGGCGGTTGCCCGTGTTCAGGCTGACCTCGACGTCATCGCCGAGCACCCTCCGGATCAGGATCAACGCCCGCTCCACGAGCTCCCCGAGTTCGAGCGGGCGCCGCTCGATCACCGCGTCACGGCTGAAAGAGAGCAGCTGGCGCGTCATCGCCGCACCTTGCTGCGACGCCAGTAGCGCTTCCTGGAGCAGGCCGCGATCGGGCCCGTCCGAGAGCACGAGGTCGAGGTTGCCGATGATCACCGTGAGCAGGTTGTTGAAGTCATGGGCAATTCCGCCCGCTAGGCGCCCGAGCGCCTCCAACTTCTGAGCGCGGCGCAGCTGTTCTTCGAGCCGAATTCGATCGGTGATGTCTACCACGCTGCCTCCCACCGCGCCGAGGTGCCCGATCACGCTCGCGCTCATCAAGAGATGCCTTAGCTCGCCATCGGGCCAGCGGATGCGAAACGCTCGCGGACCCGTCGTCCCTTGCTGTTCTACTTGACGCCACATGGCGTGGACCGCAGGCACGTCTTCGGCGATCACGCGCGCCAGAAATGCGTCACCGATGAGCGGATGGTCCGTCTTGAAGATCTGAAACATCTCGGGCGACCAGCGAATCGCCTGCAGCGCTTGCTCCCAGTAGAAGACACCGACGCCCGCCAGCTGCTCCGTCATTTCGAGCAGCACTCGGCTGCGGAGTGCGTCGCGTTCCGAGCGGCGCCGGTCCGTCACGTCGAGGCAGCCACCGACCATGCGTCGAATGTTGCCTTGGTCATCGAAGATGAAGGAGCCGTCCATGACGATTTCGCGCACCTGCCCGCCGGGCTGCAACACGCGAAAATCGATGCGATCGGCGTGTTTCACGGCCAAGCTGCGTTGCGTCGCCTCGCGCACATGCGGAAGGTCTTCCGGGTGGATGGAGCCGAAGAAACCATCCGAGCTCGCGCGATCGATCGCGGGGTTCTTGCCAAGGATACGAAATAGCTCGTCGGACCAGTACACTTGTTCGGTCGCGAGATCCCACATCCAGCTGCCCAGGTGCGCTGCTTGCTCCGCCTCCACCAAGAGCGCTTCACGCACCGAGGTGGGAGCGTCCTGAGCCAGCCTGGCTCTCAGTTGCTTGACCTCTGCCTCGAGTTCGAGGTTTCGCGCCTGCACGCGCGCGGCGTCACTTTCAGGAACCATCACCCCTCCAAGCGGCGCGCAGGATAGCCCATCCCACGTTCACGCGACCAGGCACGGAATGCTCACCGCACTCGGCCTCTGAGCACCCAGCGCGCGCAGCCCGAATACCGATAGTATCTTCAGCGGTTGGCCGTCACCAACCCCACGCGCGCGCTCACCGCCGATCGGCCGCTCTCGGCTGACTCGACCAGGCGGCGGAAGCGGACCCCGGGCCGCTCGCCGTCTCGTTCCAGACCACCGCGGCTTCCGACATGAGATGTCAGCGATATGCCTCAGCGACGTAGCTGTACTCGACACGCGCGTCGAGGTCCGTCAGCCATTCGCCGTCATGCTGCTTCGGAGGCACGCGCCCCTCCAGGCGCACGAGCTTGCTCGTCTGGTTGTCGAAGGTGAACACGATCGGATCGAGCAGCGCCGCGAGCACTAGACTCGACGGCTGCATGCGCACGCGCGTTTGACCGACAGGCGCGTCGACCCCTGCTAGCTCGAAGGCGAGGGTCTCGAGGCGATCGAGCACTGCCATGCGCACGGGGACGACTTTGCCGCTGCGCAACGCGTCGAGGTTTCGGACGATGACCCCCACGAGCGTCGGGCCGACGACGACACTTTCGTCCGCCGGCTCCACCGCGGACCGGTGCATGCCAGCGTCGTGGAGCTCGAACCGCAGCTGGTCGCCCACGACGCGGATCGAACCGCGCTGACCCAGCTGATTGCCGAGCAAGGTGTAGTCGATGAGCGTGTAGTCTTGTCGATGCGTGGCGGCGTCCGCTAACACTACCGCGCCGCTCGATTCACGCGTGATGTGGGTCGACACGCTGCCGCCGTGAGTCCGCTCGACACGGCGCTCATAGACATAGGTAGGCGTGGTGGCGCGCCCCTCCAGCGGGAAGACGCTTCCGTAATAGATGGTCTCACCTCTATGGACCTGTTGGGCTGTGAGGGACACGGGGGGTGGGTCCACGGCGCGCACCCCATTGCATCCAAGTCCGCCGAGAATCCCCGACATTGCTGCTAATAGTATGAAATAATTGAATTTCACGGCTTACTCCTGTTCAGCGAGGCCACCGGGCACTCGCAACTGCAACATCGCCCGCTTTCGCTGACTGAACAATCAGTGCAGTTTTTAATATATTGTTCGTAATTGTGAACAATCTCCATGAGCCACTTCATGATCTGGCCGTGTTCGCAGCCGTGGCTGAAGCCGAAGGCTTCTCACGAGCCGCGCGGCGGCTCTCCCTCTCCAAAGCCGCTGTAAGCACTGCGGTGCAGCGTCTCGAGACCCGGCTCGGGGTGCGCTTGTTCCAACGCACGACACGCAAGCTGCACCTCACCGCTGCCGGTGCGTCGGCGCTCCCCCACATTCAACGAGCGCTACTCGCGGCGCGCGACGCGCTCCAGGCCGCTAGCGAAATGCAAACGTCTCCGCGCGGCGTGCTGCGCGTGAATGCGCCCATGTCTTTTGGGCTGTTGCACCTCACGCCCGCGCTGGGAGCATTCGCGCGCGCCTTCCCCGAGATCGAGGTGGACCTCGTGCTCGACGACCGCGTGCTCGATCTCGTAGAAGGCGGATTCGACCTCGCGCTCAGAATTGGCGCGCTTGCCGACTCGAACCTGGTCGTCAAGCGCGTTGGGACCAGCCGAAATGTGATCGTGGCACACCCGGACTACCTTTCGCAGGTGGGCACCCCAGAGCAGCCCGCCGACCTCGCGGAGCATGCTGCGCTGCTTTACTCATTGTCCCAAAGTGGTCCCCGCTGGACGCTTTCGCGTGGTAGCCACAGCGAAACGGTCCGGCTGAAACCACGCCTCACGGCGAACAGTAGCCTGGCGCTGCATCAGGCGCTACTTCAGGGTCTCGGCCTTGCGCGGGTGCCGTTGTTCGTGGTGGGCACGGATCTGAAACAAGGGCGCCTCGTGCGGGTGCTGCCCGAGTGGCAGCTCCCCGACCAAGGCATATTCACCCTACAAACGACGCGGGAGCACGTTCCGGTGAGGACGCGGGCCTTCCAGGAGTTCTTGAGCGAGCGCTTCCGAGAGCCCGCCTATTGGGAGAACGGGTTGGGGCCGGAGTGCTCGCTAAACCCGCCGCGTTGACGCAAGCTTCCGCACGCTCTCGTCCCACGACCGCGACAAACAAGCACGTGGGACAACCCGCGAGCGCGCTGACGGCGAGGCAGCAGAGCTCGAAGTCGCCACGGTTCACTGCACTCGCCATGCGCTGCATCCTGAGGCGCGGAGACTTTTCCGCGGTGACACCACCGAGCAGGTGCCGCGAACGATAGTAGACGTTGTTCATGGCCATCAGCACCGCAGCGGCCTGCGCGTCGCCTTTGACGGCATCGCTCGCTCCCTCCACGCGTTCGAGTGCCCGCAGCAACGGAGCACAGCGCGTGGCATGCGCGCAGGCAAGCGCCACGCCCAAGACTTGCGCTAGGTTCAGAGTCCCAGGCTTCAGCACCGTCTGCAGGTTGATCTTGATGTCGCGCGCGGCCTCGGGCAGCCGCACACGAACGTGAAGTCCTTACACACGCGGTAGTTTCGAATTCGGGGAGCTGCAAGCGGGCTTGTCCGAACCGATCGGCCTCGACGCGGTACCTGGCACCGGGAAGCGCGGGAGAGGTCAGGCGTAAGTCCGGCTTCAGGGTGCGCGAACGTTCGCGATGACGCTGCGAAACCCTACACCGCCGCGTTCGTCCCGCACGACCACCCAGACCCGCGAGTCGCGTTCACTCGTGGGAGCAGTCCAAGTATTCGTCTCGCCGGTCGTTTCGGGATCGCTCGCTGCGACGCCGTTTTCGGGGACCGAAAAGCCCCCGACGTCCGAGTACCAAGCTACGGAAATGCCTTCTCGTTGCAGCACGACTTCGCGTGCGTCGCGATCGAAGACTGCATAGGTTTCGGCGCCGGTGCAGCCTCGCGGCTCGCTGCAATCGTCGGGGCATTCGGCGCGTTCCTCGCCGGGGCTGCACACCTGATCGCCGCAGCGCGGTTCGCGGGGGCAATCGCTCCAGCTCACCTCGAACGTGACCTGGCTGCCGGGCGCGAGCGTGAAGCTCTGCCCTTCTTCGAGCACGATGCGTTCCTCGCCGACCCTCGCCACCAGCTTCTCGATCATCGGATTTTCGTTCCTGCGATAGCCCAGCCTGTACTTGATTGCCTCGTCTGGCGCGAGTCCCGTGAGGCCACAGCTCAGGCGCACGCGGCCGAAGGCAGGGGTGTCGTCGTCGCGACTGATTCCGGCCAGCACGGGTTGATAAAACCCCCCGGTGTCGTCAGGGTCGACCGGACGCGCCGAGGCATCCCCGGAAGTCGCATCCGGGGGAATGGGACCGAACACGCGACAAGCGCCATCCGGCACCACCGCGTCGATGGACGCGCCGCTCCCGAGGTCGTTCAGTACTGGGCTCTCGTTGCCGAAGTCTTCGATGCAGGGCTGCGCCACCGGTCCGAGTTCCGTGAGTGGCTTCGGGGCGCTGCAGAACGCCCACGCCGGAGCGAACGTCGCGCCACCCTCGGGTATGGCGATCAGGGCCGCGAGTTCGACGCTCTCGTTCTCTTCGCTCTCGGCGGGTTCGGCGCGCACCGCGAGAATACGCGGCTCGGCTACCAAACTCGCGTCTTCGTCGAATTCTGGAATGCACGCGCTCGTCGAGAGCACGCCTGCGAGGCTGGCTAGCAACGTTCTCGGACTCGGTGGAAGGCGCTTCATGAGGGTTCCTTCTAGAACTCGAGGCTGGCACCGACGACAGGCAAGATGCGCAACCCCGAAATGTAACTCTTCTCGGAGTAGTCCGCCGAGTACGCGATTTCTTCGGGGTTCTCGCGATAGGTGACGTTCTGGATCTCTGCGTAGATTTCGAGCTTCGTGGTGTCGAACTCGAAGAGTTTCGCGCCGCGCACGTCGAGCTGAAAGAATGCCGGAATGCGCGTGGAGTTCAGGTCGCCCAAGATTGGTTCGTAACGATTGTGGAAGGTGTTGTAGTAGGCTCCCACCACCGGCGTACGCGGGTAACCCGTCGCGGCACGCAGGCGCGTGCCCACGTCCCAACCGCCCCCGAGCGCATAGGCAGCGAGCGCGGTGAATACGTGCGTCTGGTCGAAGTCGAACAAGCGCCACTCGGCGTCCGGCGAGCTCCTGCGCTCGCTGCGCGAGAGCGTGTAAGCCACCCAGCCGAAGAAACCTTGCTCACTTTCGCGCCCCGCGGTCAGCATGAACTGAGTACCGAGGGAGCGCCCTTCGCCCGTTTGCACCAACGATTCGGCGACTGCCGGTGTGGGGTCGGGGTTGCGCACGCTGAGCTCGCGCGAGCGCGTGTAGAACGCCGTGGTCGCGAACGACAGGCTGGACCAGAGCTGGTAGGACGCGCCGGCGGTGTACTGAGTACCGCGCGAGGTCGTGAGCAGCGGGTTACCGAACACGCTCGAGAGATCCTCGGGTGCTGGAGGCTGGCGATAGCCACCGACGGCGCCCGTCAGTGTCATCGCTGGTGACACCGCCCAGCGCGCCGCGAGGCGGGGCTGCACCGCGATGTCGAAGGTGTACACCCCGAGGTCGGCCTGGCCTGGGGCGCTGGGTCTGCGGCGTTCCGCAGCGAGCACGTAGGGCTCGACCCGCAGCCCCGGAATCACGTGAAAGTCAGGACCAAACGGCGTCACGTCGAGTTCCGCGTAAGGAGCCGCGGACCAAACTTGGCTCTGCCACTCGTCGGTGTTCGTCTGATCCCCGGGAGGTCGACCGAAAATGTAGGGATCTCCCTCGCGCGGAGGCTGCGTCTGTGTGCCATCGCGTCCCGAAGCCGTGCGCACGAACTCGAAGTCGAAACCCACCAGCATCCCGACCTCCGGGCTCACCGAGCTCCGATACTCGGCGCGCGTACCGACCAAATACGACTTGTTCTGGTTCTCGACCTTCACGCCGCCGAATTCACCGGTGCGGGCGGAGCGATCACGGCCAACCCAAGGCTCGACCATCACCGTCGAACCATCACCCGCGTCGCGCACGTAGCGAAGGCTCACACGCTCGAAGCGAAGCTCGCGCGTGTCCGACTCACGCTCGCTAGGATCGACGCTGGGGGCCTCGCGCTCCTGCCGGTCGGAACTGAACATGCCGCCGAGTTCGAGGTGTTCAGCGTCACCGAGCCGGTAACGCACACGCGCAGCGCCGTCGTAGTATTCCGGAATCGTGAAGTAGCTCTGATAGCTGTCGTCGTCCGAAAGGCTCACCAGATCGGCCAGGTGCCCGCGGCGCGCCGCCGCATCGAAAGAGACGTTTTCGGTGATGGGGCCGGTGACGCGGGCGGACGCATCGAGCACATCGAGCCTCAGGTTCGTGTGAAAGGCGTCGCTCGCAGGATCGCGCGTGTCCACCAGCACGATGCCGCCGAGACCGCGGCCATAGGCGGCGCCGTAGCCACCGGGCAAGAGTTCGACGGAGCCCACGGTGTCGGGGTGCACGACCGCGCGCAAGCCGCCGAAGTGATACAGCATCGGAACCCGCACGGATCCGACGTAGGTGCGGGTGTCTTCGGGGGCGGCGCCCCAGACTACGACGGCGCCGGAGCCCGCGCTGGCGCGGCTGACACCTGGCATGTTCTCCACGATCTTGAGCACGTCGCCCTGGGTGCCAGGCACGCGACGAGCCTTGTCGGCGGACACCTCCGTGCTGACTGCCTGCTTGGTGAGCTTGGGCGCGACGATCACGATCTCGAGGTCGTCGCTTTCCGCGGAGTCGTCCTCGGGCTTCAGCTCGAGCTCGTAGCGGACGTCGAGCTGCTTGCCGGCTTCCAGCTGCTCTTCGGTTTGCACCTCGATCAGGTCGGGCCCCCAGAGCCGCACCAGACGAGTGCCCGGGGGCAGCTCCGAGAACGAGAAGCGCCCTTCGGCGTCGGTGATGACTGGCTCCGATCCCTCGATCGCGACGTTGACGCCGGCGAGCGGTCTGCCTGTCAGCTTCTCGACCACTTGCCCCGAATACTCGGCCGTGGTCGGCGCCTCGACCTTCACGGTGAAGCGGTACTCGTAGGTGATTCGGACCGGCGCCGGCACGTTGTCGATCTCGGCGGGTTCGAACTCGAAGCGCCGCACCGCGTCGAGGGCGGCGGCGTCGAAGTTGGGGCCTGCCGAGGTCTTTACCTGAGCTTCCTCGACCGCGCCTGTCGCCGAGATGGCGATCTCGAGCACCACGGACGTTTCGCGCGGGTTGCCTTTCTCGGCTTCGGGGTACTCGGCTTCGACGAACTGCACCAAGCGGGGTGGTTTGGTGAGCTTGCGCGCCGGTTGCTCAGCGGGGGCGGGTTTGCCTTGGGCCCTCACGGGCTTGGCTGCGCCGAAAAGCAGGACGAACGCGGTCAGGATGTGCAGGAGGGTCGAACGCCGAAGCATGGAAAGCAAAGCAGAGGCAGAGACAGAGCCAGCGAGGCGAATCAGCTCGCCGTAAAACGCATGGCTATGGTGAACGTGGAGGACTCGGGCTTGCCGCAACGCACAGCCGGTTCGAAGCGCGCCGATTTGGCGGCCTGAACAGCTGCTTCGTCGAGTCCGTAGCCGAGGCCTTGAAGGACGCGCACCGCAGTAACGGCGCCCGAAACGTCGACCGTGAGCTCTATGCGCACCTTGCCTTCGACGCCAGCGGCCCTCGCTTGATCGGAATACGCGGGCCTGGGCAACGAAAGCACCTTGGGCTTCACCGGTGGATCGCTGCAACCCGAGTCGGCGGCGGCGACCGGCTTGAGATTGGCTGCAGCGCGCGCCGGTCCGGAACGGGCCTCTGGCTTGGCAGACTGAGTCCGCTGGGCTCGGGCCGGCGCGGGAGCCACGGCGACGCCGCCGCTGAGCGACAATCCGAAGTCCGGCGCCGCAGCCAGCGGCGATGGGCCGAGATCTGTTGCCAGCGGAGGTGGTGCTGCCTCGGGTGCAGCGGCACGCGGTTTGGGTCTGGGTGCTTCCGCCTTGGGTTTGGGGGGCGGCGGCGGAGGGGGCGGCGGCGGTTCTTCAGCGGTCTTCGCTTCGAAGACCTCGATCTTCGTAGCCGCTTGTGCCAGGTCGCTCTCGCGCAAGTGGCCGAGCACCACGAGCGCCACACCGTGAACTGCTACGCTCGCCACCATGATGACAGAGCGGCTCACGAGGCCTCACTTCCAGGAGGCGAGTTCACCGCGAGCGCTCCACGTTGATAGCGAACTTGGTGATCCCGGCGAGCTTTGCCAGATCGATCACGTCGACCACCGTACCGTGCGTGGCCGATTTGTCGGCACTGATCACCAGGTTGGTTTCTTTGCCTTTTTCACCAGCTTCTTTCAACTTGGCGGCGAGCACGTCGCGCGTGACGTCCTTGTCGTTGAAACGGTAGGCGCCGTTCTCTTGCACGGTCACCACGAAGGTGCGATTCACGGTTTCGTCCGCTGTCGCAGTGCGCGGCAGCTCGACCTTCAGCGCCTGTGACACGATGTACGTGGCCGACACCATCATGATGATGAGCAGTACCAGCACGACGTCGACGAGCGGGGTGACGTTGATACCGACGATGCCTTCGCGGCCGCGACTAGACTTTCCGAGGGTTCCAGCCATGACCCAGCCTCACGCCGCTGCCCCGTCGGGGGCGGATTCCGAACGAAGGGTTTCTTCCGAACGAAGGGCTGCCGGCACCTCGTCAGCTTCCGCTTCAGCTTCCAGTGCGCGCTCCTCTTCCAAGTCTCCGATGAACGCGTCCGGGTTGGCTTTGAGATGGGCAGTGATGGTGCGAACCATCGCCAGCGAGTCAGCTTCGACCTCACCGATGCGTTTCTGCAGCACGTTGTAGG
>Ga0315910_10001452_pt1 | contig 21696 bp, 16 predicted proteins | sample EdamamesoilMG_FD_204470 | JGI IMG/M metagenome (GOLD analysis project Ga0315910, IMG submission 204470) | Garden soil microbial communities collected in Santa Monica, California, United States - Edamame soil | ecosystem: Environmental > Terrestrial > Soil > Garden | place: USA: California... | reverse complement strand
CTCGTCGCCTGGGTCGAGGCGCACGCGCCGCTGTGGACCGGCATCGAGGACGCGCGCGTGGCGCTGCTCGTGTGCGTGACCGTCGCGGCCGTGCTGCTCGGCGTCGTGGCGGCGCTCAGCATGTATTCCTTCACCTGGTTCTCGCGCAAGGCGAGCTACCAGATGGTGGTCGACCTGCGCGTCGACGTGGCCCGCCACCTGATGGGCCTCTCGCTGCGCTACCACGGCTCGCGCCGCTTCGGCGACCTGCTCTCGCGCGTGAGCTCGGACGTGACCACCGTGCTCGAGTCGGTCAACGTGGCCCTCAAGGGCCTGCTGCTCGAGCCGGTCAAGGGGCTGGGGCAGCTCGGCGTCGCCTTCTTCGCCGCGCCCCTGCCGACGCTGGTGGTGCTGCTGCTCCTGCCGCTCGCGATCTGGCCCATCTCGCACCTCTTCCGGCGCGTGCGCAAGGGCTCGAAGCGCAGCCTCTCCAGCCTGGGCGACTCGGTGCAGAGCCTGACGCAGATGTTCCAGGGCGTGCGCACGGTCAAGGCCTTCGGCGGCGAGGAGCGCGAGCTCGAGCGCTATCGCGGGCTGGCCGAGACGTATCTCGGCCAGTCGATGCGCATGGTGCGCGCCATCGCGCTGGCGCACGCCTGGACGTCGCTCTACAGCGCGGCCGGCGTGGCGCTGGTCGTGCTCGTGCTGGGCGTGCTCAACCTGCGCTACGGCCTGTTCCAGGACGGCGGGACGATGGTGGCGTTCCTGGTCGGCATCGGCGGCTTCGCCAACTGCATCAAGGACGTCACCAAGACCTGGACCAAGGTGCAGGAGTCGGTCGGCGCCTCGGAGCGCCTGCAGGAGGTGCTGGCCGAGCAGGTCGACGTGCTCGAGGCGAGCGACGCGCGCCCGATCGCGCGCATCGAGCGTGGCATCGCTATCGAGGGCCTGACCTTCGCCTACCCCGGCGGCGAGGCGCCCGCGCTGCGCGACGTGGAGCTCGCGATCCGCCCGGGCGAGACGCTGGCCATCGTCGGCCCCTCGGGCGCCGGCAAGAGCACGCTGATCGACCTCCTGGCGCGCTTCATCGATCCCAGCCAGGGCCGCATCACGATCGACGGCCACGACCTGCGCGAGCTCAGGCTCGCCGACTGGAACCGGCTCTACGCCATGGTCGGGCAGGTGCCGTTCCTGTTCCACAGCTCGATCGGCGAGAACATCGCCTACGGCAAGCCGGGCGCGAGCCAGGCCGAGGTCGAGGCCGCCGCGCGCGCGGCGCACATCCACGCCTTCATCGCCGGCCTGCCCCAGGGCTACGACACCAACGTGGCCGACATGGGCTCGCGCCTCTCGGGCGGACAGCGCCAGCGCATCACGATCGCGCGCGCGCTGCTCAAGGGCGCGCCGCTGCTGCTGCTGGACGAGGCCACCAGCGCGCTCGACAGCGAGTCCGAGGCCGAGGTGCAGCGCGCGCTGGACGAGCTCATGAAGGACCGCACGGTGGTCGTGGTGGCGCACCGGCTCTCCACGATCCAGAAGGCCGACCGCATCGCCGTGTTCGAGGACGGCCGCCTGGTCGAGCTCGGCCCGCACGCCGAGCTCATCGCCAGGAAGGGCGTGTACGCGCGCCTGTGGGCGCTGCAGCGGCTCGAGATCCACGGCGACGTGGCCAGCGCCAGCTGACGCGCGCCATGGCCGACGGGGGGGAAGCCAGGAAGCTCACGCTGCTCGACACGACCCTGCTCGTGATGGGCGGGATCATCGGCGTCGGCCTGTTCTTCAACCCGCACCGCATCGCCGAGCGCGTGCCGGTCGCCGGGCCGTTCCTGCTCCTGTGGGTGTTCGGTGGTCTCGTGGCGATCGCGGCCGGGTTGACCTTCGCCGAGCTCGGCGCCTCGTTCCCGCGCGCGGGCGGCTGGTTCGTGTACCTGCGCGCGGCCTACGGGCGGCCGGTGGCCTTCGTGTTCGCCTGGGTCGTCCTGTGCGTGCAGTCCACGGGCGCGATCGCGTCGATCGCGATCTTCTGCGCCGCGCAGCTGCACGTGCTCTTTCCCGACGTCGTCGGCGAGGCCAGCTCGGCCAGCGCACGCGTGGCGGCGGCGCTGCTGGTCGGCGCGGTCACGCTGGTGGCCCTGACGGGCATCAAGCGCGCGGCCCTGCTGCAGAACGTGTGCATGGTCACGAAGCTGCTCGTGATCGCGGCGCTCGTCCTCGGGGGCCTGGCCTTCGCGCGCGGCGGCGAGCCGGCCGCGGTCGCGCAGCCGGTGGGCGTGCTCTCCACCGGCGGGGTGGTGCTGGCCCTGCTGCCGCTGTTCTACACGCTCGGCGGCTGGCAGCTCGTGGGCTACATCGCGCCCGAGGTGAAGGACCCGGCGCGCACGCTGCCGCGCGCGATCGTGCTGGGCGTGGCCGGCGTCGTGCTCGTGTACCTGGCCGTGAACGCGAGCTACCTGGCCGTGCTCGGCATCGACGGTCTGGCGGGCGACGAGCACTTCGCCAGCACCCTGGCGCGGCGTGCCTTCGGGGGCCTGGGCCAGACGCTGCTCGCGGCCGGCCTGTGCATCTCGGCCTTCGGCATCTGCGCGGTGAACATCATCACCACGCCCTGGCTGTACGTGGCCATGGCGCGCGAGGGCCTGTTCTTCGAGTCCATCGGCGAGCTCGAGCCGCGCACGGGCGTGCCGCGCCGCGCGCTGCTCGTGCAGGCGCTGATCACGGCCGTGTACCTGCTCCTGCCGCTGGGGACGCTGGTGGACGGCGTCGTGTTCGTGGAATGGATGTTCCATCTGCTGGCGGCGGCGGGGCTGCTGCTCCTGCGCGCGCGCCAGCCCGAGCTCGAGCGCCCCTTCCGGAGCCCGCTCTACCCGCTGGCGCCGCTGGCTTACCTGGTGACGGCCTGCGTGGTCGTGGTGGGCACGCTGGTCGTCGCCCCGGGGCGCCTGACGCTGACCGGCGTCGCCATCGTGGCCGTCGGCGCGGCCGTCTACCGGCCCTGGCGCGCCCTGGTCGAGCGCTCGGGCGCGCGCCGATGACGGACCTCGAACGGGGCCGCGCTCCAGCCCGGGGCCCGGCCGTCCGATGGAGGCTCCATGGCCGCCAAGAAAAAGCCCGCCGCCGCGCTGCAGTACCTCGATCCCTCGTTCTTCGAGCGCAACCCCAAGCACCGCGCCCAGCTCGAGGAGGCCAAGGCCTACCAGGAGATCGCGCGCGCGTTCTTCGACCTGCGCGCGGCCTCGGGTTTGAGCGCGAAGGAGGTCGGCCGCGCCGCCGGCATGAGCGCGCGCACGATCGAGAAGCTCGAGAGCGGCGAGCACCCGCGCCCGACGCTGGCCCTGTTGCGCCAGGTGGCCTCGGCACTGGGCAAGAAGGTCGAGCTGCGCCTCGTGGCCGGCAAGAAGGGCTCGCGCAAGACGAGCGCGCGCGCCGCCGGCTCGGGTCGCAGGAAGAGCGCCGAGGGCGCGCCCTCGGCCTCGATCCCGCACGTGTTCGAGCCGCGCCCCGGTCCGCAGCACCCGCGCAGCCTGTAGCGCGCGGGGCGTCCGGCTCCGCGCCTCGCTAGGATTGCGCGATGCCCGGACCCCCTCCGTCCTTCCTGCGTCGCGCCGTGTCGTGGCGGCCCTTCGGGCTGGGGGCGACCAAGCCGCACCACTACCGCGAGATGCTGCGCATCGCCTGGGAGAACCGGGACGAGCTCGGCTACGCCTGGAAGGTGCTCTCGCGCGGCGTGTGCGACGGCTGCGCCCTGGGGACGAACGGGCTCAAGGACTGGACCGTCCCGGGCCCGCACCTGTGCCTCGTGCGCCTGAACCTCCTGCGCCTGAACACGATGGGCGCCTTCGACCCGGCGCGGCTCGCGGACGTGGGGACGCTGGCCGCCAAGAGCTCGCGCGAGCTGCGCGAGCTCGGGCGCCTGGGCTGGCCGCTGCGGCGGCGGCGCGGCGAGCGCGGCTTCACGGTCGTCGCCTGGGACGAGCTCTGGCGCGACGTCGGCACGCGCTGGCGCGCCGCTGCGCCCGAGCGCACGGCCATGTTCGTGACCAGCCGCGGCGTCACGAACGAGGTCTACTACGTGGCCCAGAAGGTGATGCGCTACCTGGGCTCGAACTCGGTCGACAACTCGGCGCGCCTGTGCCATTCGCCCAGCACGGCCGGGCTCAAGTCGACCGTGGGCGTGGCGGCCACGACCTGCTCGTACACGGACTGGTACGAGGCCGACCTGATCGTGTTCCTGGGCTCGAACCCGGCCAACGACCAGCCGGTGGCGATGAAGTACCTCGAGCTCGCGCGCCGGCGCGGCGTGCACGCCGTGCTCGTCAACCCGTACAAGGAGCCGGGCATGCTGCGCTACTGGGTGCCCTCGAGCCCGGTCAGCGCCCTGTTCGGCACCAAGATGTGCGAGCGCGTCTACCAGGTGCAGGTGGGCGGGGATCTCGCCTTCCTGAACGCGGCCGCCAAGCTCGTGCTGGCGCGCGGAGCCGAGGCGCGCGAGTTCATCGGCGAGGCCACGAACGGCTTCGGCGCCTGGAAGGCCGAGCTCGAGCGCCAGAGCCTCGACGAGCTCGTGGCGCGCTCGGGCGCGACGCGCGCCGACGTCGAGGACTTCGCCGAGCGGGTGGCGCGAGCCGAGCGCGTCATCTACGTGTGGTCGATGGGCATCACCCAGCACCGCGGCGGCGGCGACGCCGTGCGCGCCATCGCCAACCTGGCGCTCCTGCGCGAGCACGTCGGCCGCCCGGGCACGGGGCTCATGCCGATCCGCGGGCACTCGGGCGTGCAGGGCGGGGCCGAGATGGGCTGCTACTCGACCGCGCTCCCGGGCGGGCTCTCCATCGACGCCGAGCACGCGCGGCGCTTCTCCGAGCTGTGGGGCTTCGAGGTGCCCTCGGCGCCGGGACGCACCACGGTCGAGTACCTGGAGGCGGCCGGACGCGGCGAGCTGGACGCCTTCTACTGCGTGGGCGGCAACTTCCTGGAGACCATGCCGGACCCGGACGGCATCGCGCGCGCGCTGGCGCGCATCCCGCTGCGCGTGCACAGCGACATCGTGCTGACGAGCCAGATGCTGGTCGAGCCGGCCGACGTCGTCTACGTCCTGCCGGCGCGCACGCGCTACGAGCAGGAGGGCGGAGGCACCGAGACCTCGACCGAGCGGCGCGTGATCTTCTCGCCCGAGATCCCCGGGCACGTGGTGGGGGAGGCCGAGAGCGAGTGGAAGCTCCTGCTCGAGCTGGCGCGCGCCGCCCGGCCCGAGGGCTACGCGCGCGTCCACTTCGAGAGCACGGCCGCGATCCGCGCCGAGATCGAGCGCGCCGTGCCGAGCTACCGCGGCATCGCCGCGCTCGCGCGCCAGGGCGACCAGTTCCAGTGGGGCGGCCCGCGCCTGTGCGGCGAGCGGCGCTTCCCGACCGCCGACGGCAAGGCCTGCTTCCAGCCCGTGCGCCCGGTCGAGCGCGCGCTGGCGCCCGACGAGTTCCTGCTGGCCACGCGGCGCGGCAAGCAGTTCAACTCGATGGTGCAGAACGACCACGACGCCCTGACCGGCGCCGAGCGCGACCACGTCTTCATCGCGCCCGCCGACGCCGAGCGCCTGCGCCTCACGACCGGCGACCGCATCCTGCTCCGCAGCTCGGCCGGCGAGTACAAGGCGCGCGCGTTCCTGGCCGACGTGGCCGAGGGCACGCTGCAGGGCCACTGGCCCGAGGTGAACGGGCTCATCCCCGCCGGCATCACCGATCCCGACGGCGGCGTGCCCGACTACAACGCGCGCGTGCGGCTCGTGAAGCGGCCCTGACCTCGAAGACCTGCGCGTTACCGCGCGCGGGGCGCACGCTAGGGCTGGCGTTCCCTCGGCTCTCGTTCGGAGGTGGGCATGGAGCTTTTCCTCGGCGTGCTCGTGCTGTCGTTGTCCCAGGCGCAGGCGGGAGCGGATCCCTCGCAGACGCGCACGCGCGACGGCGTGGTTCCCGACCGCGGCGCGGCGCTGACGGCGGGCGCCGGCCCGGATCCGATCGGCGTGGTGACCGTCCCGTCGGACCAGGCCTGCACGCCCGAGTGGAAGCCGACCTTCGGTGCGCCGGGGCTGGACGACGTGGTGTACGCCGCGGTCGTGTTCGACGACGGCCGCGGCCCGGCGCTCTACGCCGGCGGCGCGTTCCAGCGCGCCGGCACCGTGGCGGCGGCCGGGGTCGCGCGCTGGGACGGAGAGCGCTGGTCGGCGCTCGCGGGCGGCGTCGGCCCGGCGGCGCAGGTGTACGCGCTGGCGGTGTTCGACGGCGCGCTCTACGCCACCGGGACCTTCACGAGCGCGGACGGCGCGCCGGTGAACGGCATCGCGCGCTGGGACGGCAGGAGCTGGTCCGCCCTCGGCGCCGGCCTCTCGGGCGGCGTGTTTCCCGCCGGACGCGCGCTGGCGGTGTTCGACGACGAGCTCTACGTGGGCGGCTCCTTCACCCACGCCGGCGGGGTGGCGGCTGACGGCCTCGCGCGCTGGAACGGGTCGACCTGGTCGGCGGTGGGCGTCGGAACCGGCGGCTCGGTCACGGCCCTGTGCGTCTTCGACGACGGCAACGGAGCGGCGCTTCACGCAGGTGGGCTCGAGAGCGCGGGCGGCCTGCCGGTGAACGGCGTCGCGCGCTGGCGGGCCGGGAGCTGGTCGGTCCTCGCCGGACAGATCAACGCGCCGGTGCTGGCGCTCACCGCCTTCGACGACGGCACGGGGCCGGCGCTCTACGCGGGCGGACAGTTCTCGATCGCGGGCAGCGCGGCGGCGAACCTCGTCGCGCGCTGGAACGGAGCGAGCTGGTCGGCGCTCGGGAGCGGCATGGATGCGGGCGAGAGCGTCTTCGCCCTGACGTCCTTCGACGCGGGCAGCGGGCCCGAGCTCTACGCCGGCGGGAGCTTCCTCACCGCGGGCGGCGCGGGGGCGAGCCGCATCGCGCGCTGGGACGGGGCCCACTGGTCGGCCTTGAACGCGGGCATGGAGAGCCCCGTGCAGGCGCTGGCCGTCTTCGACGACGGTGGCGGGCCGGCGCTCTACGCCGGCGGGTACTTCCGGCGCGCGGGCGGCACGGCGGCGAACCGCATCGCGCGCTGGCACGGGGCCTGGTCGGCCCTCGGCACCGGCGCCGAGCGCGCGCTCGACGGCCCCGTGGCGGCGCTGCTCGCCTTCGACGACGGTGCGGGCCCGTCGCTCATCGCGGGCGGATTGTTCCGGCAGGCGGGCGAGCTCCCGGCGAACCACATCGCCCGGTGGGACGGCGTGCGCTGGTCCACCCTCGGGCTCGGCCTGGGCGCGGCGCCGTGGGAGGCCGTGCAGTGCCTGGCGGCCTTCGACGACGGCGGGGGTCCGGCGCTCTACGCGGGCGGTTCGTTCTCGAGCGCGGGCGGTGCGCCGGCGATCGGCATCGCGCGCTGGGACGGCGCGGCCTGGTCGACCCTCGGCCCGGGCCTGGGTGGAACCTTCGGCTTCTTCCCGCCCAGCGCCTACGCGCTGGTGGAGTTCGACGACGGCAGCGGACCCGCCCTCTACGTCGGGGGCGACTTCACGCTCGCGGGCGGCGCGCCGGCGGGCGGCATCGCGCGCTGGAACGGCGCCGCCTGGTCGGCGCTCTCGAGCGGCCTCTCGGGCCCGGTCATCGCCCTCGCCGTGTTCGACGACGGGACGGGGCCGGCGCTGTACGCGGGCGGCGAGTTCGTGACCACGGGCGCGGGTCTCGCCGTGGACCACGTCGCGCGCTGGGACGGCGCGAGCTGGTCGGGGCTGGGCACGGGCCTCGATGGCCCCGTGCAGACGCTGGCCGTGTACGAGCGCGGCGGCGAGCGGGGGCTGTACGCCGGCGGCTCGTTCCATCGCCCGAAGGGCGGCGGACCCCGCATGGAGGGCGTCGCGCGCTGGGACGGTGCGAGCTGGTCGGCCGTCGGAGGGGGGATCACGGGAGAGGGCTCCGCCTGGTCGAACGTCGCGACGCTGAGCGTGTTCGACGACGGCTCGGGCGAAGGGCGCCTGCTCTACGCCGGTGGCTTCTTCAGCCGCGCGGGCGGCCTGCCGGCGGCCAACGTCGCACGCTGGAACGGGTCGAGCTGGGCCGCGCTCGGCGGCGGCGCCAATGACCTCGTGTACGCCTTCGCCGCCTTCGGCCGCAAGGCGCTCTACGCGGGCGGCTGGTTCCACCTCGCGGCCGACTCGCTCGACGGGTACCTCGCGCGCTGGCAGGGCTGCCCCGACACGACGCCGCCGGTGATCACCTGCCCCGAGCCGATCGAGGTACGCGACAGCGGCTCGCCCGGCGAGGTCGTGACCTTCGTGGTCACGGCCAGCGACGAGACCGACGCCGCGCCGATCGTCACGTGCGTCCCGCCGTCCGGGAGCGTCTTCCCGCCCGGCACCACGCGCGTGCGCTGCACGGCCCGGGACGCCGAGGGCAACCGAGCCACGTGCGCGTTCGAGGTCGTCGTGCGCGGCAAGCTGCGCCGGCCCTAGCGCCGGGCCAGCGCGGGGCGCGCGGCCTTGGCCAGCGCCTGCGCGACGTCCTCGAGCAGGTCGTCGGCGTTCTCGATCCCGACCGAGAGGCGCACCAGGCCGTCGGAGAGGCCGGCCTTCTTGCGCTCCTCGGGCGGGATGCTCGCGTGCGTCATCGAGGCCGGGACCTCGACCAGCGACTCGACGCCGCCGAGCGACTCGGCCAGCGTGAACAGCTCGGTCGCGCTGGCGAACGCGTTCGCGGCCGGGATGCCGCCCGCGAGCTCGAACGAGACCATGCCGCCGAAGCCCTTCATCTGGCGCCGGGCCAGGGCGTGGCCCGGGTGCGAGGCCAGGCCAGGGAAGTACACGCGCTCGACCTGCGCCTCGGCCGCCAGGGCCTCGGCCACGCGCTGCGCGTTGGCGCAGTGGCGCTCCATGCGCACGGCCAGCGTCTTGATCCCGCGCAGGAACAGGAACGAGTCCATGGGCCCGAGCTGGCCGCCCACGGCGTTCTGGTAGAAGGCGAGCTCCTTGGCCAGGGCCTCGTCGTTCACGATCAGCGCGCCGCCGACCACGTCCGAGTGCCCGCCCAGGTACTTCGTGAGCGAGTGCAGCACGACGTCGGCGCCGAGCTCGAGCGGGCGCTGCAGGTAGGGCGTCGCGAAGGTGTTGTCGACCACGGTCAGGACCCTGCGCTTCTTCGCCAGGGCCGAGAGCGCGGAGAGATCGCAGATCGAGAGCAGCGGGTTGGTGGGCGACTCCAGGAAGAGGTAGCGCGTCGTCGGACGGAACTCGCGCTCGACCGCGGCCGCGTCGGTGGCGGCCACGAAGCTGAAGGCGATGCCGTAGTGCTCGAAGCAGCGCTTGAACAGGCGGAAGGTGCCGCCGTAGAGGTCGTTGGTCGCGACCACGTGGTCGCCCGGGCGCAGGCGGTGGCACAGCGCGTTCGTGGCCGCCAGCCCGGACGCGAAGCACAGGCCGAAGCGGCCGCCCTCGAGCGCGGCCAGGTTCTCCTGCAGCGCCGTACGCGTCGGGTTCGAGGTGCGCGAGTACTCGTAGCCACCGCGCGGCTGGGCCGGCCCGTCCTGCTCGAAGGTGCTCGAGAAGTACACGGGCGTCATGACCGCGCCGTTGCGCGGATCCGACTCCTGCCCGGCGTGGATGGCGAGCGTCTCGAAGCGGTGGCGGCGGCGCGTTTCGTCCTTCTTGCCCGGGGTCTTCTCCATGCCGGCGAGTGTAGCGCCGGCGCGCGCGCGACACAGCCGCGGTCCGGGTAGGCTTCGGCGTATCCGCATGGGTCGGTGGCGAGCGCGGCTAGAATCCCGCCCCGCATGGCGGACGCGCTCGATTCCCCGCGCACGGGCCTGGCGCGCTTCTCCGCGGACGCGCTCGACTGGCCGGCGGTGCGCGAGGTCTACCGGCCCTTGCTCCTGTCCGCGCTGGGGCAGCGCGCGCTGGACGAGCTCGTGCCGCGCACGGACGAGGAGGCCGAGCTCGCCCTCGAGCGCGCGCGCGAGGTGCACGGGCTGCTGCTCTCCGAGGGCCTCGTGCCGCCGCTGGCCGGGGCCAGCGATCCGCGCGGCGCGCTCGAGAAGGCGCACGCGCTGCAGCGCTCGCTCGACGGCGACGAGCTCGCGCTCGTGACGCGCTTCCTGCGCACGCTCGAGGACCTCGGCCTGTGGCTCACCGCGCGCCGCGCGCGCCTGCCGAAGTGCGCCCTGCTCTTCGCGCGCCTGCCCGACCAGCGCGCGCTGCGCGAGGAGCTCGAGGCCGCGCTCGACAAGAAGGGCGAGGTGCGCGACGACGCCTCGCCGCTCCTGAAGCGCCTGCGCGAGGGCATGGCCCAGCTCGAGCAGGCCATCGAGCGCGTGATCAAGGACCTGGCGCGCGATCCGGGCCTGCGTGCGGCCCTGGCCGAGGGCCACGCCGGGCGCGTCCACCGCCGCGGCGGCCGGCCCGTGCTGGCCGTGCGCGCGCAGATGGTCGGACGCGTGCAGGGGATCGTGCACGACCGCTCGCAGACGGGCGAGACCGTGTTCGTCGAGCCCGAGGGCGTCGTCAAGCACGCCAACGCGCACTCCGAGCTGGCCTCGGACGCGGCGCGCGAGGTGAGCCGCGTCCTGAGCCAGCTCACGCGCAGCGTGCTGGCGCGGCGCGAGTCGCTCCTGATCGCGGCCGAGCGCGCCAGCGAGCTCGAGCTGGCCGCCCTGGCCGCGCGCTACGCACAGGCGGTCGACGGCCGCATCCCGCGTCTCTCCGAGGGCGAGCGCCCGGGCCTCGTGCTGCGCGCCTTCCGCCATCCGCTCCTCATCGAGGAGCAGCGCCAGGGACGGCTCGACGGCGTCGTGCCGCTCGACCTGCGCCTGGGCGCGGAGTTCGACCTGCTCGTGATCACCGGCCCGAACACGGGCGGGAAGACGCTGGCGCTGAAAAGCGCGGGCCTGGCCGCGCTGCTCGCGCGCCTGGGTCTCGCCCTGCCCTGCGCCGACGGCACGAGCGTCCCGCTCTACGACGGCGTCGTGGCCGACATCGGCGACGAGCAGGAGATCCAGCAGAGCCTGTCGACCTTCTCCTCGCACCTCGTGCGCATCCGCGCCGGCCTCGAGCGCGCCGGCGCGCGCACGCTGGTCTTGCTGGACGAGCTCGGCGGCGGCACGGATCCCACCGAGGGCGCCGCCCTGGGCGAGGCGCTGCTGGAGACGCTGCTCGCGCGCCGCGCGCCCACGCTGGCGAGCACGCACCTGGGCTCCTTGAAGGAGTTCGGCTACCGCCATGAACGCGCCGAGAACGCGCACGTCGAGTTCGACCTCGAGACGCTGCGCCCGCTGTACTCGCTCGTCATCGGCGCGCCGGGCGAGTCGCGCGCGCTGGCCATCGCGCGGCGCCTCGGCCTCCCGGGCGCGCTGGTCGACCGCGCCGAGCAGCGCCTCGGCCGCGGCGGCGCCCAGGCGGGGGCGGTGGACGAGGCGCGCGACCTGCGCCTGGCGGCCGAGCGCCTGCGCGCCCAGGCCGAGGAGCGCCTGCTCGAGCTCGAGCGTGCGCAGGCCGAGCTCGCCGCCGAGCGCGAGCGCCTGGACGGGCGCGGCGCGCAGCTCGAGGCCGAGGCCCAGCGCGGGATCGAGGAGCGCACCAATCGGGCGCGCGCCGTGCTCGAGCGCGCGCAGGCGCTCCTGCCGCAGATCCCGCCCGAGAAGCGCGCCGAGGTCGAGCGCGTGCTGGGCGAGCTCGCCGCTGCCCTGGGCGACGCCTCGCTCTCCGACCGGCGCGCGGGCTTCCTGGCCGGCCTCAAGAAGGGCCAGCTCGTGTGGCTGCCGCGCTTCAAGAAGCGCTGCCAGGTGACGCGCATCCACAAGGAGAAGCGCGAGCTCGAGGTCAAGCTCGGCACGCGCGAGCTGCGCGTGTCGTTCGACGACGTGACCTTCTACGAGAACCTGTGAAGGCGGGGCCGGGGCGCGGAAAGCGTGCGAAGGCGTAGCATGGCGGCGTGTCCCGGGTAGGCGGTTCATGATGAGGCACGCGCGCGGAGGCCCGCGGTGGTTCCTGGCGTCGGCCCTGGTGCTGACGCTGGGAGTGCTCCTGTGGCTGACGCTGCGGTCGAGCGAGCGCGGCAGCGCGCCGCCGACCATCGAGGCGCAGGCGCGCGCGCCCGAGCCGGAGCCCGAGCGCGAGCTCGCCGAGGCTCCCGTCGCGAACCCTGCCGTCGAACCCGAACGCATCGCGCTCGCGCCGGAGCGCGAGCGCGATGCGGCGGCGCCGGCGGCGGCGCCGGTGGGACAGCGCATCGTCCTCCTGGTCGAGGCCGGCAGCGCGCGGCCCGTGCCCGAGGCCGAGGTGTGGTACCGCGCCTGGAGCGGCTCCTGGAGCCCGCTCGGCCACGAGGTGCTGAGCGAGCTCTCCCAGCACACGCGCGCCGACGCGGCCGGCCTCGCGCGCATCCCCTGGCCGGGGAACGGCGACGCGCTCGTGATCGCCCAGGGGCCGGGCTGGGTCGGCGGCGGACGCGTGCCGCCCACGTCCAGCGGCGAGGTGACGACGCTCGAGCTCCATCCCGACGGCGACCTCGAGGTCGGGGTGCTCGACTCCGCGGGCGCGCCGGCCGCGGGCGTGCCCGTGGCGCTGGCCTGGCAGTCCGGTGGCCAGCGCAGCGAGGCCGTCGAGACGACCGGCGCCGACGGCCGCGTCGCCCTGCGCCACGCGGCGGCGCTGCCGGCCTACGGCGCCGAGGCGCTCGACGTGCGCGTGGCCCTTCCGCTGGCGCGGCCGCTCTTCCAGGCGCTGGAACCCGAGGCGCGCCCGTGGGCGCCCGTGCGCTTCCGTCTGCCGCCGCTGGGCGGGGTGGACGCGCTCGTGCTCGACGAGGGCGGCGCGCCGCTCGACACGGCGGTCGAGCTCGCCCTCGTGTGGCCGGGCGAGGCGCGCGAGCTCTCGCCCTTCGCGCAGAGCGAGCGTGCGTACTTGCCCGGACGCGCCCGGGCGGGCCGCGTGGCCTTCGACCGCGTCGAGCTCGGCGCCGAGGTCGAGCTGGTCGTGACGCGCCCGGGCTCGAACGCGCGCCAGAAGGACTACTTCGCCGGGCCGCGCCGCGCGGGCGAACGCGTCGAGCACACCGTGCGGCTGCGGAGCGAGCATCCCGTGCTCGTCTTCCGCGCGGTGGACGAAAGTGGCGCCGCGCTCGCGAACCTGGCGCTGACACTCCTCCTGGCGCAGCGCACGGCGCTGATGAACGCCGAGAGCCGCCCGGCGGCGACGACGGACGGCGAGGGGCGCTTCTCGGTCGAGCTGGGCGACCCGTACCAGGCGGGCGATCGGCGCACGCTGCGCGTGACGAGCCCGGGCGGCGAGCTCGGAGTGGAGCTCGACCTGGCGCGCGCCTTCGAGCCCGGGCGCGTGGACATGGGCGATCTCGTGCTCGCGCCCGCGCCGCTCCTGGCGGCGGGGCGCGTGACCGACGCCGAGGGCACGCTTGTGTCCGAGGCGTCCTTCCGGCTGGAGGTCCAGGGCGCGGACGAGGGGACGTGGTGGCAGGAGCTCGAGACGGGGACGAAGAGCGACGCCGAGGGGCGCTTCGAGCTGCGCGCCTTCGCGGCCGGAACGCGCGTGCGCCTGACGGCGCGGGCGGGGGATCGGCGCTCGGAGACGCTCGAGGTCGAGCGCGGGACGCGCGGCGTCGAGCTCGTCGTCCAGCGCCTGGGCGCGGTGGCCGGCTCGCTGCTCCTCGACCCCGACGTGCCTGCCAGCGCGATCGTGCTGCGGCTCACCCGCCACGGAGAGGAGGACTCCTCGAGCGAGCACCGCGCCCTGTCCGACGGCACCTTCCGCCTGGTGGAGCTCCTGCCCGGCGACTACCGCTTCAGCGCCGGCGCGTCCAACGAGGAAAGCGAGTTCGAGGCCGAGCTGCGCGTGCTCCCCGGCGCCGACACGCGCGATCCACGCCTGCAGGGGATCGACCTGCGCGGCAGGCTGCACGCGCTGCGGCTCACGCTCACGGCCGAAGGCCGCCACGACTTCACCGGCCGCGTCGTCTACCGGTCGGCGGAGGACGGAGGCTCCGGGCCGACGCAGTGGTTCCAGGCGAGCACCGTGCTGCTCGTCACCCCGCACGAGCACCTGGACGTGACGGTCTACGTGGCCGGCTTCCGCACCGTCGAGCTGCGCGGCGTGAGCGGCGAGCGCGAGCTCACCCTCGAGCCGTCCCTGCGCGTCCGGCTCGTGCTGCCGGCCGAGGTCGAGCTGCCCGCGCCGCCCGTGTTCCTGAAGGCCGTGCTGGCGGCCGACGACGGCTTCGACGAGATCGACTGGGGGGGCGAGGCCTTCGACGAGGAGCGCGAGGTGCGCTGCTCGGTCCCGCGCCCCGGCCGCATGCGCGTCTGGTGGCTGGTCGAGCGCCGTCAGGGCCAGAACGCGGCGGCGACGACGCTCACCGTCGAGCCGCCCGAGTACGTCGAGGTGGGCGAGGGTGGCGAGGCGGTCATCCCGCTGCGGGTCGAGGCCGCCGCCCTGCGGCGCGCGCTCGCCGACGCGGGCTTCTGAGCCGGCCGCGGGCGGGCTGTTTCCGGCCGCGCGCCGTGCCTATGCTCGCGCGCCATGAAGGGCCTGCGCTGGACGACGGCCGGGGAGTCGCACGGGATCGCGCTCGTGGGGCTGCTCGAGGGCCTGCCGGCCGGGATGGCGCTCGAGCTGGCGCGCGTGGACGGCGAGCTCGAGCGGCGCCAGCGCGGCTACGGCCGCGGCGGGCGCATGAAGATCGAGCGCGACCGGGTCGAGCTCCTGTCCGGCCTGCGCGCCGGGCTCACCCTGGGCTCGCCGCTCGCGTTCCAGATCGTCAACCACGACCAGACCATCGAGCGCCTGCCCGTGCCCACCAATCCGCGCCCCGGGCACGCCGACCTCGCCGGCTGCCAGAAGTTCGGCCACCGCGATCCGCGCGCCGTGCTCGAGCGCGCCAGCGCGCGCGAGACGGCCACGCGCGTGGCGCTGGGCGCGTTCGCGCGCCAGCTGCTCGAGCACTTCGGCGTCGAGCTCTTCGCGCACGTGGTCGAGCTCGGCGGCGTGGCCGTGCGCGCCGACGCCTGGGAAGCGGCCGGCGCGCGCCGAGCGGAGCTGCGCGAGGCGAGCGAGTTCCTGTGTCTCGATCCCGCGGCCGAGGCGCGCCTGCGCGAGCGCGTCGACCGCGCGCGCGACGCGCGCGATTCCCTGGGCGGCATCTTCGAGCTGCGCGTGCTCGGCCTGCCGCCCGGCCTGGGCTCGTACGCCAGCGCGCCCGAGCGCCTGACCGCGCGCGTGGGCGGGGCGCTGTTCTCGATCCCGGCCATGAAGGGCGTCGAGTTCGGCCTGGGCTTCGAGAGCGCGCGCCGGCCGGGCAGCGAGGTGCACGACGCACTCGTGCCGCCCGCCGCCGCGCCCGCCAGCGCGAGCGCGCGCTGGGGCCGCTTCGCGCGCGCGACCAACCGCGCCGGCGGTCTCGAGGGCGGCATGACCACGGGCGAGGCGCTGGTCGTGCGCGTGGCCATGAAGCCCATCCCCACGCTGCGCGCCGGCATGCCGACGCTCGAGTTCGGCACGGGCGCGCCCGTGCAGGCCACCTACCAGCGCTCGGACGTGACCTCGGTGCCGGCCGCGAGCGTGGTGGGGGAGGCGGTGGTGGCGCTCGAGCTCGCTTCGGCCTTCCTCGAGAAGTTCGGCGGCGACTCGCTCGCGGAGCTCACGGCCAACTTCGAGGGCTGGCGCGCGCGCGTGCGGGACCTCTGAGCGTCGCCGACACAACTCGCTTCATGCCAATGTGTTATGGCGATGCGCTCGGGTCCGGCGCGGGACCCTGCGCGGGCGCTCGGCGGCGGAACCGGGCCGCGGGCTTGATCCTTTCTGCAGACTCCGTACCATCTGCGCCCTCTTCCGCCCGCCCGGGACCGCGTCCACCTCGGCCCGTTGGATTGCGCTGGAGCGCCGACCGGCATGGACCGGCACCCGTGACGCCAGCGTAGCTCAATTGGCAGAGCCCCTGATTTGTAATCAGGTGGTCGTGGGTTCGAGTCCCACCGCTGGCTCCAGCGCGCGTGCGGAAGACCCGGAGGTCCCCTTCGGGCTGCTCACTGGCAACGAGACCGATATCGATGAGACGGGAGCGCGGCGCGTCGACGACGCCGCGGACCGACGGGCCGACCGCAAGGTCGCGCGCGCGTCGGCCGGAGCTCGGACGCGCGCAGCGCGAGCGGGCTCTCGCGCGTTCGCACCGGACATCCGCGCCCACCAGGGTTTCACCTCCTGGTCGTGCCGGGGGGATTCCCGAGCGGCCAAAGGGGTCAGACTGTAAATCTGATGGCTTACGCCTTCACAGGTTCGAATCCTGTTCCCCCCACCAGCCTGGTCCAGAGCGCCCGTCTCGTCCGCCGCGCCCCCCACGCACACTCGCGTTCCGCGTCGCACCGTGCTCCCCGCGAGCACGCGCGGTCCGCGCGCGGGCGTAGTTCAATGGTAGAACGTCAGCCTTCCAAGCTGAACGCGTGGGTTCGATTCCCATCGCCCGCTCCAAGGCCGACCTCGCCGACGAGGACGACCGCGATCATCGCGCGAGGGAAGGCGGCCGGCGCTGCTGTAGCTCAGCGGTAGAGCACTTCCTTGGTAAGGAAGAGGTCATGGGTTCAATCCCCATCAGCAGCTCCACCCCTCGAGCGCTCTCTCCTCACAACACACGACGACCAGCCGACCGCGCATCGCGGCCGGTGCGACCCTCACCGGCCGCGGAGCACGTGCTCCGTCGGCCCCGACAGGCCACCCAACCCACCACCGAACGATTCGCCGGGCGTGTCCCGGCCGTCTCTCAAGGACCACGAAGATGGCGAAGGAAGTCTTCCAGCGGACCAAGCCCCACGTCAACGTCGGCACGATCGGCCACATCGACCACGGCAAGAGCACGCTCACCGCGGCGCTGGTGGCCCGTTCGGCGCACAAGTACAAGACCAAGGCCAAGACCTACGCCGAGATCACCAAGGGCGGCACGGTGCGCTCGGCCGACAAGACCGTCACGATCGCGGCCTCGCACTCCGAGTACGAGAGCCCCACGCGCCACTACGCGCACGTGGACTGCCCGGGTCACGCCGACTTCATCAAGAACATGATCACCGGCGCGGCCCAGATGGACGGCGCCATCCTGGTCGTGTCGGCCGCCGACGGTCCCATGCCGCAGACGCGCGAGCACGTGCTCCTGGCCCGCCAGGTGAACGTGCCCTACATCGTCGTGTTCCTGAACAAGGTCGACCTGGTCGACGACCCCGAGCTGATCGAGCTGGTCGAGGTCGAGATCCGCGACCTGCTGAACAAGTACAAGTTCCCCGGCGACGACACGCCCATCGTGCGCGGCATCGCCAAGAACTGCATCGACAACGGCCCGGCCGACGACAAGTCCAACGCCTGCATCGACCAGCTGGTCGAGACGCTCGACGCCTTCATCCCCACGCCCAAGCGCCTGGTGGACAAGCCCTTCCTCATGTGCGTCGAGGACGTGTTCTCCATCGAAGGTCGCGGCACGGTCGTCACCGGCCGTATCGACCAGGGCAAGGTCAAGGCCGGCGACGAGATCGAGATCGTGGGCATCACCGACACGCGCAAGTCGATCGTGACCGGCGTGGAGATGTTCCAGAAGACCCTCGACCACGGCGAGGCGGGCGACAACGTCGGCTGCCTCCTGCGCGGCCTCAAGAAGGAAGAAGTCGAGCGCGGCATGGTGCTGGCCCAGCCCAAGACGATCACGCCGCACAAGCACTTCGAGGCCGAGGTGTACATCCTCTCGAAGGACGAGGGCGGACGGCACACGCCCTTCTTCAAGGGCTACCGCCCGCAGTTCTACTTCCGCACCACCGACGTGACCGGCACGAGCACCAAGCTCACCGCCATGGACGGACACGAGGCCGAGATGTGCATGCCCGGCGACAACATCCGCATGGAGGTCGAGCTGCTCACGCCGATCGCCATGGAGCAGCAGCTGCGCTTCGCCATCCGCGAGGGCGGACGCACGGTGGGCGCGGGCGTGGTCACCAAGATCATCGCCTAGTCCCTACGACGTCGGACCGGCGCGGCGCGCGAGCGTCGAGCCGGCCCGCGTCCGAGAGTCCCGCATGAAGATCAAGGAACGCTTCGTCTATCTGGTGTGCACCGAGTGCTCCAACCGGAACTACACGACGCACAAGCGCCAGAAGTCGACCAAGAAGCTCGAGAAGCAGAAGTACTGCCCCTTCTGCCGCAAGCACGTGTCGCACAAGGAGAAGAAGCTCTGAGTCCGCGCCACGGCCGGTCCCCGGCCGCGCGTCGCGCTCCCGTCCGCGGAGCCGGCGAATCATGACCACCACCCAGGAACGACCGCCGCAGACGGAGACCCCGCCGCCGCCCGAGAGCCGCGGGTTCTTCGCGCGCTACCGCGAGGACCAGGGGCGCCACGTGCGCATGGCCGCCTTCTGGTCGGTGGCCTTCTTCTTGATCTTCGGCTGCAGCTTCCTGCACAGCGTGCTGACGCAGTGGGACTCGTTGCGCCAGCCGCTGGGCGGCATCCGCCTCCCGGTCGTCAGCGTCGACCTCTCGCCGGCGTTCCTGATCAGCTTCACGCTCTTCACGGGCGGGATCCTCCTGATCCACCGCTGGCAGCAGAAGCCGAAGGTGGCCGACCTCCTGATCGACACCGAGGCCGAGCTGCGCAAGGTGACCTGGCCCAAGGGCCAGGAGGTGTGGAACTCGGCCATCATCGTCATCGTGAGCGTGGTCATCCTGGGCGTGTTCCTGGCGCTCGCCGACGCGCTGCTCTACCGCGTTGTCGACTACCTGATCCTGGGGACCTCGTGATGGCCTACAAGTGGTACTTCGTGCGTTGCCAGTCGGGTCGCGAGGACTCGATCAGGAAGCAGCTCGAGACGCGCATCCAGATCAAGGGCCTGCAGGACGTGATCCCGCAGGTGCTGGTGCCGACCGAGCGCGTCACGGACCTCAAGGGCGGCAAGCGCAAGGTCGTCTCGAAGAAGCTCTACCCCGGCTACCTGATCGTGCAGGCCGACCTGGCCACGCCCGAGGATCCGCGCTCGCTCGAGGCGCGCGCCACGTTGCGCGAGACGCCGGGCTTCGGCGACTTCCTGGGCACGCGCGGCGAGCCCTCGGCCCTGACCGAGGCCGAGGTCACGAGCATCCTGGCGCGCATGCTGGACAGCGAGGAACGCCCGCAGGTGTCCATCAACCTGCGCAAGGGCGACATGGTCAAGATCAAGTCGGGCGCGTTCGACGGCTTCGACGGGACGGTCGACGAGATCAACCCCGACAAGGGCACGGTCAAGGTGATCGTGACCATCTTCGGCCGGCCGACGCCGGTCGAGCTCGAGTACTGGGAAGTGGAGTCGTTGTAGGCCCCCCGCACGCGACGGGCGTCAGCACGCGATAGCGAGTTCTCTCCAATGGCGAAGGAAATCACGGCCAAGGTCAAGCTGCAGTGCCCTGCAGGCCAGGCCACACCGGCGCCGCCCGTGGGCCCGGCCCTGGGCGCGCACGGCGTCAACATCGGCGCGTTCGTGAAGGAGTTCAACGACCGCACGCGCGAGCAGGCGGGCCTGATCATCCCGGTCGAGATCACGGTCTACAAGGACCGCAGCTTCGAGTTCATCCTCAAGTCGCCGCCGGCCTCGGTGCTGCTCAAGCGCGCGGCCAAGCTCGAGAAGGGCTCGGGCAACGTCGGCCACGAGGACCCGGTGGGCAAGGTCACGCGTGCGCAGGTCAAGGAGATCGCGCAGCTCAAGTTCAAGGATCTCAACGCGCGCGACATCGACCAAGCCTGCCGCATCATCGAGGGCACCGCGCGCTCCTCGGGCATCCAGGTCACGGACTGAGAATCGAGTCCATGAGCAAGCACAGCAAACGCTACGAAGAGGCCGTCAAGCGCATCGACCGCAGCAAGCAGTACCCGCCGCGCGAGGCGCTGGGGCTGCTGAAGGCGCTGCCCGCGCCCAAGTTCGACGAGAGCGTCGACGTGGTCGTGCGTCTGGGCATCGACCCCAAGAAGACCGACCAGCTCGTGCGCGGCGCCGTGTCGCTGCCCAAGGGGCTGGGCAAGTCGGTGAAGGTGGTGGTCTTCGCCGACGGCGACAAGGCCGAGGCCGCCCGCAAGGCCGGCGCCGACGAGGTCGGCTCCGAGGACCTGGCCAAGCGCATCCTCGAGGGCTGGACCGACTTCGACGTCGTGATCGCCAGCCCGGACATGATGAAGCACGTCGGCAAGCTCGGAAAGGTGCTGGGCCCGCAGGGCAAGATGCCCAGTCCCAAGTCGGGCACGGTCACGGCCGAGGTCGGCCAGGCGGTGCTCGAGTTCAAGGCCGGCAAGGTCGAGTTCCGCACCGACGCCGGCGGCAACGTGCACGCCCCGGTGGGCAAGCGCTCCTTCTCGGTCGAGGACCTGGAGCAGAACCTGACCGCGTTCCTCTCGCACCTGACCTCGTTGCGCCCGCCCAGCGTCAAGGGTCACTTCCTGCGCAAGATCTCGGTCAGCACGACCATGGGTCCGGGCGCCTGGATCGCCTTCGAACAACAGGTGGTTTGACATGCCCAACCTGATCAACGAGATCATCGTCCGTCAGCTCTCCGACGACTTCGCCCGCGCCGAGGGCATGGTCGTGCTGCAGGTCAAGGGCCTGACCGTGGCCGAGACCGAGACCCTGCGCGACACGCTGGCCGAACGCGGCGTGCGCCTGCGCGTCGTGCGCAATCGCCTGGCGCGCCTGGCGCTGAAGCAGCGCGGCCTGGAGACGCCCGAGGACCTCTTCCTCGGCAACGTCGCCTGCGCCTGGGGCACCTCCGAGCAGGCCATCAACGTGGCCAAGGCGGTCAAGGGCTCCGAGGCAAAGAAGACCGGCAAGCTCGCCTTCAAGGGCGGCTTCTTCGAGGGCGCCGTACTCGACGCCAAGAGCACGGCCGCGCTGGCCGAGCTGCCCGGCAAGGACGAGCTGCGCTCCATGATGCTGCAGCTCCTCAACGCGCCCGCGCGCCAGCTGGCCACGCTGCTGGCCGCCCCCGGCTCCTCGCTCGTGCGCGTGCTCAACGCCCACGCCGAGAAGGCGCCCGCCGCCGCCCCGGAAGCCGCCCCGGAAGCCGCACCCCAAGCCTGAACCGATCACCGGAGCGTCCGCGCTCCGGAGCGAACCAACCCGTCACTCGAATCAAAGCCGAAGGCAAGAAAGGAACCCATGTCGGACGCAATCGCCGAGCTCGATAAGGAACTCGAGGACCTGGCCGGGAAGCTGGACAAGCTCTCCCTGATCCAGGCCTCTCAACTGGTCAAGCACCTCGAGAAGCGCTGGGGCGTCAGCGCGGCCGCGCCCGTGGCCATGGCGGCCATGCCCGCCGGCGGCGGCGCCGCTGCTCCCGCCAAGGAGGAGAAGACCACCTTCTCCGTCATCCTGGAGGGCGCGGGCGACAAGAAGATCCAGGTCATCAAGGAAGTGCGCGCGATCACGGGCCTCGGCCTCAAGGAAGCCAAGGACCTGGTGGACGGCGCCCCCAAGGCCATCAAGGAAGGCGTGACCAAGGAAGAGGCTGCGGACATCAAGGCCAAGGTCGAGTCGGCTGGCGGCAAGGTCAAGATCGACTGAGCGCCACGCTTTGCTCACCCTCCATCCGCGACGGGGGACCGGTTCCTCCGTCCGAGCGCGCGCTCCTCGCGCCCGTACGGGTGCGGCTTCTCCCTCGCCGGGAGCGGTCGCGCGCCGTAGGGGTGGGGCAGGCGCGTCGCTGGA
>Ga0315910_10001451_pt1 | contig 21699 bp, 22 predicted proteins | sample EdamamesoilMG_FD_204470 | JGI IMG/M metagenome (GOLD analysis project Ga0315910, IMG submission 204470) | Garden soil microbial communities collected in Santa Monica, California, United States - Edamame soil | ecosystem: Environmental > Terrestrial > Soil > Garden | place: USA: California... | reverse complement strand
TCGTCTCCCGCTTCACCTCCCTGAGCGGGTTGCCCCGGCCCCAAGCCGGGGCGTTTTCCGCCCCCGGTTTAGTTCCCCTTTTCCGGGGGTTTTTTATTGTGCAGCCAGTCTTCCAGCAGCGCGCGCGTCTCCTCGACGCCCGCGCCGCTTTTGCTCGAGAAAAGCATGACCAGCGAAGTAAGCGCCGCGGCGTCTAGCGCGCGGCGCGTGCGCGCAAGAGTCTTTGCCTGTTCGGCGCGCGACAGCTTGTCCGCTTTCGATAGCAGCACCAGGCGCGCCGCCGGCGCGGGCCGCAGCCACTCGAGGAAATTGCGATCGTTGTCCGTCAACGGGCGGCGCGCATCCATCAGGATGACGACACCGACCAGCGACCTGCGTCCCAACAGGTAGCCGCCGATCAGCTCATCCCAGCTCGCGCGCAAGGCCTGAGGAACGCTGGCATAGCCGTAGCCTGGCAAGTCGGCGAGCCGCCCGGCCTCGCCGAGTGCGAAAAAATTGATCATTTGCGTGCGGCCGGGCGTCTTGCTTGCGAAAGCCAGCCGCTTTCGACCGGCCAACGCGTTCAAGGCGCTCGATTTGCCCACATTCGAGCGGCCCGCAAAGGCGAGTTCCGGCACCGTTTCGGACGGAAAATCCGTCACGGCGGCGGCGGATGACAGGAAACGCGCTTGCCGGAGGGCAGACATCGAAGGGAGCTCATGCCGAAAGCCGGAAATTCTAATAAAATCGCGGCTTTCCACGGGAATTTTCAGGGAGCTGCCGGATGACCCGATTGTTGGCGACCTTTGCCAGCGCCGCACTTGCTTGGGCCGCGCTTTGGCCCGCCGGCGCCGCCGCGCAAGCGCCCGCAAAACCCGATGCGGCGAAGGGCCAGGCCATCGCGGGCCAGGTCTGCGCGGCCTGCCACGCCAGCGACGGCAATAGCCCGCTGCCCGCAAACCCCAAGCTTGCCGGCCAGTTCTACGAGTATCTGCACAAGCAGCTGGTCAATTTCAAGGCGCAGGGCAGCAAAAAACCCGAGCGCGACAACGCGGTCATGGCGGGCATGACCGCCAACCTCTCCGCAGCCGATCTGCGGGATCTCGCGGCCTACTATGCCGCGCAAAAGCTCAAACCTGCGGCGGCCCGGGACAAGGATCTCGCCGCGATCGGCCAGAAAATCTACCGGGGCGGCATCGCCGCGACCGGCGTCGCGGCCTGCTCGGGTTGCCACGGCCCTGCGGGCGCCGGAATCCCGGCGCAGTATCCGCGCATTGCCGGGCAGTATCCCGAGTACATCGAAGCCCAGCTCAAGGCGTTTCGCGCCGGCACCCGCGCCAACGACCCGAATAGCATGATGCGCAGCGTTGCGGCGCGCATGAGCGATCGCGAGATCCAGGCGGTGTCCGAGTACGCGGCCGGCCTGCGCTAGGCCTGCGGTTTACCTGCGGATGCCCGGAATAGAGTCCTGCCGCGACTGTTAGCTGGGAGGATGCGTGAAGCCCGGGGAGATTCAGCTGAAGGTGTGGGACCTGCCGGTGCGCCTGTTTCACTGGGTGCTGGTGCTGTTGTTCGCCTTCATGTTTTTCAGCGGCAAAGTGAAGGGCGATTGGATGGAATGGCACATGCGCGCCGGCTACGCCATTCTCGCGCTGGTGCTGTTCCGTATCCTGTGGGGGTTTGCCGGCAGCACCCATGCACGCTTCTCGAGTTTCCTCGCCGGTCCTTCGGCATGCATTGCCTTTGCCCGAAAACTTCTGGCGCGCGCGCCGGCGCCTTCCGCGGGACACAATCCACTGGGGGGCTGGATGGTGCTGGCGTTGCTGCTGGCGCTTCTGTTCCAGACTGGAACCGGTCTGTTCTCCAACGACGACATCCTGATCGAAGGCCCCCTCGCCAGCCTCGTTACCAAGGCGCGTTCGGATCAGCTGACCAGCTGGCATTACTGGAATTTCAACCTGCTGTTGTTCCTGGCTGCGGCGCACGTCGTCGCTGTCCTTTATCACGCAGGTTTCATGAAAGAGAATCTCATCGGCGCGATGTTCACCGGCGTAAAGCGCTTGCCGGCGGACGCGGCCGGAGGTGTGGTGGCGCGCTTTGCCAGTCCGTGGCTCGCGCTCGTTCTGCTTGCCGTGGCGGCGATCGCCGTCTACCTAATCGTTAAACGACCTTTCTGAGGAGAAGCGGATGAGAACGAAGCTGTTGGCAGCGGCAATATCGATGGGCGCGCTGGGCGGCGCCTCGCTGGAGGCACTCGCGCAGGCCAAGCCGGACGTGCTGGTGAAGCAACGCCAGGCGGCGATGACGCTGCAGGGCAAGTACCTCGGCCCGATCGGCGCGATGATGAAGGGCGCCGCTCCGTACAACGCAGATATCGTCGCCGTGAACGCGACCTACCTGGAGAATCTGGCGCGGATGCCGTGGGACGGGTTCGTCGCCAGCACGCAGGGCGAGAAGAGCAAGACCAAGCCCTCAGCGTACACGGACGCCAAGTTCAAGGCGGCGGCGGACGCGCTGGAATCGGCGACCGCCAAGCTTGGCGCGGCGGCGCGCGCGAAGGACGAGGCGGGCGTCAGGGCCTCGTTTGGGGCCGTGGCCAAGGCCTGCGGCAGCTGCCACGACGATTTCCGCGAGAAGTAGCCTACCTGCGGAGCATCCAAAAGCCCCGCGCCCGGCGCGGGGCTTTTGTTTTTGAAAGTGTGTTAACGGCGGGAATAGCGGCGCGGGTAGACTGTTCTTTCCTGTGAACGACGCAGATGGCATCGTCGAGTTGATTCCGCGCCTGCGGCGCTATGCCCGCGCGCTGGCCGGGGACCGGATTGCGGCCGACGACCTGGTGCAAGACACGCTCGAGCGCGCCTGGTCGAAGTTTCATCTGTACCGCCGCGGGACCGACCTGCGGGCCTGGCTGTTCACGGTCATGCACAACGTCTACGTGAATCAGCTTCGCGCATCGCGGCCTACGGCGCAGCTCGACGAAGAAATGCCGGAGCTTGCGCAGCCGGTGCGCGAGACCGACGCGCTGGTGCTGCGTGACCTGGATGCCGCGATCCGGCGCTTGCCGCCGGACCAGCGCGAGGTGCTGCTGCTCGTGGCGCTGGAGGCAATGAGCTACGAGGAAGCGGCGGGCACGCTGGGCGTGCCGATCGGGACGGTGATGTCGCGCCTTGCTCGTGCGCGAGAGAAATTGCGGGCGATGCTTTCGGGCCTGCCGCCGGGGGGCGGCAAGCAGCTGAAGATCGTGAAATAGACCATGGACAAGGACAACGCGACACAGGAAGACGCCGAGATGAAGCTGATCTCGCAAGGCTTGCACCAGCTCTACGACCCGGTACTCGACGAGCCGGTGCCGGAGCGCCTGCGCGCACACGTCGTCGGCCGTAGCCGCTGGCGTGCTGCCGGCGTCGCGGCGGGTTGGGTGGCGGCCGGCCTTGCCGTGGGCGTGGTTGCCGGATGGCAGCTGCATGCATCGCGCACGGTCGCGATCGCCCAGGCCGAGGTGCCGGGTTTCGTCAAGCGTGCCGCCGTCGCGCATGCGGTGTACTCGCCGGAGGTGCGCCACCCCGTCGAGGTCGGCGCCGACCAGGAACAGCACCTGGTTGCCTGGCTTTCCAAGCGCCTCGGCGCGCCGCTGCGCGCGCCCAAGCTCGACGCCGTTGGCTTGGGATATGCGCTGGTCGGCGGCCGTCTGCTGCCGGGCGAAAACGGGCCGGTCGCGCACTTCATGTACCAGTGCAAGGAAGGCAAGCGCCTGACGCTCTACGTGCGCGCCAACGCAGTCGGCAATCCGGAAACCGCCTTCCGCTACGCCGCCGAGGGCAACGTAAAGGTGTTCTACTGGATCGACCGCAAGCTCGGTTATGCAATCTCGTCCGCCGACATTTCACGCGAAGACCTGCTTGCCGTGGCCGATGCGGTCTACCGGCAACTGAATCCCTAGGCAGATTTTCCGGTGCATACGCGCCCCGATGGGGTGCGCCCGGCGCGCGTACGGTCCGATATCGCACCACATCCGTGCGAACCAGGCCTGGCCCGTGCCGAAGTCTCGCCTCCACGCTTGGCACGTTTGATGCAATGCACTCCAAGTCTCAATCCTCTTGCGGGGTGCAGCGATGTCCATCTACGGCGATCCGTTCGATCCTGCCATCCGGCTGCATTCAGCCTGTGCCTGCGGCAGGCACGCCTCCCAGGCCGAACACGCGGCCGCCGAAGGCGATGCCTTGGGCGATCGCATCGTCGAGCAGGCTGTGGTGCGGGCGGTGTTTCCGCAGGACGAGCTGCGGAGGCGTTTCCTTGCGGCCGTCGGCGCGGGCACCGCACTGTCCGCGATCTCGACCTTTTTCCCCCTCGGCGCGGCGAAGGAAGCGTTCGCGCAGGGCATGGGCAAGCTCGAGAAGCAGAAACTGAAAGTCGGGTTCATTCCGATCACCTGCGCCACGCCGATCATCATGGCGCACCCGATGGGCATGTATGCCAAGCAGGGACTGGACGTGGACGTGGTGAAAACGGCCGGCTGGGCGGTGATCCGGGACAAGACGCTCAACAAGGAATACGACGCGGCGCACATGCTATCGCCGATGCCGCTGGCCATCACGCTGGGCGCCGGCGCGAACGCCGTGCCTTACACGATGCCGGCGGTGGAGAACATCAACGGCCAGGCGATCACGCTCGCGATGAAGCACAAGGACAAGCGCGATCCGAAGACCTGGAAGGGGTTCAAGTTTGCCGTGCCGTTCGACTACTCGATGCACAACTACCTGCTGCGCTACTACCTTGCGGAGCACGGTATCGACCCGGACAAGGACGTGCAGATCCGCGCGGTGCCGCCGCCGGAGATGGTGGCGAATCTGCGCGCCGACAACATCGACGGCTTTCTGGCGCCCGATCCGGTGAACCAGCGCGCAGTCTACGACGGCGTCGGCTTCATCCACCTGCTGTCCAAGGAAATCTGGGAAGGGCACCCCTGCTGCGCGTTCGCGGCAAGCAAGGAGTTCGTTACCACCATGCCGAACACCTACCGGGCCCTGCTCAAGGCGATCATCGACGCGACGGCAATCGCCCGCGCGCCGCAGAACCGCAAGCAGGTGGCAGAGGCGATCGCACCGGCCAATTACCTCAACCAGCCGGTGACGGTGGTGGAGCAGGTGCTCACCGGCACCTTCGCGGACGGCCTGGGCAACGTGCGCAACGTGCCCAACCGCATCGACTTCGATCCCTTTCCCTGGCATTCCTTCGCGATCTGGATCCTGACCCAGATGAAACGCTGGGGACAGATCAAGGGCGAGATCGACTACCAGAAGGTCGCGCGCGAGGTGTTTCTCGCGACCGACGCGGCGGCGCTGATGAAGGAGGTCGGGCTGACGCCGCCGGCGAGCGCCAGCAAGGGCTTTACGGTCATGAAGAAGCCCTTCGACCCGGCCAAGCCTGAGGCTTATATCAATAGCTTCGCGATCCGGAGGACTTGAGCGATGGCCGGGTCAATGCGGCTGAAGGCCGGGATCCTGTCGGTATTTCTCCTGGCGCTGTTCGTCTCGGTTTGGCACCTCGGCACGCTGACAAAGGCGGGGACGCAAGTCGTGGATGCCGAATACGCCAAACTGGTGGGCCAGCAGGCTTCCACCGGCCAGAAATCCGCGTTCCCGTCGCCTTCGGATTTCGGCGCCAAGCTGCTCGAGCACGTGCGCAACCCCTTCTATGACAAGGGGCCGAACGACAAGGGGATCGGTGTACAGCTCGCGTACTCCATCGGCCGCGTGCTGCTGGGATTCTCGCTCGCCGCTCTGCTGGCGGTCCCGTTGGGCTTCCTGATCGGCATGTCGCCGCTCGTGTACCGCGCGCTCGATCCGTTCATCCAGATCCTGAAGCCGATCTCGCCGCTGGCATGGATGCCGCTGGCGCTATTTACGCTCAAGGACTCGGACGTTTCGGCGATCTTCGTGATCTTCGTCTGCTCGGTCTGGCCGATGCTGATCAACACCGCGTTCGGGGTGGCGTCCGTGCGGCGCGACTGGCTGAACGTGGCCAAGACGCTGGAAGTGAAACCCCTGCGCAAGGCGCTGACCGTGATCCTGCCGGCGGCCGCGCCGACGATATTGACCGGCATGCGCATATCCATCGGCATCGCCTGGCTGGTGATCGTCGCCGCCGAGATGCTGGTCGGCGGTACCGGGATCGGCTACTTCGTCTGGAACGAATGGAACAACCTGTCCATCGTCAACATCCTGTCGGGCATTCTCGCGATCGGGATGGTCGGCATGCTGCTTGATTTCCTGGTCGGCCGCCTGCAGCGCGCGGTCACCTACGTGGAGTGACCGCGTGAGTTTTCTCCAGGTGCAGCAACTGGCCAAGCGCTATCCCGGAGCCGGCACGGAGAGCACGGTCTTCGAAGGCGTGAGCTTCGCCATGGAAAAGGGCGAGTTCGTCTGCATCATCGGCCATTCCGGCTGCGGCAAGACCACGATCCTGAACGTGCTCGCGGGCCTGGACGCAGCGAGCGGCGGCACCGTGATCATGGACAACCGGGAAGTCGCCGGGCCGTCGCTGGACCGCGGCGTGGTCTTCCAGGGCCACGCGCTGATGCCGTGGCTTTCGGTCCTGAGCAACATTGCGTTCGCCGTTAAAAGCCGCTGGCCGGGCTGGAACCGCATCCAGGTGCAACTGCACTGTCAGAAATTCATCGACCTGGTCGGCCTGACCGGTTCGGAGCACAAGAAGCCCGCGCAACTTTCCGGCGGCATGAAGCAGCGTGTCGGCATCGCGCGCGCATTCGCCATCCAGCCCAAGATGCTGCTGCTCGACGAGCCTTTCGGCGCGCTCGATGCGCTCACCCGCGGCACCATCCAGGACGAATTGGTGCGGATCTGCGCGGCGACGAACCAGACCGTGTTCATGATCACGCACGACGTCGACGAGGCCATCCTGCTCTCCGACCGCATCCTGCTGATGTCCAACGGCCCGAACGCCTGCATTGCAGAAGTGGTGGAAAACACGCTGCCCAAACCTCGCGACCGCCACAATATCCATCACGATCCGCAGTACTACCGGGTGCGCAACCACCTGGTGGATTTCCTCGTCAATCGCTCCAAGCTCTACCAGACCGGCGAAGCAGCGCGCCTGGCGCAGCCGCCGGTGGTAAGGCCGGGCATCGAGGACCTGTCGCCGCCGCCGACACCGTCCGCCAAGATCGTCAACCTGAGGCAATGAAGGAGGTGCAAGCATGAAACGCGAAACCGAATCCGCTCTATCCAACGTGATGACGCCGATGAGGCGCGAGGACGTTACCGACCTGATCGTCTTTCGCAAGATGAAGTCCGGCATCAAGTGGCCCGAGATCGCGAAGAAGGTCGGCGCATCGAAGGAATGGACCGCCGCGGCCTGCCTGGGCCAGATGCAGATGACGAAGAAGCAGGCCGAGGCGGTGGGCAAGCTCTTCGACCTGCCCGCCGAGGCGGTACTGCTGCTGCAGACCGTGCCCTACAAGGGTTCCCTGCCCACCGCGGTGCCGACCGATCCGCTGATCTACCGTTTCTATGAGCTCGTCAGCGTGTACGGTACGACCTTCAAGGCGCTGATCCACGAGGAATTCGGCGACGGCATCATGAGCGCCATCGATTTCGACATGGACCTCAGCCGGCTGCCGAACGAGAAGGGCGACCGCGTAAAGATCGTGATGAGCGGCAAGTACCTGCAGTACAAGACCTACTAGCGCAGCTCGCTGTCAGGGTACGGCGCGCTCGGCTCGACTAAGCACGTAGCCGCCCGACTTTTCGTCCGGCTCCAGCTTGATGAAGCCGCGTTTCTCGGCCTCCTCGAGCAGGTCCGAGAACGCGCGGAAGCCGTAGTAGGACTCGTTGAAGCCGGGCTTTCGGCGCTTCAGGGCCTGCTTCACCATCGAGCCCCAGATCTTCTCGCCTGCGCCGCGTTCGGACACCAGGGCATCGAGGGTCTCGAGCACCAGGTCAAACACCTCCTGCACTTTGTCTTCGCCCGCGGGTGCGTCCTTGTCCTTCGCGGCGGTAGGCGGCTTCGGCCCCTCGCGGCGTTTTTTCTGCGCGCGGCGTTTGGCTTCGTCCTCTCGCACCAGGTCGTCGTAGAAAATGAACTCGTCGCAGTTGGCGATCAGCAGGTCGGAGGTCGAGTTCTTCACGCCCACGCCGATCACCACTTTGGCGTTCTCGCGCAGCTTGGACACCAGCGGCGAGAAATCCGAATCCCCGCTGATGATCACGAAGGTGTCGACGTGGCCCTTGGTGTAGCAAAGGTCGAGCGCGTCCACGACCATGCGGATGTCGGCAGAGTTCTTGCCCGACTGGCGCACGTGCGGAATCTCGATCAGTTCGAACGAGGCGCCGTGCATGCCCGCCTTGAATTCCTTGTAGCGCTGCCAGTCGCAGTAGGCCTTCTTGACGACGATCGAGCCCTTCAGCAGCAGCCGCTCAAGCACGCGATTGATGTCGAACTTCTCGTATTTCGCGTCCTGCACGCCGAGTGCGACGTTCTCGAAGTCGCAAAACAGCGCCATGTTGCGGGTCTCATGAGCGGCGGCCATGTTTCGAATCTCCAGTTCGCCATGATGCTAGCATCCTGCGCATGAACGGAGCCGAAAGCCTTGCGCGCACGCTGGTCGCCGGCGGCGTCGATACCTGCTTTGCCAATCCCGGCACATCAGAGATGCACTTCGTTTCGGCGCTCGATCGGGTCGCCGGGCTGCGCTGCGTGCTCGGCCTCGCTGAAACCGCAGTTGCGGGCTTCGCCGACGGCTACGCGCGCATGGCGGGCAAGCCCGCGGCGACGTTGTTCCATTGCGGGCCGGGACTCGGCAACGCGATCGCCAACCTGCACAACGCCAAGCGCGCGTTTGCGCCGATCGTCAACATCGTCGGCGACCACGCGACGTATCACCGCCCGCACGACGCGCCGCTGACCGCGGACACCGAAGGCCTGGCGCGCACGGTGTCCAGCTGGGTGCGCACCAGCAAGACCTCGAAGGACGTCGGCGGCGATGCAGCCGCGGCGATCCAGGCTGCGCGCACGCCGCCTGGCGGAACCGCGACGCTGATCCTGCCGGCCGATTGCGCCTGGGATGAAGGCGCTGAACCGGGCAAGATTGCGGCACCGCCCGCGCGCTCGCCGGTTGGGCGGGAAATCATCGCGGGCATCGCCAAGGCGCTGCGTTCCGGCCAGCCGTCGGTCCTGGTGTTGTCCGATGCCGCACTCGGCGAAGCGGGCCTCAAGGCCGCCAACCGGATCGCGCACGCCACCGGTTGCAGGCTGCGCACGCCCACGCAGGTGCCGCGCATGGCGCGCGGCCGCGGACGCGTGCCGGTGGACCGGATTCCCTATGTGGTCGACATGGCGCTGAAGGTGCTGGAAGGCAACAAGCACCTGGTGCTGGCCGGTGCCAAGGCGCCGGTGGGCTTTTTCGCCTATCCCGGCAAGCCGAGCACCTTGTGGCCGAAGGATTGCGCGGTCCACACGCTCGCCAGCCCCGACCAGGACATCGTCGGCGCGCTGGAAGCGCTGGCCGATGAACTCTCGGCGCCGCGCGATGCGCCGATACGCGACGACGTGGCGAAGCCGGAACTGCACGGCGGACCTTTCAAGCCGGAAGCTTTCGGCCTCACGCTCGCTGCGCTGCTGCCGGAAAACGCCATCGTCGCCGAGGATGCGGTGACTTCGGGTCGCGCCCTGTTTCCGCTGACCTGGGCTGCTGCGCCGCACGACTGGATCCAGATCACCGGCGGCGCCATCGGGCACGCGTTTCCGGCGGCGACGGGCGCTGCGGTCGCCTGCCCGGATCGCAAGGTGATCTGCCTGCAGGCCGACGGCGCGGGCATGTACTCGCTGCAGGCGCTCTGGACCCAGGCGCGCGAGAAGCTGGACGTCGTCAACGTAGTATTCGCCAACCGGCGCTACGCGATCCTGCAGGGAGAACTGGCGGCGGTCGGCGCGCAGCCGGGGCCGGCATCCAGGGAACTGTTTGACCTGGCACGGCCCGAAATCCGTTGGACGAAGCTCGCCGAGGGCATGGGGGTCGAGGCTGTGCGCGTGGAAACGCTCGAAGCCTTCACTGACGTCTTCGCCGCGGCCCGCTCCAGGCGCGGACCATTCCTGATCGAGTTCTCGATCTAGCTAAGTGGACTCGCTGGGCGCCTGCGGGCCCGCCGGAACCGGCGCGCCGCTGGCGAGGATCGGCTGGGTCTTCACCTTGCGCGCATTCAGCCACTCCTGCAGCCGTTCGAAGTACAGGTAAACGACCGGCGTGATGTAGAGCGTCAGCACCTGCGACAGCAGCAGGCCGCCGACGACTGCCAAACCAAGAGGCGCGCGCGCGCTGCCGCCCGCACCGAAGCCGATGGCGATCGGCAGGCTGCCCATGAGCGCGGCGGCGGTGGTCATCATGATTGGCCGGAAGCGGATGATGCCGGCCTCGTAGATCGCCTTCTCCGGCGCCATGCCTTCCTTGCGCTGCGCCTCGATCGCGAAGTCGATCATCATGATGGCGTTCTTCTTGACGATCCCGACCAGCATGATGATGCCGACGAATGCGTACATGTTGAGCTCGATGCCGAAGGCCATCAGCGTTAGCAGCGCGCCCAGGCCCGCGGTCGGCAGGCCGGAGAGAATCGTCAGCGGATGGATGAAGCTCTCGTAGAGCACGCCCAGCACCAGATAGATCACGAAGATCGCGAACACCAGCAGCCAGCCCATGCCTTTCAGCGATTCCTGGAAGGCCTGCGCGGTACCCCTGAAGGAGCCGCTGATGGTCGCCGGCACCTGCATCGTCGCGATCTCGCGGTTGACCTGCTCGATCGCCTGCGATAGCGCCACGCCGGGCCGCAGGTCGAAGGACATGGTGACCGAGGGCAGCTGGCCTTGGTGCGTGATCGACAGCGGGCCGACGCTGTAGGAGAGACGCGCGACGGAGTTCAGCGGCACCAGCGCGCCGGTATTGGAGCGCACATAGAGCATGCCGAGCGCGGAGGGGTCGCGCTGATAGCGCGGCTCGAGCTCGAGAATCACCCAGTACTGGTTGGTGGCGGTATAGATGGTCGAGACCTGCTGTGCGCCGAACGCGAAGCCTAGGGTGTTCTCGATCGCCTGCGGCGACACGCCGACCGATGCCGCCTTCTCGCGGTCAATCTCCACGTTGACCTGGGGCCGGGCGATCTGCAGGTCGCTGGACAGGTCGACGATCCCTGGAACCGCGCGCAGCTTCTGCTCGATGCGCGGCGCCCATTGATACAGCTGCTCGGTATTCGCGCCCTGGATAACGTACTGGTAGGGGCTCCTGGTAAGCGAGCCGATGCGGATCGTCGGCACGTTCTGCGCGAAGGTCCGCATGCCGACGACCTTGGCGAGCTTGGGGCGCAGGCCGCGCACCACCTCGTCCGCGGGCTTGCGCTGGCCGTAGGGCTTGAGCGCGATGGTGATGCGGCCGCTGTTCATTGCCGGGTTGTTCTGGTTTGCGCCCACGAAGGACATGATGGCTTCGACGTTGGGATCCTGGCGCACGATCTCGGCCACCTGGCGCTGCAGCTCCACCATGCTTTCGAAGGACGCGTCCTGCGGGCCCTCGGTGAAGATGAACAGCTGGCCGGAATCCTCGCTCGGCAGGAAACCCTTGGGCGCGCGATTGAACAGCACGCCGGTCGCCACGCAGATGGCGAGGAACACCAGCATCGTGAAGCGCTGGTGCGCGAGGACCCAGCGCAGCGTGCCGCCGTAGAGATCGCGCCAGGCATCAAAGCCGCGCTCGAATGCCATGTAGACACGGCCGTGGCGCGGGTTCGGATCGTGCGGCTTGAGGATGCGCGCGCACATCATCGGCGTGAGCGTGAGCGAGACGAAACCCGAGATCAGCACTGCGACGATGATCACTACCGCGAACTCGTGCAGCAGCCGGCCCAGGATGCCGCCCATGAAGAACACCGGGATGAACACCGCGGCGAGCGAAATCGTCATCGAGACGATGGTGAAGGCGATTTCCTTGGAGCCGTCCAGCGTTGCCTGCATCACGCTCTTGCCCATCTCGATGTGCCGGCTGATGTTCTCCAGCATAACGATCGCATCGTCCACCACGAAGCCGACGCACAAAGTCAGCGCCAGCAGCGAGATGTTGTCGATGCTGTGGCCGAGCACGTACATCAGTGAGAAAGTGCCGACGATGGACATCGGCAGCGCCACGCTCGGAATGATCGTAGCCGGAATGTTGCGCAGAAAGATGAAGATCACCATCACGACCAGAGCAAGCGCGAGCAGCAGCGCAAACTCGACCTCGGCGATGTTGGCGCGGATCATCACCGTGCGGTCGTAGAGGACTTCGATGCCGATGCTGGGCGGCACCTCGGCGCGGAAGGTCGGCAGCAGCTTCTTCACCGCGTCCACCACCTCGATGGTGTTGGTGCCCGGCTGGCGCTGGATCGCGAGCACGATGCCGCGCTTGTCCTTGAACCAGGCCGCCACCTTGTCGGTCTGCACGCTGTCGATGACGCGGCCGACTTCGCCCAGGCGCACCGGATTGCCGTTGCGGTAGGTCACGATCACCGACTGGAAGGCCTTGGCGTCGTAGAGCTGCCCGGTCGCCTGCACCGCGAACATGCGGTCCTTGCCGTACAGCGTGCCGGTGGGCAGGTTGACGTTGGCGCTGGAGACCGCCTGCTGTACCTCGTTGATGCTGACGCCCCGGGCGGCGAGCGCGCTCGGGTCGACCTGCACGCGCACCGCGTATTTCTGCTGGCCGAAGACCTGCACCTGCGCCACGCCGCTGATCGTCGAGATGCGCTGCGCGAGGTAGGTCTCGGCGTACTCGTTCACCGTCGATATCGGCAACACTTCCGAAGTGAGCGCGAGGAAGAACACCGGGAAGTCCGCGGGGTTGACCTTGCGGAACGACGGCGGTGTCGGCATCGCCGGCGGCAGCAGGCGCGCGGTGGCGGCAATCGCCGAATTCACGTCCTGCGCGGCGGCGTCGATGTCGCGACCGAGCGCGAACTGGATGGTGATCGAGGTCGAGCCCTGGCCGCTCACCGAGGTCATCGAATCGATTCCGGCGATGGTGGAGAACTGCTTCTCCAGCACTGTCGCGACGGCCGAGGCCATGGTGTCGGGCGATGCGCCCGGCAGCTCGGCGTTCACCTGGATCGTCGGGTAGTCGATATTGGGCAGCTGGCTCACCGGCAGCAGCCGGAAGGCGACGATGCCGAAGATCAGGATCCCGGTCATGACCAGGATCGTCATCACCGGGCGGCGGATGAAGATCTCGGAGAGGTTCATGCGCAGTTCACGAGGTTGGCGCGCCGTCGGTGACGGTGACCCGGGCGCCGGGCGCCAAGCGCAGCGCGCCGCGCACCACCACCTTGTCGCCCTTGGCGACGGCACCTTCGGCAAGCACGGACGTATCGCCCTCGCTGCGCGCGACCACGACGCGGCGGATCTCGACGGTCATGTCCTGCTTCACCACATAGACGAACTGGCCGTTCGGCCCGGTCTGCACGGCGCGCGAGGGCACGATGATCGCGTTCTCCTGGTCGAAGAGCTTCACGCGCACCGTGTAGAACTGGCCTGGCCAGAGCGCGGCGTCGCTGTTGTCGAAGACGGCGCGCACCTTGATGGTTCCGGTGGTCTGGTCGACCGCGTTGTCGAGGAAGGCGATGCGGCCGGTCGCCAGCGATTTCTCATTGCCAGGCGCCGACACGTCCACCGTGAGCGGGTTCTTGCGCATGAGTTCGCGCACCATGGCGAGCTGCTGCTCGGGGATGGCGAAGCTCACGTAGACCGGCTTGACCTGGTTGATCACTACCAGCGAGAAGGTGTCATTGGCCTTCACCATATTGCCCGCCTGCAGCAGCGCGCGGCCCACGTAGCCATCGATCGGCGAGCGGATCACCGTGTAGTCGAGATTCAGCTTCGCGTTCTCGAGCACGGCCTGGCTTGCCCTGGAGGTTGCGTCGGCGGTCTGTGCGTTGGTGCGGTATTGCGCGTAGGCTTCCTTGGAGACGAAGTTCTTTTCCAGCAGTTCCTGATAACGTTTTTCCTGCGAGATGGCCTGGTCGCGGCTGGCGATGTCGCGATGCGCCTGCGCTTCAGCCTGCTTGAGCGCGGCTTCGAATGGGCGCGGGTCGATCCTGAACAGGATATCGCCCTTCTTCACCTCCTGGCCCTCGCGGAACTGTACCTCGTGGATCTGGCCGTCGACGCGCGACTTCACCGCCACCGAGGCGTAGGCCTCGACGTTGCCGATCGCCTGCAGGCGCACCGGCACGCTCTGCTGCAGCGCTGCAGCCACCGCCACCGGCGCCGCCGCCGGCCCTTTGGCCGCGGGCTTCTCTTTCGCGCGCGAATCGGTGCTGAAATAGGCCACCAGCACCCCTGCCGCGAGGACCACCGCGAGGCCGGCGAGGATGGCGTAGCGCTTACCGTGACTCATGAAGATTTGCACCCTAGGGCAAAAGCCGCTCTGCGGCAAAAAGCTGTTCCACGGTTTCGCGTTCGCGGATCAGCGACACACGGTCGCCCGATACCATCACTTCGGCCGGGCGCGGGCGCGTATTGTAGTTTGAACTCATCGCCATGCTGTAGGCCCCTGCTGACATTAACGCCAGCAATCCGCCCGCCCGAGCGTCGAGCTGGCGCTCCCGGGCAAGGAAATCGGCGCTTTCGCAGATCGGCCCGACGATATCGTAAACACCGGGGCGCGTATCCGATTCCCTCTGCCGCACTTGGCGCACCTCGTGCCAGGCGCCATAGAGCGCTGGCCGAATGAGATCGTTCATGGCGGCATCGACCACCACGAAATCCTTCGTTTCACCGGGCTTCACATATTCAATGCGCGTGAGCAGGACTCCTGCGTCGCCCACGATCGACCGGCCCGGGTCCACGACCAGCGTTTCCTTCCGGCCCGCCAGCACGCCGAGCGCACCGTCGAGAAAAGCGCTGATCGGCGCTGGCGTTTCGTCCTTGTACCTGATGCCGAAGCCGCCGCCCAGGTCGATGTGCGACAGTTCAATGCCTGCGCGCGCCAGGCGCTCGACCAGCGCCAGGATGCGCGCCGCGGCATCGACGAACGGCGCCGCGCTCGACAGCTGCGAGCCGATATGGCAGCCGACGCCGATCAGCCTGACGTGCTTGCGCCCTGCCGCATCCCGGTAGATGCGCTCGGCATCGTCGTAGGCGATGCCGAACTTGTTGTCCTTGAGCCCGGTCGAGATATAGGGGTGCGTCATCGCATCCACATCCGGGTTGACGCGGAATGCCACCGGGGCGCGCACGCCGAGCCGCGCGGCGATCGCTTCGACCCGATCGAGCTCGGCGGTCGATTCCAGGTTCAGGCAGAGCACGCCGGCGCGCAGCGCTTGCTCGATCTCCGCCTCGCTCTTGCCGACGCCGGAGAACACGACCTTGCGCGCGTCGCCGCCGGCCGCCAGCACGCGCGCCAGCTCACCGCCGGACACGATGTCGAAGCCGGCGCCCAGCCGAGCCATCAGCCCGAGCACCGCGAGATTGGAGTTTGCCTTGACCGAATAGGCGATCAGCGCGGGTCCGCCCGCCAGCGCCCGCGCAAAGCGGCCGAAATTGGCTTCGATGATGGCGCGCGAGTAGACATAGCAAGGCGTGCCGAAGCGCCGCGCGATCTCTTCGAGCGAAACGTCTTCTGCGCAAAGCACGCCGGCTCGGTAATCGAAGGCCATGCGGCGCCCTACTTCTCGCCGCTCGGAGCTTCGTCCGCGCCGGACTCTTTGGGATAGGGCAGCGGCTTGAACGGCTCGGGTCTGGGCGGCTTCACGCTGGCGGGAGGTTTGTCGCGCAGGTAAAGCGCGCCTTTCTGGCCGCAGCCAGTGCCGAGCAGACATACCAGCGCGACGAGAAAGGCGGCTCGCATCAGGGTGCGGAAGCGACGACTAAAATAGTCATGTTAGCAGGATCATCCGACATGACCGAGAGCGAATTCGAGACACTTGCAGGCGGCGCGCTGGCGGCGCTGGAGCGCGCCTTCGAGGCCGCCGCCCCTGACGCCGATGTCCAGACAAAGGGCGCGGGCGTGCTGGAGATCGAATTCGAGGACGGCTCGAAAATGATCATCAACCGCCACGGCGCGGCGCGCGAGATCTGGGTCGCGGCGAAATCCGGCGGGTTCCATTTCCACTACGACGGCAATGCCTGGCGCGATACGCGCGACGGAACGGAACTGTTCGCTGCAGTCTCCAGGCTTGCGTCGCAGCAAAGCGGCGCGCCGGTGCGGCTGAGAGCCGGCTAGAAGTTCGGCCGTTCGTTCGGCGTCATCGGTGCCGTCGGCGATGGCGACGCTGCCGGCGACGGTACCGCATCCTTCATCGGCGCAAATTCACGATAAAAATAATCCGAACCGCCGCGCGCATCGGCGGGCGCAGCCGGATCCGGATCGGCGCGCGCATTGACCACTCCTTCGGGAACGCCGCGTTGCCCCTCGGGCACGCCCTTCAGCGCGTGGCTCATGTAGTCGATCCAGATTGGCAGCGCGATCCGGCCGCCGGTCTGATTTTTGCCGAGCGACTTGGGCTGGTCGAATCCGACCCAGGCGACGCCGACCAGTTCCGGCTGGTAGCCGCAGAACCAGCCGTCGACGAAGTCGTTGGTGGTGCCAGTCTTGCCCGCAAGATCGCGCCGTCCCAGCTTGCTGACGCTCGCCGCGGTGCCGTAACGCGTTACATCCTGCATCATCGAATCCATGATGAATGCGTTGCGCGGGTCGATCACGCGCAGCGCTTCCTCGCCCGCCATCGGCGCGCGCGCCGCGCCCAATTCGTTGCCGCGATCGTCGACGATCTTCTGGATGAAGTGCGGCTGGATCATGTAGCCGCCATTGGCGAACACCGCGTATCCGCGCGCGAGCTGCAGCGGCGTCACCGAGCCCGCGCCCAGCGCCATGGTCAGGTAAGGCGGGTGCTTGTCCGCGTCGAAGCCAAAGCGCGTGACATAGTCCTGCGCGTACTTCGGGTCGATGGTCTGCAGAATCCGGATCGAGACCATGTTCTTCGACTTGGCCAGCGCCGTGCGCAGTTTCATCGGGCCCTCGAACTTGCCGTCGTAGTTTTTCGGCTCCCAGCGCTGGCTGCCGGTCACCTCCGCCTCGACCACGATCGGATCGTCCGGGATGACGGTCGCAGGCGTAAAGCCCTTTTCCAGCGAAGCGGAATAGATGAACGGCTTGAAGGCCGATCCCGGCTGCCGCCATGCCTGCGTGATGTGGTTGAACTTGCTGCGGTGGAAATCGAAGCCGCCGACGAGTGCACGGATCGCGCCGCTGCGCGGATCGAGCGATACGAAAGCCGCCTCGGCTTCCGGCAGCTGGGAGATTTGCCAGTGTTTCTTGTCGTCCGCCTGCAGGCGGATCACCGCCCCGCGCCGGATGCGCCGCTGGCGCGCCGTCTTGTCGTCCAGGGCGCGCGCCGCAAAGCGCAGGGACTCGCCGCTGATCGTGACGGTTTCGCCGTTTTTGAGCGCCGCCTTGAGTTCCCTCGGGTTCGCTTCCAGCACCAGCGCCGCTTTCTGGTCGTCCACGTCGGCGTAGTCGCCGAGCGCTTCCTCGATGTCGTCGTCGCTGGCGTTCGCCGCCAGGTCGACGAAGGCCTCCGGACCGCGGTACCCCTGGCTGCGGTCATAAGCCAGCAAGCCGCGGCGTACTGCTTCGTAGGCAGCCTCCTGATCGGCTTTGCGCACCGTCGTGTAGACGCGGAAACCCTTGGTGTAGGCATCTTCCGGGTATTGTTCAAATATCGCCTGACGCACCATTTCGGCCAGGAATTCGCCATGAACTCCTGCAAAATCATCGACTTCCCGGCGGACCTGCAGAGGGGCCCTGATCGCGTCCGCATATTGCTGCTCGGTGATATGGCCAAGCTCCTTCATGCGCCGCAGCACGTATTGCTGGCGTTGGCGCGCCCGTTGCGGATTAGCAACAGGGTTGTAAGCCGACGGCGCTTTTGGCAGTCCCGCCAGGATGGCGGCCTCCGCAAGGCTCAATTTGTCCAGGGATTTGCCGAAATATATCTGCGAGGCGGCGGCAAATCCGTAGGCGCGCTGCCCCAGATAGATCTGGTTCACGTACAGCTCGAGAATCTGATCCTTGCTCAGGTTGTTCTCGATCTTGAACGCGAGCAGGGCTTCGTAGAGTTTGCGCGTCAGCGTCTTTTCGGAAGAAAGAAAAAAGTTGCGCGCCACCTGCATCGTGATCGTGCTTGCGCCCTGCCGCCGGCCGCCCTGAGTGAGATTGGCGTAGGCGGCGCGAGCAACGCCCAGATAGTCGACGCCGGTGTGCTGGTAGAAACGTTCGTCTTCAGCAGCCAGGATCGCCTGCTTCAGCGACGCCGGAACTTCGCGCATCGACACAAGCAGGCGCCGCTCTTCGCCGAATTCGCCGATCAACGCGCCCTCGGCCGTATACACGCGCAACGGAATCTTGGGCTGATAATCCGTGAGTACTTCGAGCGATGGCAGGCTCGGATAGGCCAAGGCCACGATCAGCCCGGCGACGAATGCGCCGGCTGCTGCCAAACCCGCCAAAAGGAACAGCGGGAAGGCCAAAAAACGTAACCATTTCAAAGGGTTTACGCTAACTCTCGGGAGCTGTTGCGTACGGGCAGGGACACGGCGCATTATAGACCTCCCCCTGTGTGGAAGATTCACTAGACACTGGGGATAGTTGTTGCTAGCATCTAACGCAAATTCTACGTATCGCGCCTAAGAGGCGATACGCAAAGGGAAAAAGGGATGAATCTCGACTTTCTCAAGCCGAAGGCGCCACCGTTGTTCGGGCTCGATATCAGCTCTTCGTCGGTGAAGATGCTGGAGATCGTGGACGCCGGCAGAGGCGCCTACCGGGTCGAGCGCTACATCATCGAGGCGCTGCCCAAGGACGCCGTCGTGGACGGCAACATCAACATTCTTGAAGCCGTGTCGGATGCGGTCGGTCGCGGCTACAAGCGGCTTGCGACCCGCACCAAGCATGTCGCGATGGCCGTGCCTTCGGGCGCCGTAATCACCAAGAAAATCGTCGTCGCCGCAGGCCTGCGGGAGGAAGAACTCGAGACCCAGGTCGAGGGCGAGGCCAACCAGTACATCCCCTTTGCGCTCGAAGAGGTCAACCTCGACTTTCAGGTCGTCGGCCCGTCGCCGACCAACCCGGAGGAGCAGGAAGTCCTGATCGCAGCCACGCGCAAGGAAAAGGTCTCCGACCGCTATGCGGTGGCCGAGAACGCGGGACTCAAGCCCTTGGTCATGGACGTCGAGTCGTTCGCGCAGATGTCGGCGCTGGGCCTGGTCATCAAGCAGCTGCCGGGCGGCGGCAAGGAACAGAACGTCGCCATTGTCGACGTCGGCGCCAATGTGATGCAGGTCAGCGTGGTGCGCAATGAGCAGTCCGTCTACAACCGCGAACAGGCGTTCGGCGGCAATCAGTTGACCGCCGACATCGTGGCGCGCTACGGCATGAGCGCGGAAGAAGCGGAAAACGCCAAACGCTCGGGAGGGCTGCCGGACGATTTCGAGACCGAAGTGCTGCGTCCCTTCATGGAGAACCTGTCCCAGGAAGTCCAGCGCGCGCTGCAGTTCTTCTTCACATCGACCTCCTACAATACGGTCGACCATATTTTGCTGGCAGGCGGTTCGGCGGTGATTCCCGGACTGGACGAGGTGGTGCATACGCGCACCCAGGTGCCGACGGTGGTCGCCAACCCGTTCGGTGCGATGCAGACTTCGCCCCGCATCCAGTTGAAGCGGCTGATGCAGGATGCGCCGTCGCTGATCGTTGCCTGCGGCCTCGCGATGCGGAGGTTCGACCCGATATGAGCCAGAGGCGAATCCAGACATGAGCGGCAAAATCAACCTGCTGCCTCACCGCGAGGAGCGGCGCAAGCGCGCGCGCGTGCATTTCGGGGTCATGGGTGGCATGACCGCGGCGCTTGGCATCGTCATCGTCGCTGCGGGCTGGCTCGTGTTGTCGCAGCGCATCAGCGCGCAGGAAGACCGCAACAGGTTCCTGAAGTCCGAGATCGCGAAGCTCGACAAGGAAATCGACGAAATCCGGGAAGTGAAGGACAAAATTGCCGCCCTGCTGGCGCGCAAACAGGTTATCGAGACGCTGCAGACGGATCGCGTGCAGACCGTGTACCTGCTCGACGAACTGGTGCGGCAGATGCCCGAAGGGGTGTTCCTCAAATCGATGAAGCAGCGCGGCTCCGGTATCGAACTGGTCGGCTACGCGCAGTCGAATGCGCGCGTTTCCACGCTGATGCGGAATATCGAGTCGTCGCCGTGGCTCGCCAGCCCCAACCTGGTCGAGATCAAGGCGGTGAATCTGGGCAAGATGCGCATATCGGAGTTCAACCTCAGGCTTCAACTCAAGCGGCCGACGCCGGTCGAGGCGGCAAAAGAAGCTCCGAAGGGCGCGGCCAAGCCGGCCGCGGCGAAAGGCTAGGCCATGGCGATCAATTTCAACGAGATCGCAGACGATTTCAAGCGCACCAACTGGAAGGATCCGGGCACCTGGTCGTTCGCGCCGAAGCTGCTCGTCCTGCTGGCAGTCCTGGTGGCGTTGCCGGCGGCCGGGTACTTCGGCATCTGGCAGGACCAGCTCGACGAGATTGAAAAAGGCAAGGTGCAGGAAGAGACGCTGAAAAAGGACTACCTGGCGAAAAAGACGCAGGCGATCAATCTCGACCTGCACAAGCAGCAGCTCAGGGAAATCGACACCCAGTTTGGCGCGCTGCTCAAGCAGCTGCCGAACAAGGCGCAAATGGATGCGTTGCTGGTCGACATCAACCAGGCGGGCCTGTCGCGCGGACTGCAGTTTGAGCTGTTCAAGCCCGCGCCTTCGGAAACCGCGCGCGAGTTCTATGCCGAGCTGCCGATCACGCTGAAGCTGACCGGCAATTACCATGACATGGGGCAGTTTGCCGCCGACGTCGGCCAGCTGCCGCGCATCGTGACGCTGAACGATGTCGGCCTCGGGGCCGACAAGGACGGCAACCTCTCGATGGAGGTTACCGCGCGCACCTTCCGTTATCTCGATGAAGGAGAACTCGCGGCGCAGCGCAAGGCACAGGCAGCGGCGAAGAAAGGGCCGGCCAAGAAATGAGAACGTTCATCCTATTGACCGGCGTGGTGTTGCTGGCCGCCTGCAGCGGCGAAGAGCAGGGCGAGCTGAAGCAGGAACTCGCCGCGATGACGAAGGATCTGCGCGGCAAGGTCGATCCGCTGCCGCAGGTGCGGTCCTACGAGCCGGTGCCCTACAAGGGCGACAGCATGCTGGATCCTTTCGTGCCCGGCAGGATCGTCGTGACGCAGGCGGCAGGAGCGGGCGGCGGCGGCGGCGGGGTGCAACCCGACCTGAACCGGCCGAAGGAGCCCCTCGAAGCATTTCCGCTCGAGCAGCTGCAGATGGTGGGCACGCTTGCGCAAAACAAGGACATGTACGCGCTGGTGCGTGCCGGGAGCAACCTGTTTCGCGTGAAGAAGGGCAATTACATGGGCCCCAACTTCGGCGTAATCACCGCCATCGACGAAGGCCAGATCAATCTGAAGGAAGTGGTCCAGGACAGCGGCGGGGACTGGGTCGAGCGCAGCACCACGGTGCAAATGCAGGAGGGCAAGAAATGAAAACGATCGCACGATGGAAACAACTGGGCGCACTGCTCTCTCTCTGGTTGCTCGGGACCGGGCTCGCGCTCGCCCAGGCAAGCAACA
>Ga0315910_10001450_pt1 | contig 21707 bp, 22 predicted proteins | sample EdamamesoilMG_FD_204470 | JGI IMG/M metagenome (GOLD analysis project Ga0315910, IMG submission 204470) | Garden soil microbial communities collected in Santa Monica, California, United States - Edamame soil | ecosystem: Environmental > Terrestrial > Soil > Garden | place: USA: California... | reverse complement strand
GTACGGCGAGACGATCGGCGTCTGGGACGGCGACGTGCTGATCACCTGGACCTCGAACATCCAGGGCTGGATGGTGCACGGCAACTTCGAGTTCTCGAGCCAGCTGCAGACGATCGAGATCTACACGCCGAACCGCGACGCGGCGGGCAAATTCATCGGCCTGAACCACGAGGGCGTTTTCTACGACCCCGAAGGCCTCGTGCAGCCGATCCGCATCGTCCGCAATCTCGACCGTATCGGCGGCTTCGAGGAGGGAGATCCCTTCCAGTTCATCGAGTGCGTGCCGTCGATCTTCCCCGTGAACGGCCGCGCGACGCCGGTCGCGCCCGGCACGACGATCGACTTCGAGGCGCCCGACATGTACGACCGCCCCTGGGCCGCGATCTGGGAGCAGTACCACGAGCAGGGCATGCAGCGGCCCGAGGAGGAGGACGTCTTCAGCTTCGAGTAGCGCGCGGAGTGTTCCGAAACCGAACACCGGGTGTCTCGAAACGAGACACCGTTGATCGCGCACCCGGACCGGCCTCCGGAGGGATTGCCCGCCAAAAGCCCGTAGTTCCGCGGATTGCGGCGACCTGACCCTTTCACATTTCCATTGGCACGGCGATTGCTTTGCATGGCGCGGAGACCGCCATGCACGCAGAAACCCTTTCTCTCGACCTTCTTGTGACGCAAGCGCAACGCGGCGACGCATCCGCCGTCGAGCAACTGCTGCGGACTTGCTATCCGAAGCTGCTCCGCCTGGCACGCTGTCTCGTGCGCAGCGACGACATCGCCAAAGACATCGTTCAGGAGACGATGCTCGCCCTGTCGCTGAATATTTCAGGCCTCAAGAATCCGCGCGCATTCAGTATCTGGGCCGACCAGATCCTGAGGCGTCGCTGCTTTTCCCATTTTCGCCGGCGACGAAGAGAGCGGCACATCAGCTCGGACGTCGAGGCATCGGCCGCAGTCGCGCTGGTCGCTGACCCGGACGAAACCGATCCCGTGGCCACCGCCGAATTACTGGAAGCCGTGGATTCTCTGGGCGGCAAGAACAGGCAGGTCGTCAACCTGCACTATTTTCTCGGCCTGAGCATCAGGGAAATAGCCACCGCGGTCGACACAACCGACGGAGCCGTGAAGTTGCGTCTGCACAGGGCGCGAAGCGAGCTTCGCAGCCGACTCGCGCCATCCGGCCCGTCGTAGCAAATCCCGGGCGCGACGGTTTCTGTCGGTTAATTGATCTCGTCGAGCACCGGCTGGATGCCCGGCAACACGACGAAGGAGAACTGGCCGAGCTCAGTGGTCACGGCCGTCTGGATTTCCTGCGGCGCGCGGCCGGCGGCTTCCATCTCGCGAATGAGGCTCTGCATGCGGACGATTTCGTCGAGGCATTCCTGCAGCGCGGCGCGGTCGGTGAGCGCGCTGTGGCCCGGGATCACGCGGTCGAAATCGAGCTCGAGCACCTTCTCGAGCGTGGCCGACCACTCGACGAGGCTGCCGCCGCCGTTGTAGTCGATGAGGCGGACCGCTCCCTGCGGGCCGCTGCCGGCAAACAGGTCGCCGGTGAGCACGAGGCGATCCTCGGGCAGATGAATCACCAGGTCCCCATCCGTGTGGCCGCGGCCAAACCAGTAGAAGTCCATGACGCGGCCGCTGAAGTAGAGCCGCATGTGATCGTCGAATGTGATGTTCGGAATACCCATCTGCTGGGTCGCGGCGAGGCGCGTGCGCGCATTCTCCGTCGCGACGATGTCCGATCCCATCGCCTCGAACGGGATGTTGCCGCCCGTGTGATCGCCGTGCATGTGCGTATTGACGACGTAGCGGATCGGCTGATCCGTGACCGTCCGGAGGAGCTCGACCGCGCGCGCGTTCTCGTTCGCGAACTTCGAGTCGACAATCAGGACGCCGTCGTCGCCGACGAAGGCTGTCATGTTGCCCGAAGCGGCGCTGCCAATCATGTAAAGGCCGGGTTCGACCTCGACGATATTGAGCTCGACGGTGCCGAAGGGGCTGCCGCCGCCGCGACCGCCCCGGCCGCCCGGAGGCTGAGCCCCAGCGGTTCCGCTGACCGTCACCAATGCGAGCAGCGTCGCCGCCGCGATCGACAAGTTCTTGGACATCATCCGGTGCTCTCCCAGGTTCGACGCTCGCACGCTGCGTCGTCGGGATGGAGTATACGGGCTTGCGCCTGGGCCGGTCTCGCGAGTTTTCTCAACGACACGCGGCCGGATCCGGCTCGACGTACCAGGCCCGGAACGCCGGGCTTGCCGGGTCCATGCAACCCTTGAGATTCAGGAGCGCGATGCGACGGAATTGCACGGGGTGGCTCTCGCTCTGGAGCGCGATATAGCCCTCGCCGAGCGGCGCGCCGTCGGGCTTCATCTCGGGGCGGTGGCCCGAGACCGAGCCGCCGCCGATCGTCGGTGACTCGTATTCGATCACCTGCCCGCCGTTGACGAAATGCGCGAGGCGCTCGTTGCCGAGCACGAGCACCTCGACCGCGACCCACTGCTCGCCGTCGAATGTGGCCGAGATCGAGTTGATGCAGTGCGCCGTCGTGAACTCGCCGCCGTAGACGACGTTCGTTCCCGGCGTGCAGAGATTGGCCGTCGAGCGCCGGTTGCCGTCGCTCAAGCCCCCGAGGAATTGCACTTCGATCGAGATCGGAAAGTCCTGGGCCTCGGGCATCGTCTCCGGCGCCTGCGAATGCACCATCACGCCGCTGTTCCGTCGCGCCCAGTCGGGTCCGCCCGGCGCCTGCTCGCCGACGAAGCGATACTCGAGGCGCAGGCGGTAGTGCGAGAAAGGCTGCTCGTAGAACAGGAGGCCGAAGCGGGAATCGAACGTGTCGTAAGCATCGAAAGACACGGTGAGCAGGCCGTCCTCGACGCGGAAGGTCTCGCCGAAATTCTCGCCGGCAGGATACTGGCGGATCTTCGGCGTCCAGCCGTCGAGATCGACGCCGTTGAAAAGCGACAGCCAGTCCGCGGCCGCGGGATCCTGTGCCGTGACCGGCACCGGACAGATTCCGATGCCGACACACAGAGCCGCGCCCGCGAGCCGGCGCGCATGCCCTTCACCGGGAGGCGACACGCTCCTGCTCCTGCGCCAGCTCCTCGATGCGCTCGACAGCCTCGACCCCGCCCCGGAGCAGGATCCGGCGCAGGAGCGTCGGCCCGATCATCGGCGGGAGCCAGAAATTGGGCTCGAGTGCCATCCGATAGTGAACGCGCGTGCCTTCGCCCTCGGGCGTCAGCGTCCATTCGGCCGTCGAGAAACGGAAATCGCTGCGCTCCGGGACGACGGCGGACCGGATGTAAGTCGGCGTGACGACCTCGAGCCGTTCCACGCGACCCATGCTGCGGCAGAACAGCATCACGCAGCCCCGGACCAGCGTATAGACGAGCGGCGTGCCGTCGGCATCGGGCCCGAGGGCGTCGCTCTCCTGGTAGATCTCGGAAATTTCCTTGTAAGCGTCGTCGTCGAAATTGAGCAGCACGGCGCTGATCGCTGCCGGCGGCGCATCGAGCCAGGAGTCGGCCACCAACTGGTACCGACCTTCGGTCTCGCTGATGTCGACGCTGTCGAGCGTGGCCGGAAGGGCGACAGCGGCGACGCCAAGGCCCGCGAGCGCTGCCGCTACGAGACGATTTCCGTTCATCCGCAGCCTACGCGGCATTGCTCAGGATCTCGAAGACAAAAGCCGCGGCGACGGCCAGGGCGCCGAAGCTCGCGACCAGCACGGCGGCAGCCGCGCAATCCTTCACGCGACGGATCCCGGGGTGCACTTCCGGGTGCAGATGGTCGGCGAGATTCTCGACGGCCGTGTTGACGAGCTCCGCGGCCAGGACGAGCGTGCAGGCGAGCGCCACGGCCGCCCACCAGAACGGCGCCGGACGGAGCCACAGCAGCACGGCCGCGACCGCGACGACGGCGATGACATGAATCCGGAAGCTGCGCTCCGCGCGCAGCGTCCACGCAATCCCGCCGAGCGCGAAGCCGAGTCGCCTGAGGAATGGCTGGTTCTTCATCTGGTGCCACGGACCCCGTGCTCGAGCGGCCCGTCGCCGCCGCCGGCCTTCGCGCGATTCTAGTACACCTCGACGTGGACCGCCGTCATTCGAGCGCGCGCCTGAATGACAGCACCGCGCCGCCCTCGAGCGGCGCCGCAACGACGACGGTTCGCCCCGCCGCAGGGTTCGCGCGATTCATCGCGAAGCGCGCCGAGGTGATGCCGATCGCGGCACCGGGAATCGTGTCCGAGAACCAGTGCGAGTCGTGCTCGACACGCAGGTACATCATGCCGACGCCGAGGCTGTAGCCGGCGAGGCGCCGGGCCCAGCGGCGCTTCGGCGTCCCCGATTCCGCGTACACCGTGCCGACGGCGAAGGCGAGCGCCGTGTGGCCGGACGGCATCGAGCGGCCGCCGCTCCACCAGTCGTCACGCTCGACGCCCGCGTCCGGGCGCTCCCGTCCGAGGCCGAGCTTGAAGACGCCGGTCGACAACTGGCTCAGCACGGCCGCGCGCATCATCGTGCGTGTTTCGCCGAGCCGCGCATCGTTCTCCCCGACGTGCGCGGCGAGCCAGGAGCCGCCGACCATCATCGCGACCGGCAGAAAGTCCTCGACGTCCTTGTAGTCGTGCGGTTCGGGATCTGTGACGAAGTGCTCGCGGACGTCGTAGTCGTACTGATAGGCGATGCTCGTCGCGCCGAGCACGCCGCCGAGCATGGCCCACTCTCGGCCCGTCCAGCGCGCGGGCGAGGTCATGTACTCCTTGAAATCGCCGACGTAGACGCTGAGCGGGTCGGTCACGGCGAGGCCGAAGACGCTTTCCGGGCCCGGCGGCTCGACAGCCGGTTCCTGTGCCGATGCAAGGCCTGCGCCGAACAGGCCGACGAAGCAGAGCGAAATTCTGGCGCGAGAAAATCGATTCACTTGAGCTCCCTGGATTCGCGGGCAATTTGAATCCAATTCGCAGTCCGGCGGCAAGCGCCGCGTCGCGGGGAATCTTCCGGCAGCAATGCTAGGCTGTTCCCGTGCCGCAAATCGCCCTCAAGACTTCACTCGCCGAGCGCCCGATCCGGGTACTCTGCCTGATCAAGGACACCGATCGGCCGACAATCGAGACGATTTCCGGATTGCGTCGCGCGGGCTGCGACGTTCGCGCGAGCTGCCCGCCGAAACCCGAAGCGCGCGCATTGCTCGAGAAAGCCCAGGTGCCGCTCGTCGATTTCGAGATTGCGAAGCGGCTCGATACCGCGGGGATCCGCCGCCTGCGCGCGGAGCTCGTCGCGGGCGACTACGACATCCTGCACGTCTTCGGCAATCGCGGCTTGCAGAACGGCGTGATCGCGCTCCGCGGCCTGCCGACGCGGCTCGTCGCCTATCGCGGACGCGTCGGCAACGTCAGCTTTCTCGATCCCTTCTCCTGGCTGCGTTACTTGAATCCGCGCATCGACCGGGTCATCTGCGTCTCGAACGCCGTGCGCGACTATTTTCTCGGGATGCGCCCGGCGATCCTGCGCGCGCCGCCGGAGAAATTCGTGCGCATCTACAAGGGCCACGATCCCGACTGGTACGCGGACGCGCCGGCCGATCTCGCGGCGTTCGGCATTCCGCAAGGCGCATTCGTCGTCACGAGCGTGGCGAACTATCGCAAGCACAAAGGCATCGGCGAGCTCGTTGCGGCCATGGCGCATCTGCCGGACGACTGCCCGGCCCATCTGCTCCTCGTCGGCAAGATGGACTCACCCGATCTCGACCGGCAGATCGCGGCTCTCCCGCAGCCTGACCGCGTGCACCGAATCGGCTATCGCAGCGACGCGCCCGCGCTCGCGGCGGCCAGCGACGTCGTCGCCCTCGCGACGACGATTCCCGAAGGGCTGCCGCGCTCCGTCCTCGAGGCGATGTGCCGCGGCCGCCCCTGCATCGTCACCGATATCGGCGGCCAGGCCGAGCTCGTCGTCGACGGCGAGACGGGGATTACGGTGCCCGTCGGGGACCCAGTCGCAATCGCCGACGCGATCTTGCGGTTGCAGCGGGACCCGATGCTGCGAGCGCGGATGGGACGTGCCGCGCGCGAGCGCGTCGCCCGGCACTTTCACATCCGGCAGACCATCGCCGAGACGCTGGCCCTCTACGGGGAGCTCGCCATCAAGGCGGCCCGCTAAGCCGTGGGCGGGCAATCGCGTTGGGCTTCCGTTCTTCCGCCTTGGCTTTTCGTGCTTCTAATCGTGGCGGGAGTAACCGCATGCAGCGATCCAATGCCTGACCTCGCACCCGGGGTATCCCTCGAGCTCGCGCGACAGCGCGCCGGGGTTCTGTCGGCGGTCGCCTATCGACTCGAGCTCGCCATCCCGGAGGCGCTGGATAACGAGATCCAGGGCAGCGTCCTGATCTCGTTCGAGCTGGCGGACGCCGGAGCGCCCTTGCAGATCGACTTCCGCGCGCCGCCGACCGCAGTCCGCGCAGTCACGGTCAATGGCGACGAGGCGACGTACCGCTTCGAGAGCGAGCACATCGTGATTCCGGCCGACGCGCTCGCGCGCGGCCGCAACGAGATCGCGATCGACTTCGTCGCGGGCGACGCGGCGCTCAACCGGAATCCGGGCTACCTCTACACGCTCTTCGTGCCGGACCGCGCACGCACGGCATTCCCCGTGTTCGACCAGCCCGATCTCAAGGCGACGTTCGAGCTCACGCTCAGCGTGCCCGCAGAATGGCGCGTGCTCGCCAACGCGCCCGTCGAGTCGGTCATCGACTCGGGCACGACGCGGGTGCATCGATTCCAGCGCACCGAGCGGATCAGCCCTTACCTCTTCGCTTTCGTCGCCGGCGAGTTCGAGGCGATCACGCGCGAAGTCGGCGGCCGCACGATGACGATGCTGCACCGCGAGACCGACGCGGCGAAGGTCGAGCGCAACGTCGAGGCGATCTTCGCGCTGCACGCATCCGCGATCGACTTCCATGAAAGCTACACGGGCATCGAGTATCCGTTCCAGAAGCTCGATTTCGCGCTGATCCCCGCGTTCCAGTATGGCGGCATGGAGCACGTGGGCGCGATCTTCTATCGCGCATCCGGCCTGCTGCTCGAGGCAGCGCCGTCGCAGGTCGAGCTGCTGCAGCGCGCGCGGACCATCGCCCACGAGACCGCGCACATGTGGTTCGGCGATCTGGTCACGATGCGCTGGTTCGACGACGTGTGGCTCAAGGAAGTATTCGCGAACTTCATGGCCGCGAAAGCCGTGAACCCGAGCTTCCCGGACATCGATCACGAGCTCGCGTTCCTCGCCGACCACTATCCGACGGCGTATTCGGTGGACCGGACAGCGGGCGCCAACGCGATCCGCCAGCCCCTCGCGAACCTCGCCGAGGCGGGCCAGCTCTATGGGCCGATCATCTACAACAAGGCGCCGATCATGATGCGCGAGCTCGAGACGCTCGTCGGCGAGGAGCGCTTCCGCGACGCGCTGCGGGAGTACCTTGCGCGCTTCGCCTTCGGGAACGCGAGCTGGCCGGAGCTCATCGATATCCTCGACCGTCGCACGGACAGCGACTTGCGCGCCTGGAGCGAGGTCTGGGTCGACACGCCGGGCCGGCCCGAATTCGAGCTCGCGCCGGCGCCGGCTGCCGGAGAACCGCCGGCGGTCGTGCAGCGGGATCCGGCCGGCCTCGGCCGCGTCTGGCCGCAGACCCTGTCCTTTCTCGTCGCTCGTGACGGGGAGATCCGCCGCGTCAGCGCGAGCTCCGACGCAGCCGAGACGCCGCTCGCCGGCATCGGGATCGTCGCGGGCGACACGGTCCTGATGAACGCGGACGGACGCGGCTACGGTGCATTCCCCGCGAGGGTTTCAGATCTCGCACTGTGGGACTCGCTCGCCGATGTCGAGCAGGCGGCGCTGCTCGTGAATCTGTACGAGAGCCTCCTGGCCGCAGGCGTCAATCCTCGCGAGATGTTCCTTGCGCTCGAGAACATCGCGAGCCGCGAGGCCAATCAGCTCGTGCTCGCCATTGCGCTCGACCAGACGAGACGGATTTTCTGGACCTTGCTGTCCGGGGACGACCGCGAGTCGGCCGCGGCCCGGGTCGAGGAAACCCTGTGGCGGGCCATGATCGAAAATCCGGAGGGCGGCGCCAAGCGCCTCTATTTCTGGGCGCTCGACGACATCGCGCTCACGCCGACGGGCGTCCTGCGCATGCACGCCGTCTGGTCGCGCGAGCTCGCGATCGAGGGACTCGGCTTGTCCGAGGAGGACGACATCGCCCTCGCGCGGACGCTCGCGATCAAGCTGCCCGAGCGTGCCAACGAGATCGTCGCCGCACAGCTTGCGCGAACCGCGAATCCCGACAACCGCCGCCGGCTCGAGTTCATCGCGCCTTCCTTGTCTCCCGACGAGGCGGTTCGCGATGCCTTCTTCGCCTCTCTTGCCGACGAGGAGAATCGCGCGGTCGAGCCCTGGGTGCTCGAAGCGCTCGGCAGCCTGCATCATCCGCTGCGGGTCGCGCACGCGGAGCAGTATCTGCGCCCGAGCCTCGATCTCGTCGAGGAGATCCGCGTCACGGGCGACATCTTCTTTCCGGAGCGCTGGCTGCGCGTGAGCTTCGCGAATCACCATTCCGCGGCCGCCGTGCGCGTGGTGCAGGACTTTCTCGACGCGCGGCCCGACTACGACGCCAGGCTCAGGGCAAAGATCCTCCAGGCCGCGGATCCCATGATCCGGGCAAACGCCCTGCTCGCGGTTGTCGAATAGCCGGCGCGGGCTAGACTGCCGCCATGACAGCCGCTCTGCCGCCGCTCGGGCTCTACGTGCACCTGCCCTGGTGCATCCGCAAGTGTCCGTACTGCGACTTCAACTCCTATGAGAAGAGGGACGCGCTACCCGAGCGCGAATACGTCGACGCGCTGCTCCGCGATCTCGACGCCGAGCGGCCGCTCGTCGAGGGTCGCACGCTGACAAGCATCTTCATCGGCGGCGGGACGCCGAGCCTGTTCTCGGGGGGAGCCATCGCTGCCCTGCTCGACGGCATTCGCGCACGCATCGCGACGGCGAGCGATATCGAGGTCACGCTCGAGGCGAATCCGGGCGCGGCCGAAGCGCTGCGCTTCGCCGAGTTTCGCGAAGCGGGAGTCACGCGGCTGTCCGTCGGCGTGCAGAGCCTGCGCGAATCACAGTTGCGCGCGCTCGGCCGCGTGCACGGCCCGGCCGAAGCGATCGCAGCGGTGGAGTCTGCTCGTCGGGCCGGCTTCGAGAACATCAATGTGGACCTCATGTACGGCATTCCGGGCGACGAGCCCGCCGGCGCGCTGCACGATCTCGAACAGGCGATCGCACTCAACCCCGCGCATCTGTCCTGGTATCAGCTCACGCTCGAGCCGAATACGCATTTCGAGCGCCATCCGCCCCCGCTGCCCGAAGACGACACGGTGGCCGCCATCGAGGAAGCGGGACGCGCGCTCCTCGCAAGCCGGGGATTCGAGCGCTACGAAGTTTCGGCCTATGCGCGGCCCGGGTTCCGCTGCCGGCACAATCTCAACTACTGGGAGTTCGGCGACTACCTCGGCATTGGCGCCGGTGCGCACGGCAAGCTCACCGTTGCCGCGGGCGCGATCGAGCGTCGCGCGAAAACGCGCAATCCGCGAACGTATCTGGCGCAGGCCGGCACGGCCGCCGCAGCGACTGTCGAGCGCGTGGACGCTCCGGACGCGCTCGTCACGGAGTTCCTGATGAACGCCCTGCGACTGATCGATGGGGTCGATTCCGCGCTGCTGACACAACGCACCGGTGTGCCGCTCGAACGGCTCACGGCGAACCTCGCGGAAATCAGGCGCCGCGCCTGGATCGCCGGGCTGCCCGACCGCCTGCAGGCAACGCCCGAAGGCTTGCAGTCCCTGAATCGCCTGCTCGCTGCCATCTGAGTCAGCGATCCCGCAATCTCGAAATAGCGACGGCAAGCGCGGAGTTACTCTCCGCACTCGGCGGGCAGCGCCCACTCGAGCATGTTCTCGCCGAAACAGCGCCAGGCGACGCCATCGCCGTCGACGAATGGCTCGAGCACGACGAAACGTCCCTGCCCGGCCGGATCGTTGCCGATGAAGAGCCCGATGACGCCGTTTTCATAGATCCGGAAGGCGGTCTTCCCGTCGCTCGTCAGCAGCTCTTCCGAGTCGTAACCAAGCTCCACGAGACTCGTCGGCCATGCGCCGGTCTGGTCCACGAAAGATTCGATCTCGACCTGGATCGGTGCGACGTCGTCCAGCGCGCCCTCAACCTGCTGACGACTGGCGAAGCCCTGATAAGCGGGCACGGCGATTGCCGCGGCAATTGCGATCATCATGATCGTGGCGAACAGCGAAATCATCCCGCCGCTGCCCACTCCGGCCCGAGGCACGAATACCGACAGGAAGCCCGCCCAGGCGCTGCGGCGGGGATGATGGACTTCCTCGCCGCGCATGAAGCCCACGGCGCTCGCCATGCGCTTGCAGAGCCAGGGATAGTCGCTCAGGAACTCGTGGAACGACATCCAGAATTCCGAAGTCTGGCGGATCTGGTCGACGAAGCCGCGCCAGCTCATGTCGCGGTAGCGGGAGTCGCCCGCCGACATCACGCCCAGCGCGAGCGCGGCATGCCGCTCCTGATCGCAGCAGCGCGCGCCGTAACGATCGCAAGTGTATTCCTGTGCCCGCCGGTAGGACGTGCCGAGCACCGGCAGGATCATCGCGGGCGTCAGGTACCCCATCCACTTGAGGTGCCCGCGCTGCAAATGCCCGAGCTCATGCCCGATATAGAAATTCAGGGCATCGGGCTCGTCAGCCAGCGCGTCCGCGACGTCGGTGAACAGCACGATGAAGCGGCGGCCGAGAAACTTCGTCGCCAGCGCATTGAACGTATCCGTGCGAACCAGGTACATCTCCGGAACGTCCTGCATGCCAATGCGCTCGCAGCAGAACTTGAGACGTGCGTGGAGGTCGTGAAACTGCGTGTCGGTGACACGCACGCCGTTGCCCTTGATGTACGAGATGAAGCCCGATTGCGCGAAGAGGTAAACCAGAAAGACGATCGGCACGAAGAGCAGGGCCAGTCCAAAGCTGGCCACGACCACGGCGACCCAGACGATGCTGGCGATCGTAACCGCGATGACGAATAGTTTCCGCTCGTTCTTGTAGACGAGTTCCATCGGATCCCCTCGGGATCTTTTTTCGAGCCGCTACTGCGCTTCCCTGATCTTGCGCAGGATCCGGTCCTCGACCCACTGCGCGCTCCACCAGTCCACCGGCGTGATCGCCTGGCCGTTGAGCAACATCGTGAAGTGCAGGTGATCGCCCCCCGCGAGACCGGTGGCACCGCTGCGGCCGAGCATCTGGTCCTTGGCAACGGAGTCGCCATCGGCCACGTCGACCGAGGAAAGGTGCGCATAGAGCGACATGAGTCCCATGCCGTGGTCGACGATGACACAGTTGCCGTAGATGCCGAGCCAGCCGGCGTGCAACACGATGCCCGAATTCGCGGACGTAACGGGTGCCGCCGAGGTCGAGGCAAGATCGAAACCGAGATGCGTCTGGTGGTCGACGACCTCGCCGTTGTGGCGGTACTCGCGCCGGTCGGCGAAGCCCGACTCGACCGCGGTGTTGATCAGCTGCTTGAACGGCCCCTCCCAGAGAATCCGGGGCGAGGTCCGCGCGGCGAGCGCCTCGATATAGGCGTCGTTCTGCCGACGCATCTCGCGATTGATCGCGAGATAGGAGCCGAGCAGGTCCGTCGGGTCCTCGACGTCGAATTCCGGCGTGTTCTGGAGAATCGCGGGCACGACTCGCGCGAGAAACTCGTCGCTGACATCGATCGTGCTCGCGCGAAACTGCTTGTCGAAGATCCGCTTGTCGAAAGTCGCGGTGGATTCATTGCCGAGCGCGTCGCTCGCGAACACCGTGATCGGCGTATTACGATCCTGGGCCCAGGTCAGGGCGAAGAAAGCGACGAAGAGCGAGTCGTCGGCGCCCGCGACGCCCGCGCCTGCCGCGGGAAAGCCCGGATAGAAATCCTCGCCGACACGGACTCCCGTGCGCGCGGCCGCGGGCGATACACGATAGACGACGAGCTCGGTGCCGCCGTGATTGATGTAATGGAATTGCGACTGCACCGAGACGATCGGTGGTCTAAGGCTCACGCGGAACTCATGGGTCGCGCTGCCTTCGGCATGGCGATAGCCGAAGAGCACGGGCCGCACGGCGGTCGCCGTGAGCGTCGCGTCGCCCTCGCGCAGCTGCTCGTAGTTCTCCCGGCCGAGCGGCGCGCGCAGGATCAGCCGGTCGGTGCTCTCGGCGACGAGAGCGGCCGTGCCGGCCGCGAGGCTCGCCACCTCGATATGCGTTTCACCCTGGTCGAGCGTGACCACGAGATCGTCGAGCTTGCCGCCCGGCGTCTCGATCTCGAGCACGAGCTCGCCGATGCGCCCAACGGCCGTGGGCTCGATGAATGTGAGCACGGGTCCCGGCGCCTTGCCGGCCATGAACCAGAGGACAGCCACGCCGATGGCGCAGCCCGCAATAACTATTCCGGCGAGATATTTCCACATGGCGCCGATTCTAGCAGTCCGCGCCGCGCTGCCCCTATACTGAATGCACTCATCGATGGGGGAAAAAGAATGATTCGTCAGCGAATGACTCGCGCCTCGGCGTCGATCGCAAGCGCCGCCCTTTTCGCTTCTCTGCCCGCCCTGGCTCAGCAGGACGTGCCGTTCAACGGCGGCATCCCGGTTGCGCCGAGCGGTCTCGTCCAGCCTCTGGGTAACGGTCCTTTCGAATTCAAGACCGGCGAAGACATGGACATCCGCGTCACCGTCATCACGCAGGCGATCGAGACGCCCTGGAGTCTTGCCTTCATCGGCCCGAACGACATGCTAGTGACGACGCGCGGCGGCCAGATCCGCCGGATCACGAACGATCGCTTGCAGTCCGCGCCGGTCGCAGGCGGCCCGGCCTCGTTCTCTGGCGGCACGTCCGGCCTGCCCGGCGCCGTGCACGGCTACATGGATCTCGTGCCGCACCCGGATTTCGCCGACAACCGGCTCCTGTATCTGAGCTATACCAAGCCCATCGGCGAAGGCCGTAATGCGCTCGGCGTCGGTCGCGGGCGTTGGACGGGCTCGGCGATCGAAGGCTTCGAGGATATCTATGTCGGCGCGGCCGGCTCGGGCGGCCCTTCTCGCATGGCCTTCGGCCTCGACGGCACGCTCTATTTCTCGGCGTCGGGCGGCAACTCGCAGACGCTCGACAACATCGGCGGCAAGGTGCTGCGCGTCAACGACGATGGCAGCATCCCGAAGGACAACCCCTTCGTCGACGAGGCAGGCGCGCTCGGCGAGATCTTCACGCTCGGCCACCGCAATACGCTCGGCCTGACGGTGCACCCCGTCACGGGCGCGGTCTGGCAGAACGAGAACGGCCCGAACGGCGGCGACGAAGTGAACATCCTCGAAGCAGGCGGCAACTACGGCTGGCCGATCGTGAGCCTCGGCCGCGACTATCGCGGTGCCTGGGCATCGCGCGACGACGCCGGGCCGACGCATCAGAATTTCATCGGTCCCGTTGTCTACTGGACTCCGGCCATCGCCGTCTCCGGCATGACCTGGTACACCGGCGATGCCTTGCCGAAGTGGAAAGGCGATCTCTTCGTCGGCGGACTGCGTTACGGCGAGATCTTCGGCACGGGCAGCCTGAGCCGCGTGCTCGTCAACCAGAACTTCGAGGAGCTGCGGCGTGAGTCGCTGCTCGAAGAGCTGCATCAGCGGATCCGTGATGTGCGGCAGGGGCCGGACGGGCTGCTGTACGTGATCACGGACGAGACGGCCGGGGCAGTGCTTCGGATCGCACCGGCGGACTGAACGGATCGGCCGATTTCGTTGACTGACCGGCCGTGAGCGCCTTCGCAGGGTGGCCGGCCGTGAGCGCCAGGACAGGTCGCTCCGGCTTCAGACATCCTCGCGCGCCGAAGCGGCGCGCTGCGGAACTCGCCTGAGCGACCTGTCCTGACACTCACGGCCTGCGGTGGCGCAGGAGGAGAGCGAAGATGACGACACTTCTGAACCCGTCGTTCGTTCGAGGTCCGTTGGCTCATCCTTCCCGGCACGGCCTCCTCGGTCTTGCCGTCATTGCCCTCGGTGCCTTGCCGGCTGTGGCGCTTGCGCATCATGCGTTCTCGACCGAGTTCGATGAGTCGCTCGACGGCGAGGTCGACGGCGTCGTCACGAAGGTCTGGTGGGCGAATCCGCATATCCGCTATGACGTCGATGTCACGCTCGAGGACGGGACGGTCGAGCAGTGGTCGTTGCATCCGCCGGGGAATCTGCCGACGTATCGGCGGCAGAACTGGACGGAAGAGACGCTAAAGGCCGGCGACCATGTCAACGCGACGGGAAACCTCGGGCGCGGCGGCGCGAAGAAGCTCTATGCGACCTGCATCCATCTCGACAGCGGGCGCGATCTCGGCGAATGCGTCGCCTCGTTCACGACGAGCGAAGTCACGGCGGATCCGGACCGCGTGCACACGTATACGGCCGCCGACTTTCCCGTCGACATCACGGGGTTCTGGGACCAACGCTATCTCTTCCAGCGCACCGTCGACGATTTCCAGCCGAAACCGATGCCGATGTCGCCCGCGACAGCCGCGCTGTACGCGAGCCGCCGCTACGGCGACGACTCGGCACTCCGCTGCCTGCCCGTCGGCCTGCCGCGGATCTTCGGCTCGCCCTACCCCGTCGAGGTGCTGAACGCCGGATCGCACTACGTGATGGTCTACCTCCAAGACAACACCCCGCGCCGCGTCTACATGGACGGGCGCGCGGCCCCGGCCGACCAGCCGCTCACCTCGATGGGCTTCTCGACCGGCCGCTGGGAGGGGCGCACGCTCGTCATCGAAACGACGCATCTCGCGCCCGGCTGGCTCGACGGCTCGGGCTATCCGATGACGGGCGGCGACGGCACGCGCATCGTCGAGCGCTGGGACGTCGCCGACGACGGCCTGACGATCGCGCGCACGATGACGATCCACGACGACGCGTACACGGCGCCGCTCGTGCGCACGCGCGGATCGCAGCGCGGCAATCCGGCCGAGCTCATCGAGAGCCCGCCCTGCGATTCGACCACCTTCTATTACGAGCTTTTCGAGAACGGCGAGCTCGAGGAGCGGTTTGAAAGCCTCTAGTTGGCGCGCAGCGGCGCCCGGTGGGCTCACGGCGTTTGCCGCCCTGCTGGCGAGCCCGCCAGCCGGGAGCCAGACCCTCGAGCTCGAGGCCGGTTACGACCGGCCCTGGATTATTGCGCGAGCTACATAATCCGCCGTTACTGGCATTTGCAGTCGATTATTCGCTATAACTCGTCCTTACCCGCTCCACGAGCAAGGGGACGACGTGGGTACAGCCATGAATCGTCGACTCATTCAGCGCGCACTGGACTACTTCGTCAGCAAGCCCATCAGGCTCGGATGGCTGCTGCTGCCTCTCATGGGCTTCGAACGCGTCGTGTCCGAGCAACCGCTCACGCCGGCGAGCGAAGGGTTCATCGACCGCGCCGTGACCGGTGACTGGGCGAGCGCGACGGACGAGGAAGGCCGGCTGGCGCTGAGCGTCACGCGCGCCGAGGCCGGCCGCCTCGAAATCCGCACCTACGATCACGACGAGGAGGGAGTGCCCTACTTGCGCTATCGCGCCTACTCGTCGCGACTCGGCGAGGACACCTACGCCAATCTCGAGCTCGTCGGCTACGGCTGCGTCGACTGTGACGGGGCAGAGCTCACGACGATACGCGCGCAGGTCTTCGACCCGCTGAGCCAGATCGTCAGCCGCAGCGGCGCAACCTGCATTCACATGCTCGTGAAATACGAGCTCACGCCAGACGATCGCCTGATCGTTCACTTCAATGGCGGCAGCGATGTCGTGAAGCTCGCCTTCGAGCAGCAGCGGCTCGCGGGCCGCGTCTTCGGTGCAAACGCGGGCGAACTTGCCGGGGATCCCTGTATCACCGAAACGGCCGAGAAGCTCCGCGAGTTCTACTTGCAGAATGCGGCGGCGCTCTTTCCGGAGGCCGGCGCGGAGGTCTTCGTCAGGCGCCACGGGGTCGCGCCGGAACCTTAGCCATTTTCTCGTCCTTTATGACGAGTTATCTTGATTTAGTCATTTAACTCGCCATACTTGGCGAGTATGAAGATCGTGGATGACAGCCCGGACGCGGCGGCGCTGCTCGAGCTCGGCCGGCGGCTGACCCGCACCCGTCTCGACCGCAACCTGACCCAGGCCGACCTCGCGCGCGAAGCCGGCGTGTCGAAGCGCACCGTGGAGCGCCTCGAAGGGGGCGGGTCGACCCAGCTCGGCAATCTGCTGCGTGTGCTGCGCGCTCTCGGCCTGCTCGGACGCCTCGATGCTCTCGTCCCGGAAAGCAGCCCAAGCCCTGTCGAGCAGCTGCGCCTCGAAGGACGCAGGCGCGAGCGGGCGCGCCGCGCAGCGACGAGGACGGGCGCGAAATCCTGGACCTGGGGCGACGACTCGTGAGCGTGCTCGCGGCCGTCAAGCTCTGGGGCCGCACGATCGGCGCCGTCTCGCAGGCGGAGGATCGCGACTACGCCGCCTTCCAGTACACGCCCGAGTTCGCGGCGAGCCGCTACGAGGTCTCGCCGATCGTCATGCCGCTCTCGAATCGCGTCTACACGTTTCCGGAACTGCCGCGAGAATCCTTCTACGGCCTTCCCGGACTGCTAGCCGACTCCCTGCCCGACCGCTACGGCAACGCGCTGATCGATGCCTGGCTCGCAAGCCAGGGCCGAACACCCGCGAGCTTCGGCCCCGTCGAACGGCTCTGCTACGTCGGGACGCGCGGTATGGGCGCGCTCGAGTTCGAGCCCGCGACCGGTCCCGATCCGCGCGACGGCGATCGCATCGAGGTCGACGCGCTGGTGAAGCTCGCGAGCGAGGTGCTCACCGCGCGCCGCGACATGCATGCCAGCTTCGACGGCAAGGATCGCACCGGCGCCCTCGCGGACATCCTGCGCGTCGGCACCTCGGCCGGCGGCGCGCGCGCCAAGGCCGTCATCTGCTGGAACCCGAAGACCAACGAGGTGCGTTCGGGCCAGGTCGACGACAGGGACGGCTTCGAGCACTGGCTCATCAAGTTCGACGGCGTCGCCGGCAATCGCGACAAGGAGCTCGAGGATCCGAAGGGCTACGGCGCGATCGAGTATGCCTACCACCTCATGGCCGTCGCCGCCGGCATCGAGATGAGCGAATGCCGGCTGCTCGAGGAGAACGGCCGGCGCCACTTCATGAGCCGTCGCTTCGACCGCCTCGCGAACGGCGGCAAGCTGCACATGCAGACGCTCGGCGCGCTCGCGCACTTCGATTTCAACCAGGCCGGTGTGTATTCGTACGAACAGGCCATGCAACTGATGCGCAGGATCGGCCTCGGCATGGATGCGGTCGAGCAGCAGTTCCGCCGCATGGTGTTCAATATCGTCGGGCGCAACCAGGACGATCACGTCAAGAATATTGCGTTTCTCATGGACCGGACGGGCGCGTGGTCGCTCGCGCCCGCGTACGACGTGACCTACAGCTACAACCCGGGCGGGCGCTGGACGAGTAGTCACCAGATGACGCTGAACGGCAAGCGCGACGGGTTTACGGGCGAGGATTTCGAGGCCGCGGGCCGCGCGGTCTCGCTCAAGCGCGGACGGGCGCGGGAAATCCTGGATGAGGTATCCGGCGCGGTCGCACGCTGGCCCGAATACGCCGGGGTCGCTCGAGTGGATGCGGCCCATGTAGCCGGCGTTCAGGCGGCCTTGCGGCTCGTGCTAGCCCGCGGCTGAAAGCCTCAACCGCGGCGTGATGCCCTACAATTCGCGCACCGCGTCCACGCCGAGATTGCGCGCAGCCGCAATGAAGCCCCGATCGAAGGTCAGCAAGGCCTCGCAGTGTTCGGCCCGCCCCAGGTGTAACGCGTCAGCGAAGTCCATTCCCTGCTCCGCCCGGTCGAGTGCCAGGGCGACCAGAGCCGGCTCTTCCACAGCGACGCCCGGAAGTCCCGCGAAGGCGCGCAGCGCCCTGCAGATAGCTATCGGCTCGCGACCGTACACGGCGCGGAGCACCCACTCCGTCTCGAGCAAGACCGTGGCGCTGACATACAGCTCACCACTGTCCAGCAGCCGACGCGCCCTCGCCGACTGCCGCGGATGGTCGCCCGTGAGAAAACGAACGACGACGTTGGTGTCAATCGCGAGCATGACGCCGCTTCGCCTCGGCGACGATACCGGCATTCATTTCTTCAATGGATTTTGGCGCGCCACGATGCGGCAACGACGCAAATACCTCATCCGGCCGGGTCTCGGGAAATAGCGATGCCGCTCGCAACAGAACGCCCTCCGCCGTGTCCTCGACGACGAGCCGGGTGCCCGAGGCCCAGCGCCGCCGCTGCCGGATTGCCTTTGGCAAAATGACCTGGCCCTTGGTGGACATCGTCGTCGTGAGCTTTTCGGAATCTGCCATCGCGCACCCCTTTTCGTAAGACGGGAGTAAGATAGTCTGGGCCTGCTGTTGCGGGCAAGCGATGTATGTCACAGGAACCACCAGAAACGCGACGCTGCTGACCAGGTGAATCCACGTGCTTCTTCAGCCCGCATTAACAGTAAATAACGGTTAATGTCTTTAATGGCCGCTGCGCCCGGACATACTAGCTTTGGTGGTGCGCGCGACTGGAAAAGGCCCTCTATGAAGCGATTGACATCAATCATTCTCGTGTTTGGCAGCGTATTGATCGTACTGATCGCCCTGCCCGTCGCCGCGCATAACGCCATCTGCGACTGTTTCCTCAACGACGACGGCACGATCACCTGCGAAGGCGGCTTCAGCGACGGCGCGAGCGCCACGGGCATACCGCTGCGTGTGCTCGACAGCGACGGCAAGGTGCTGATCGAAGGCGTGATGAGCGAGAAGAGCGAGTTCACCTTCGCCAGGCCCGCGGTCGATTTCCGCGTCGAGTTCGACGCCGGCGAAGGCCACGTCGTCAAGATCGACGGCAGGGATATCGAGGAGTAGTCGCATGGCTTCCGGCCCATCCACCAGCCGCGCCCGCCGGGCCGGGCTGGCCCTCGCATGCGGGCTCGCCGGCGTCGCACTCCCGGGCCCCGCGGCCGCCCACTTCCAGCTCGTCTACACCCCGGAGGCCGCGCTCAACGAATCGGCGGCGATCCCGCTCGCGCTCGTCTTCGCGCATCCCTTCGACAACGGCATCACGATGGACATGGGCGTGCCCGAGGAGTTCTACGTCGTGAGCCAGCGCGGCCCTGAGGCCGAGCGTGAGACGACGGACCTGCGGGAATTCCTCGAGCCCGTCGACTGGGCCGGCGTCGAGACCGAGGCGCAGGCCTACGTCGCCAACCCGCCGCGCAGCGTCACGCGCTCGCTCGGCGACTACACCTACGTCCTCAAGCCCGCGCCGTACTACGAAGGCGGCGAGGACAAATACATCCAGCAGATCACGAAGACCGTCGTGAACGTCGGCGGCATTCCCGGCGCCTGGGACGAGCCGCTCGGCCTGCCCGTCGAAATCGTGCCGCTCGACAAGCCCTACGCGAACTGGGTGGGCGGCGTCTTCCGCGCCGTGGTGCTCGCGAACGGCGAGCCCGTGCCGCATGCCGAGGTCGAGATCGAATATCTCAACCACGAGCCCGACATCGCCGCGCGGCGGTTCACGCCGGAAGGCAAGGTCACGCCGCCGCAGGGCTCGTTCGTGACGCTCAGCATCCGCGCCGACGCGAACGGCCAGGTCATCATCGGCCTGCCGGCCGCGGGCTGGTGGGGCATCTGCGCGCTCGACCTCGACGACGGGCTGACGCACGAAGGCAAGGAGCTGTCGGTCGATGCCGTGCTCTGGGTCAAGGCGACGGCGATGACGCCCTGAGGGTCGCGCGGTGTCAGCCACTCAGATCGAGGTCCAGCCGAGCGGCAGTCGCGGCGAAGGCCTGTTGCTGGCGGGCGCGGCGTTTGCGATCTGCACGGTGCTCGCGCTCTACGTGCGCATCGAGGGCCAGGTCGACGAGCCCGACCCGATCCAGGAGTGGCAGGTCAGCGCCTTCAATACGCTTACCGGCGCCGACCAGGCGATCTACAACTCGCTCTTTACCGTCAAGGACGAGATCCCGTACATCTACGACGATATCAACATGTTCAACCAGCCCGGCGAGAAGTTCCGCTGGCCCGACCTCGATGTCTTCCAGGACTACCTGCTGCCCCCGTTCTATCGCGACACGAGCTGGGAGCAGAACGGCTCGCTCGAATGGTCGCTCTACGAGCCGCTCGCCGAAGGCGAGATGCAGGGCTCGACGATGTATCTCGGCACCGACGGCAAGCTGCCGGACCAGGGCTCCTTCCTGCTCGTCATCGGCCACGTGCACGCCGGCATCACGAACAACAATGCGATCCAGATCTGGTGGCACGAGGCCAATCACGTCGGAATGCCCGAGAGCGGCTTTCGCGACGGCCTGATCCTCGCGGGCTGGAAGGAAGTCGTGCCGTACAGCGGCGCCGAGGAAGTCGAGCGGATTTTCGGAGACTGAGCGATGAAGAGCGCTACGGAATGGACTCTGCGACTCTGCCGGCGGCTGGCCGCCGCGCGGCCGATTCGGCGCGCCGCCGCGGCGCTGGCGCCCGCAGCCGCGGCCGTGGCGCTCGCCATCGCACCGCTCGTGACCGGTACCGCCGCCGCCGAAGGGCTCCGCGTCGGCATCACCCTGCATCCCTACTACAGCTTCGTCGCCAATATCGTCGGCGACCGCGCGGAGATCGTGCCGCTGATCGACGCCAACGCCAATCCGCATGGCTACATGCCGCAGCCGGCCGACATGATCCGCATCACGACGATGGACGTGCTCGTCGTCAACGGCATCGGCCACGATGCCTGGGCCTTCGAGATCCTCGACGCCGCCGGTGTGCGCGACCGGCTTCCGCTCATCTACGCGAATGACGGCGTCTCATTGATTCCCGTTGCCGGGGATCCGAGCGGCGCGCGGGTCGTGAACCCGCACACCTTCATCTCGACGACGGCCGCGATCCAGCAGGTGTACACGATTGCGCGGCAGCTCGGCGAGCTCGACCCCGAGAACGCCATGTTCTTCCGCGACAACGCGCGGCAATACGCGCTCGAGATCCGGCGTCTGCGCTCGGAGTTCGACTCGAAGATCACGGGCGTCAATCTCTCGAATTTCCGCTGCGCGACGATGCACTCGGGCTACGACTACATCCTCCAGGAGCTCGGCCTTCAGGTCACGGCCGTCATCGAGCCGCGGCACGGCGTCGAGCCGACGGCGCGCCAGCTCGCCGACACGATCGACCGCATCAAGGCCGCGAACGTCAACGTGCTTTTCGCCGAGAAATATTTCGCGAGCGCGCTGGCGGATACCATCCGCAGCGAGACCGGCGTCGAGATGTACTCGATCTCGCATATCTCGAGCGGCGAGTACACGGCGGAAAAGTTCGTCGAGGAGATGCGCGAGAACCTCGACACGCTGGCGCGCGCGATCCGCGACACGGCGGCGGCGCAGTGAGACGCGTGGCCGTGAGCGACCGTCCCGTCGCATGGAGCCCGCGATGAAGGGCCCATCGATCGCCTTCGAGAACGTGAGCCTTGCGCTCGGCAACACGCGGATCCTCGAGAACGTCAGCTTCCGCGTCGCCTCGGGCGC
>Ga0315910_10001449_pt1 | contig 21711 bp, 19 predicted proteins | sample EdamamesoilMG_FD_204470 | JGI IMG/M metagenome (GOLD analysis project Ga0315910, IMG submission 204470) | Garden soil microbial communities collected in Santa Monica, California, United States - Edamame soil | ecosystem: Environmental > Terrestrial > Soil > Garden | place: USA: California... | reverse complement strand
CCTCGGTGCCGGTGCTTTCGGCGCTGCTGAGACTGGCGCTGTCGTTGGCGCCGGCTTCGCGGGCGGCGACTTCGCGGCAACGGGCGCCGCAGCGGTCGCCGGTCTCGAAGGCGCGGGCTTCGGCGCTGCGGCTTTCGCGGGCGCGGGCTTCGCCGCCGGCGGCGTTTCCTCGACGAGCCTGAGCGAGCCGCTCGTCGTGCCGGTCCCGTATTTCTCGTAGAGGGGTTTCAGTGCCGCGTCGTCGTCATCCTCGAAGCTGAAGTCGAAGCCGACGCCCGTGATCGTCTGCGCGTCGATGAGATCCATGCCCGTCGGATCCGGCGCCTCGACGCGCTGCTTGCGGTCGACGGGATCGACGTGTCCGTTATCGAGCAGCGTCTCGCGCGTGTCGTCGACGCTGACGATCGACACTTCCATCATGTATTCGCCGATCCGGATCTTGTCGCCGGAGAAGAGGCGCTGCGGCTTGCCGTGGCCGACGGGATTCTCGGCGCCGTTGACGTAGACGCCGTTCTTCGACGTGTCGACGATGTAGTAGCAGCCCGAGCGGAAGTCGATGCTCGCATGCTTGCTCGACAGGAAGCGCTGGCCGTCGGGCAGGCTCCAGTCGGCCTCGAGCGAACGCCCGATCGTGCCGCCGGCCTGGCCAAAGCTCTTTTCCGCGCGCTCGCCGAGCGACTGGCGGTTCGCGCTGATGATTTTCAGGGTGAGACTCATCGTCAAAGGAGTATAGCCACCGCAGATCGCGCCCATTCGCCCGGGCTCCAATACTGTGAGCCCGATCACAGTGAGGCCCGGTCATCCGTGCCTGTGCTAAAGTGCCGGCATGCCCAAAGCCCGCCTCTATAAGATCTTGTTCGTCAATCAGGGCAAGGTTTACGAGGTCTACGCAAAGAGCGTGAACCATGGCGCCTTGTTCGGTTTCGTCGAGGTCGAAGGCCTTGTTTTCGGGCAGCGTTCGAGCGTCGTCGTCGATCCGTCCGAGGAGAAGGTACGCACGGAGTTCGAAGGCGTCGGCAAAACCTGGCTGCCGCTGCACTCGATCCTGCGCATCGACGAGGTCGCGAGGCAGGGCACCAGCAAGATCACGGCCGCCGAAGGCGGCAACGTGGCGCAGTTCCCGGTGCCGATGTATGCGCCGCCGGGCGGCAAGGGCGGCAGAGGCGGCTCCGGAGACTAGAATCAGAGAGCGGGGTTGCGGTTGAGTTTGCGCTTCTGCGCGCTCGCGAGCGGCAGTCGCGGTAACGCGCTGCTCGTCGAGCACGACGAGACTCTGGTCATGATCGATTGCGGGCTTCCGCTCAGCGTTCTCGAGGCGCGGCTCGCTCTCGTCGGCCGTGTTCTCGATGACCTCGATGCGGTTCTCGTCACTCACGAGCATGGGGATCACAGCCGTGGCATCGCTCCGCTCCGACGCCGTCGCGAGCTGCCGCTCTGGACGACTCACGGAACCGCCGCGGCGGTCGACGACATCGATGCGTTCGAGCGCGTTCAGTTCGACCGCGAGCTCACGATCGGCTCGATCGACATCCTGCCGTTCGCCGTGCCGCACGATGCACGGGAGCCCTGCCAGTTCGTCTTCCGCGCCTCCGGCCGGCGGCTCGGCGTGCTGAGCGACGTGGGCCATGCGACGCCGGCGATCCGGGGCGCGCTTTCGGGCTGCGACGCGCTCGCGCTCGAGTTCAATCACGATTGCGCGATGCTCGAGTCGGGCAGCTACCCGCCTTCGGTCAAGGCGCGCGTCGGCTCGCGCTATGGACACCTGAGCAACGCCCAGGCAGCCGAGCTTCTCGGCGCGGTCGCTCACCAGGGGCTCCAGTGGGTCATGGCCCTGCATCTCTCCGAGCGCAACAACTCGCCGCGGCACGTGCGCGAGGCCGCGGCGCCGGTGATCGACGGCATCGGCTTCACGCTCGCGCAACAGGACGAGCCCTCGCGCTGGCTCGAGGTCGCCTGATGCTGTGCCTGCCCGGACCCGCCGCGGAGACTTCCTTCCGGCTGGAAAAGCTCGCTGCGGGGATCGCGCGGATCGTCCCCGGCGTCCGCGGAATCTCCGCGCGTTTCGAGCACTATGTCCACGGCGCGGACCGGCTCGGTGCGGAGAAGAGCAAGGTGCTCGGGGCCTTGCTCGACTACGGCGAGCCGGCGGCAGAGGGGACGGGCGAGGCGATCCACATCGTTCCACGGCTCGGCACGATTTCGCCCTGGGCGTCGAAGGCCACGGACATTGCGCGGATCTCGGGATTGAACGTCGCGCGCATCGAGCGCGGGCGCGTGTATCGCCTCGACAGCGCGCGTGCGCTCTCGGCGGCCGAGCGGCAGGGCGTGCTGCCGCTGCTCCACGATCGCATGACCGAGACCGCGCTGACGCGCGCGCCGACCGAGGCCGAGCTTTTTGCCTCGCATTCGCCGCGCCCGGCTGCCTGGATCGATCTCCTGACGCGGGGCATCGATGCCATCGTCGCCGCGAACCGGGATCTCGGCCTCGCGCTGTCCGACGACGAGATCGAATATCTCGCCACGCAATTCAAGCTGCTCGGCCGCAATCCCAGCGACGTCGAGCTCATGATGTTCGCACAGGCGAATTCCGAGCATTGCCGGCACAAGGTCTTCAACGCGAGCTGGATCATCGACGGCAAGCCCGCCGACAGGAGTCTGTTCGCGATGATCCGCAACACGCATGCGAAAGCGCCGGCCGGCGTGCTCTCGGCCTACGCCGACCATGCCGCGGTCGTCGATGGCGCCGCGGCCGACTGGTTCTATCCCGAGGCCGGCGCTTACCAGTACGTCGGGGAACCCGCGCATCTCGTCATGAAGGTCGAGACGCACAATCATCCGACGGCGATCTCGCCGCATCCGGGCGCGTTGACGGGATCGGGTGGGGAGATCCGCGACGAAGGGGCGACGGGCCGCGGCGCGAAACCGAAGGCGGGGCTCACGGGTTTCACCGTGTCGCACCTCGAGCTGCCGGGCTGGTCGCAGCCCTGGGAGCAGGGCCTTCCGGGCAAGCCGGGGCGCATCGCTTCGCCGCTCGAGATCATGCTGCAGGGACCGATCGGCGCCGCGAGCTTCAACAACGAGTTCGGCCGCCCGGCGCTCGCGGGCTATTTCCGCAGCTGCCTGATCGAGGACGGCGGCATCTGGCGCGGCTATCACAAGCCGATCATGCTCGCGGGCGGCATCGGCAACATACGAACGGCGCAGATAAAGAAGGAGAAGCCGGGCGCGGGCGCGAAGCTCGTCGTGCTCGGCGGCCCGGCGATGCTGATCGGCCTCGGCGGCGGCGCGGCCTCGTCGCAGGGCGCGGGCAGCAGCGAGGAGGCGCTCGACTACGCCTCGGTGCAGCGCGGCAATCCCGAGATGCAGCGGCGCGCGCAGGAAGTCATCGACGCCTGCTGGGCGGAGGGCGCTTCGAATCCGATCGCCGCGATTCACGACGTCGGCGCCGGCGGGCTCTCCAATGCCGTGCCCGAAATCGTCGACCACAGCGACTGCGGCGCGGTGATCGAGCTCCGCGAGGTGCCGAGCGACGAGCCCGGCATGAGCCCGATGGAGCTCTGGTGCAACGAATCGCAGGAGCGTTACATGCTCTCGATCGAGCCCGGGCGCCTCGATGCGTTTCTCGCGTTCTGCCGGCGCGAGCGTTGCCCGGTCGCAGTCATCGGCGAGCTCACCGCCGACCGGCGGCTCGTCATCCACGACCGGCAGTTCGGCAACACGCCCGTCGACATGCCGATGGACGTGCTGCTCGGCAAGCCGCCGAAAATGACGCGGACGGCGACAAGCAAGTCATACGGCGCGGCGTCGCCGTCCAGGGGAAGGACCCCGAGCGCCACCGCCACCGCCACGTTGCCCCCCATCGACGTCGCTGCCGCGCTCGACTCCGTGCTCCGCTTTCCCGCCGTGGCCGACAAGTCCTTTCTCATTCATATCGGCGATCGCACGGTCGGCGGGCTCACGGCCCGCGACCAGCTCGTCGGTCCCTGGCAGGTGCCGGTCAGCGACGTCGCCGTCACGGCCGCGGGCTACCGCGCTTATACCGGCGAGGCGATGGCTCTCGGCGAGCGCACGCCCGTCGCGATCCGGCACGGGCCGGCGTCGGCCCGGCTCGCCGTCGCCGAGGCCGTCACTAATATCCTGGCCGCCGACATCGCAGCGCTCGGCGACATCCGCCTGTCGGCGAACTGGATGGCCGCGGCCGGTTTCGCCGATGACGACGCCGATCTTTACGCGATGGTGCAAGCCGTCGGCATGGAGCTCTGTCCCGCGCTCGGGATCGCGATTCCCGTCGGCAAGGATTCGCTCTCGATGCAGACGCGCTGGCAGGACCAGGGCCAGTCGAAGACCGTCACCGCGCCCGTCTCGCTGATCGTCTCCGCGTTCGCGCCGGTCGTCGACGTGCGGCGGACGCTCACGCCCGAGCTCGACCGCGCCCCGGAGAGCGCGCTGCTCTTCATCGACCTCGCCGCGGGCCGGCAGCGCCTCGGTGGCTCCTGCCTGGCGCAGACGCAGGGCACATTCGGCGGCGCGCCTCCCGATGTCGAGGACCCTGCGCTGCTCAAGCGCTTCTTCGCGGCACAGCGCGAGCTCCGCGATGCCGGTCTCGTGCTCGCCTATCACGATCGCTCCGACGGCGGGCTCATCGTCACGCTGCTCGAGATGGCCTTCGCCTCGCGCCTCGGCCTCGAGATCGAGCTGCCGGCGACGGTCGACGACGAAATCGGCTGGCTCTTCAACGAGGAGCCGGGCGCCGTGCTCCAGGTTCCCGCGGCAGGGCTCGCGCGTGCCCGCGCCATCCTCGAGCGCGGGGCGATACCGCACACGGCGATCGGGCGGCCGGTGGACGGCAGCGACATCGCGATCGAGTGGCGCGGCCGCGAAATCCTGCGTCGCTCGCGTCCGGCGCTCCATGCCATCTGGTCCGAGCTGACCTGGCGCATGCAGGTCTTGCGCGACGATCCGGACTGCGCGCGCGAGGCCCACGAGGCGGTCTGCGACGAGGGCGATCCGGGTTTGGGCGCGCGCGTCGGCTTCACGCTGCCCACGATGGAGCGGCGCCCCGGCGGCGGGCGGCGGCCGCCGGTTGCGATCCTGCGCGAGCAGGGCGTCAACGGCCAGCGCGAGATGGCAGCCGCGCTCGATCGCGCGGGCTTCGCGGCGCACGACGTGCACATGAGCGATTTGGTCTCGGGCCGCGCCGATCTCGCCCTGTTCCGCGGCATCGTCGCCTGCGGCGGATTCTCCTACGGGGACGTGCTCGGCTCCGGCGCGGGCTGGGCCAAGGGCATTCTCTATACCGATCGTTTGCGGCAGATGTTCGCCGGATTCTTCGAGCGCGAGGACAGCTTCGCGCTCGGCGTCTGCAACGGCTGCCAGATGCTCGCGGCGCTCAAGGACCTGATTCCCGGCGCGTCCGCCTGGCCGCGCTTCGTCCGCAATCGCTCGGACCAGTTCGAGGCGCGGCTGTCGCTCGTCGAGATCGAGGAGGGCCCCTCGATCCTGCTCCGGGGCATGGCGGGCTCGCGGTTGCCCGTCGTCGTCTCGCATGGCGAAGGCCGGGCGAGCTTTGCGAGCGCGGCCGACCAGGCGAGCGCCGACCCGTCGCTCGTGGCGCTCCGCTTTGTCGACAATCACGGCCGGATCGCGGAGCGCTATCCGGCCAATCCGAACGGCTCGCCACGCGGCATCGCCGGGCTCGCGAGCGCGGACGGGCGCGTCACGATCCTGATGCCGCACCCGGAGCGCGTGTTCCGCAGCCTCCAGTGCTCCTGGCATCCGGCCGACTGGGGCGAGTGCTCGCCCTGGCAGCAGCTCTTCGACAACGCGCGCCTCTGGGTCGACTGACCCGAACCCGACGCCCGCGGCATGGACTCCATCGAAATCATCAATGCCGCGCTCCTGATCGGCAGCGTGCTCGTGCTCCTCGGCATCTTCTCGAGCTTCGTCGCGACGCGCTTCGGCGTTCCCCTGCTCGTCGTATTCCTGCTGATCGGCATGCTGGCCGGCGAGGACGGTCCGGGCGGCATCCAGTTCGAGAACTATCGGCTCACCTATCTCATCGGCTCGCTGGCGCTTGCCGTCATCCTGTTCGACGGCGGCCTGCGCACGCGTGTCTCGGACGACCTGCGGCGCCGCCGCGCGCCGGCCGCGCTGCTCGCCACGGTCGGCGTCGTCGTCACGGCGCTCATTGCCGGTGCCGCCGCGAGCTATGCGCTCGGCATGACCTGGCTCGAGGGCTTCCTGCTTGGCGCCGTCGTCGCCTCGACCGACGCGGCCGCCGTGTTCTTCCTGCTCCGGAGCGGCGGCCTGCGGCTCCGGCAGAAAGTCGCCTCGACGCTCGAGCTCGAGTCCGCGACCAACGATCCGACCGCCGTGCTTATCACGCTGATCGCGACCAACGCGCTTCTCGCCGGAACCGCGGGCATCGGCTGGATGATTCCGCTGACGCTTGCCCTGCAGATCGGCTTCGGCACGGTCTTCGGTCTCGCGGGCGGCTTCGCCATCTCCTGGGCCATCAACCGGATGCCGCTCCCGGCGGGCCTGTACCCGCTCATGGTCGCCGCGAGCGCGGTGACGCTGTATGCCTTGACCGCGGCCGTCGGTGGCAGCGGGTTCCTCGCGGTGTTCCTCGGCGGTCTCGTCGTCGGCAATCGTCCGATGCGCGCCTTCGCCGGCATCTCGAGCTTCCACGACGTCGCCACCTGGCTGTGCCAGATGGTCATGTTCATCGTGCTCGGGCTGCTCGTCACGCCGTCGGATCTCGTCGACTATCTCGTGCCCGGGCTCGCCATCGGCCTGGTGCTGATGTTCGTCGCGCGACCCGTCGGCGTCTGGCTCTGCCTCGTCTGGTTCGGTTATTCGCGCCGCGAGATCAACTTCGTGTCCTGGGTGGGGCTCCGCGGGGCCGTCAGCATCTTCCTCGCGGCGATTCCGACGCTGGCGCGGATCGACAACGCGGAGGCGTATTTCAACGTCGCCTTCATCGTCGTGCTGCTGTCGCTGATCGTGCAGGGAACGACCTTGCGGCTCGCCGCCCGTCGACTCGGGCTCGGAACGCCGTCGCGAACGGAGCCGCCGAAGAGCGTCGAGCTCGACCTGCCCGGACAGCTCGCGCTCGAGCTCATCGGCTTTCACGTCGTCGAGGGCAGCCCGATTCTCGCGGGCGCGCGACTGCCGGACTGGGCGCGCCTCGTGCTCGTCGTGCGCGACGGCCAGGTGCTCGAGTCGGATGAGGTCGGAGCGCTCAGGGCACAGGACTTCTGCTATTTCCTTGCGCCGCCCCGGCGGGCACACGATCTCGACGCGATGTTCGTCGCACGCGATCCGGCGCCCTGACGGGCCGGACGCTCGTCGCCTGCGCGCAACGGAAAGCGTCAGTCCTGTCGCCCCGCGCCGACAGCGCTCTGGCGCCGACTGCGCCACATTCCGGCATGCCTGCGTCGGACCCTGTCCGCAGATCGCGACAGCGACCGCCGGACGAGGATTCGGGCCCGCTGGAAAAAGAGCGTAGCGACAAGGTCTTATCGCAGCGTCCCCGCGCTGGCACGGAAGCTGCTTATCGCAGCCCCGAGTGCCCCGTCGGAGCTTACTGAGACTTGGCTCATAGCGGCCTGATCCGCCAGACCCTAAGGTTGCCGGATCGACGGGGGCTTATGTCTCAAACCGTCGACGGGGCTTCAATTTCATGCGGGTAATCGGACGGCAATTCGGGGTGGCGCTGCTCGTGGCATCCGGCCTCGTTTCCGCGGCTGCCGCGGCGCTCGCCGGCACGGCGGCGCCCGACTTCGTGCTCAAGGGCGTCAACGGCCGGAACTTCCGGCTCTCCGAGTACCGCGGCCAGGTCGTGCTCCTCAGCTTCGGCGCGAGCTGGTGCGGCGATTGCCGCTCGCAGCTCGAGGAGTTGGGCGAGCTCTACGACCGCTACGCCGGCGCCGGGCTCGAGATGGTCGCGATCAGCCTCGACCGCGACTTCGACGACGTCGCCGACACGGCCGCGCAGCTCGACACGGGTTTCCCGACGCTGCACGACGCGGGCGGCGCGACGGCCGAGCTCTATCAGGTCAATCGCATGCCGTACGTCGTCCTGATCGACCAGGACGGCATCGTTCGCGACGAGTTCACGGGTTTCAGCAAGGGGGAGGGCAGTCGCTACGTCGACCAGGCCCGCACCCTGCTGGCGGAGTAAGGGATATGCGCAAGCTTCCATGGGTCTTTATCGCCGTGCTGCTCAGTCTTCCCGCGGCGGCACAGGACGCGGCACCCGGCGTGCAGGACGTGGCAACGGACGCGCCGCGCGCGGCGCCGGCGTTCGCTGCGGCGGCGAGCGACGTCTCGGCGCGGACGCTCGACGAGGAAGTCCAGGAGCTGAAGCAGCTGGCGGTCGATCTCAACCGCGATCTCTTCCTGCTCGAGGAGGAGCTCCTGTTTCCGGCGAGCACCCAGGTCGCGATCTTCGTTTCCATGGACGTGGGCGAGTTCTTTGCGCTCGACTCGGTCGAGATCAAGCTCGATGACAAGGACGTCACCAACTACCTCTACACCGAGCGCGAGGTCGATGCCCTGCATCGCGGCGGCGTGCAGCGCGTCTACGTCGGCAATCTGCGCGCCGGCGAGCACGAGCTCGTCGCCTTCTTCACGGGCGAGGGCACCTACGAGCGCGATTACCGCCGGGGCGCGACGATCACGTTCGAGAAGGGCATCGGCCCGAAATTCATCGAGCTCACGATCTCGGACGAGGAGGACAAGCTCCAGCCGGTGTTCCTCGTCAGGGAGTGGGAGTGACGGATGCGGCGGATCCTCTGCGCACTGGCCGCTCTGGCCCCGGCGCTGGCCGGCGCGGATGACCCGCCCGAGCGGACCGTCCAGGACCTGGCCTACGGCGAGGTCCTGTTCGAGTACTTCCAGGACGATCACCTCGCCGCGCTGACGCGGCTGCTCGCCGGCATCGAGCGGAACGAATTGCCGAACCATGCGCGCGACGGCGACCTCATGCTCGGCGCGCTCTATCTGTCCTACGGCCAGCATCGCATCGCGGGGCAGGTGTTCGAGCAGGTGCTCGCCGACTCGGTCAACCCGGAGCTCCACGATCGCGCCTGGTTCTTCCTCGCGAAGATCTGGTATCAGCGCGGCTACCTCGAGGAGGCCGGCGCCGCGCTCGCGCGGATCCAGGGCGCACTGCCCGAGGAGTTCGAGCCCGAGCGCGTGATGCTCGAGGCCGAGGTGCTCATGGCCGAAGAGCGATTCGCCGAGGCGCTGGCCGTGCTCGAGGCCTGGGACGACCCGGACCCGGAATGGCTGGGCTACATGCAATACAACATCGGCGTCGCGCTCGTCCGGCTCGGCGACGTGGCGGGCGGCGCCAGCGTGCTGGCCGACGTCGGCCAGATGACGATCGACGAGACGACGACCGAGACGATGCTCGCGCTTCGCGAAAAGGCCAACGTGGCGCTCGGCTACGCCTGGCTCCAGGCGGGCCAGCCGGTCGAGGCCAAGCCCGCCTTGCAGCGCGTGCGGCTCGCGGGCCCGTATTCGAACAAGGCGCTGCTCGGTGTCGGCTGGGCCGATGCCGAGCAGAATGATTTCCGCGCCGCGCTCGCGCCCTGGGTCGAGCTGGGCGAGCGCGACCTGCTCGACTCGGCGGTGCAGGAGTCGCTGCTCGCCGTCCCCTATGCCTTTGCCCAGCTCGAGGCCGACGGCCAGGCCGCCGATCGCTATCTGAGCGCCATCGATGCCTTCGCCGCCGAGACGGCCCGCATCGAGGGCGCCATCGCTTCGGTGCGGTCGGGCACGCTGCTCGGCGACTGGCTTGCTTCGCGGGAGACGACGGGCTCGGGCTGGTACTTCGACCTCGGCGCCATCCCCGAGTCGACCGAGAGCCGCTACCTCCTCGAGCTCACGGCGAGCAACAGCTTCCAGGAAGGCATCAAGAACTATCGCGACCTCGTGGCCATGAGCGAGAACCTCGGGGCCTGGGAGCAGAGCCTCGTCGCCTTCGACGACATTCTCGCGACGCGCCAGGCGGCTTACGCCGAGAAGGCGCCGCAGATCGCCGCGAGCCTCGAGTCGATCGATCTCGAGGCCATCGAGCGGCGGCGCGTCGAGCTCGAATCGCGGCTGCTCGCGATCGAGCAGACCGAGGACGTCGTCGCGCTCGGCACGCCCGACCAGCAGCGCATGTGGCGCGAGCTCGAGGCGATGACGCCCGACGTCGCGCGGCTCGAGGGCGACCCCGACGGCGCCGGGATCGTCGAGAAGCACCGGCTTTTCCAGGGCGTGCTGCTCTGGGATCTGCGCCGCGACTATCGCGCGCGGCTCTGGAGCGAGCAGCGCAGCCTCCGCGAGCTCGACCTCGCGCTCAAGGAAGCCCGCCGGCGCCAGCACGACGTCAGCCAGGGAGTCGAGGGTTGGGACGAGGAGTTCGTCTCGCTCGGCGCGCGTATCGGTGCGCTCCGGCCCCGCGTCGCCGCGCTCAAGGCCGCGACCGACGTCGCGCTCGCGAACCAGAGCGGCCACCTCGAGTCGGTGGCCGTCGCCGTGCTCGAGGCCCAGCGGGACCGGCTCGCCACCTACATGGTGCAGGCGCGGTTCTCGCTCGCGTCGATCTACGACCGCGCCGCGGCGCGAGCCGGCGCTGCGCTTGCTCCGCAGGGCGCAACGAGCCCCGGTGGCGACACGGCTGGCGACACGCTCGTGGCGGAGGACCGGCGGTGAGCGGCGCGCTGTCGTTCGCGGGCTTCATCGTCATCGCGCTCGGCGCGATCTGGCCTTTCGGCCGCGGCAAGGACGATGACGAGCAGCCCGCGACGATCCAGGAGGTCGAGGCGCGCGTGGTCGCCGTCGACACGGCCGCGACGATCGACTCGAGCGAGCTCAAGGCGATGGAGAGCTATCGCCTGTTCCTCGAGCTTGCCGACGGCGATCCCGTTCTCCAGGCCGAGGCGATGCGCCGGCTCGCGGACCTCCAGCTCGAGGCCGGCGAGGTTGAGGTGCAGGCGCAGAGCGAGCAGGGCCAGGAATCCGGCATCGATGGCACGATCGAGCTCTACGAGCAGCTGATCGAATCCCATCCCGACTACGGGAAGAGCGACCTCGTGCTCTACCAGCTGGCCCGCGCCTACGAGGCGAAGGGCGACAACGCGGCCGCGCTCGCGACGCTCGATCGCCTGGTCACCGAGTATCCGGATACGCCGCACCGGACCGAGGCCGAGTTCCGGCGCGGCGAGACCCTGTTCGTCGAGCAACGCTACCCCGAGGCCGAGGCGGCTTATGCCGCCGTGCTCGAGCGCGGACGCGACGGCGACTTCGTGGAGCAGTCGCTCTACAAGCTCGGCTGGAGCCGCTTCAAGCAGCTCGACTACGAAGGCGGAATCGATCCCTTTTTCGAGCTCCTCGACCGCAAGCTCGCGGTCGGTGTCGACGACCCGGCCGACCGTTTCTCGGAGCTGGGTCGTGCCGACCAGGAGCTCGTCAACGATACCTTGCGCGTCGCCGCCATCAGCTTCTCCTATCTCGACGGCGCCGAATCGATCGGCGACTACCTCGACGATCGCGGCAACCGCCCCTATGCCTACGTCGTCTACACCGGCCTCGGCGATCTCTACATCGAGCAGGAGCGTTTCCAGGACGCCGCCGACGCCTACTTCGCTTTCGTCGACCGCGAGCCCGCCCATTCGAAGGCGCCGCTGATGCAGGTCGAGGTCATCGAGGCCTACAAGCAGGGCGGGTTTGCGGATCTCGTGCTCGAGGCGAAGCGCGACTTCGTCCTGCGCTATGCAGCCGGCACCGACTACTGGGCAACGCGGAGCTTCGCCGAGGAGCCCGAGGTGACGGCGCACCTGAAGAGCAATATCGCCGACCTTGCGGCCTATCATCACGCGGAAGCTCAGCGCGACGGCAACCGTCGCGAGTACGCCGAAGCCGCGCGCTGGTATCGCACCTGGCTCGATTCATTCCCGGCCGACGAAGACTCGGCCGGGACCAATTTCCTGCTCGCCGAGGTGCTGTTCGAGAGCGGCGACTTCGATGAGGCCGCGCGCGAGTACGAGCGCACCGCCTATGACTATCCCGCTCATGAGACGAGCGCCGAGGCCGGCTACGCGGCGCTGCTTGCCTATGCCGAGCACGAGGTCGTCCTGACGGGCCTCGGAGCGGTGGTCGACGCGGCGCTCTGGCACCGCCAGGGCATCGACAGCGCGCTGCGCTTCAGCCGCGCCTATCCCGGGCACGAGCGCGCCCCCGCCGTCCGCACGGATGCCGCCGAGCAGCTGTTCGCGCTCGACGAATTCGCGGCGGCGCGCGACGTCGCCGCCGAGGCGCTGCTGACGCCGATGCCGCCCGAGCTCGAGCGCACGGCCTGGACCGTCTTCGCGCACTCGGAGTTCGATCTCGGGAACTATGCGTCCGCGGAGTCGGCGTACACGAGCCTCAGGGGCTATCTCGGGCCGCTCGACACCGAGCGCGGCGCGGTCGACGAGCGCATCGCCTCGGCGATCTATCGACAGGGCGAGCAGGCGCAGGCGCAGGGTCTCGTCGACGAGGCCGTTGACCACTACCTGCGTGTCGGCAGCGCGGTCCCGGATTCTCCGATCCGCGCCACGGCCGAATACGACGCCGCGGCCGCGCTGATCCAGGCCGGCCAGTGGCAGAGGGCTGCTCCGGTGCTCGAGAATTTCCGCGCGACCTTCCCCGACCACGAGCTCGCGGCCAATGCCACGGCGAGCCTGGCCGTGGCCTACGCCGAGACCGGGCAGGATCTGCGCGCGGCGCGCGAGTTCGAGCAGATTGCGACGACGGGCGCGAGCCCGGCGGTGCGCCAGGAGGCGCTCTGGAGCGCCGGCGAGCTCTATCGGTCCGGCGGCGATCCCGCGGCCACGGCCGCCGTGCTCGAGCGTTACGTCACCGACTATCCCGAGCCGTTCGCGCAGGCGATCGAGGCGCGGCACGAGCTCGCGGAGCTTGCCCTCGGCCGCGGCGATGCAAGCGCGAGAACCCGCTGGCTCGAGGACCTCGTCGCCGCCGACGCCCTGGCCGGCGCCGAACGCACCGACCGCAGCCTCTGGCTCGCGGCCCACGCCCAGCTCGAGCTCGCGGAGCCCGCGCGGCGCTCGTTCGAGGTTTCGGCGCTCGTGGCTCCGCTCGAGCAAAGCCTGAGACTCAAGCGCGAGCGCATGGAAGTCGCGCTCGCGGCCTATACGCGGGCCGCCGGCTACGGCGTGCCCGAGGTCACGACCGCGGCGACCTTCTACCTCGCGGAGATCTATCACGACCTGAGCCGCGACCTGTTCGCGTCCGAGCGCCCGCCCGAGTTGAGCGCACTCGAGCTCGACCAGTACGAGATCCTGCTCGAGGAGCAGGCCTTCCCGTTCGAGGAGGAGGCGATCGAGCTGCACGAGGTCAACGCGGCGCGGACGGTCGAAGGGGTTTACGACGACTGGGTGGCCCAGAGCCTGACGGAGCTCGCGGAGCTCATGCCGGGACGCTATGCGAAACATGAAAAAGGAGAGCGACTTGTTACTGCGATCTACTGAGATGTCGCGGGTATTCGCGGTGGCGACCGTGCTCGCGACGCTCGCGGCCTGCGGCACCTCGTCGCCGCGACCGGAACGCTCGCGCAGCGACGACACCGCGGTGGCGCTGCCTTCGGGCGGTCAGGCCGTGGCGACCCTCGAGGGCACGCCGCTGCCGCCGACAGAGGTTCCGGAGCGGGCCGCGAGCCTGCATTCGCGGGCGCTTGCGGCCATGGAGTCGGGCAACTGGGTCGCGGCGGAGGCCGAGCTCGACCAGCTGATCACCGAGTTTCCCGCCTTCCCCGGTCCCTATGTCAATCTCGCGATCGTGCTGCGGGAAGGCGCGCGCGCCACCGAGGCCGAGAGCGCGCTCGGGCAGGCGCTCGCGATTGCGCCGAATCATCCGGCCGCCAACAACGAGCTCGGCATGCTCGCGCGCAAGCGCGGCGAGTTCGCCGAGGCGGAAGCGGCCTACCGTCGCGCGATCCAGTCCGACCCGTCCTATGCGCTCGCCCACTACAACCTCGGTGTGCTGCTCGACCTCTATCTCCGGCGCGAGGCCGAGGCGCTCGAGCAGTACGAGGCCTACCAGGCGCTCGTGCCGGCGCCCGACGAGGAGGTCGGACGCTGGGTCGTCGACCTCAGGCGTCGGCTCGGCATGTCCGACGAGACCGCGCGCGTCGCGCAGGAGGTCGGCCCGTGACGCGCTGGCCGCTCGCCGTGCTTGCCTTGCTGGCGCTGCCAGCGGCCGCGCAGCAGAGCGGGTCACCCGTGACGCCCGGCGTCGGGACGGACGCGCCCGCGTCGGCCGCATCCGCTGCGACCGAATCCGCGCAGGCCCCATCCGCGCCGGACGCATCGGCGCCCGCTCCTGGTGCAGATCGGCCCGCGACGCAGGCCAACGAGGTGGCCGCGGTCGCGGCCCTCGAACCCGCGGTCAACACCAGCCGCGGCGCGGGTTCCGCGGCCATCGATCGTCTCGATCTGGGAACCACGTCAATTACCGGAAATCAGGAATTGCCTAAGGTGCTTTATATCGTCCCGTGGAAGCGGTCCGATCTTGGCGATCTGGTAGGCCGTCCGGTCAACACGCTGTTGGACGAAGTGTTGGCGCCGGTCGATCCGGATGTGTTCGAGAGGCACCTTTCGTACTACGAGACCCTGCACGGGGAAACCCAAGAGGAGTAATGCCATGGAGACCTATTCGGCCGTCGTCAAATTCTTCCAGGAAGGCGGCCTGTTCATGTATCCGATCGTGATCGTGCTCGCGCTCGGTCTCGCGGTTGCCATCGAGCGCTGGGTTTACCTGACGCTCACGACGGTGAACAACCAGGCGCTGTGGAACAAGGTCACGCCTTTCCTCAAGCAGGGAAATTTCGCCGGGGCCATGCAGGTCACGAGCAAGTCGAAGGCGGCGATCGCCCAGATCATGACCTACGGCCTGAACCGCGTGCGCTCCGCGCGCCGGCGCGAGGACGTCGAGCAGGCGATGGAAGAGAGCCTGATGGAAGTCATGCCGCGGCTCGAGAAGCGCACGCACTACCTCGCGACCTTCGCGAACATCGCGACGCTGCTCGGCCTGCTCGGCACGATCATCGGCCTCATCACCGCGTTCACGGCCGTGGCGGCCGCGAACCCGGCCGAGAAGGCGAACATGCTCTCGTCCAGCATCTCGGTCGCGATGAACACGACCGCGCTCGGCCTCATCGTCGCGATCCCGCTCCTGCTGGTGCACTCGGTGCTCCAGGCGAAGACGACCGCGATTGTCGACAGCCTCGAAATGGCCTCGGTGAAGTTCCTGAACGCGATCACCGAGCGCGGCATCGAGGCCCAGGCCCAGGGCGCCGGCAAGGCCTGAAGCGCCCGGTCGCGGAGCGAGGCGCAATTCCATGAAGAACCTGCGGAAGCGGAAGGAGCGGCACAGGGAAGTGCAGGAGATGAATATCACTGCCTTCATGAACCTCATGGTCATCCTCGTGCCGTTCCTGCTGATCACCGCCGTGTTCTCGCGGCTGACGGTGCTCGAGCTCGACCTGCCGGCCGCGCAGGCGGCAGCCCCGTCCGAGCCGCCGCCGCAGGAACTGAACCTCGAAGTCACCGTGCGCGAGAGCTCGATCGAGGTCGGCGACCGCTACAACGGTCTCCTGAGCCGCTTTGCCCGGGAAGACGCAAGCTACGACCTGGCCGCGCTTTCCGACTTCCTGCTCGAGATCAAGGGCCGATTCCCCGCCAAGGCCGATGCGACCCTGCTGCTCGAGCCCGACATCTCCTACGAGGTCGTCGTGCAGGTCATGGACACGATGCGCGTGGCCGAGCGCGTGCCCGAGGGCGGCCGGCAGTCGGTCCGCTATGAGCTTTTCCCCGAGATATCGATCGGCGACGCGCCGATCCTGAACTGACGGCGCGGAGCAAAGCCTATGCATTCACTCGGGCGCGCCGCGCGGATGAGCCGGCACCACAAGAGACGCAAGCAGGGCGCGAGCCTCAATCTCGTGTCGATGATGGATATCTTCACGATTCTCGTGTTCTTCCTGCTCGTCAATTCCTCGGACGTCGAGGTCCTGCCGAATACCGATACCGTGCAGCTGCCGGAGTCGATCGCGGAGACCAAGCCGCGCGAATCCGTCATCGTGCTCGTGACCGACACCGAGATCCTCGTCCAGGGCCGTGTCATCAGCCGCATCGACGACGTGCTCGACAACGAGAGTCTCGTGATCCCGGAGCTCAAGGCCGAGCTCGTCGCGCAGGCCTCCCGTGCGCTCCTCGGCGGTGACGCCGGCATTGCCGAGCGCGAAGTCACGATCATGGGCGACAAGGAAATTCCCTACCATCTGCTGAAGCGCGTGATGGCGACCTGCACCGATGCCAACTATGGGCAGCTGTCGCTCGCCGTGCTGCAGAAGGACCAGGAACCGCAGCGGCTCGCGGCCGTGACGGGCGGCGGAGTCTGAGCCGATGGCAACCGCGGTCAGCCTGACGTATCGCCTCTACGATCTGCCCTGGAGCGCGGATTCCGAGCAGGACGGCAAGTTCCGCCGGCAGCTCCTGATCTCGGTCGCCGCTTCCGTGCTGTTCGCGCTGCTCTTGTCGATCCTGCCCGTGCCGGAGCGCGATCCGGCCGAAACGGTCGAGATTCCCGACCGCTTCGCGCGCCTGCTCGTCGAGGAGCGGCCGCCGCCGCCTCCGCCGCCGGTCGTGCGCGAGGAGCCCGTGCCGCTCGAGCCCGAGCCGGTCGTCGAGGAGATCGTCGAGCCCGAGCCCGTCGTCGAGGAAACGGTGGTCGAGGATACGGTCGTCGAGCCCGTGCCCGAGCCCGTCGATGTCGTCGCCGAGGCACGCGAGCGCGCGAGCGTCGCGGGGCTCCTGCCGTTCGCGCAGGAGCTTGCGTCCCTGCGCGACGCCGAGATCGCCGACGCGCTCGTGACGCGCGACCTGCCGGGCGAGATCACGGCCGCGGCGCCGGTCAACGAGCGCTCGGTCATCGCATCGAACGTCGGCACGTCGAGCGGCGGCATCAACACGGCTTCGCTGAGCCGCAACACGGGCGGCAGCGGCATCGGCTCGCGCACGACCACGGTCGTCGAAAGCCCGGTCGAGGCCATCGCCCCGGCCGGCGGGGCGGCGACGCGCACCGGCCAGAGCGATCTCGCCTCGCGCAGCCGCGAGGAGATCGAGCGCATCTTCGACAGCAACAAGGGCGCGATCTACACGCTCTACAACCGCGCCCTGCGCGCCAATCCGACGCTCCAGGGCAAGGTCGTCCTGAGCATCACCATCACGCCGGACGGCCGCGTCACCCACTGCGAGATCGTCTCGTCCGAGCTGAACGACCCGGACCTGGAGCAGAAGCTCGTGCAGCGCGTCATGCTCTTCCAGTTCGAGGCCCGCAACGTCGAGACCGTGACGCTGACGAAGCCGATCGATTTCTTCCCGGCCTGAAGCTACGCCATAATCCGCGCCCATGAGCGCGCGCGAGGATCTCCTCATCGAGCTCGAGGGCTTCGCGCTCGAGCTTGCACATACCGCCGGCGGGATTGCCCAGGCCTATTTCCGCAGCAATTTCGCGGTCGACAACAAGAACGCCCTGGGATTCGATCCCGTGACGAGCGCCGATCGCGCGATCGAGAACGTCCTGCGCGAATCGATCCAGTCGGCCTATCCCGACCACGGCATCGTGGCCGAGGAGTTCGGCAACAAGGCCGCGGCCTCGGAATTCTGCTGGTACATCGACCCGATCGACGGCACGCGCTCGTTTCTCATGGGGTCGCCGCTCTGGGGAACGCTCGTCGGACTGACACACCGGGGCAGGCCCATGTTCGGCCTGCTGGCCCAGCCGGTCCTCGAGGAAGTCTTCTTCGGCTCGCCGGGCGGCAGCTGGCTGATCGCCGCGAGCAAGCGCACGCGACTGAAGTCGAGCGGCTGCCGGGAGCTCGGGCGCGCGCGCCTCGCCTCGACGGATCCGTGGAACTTTTCCGGGCACGAGCAGCCCGCCTTCGAGCGCCTGGCCGAAGCCTGCCTGCTCGATCGCTACGGCGGGGACTGCTACAACTACGCGATGCTCGCGGCGGGATTCGTCGATCTCGTCGTCGAATCGCGGCTCAAACCCTTCGATATCGTGCCGCTCATTCCCGTGCTCCTGCAGGCGGGCTGCGTCGTCAGCAGCTGGACGGACGGTTCCGTTCTCGAGGGCGGCAATGTCGTCGCAGCCGCAAGCGCCGAGCTGCATGCGGCGACGCTCGCGATCCTGAACGGTTGAGTGTTAAGCTCAGTGCCCGTGGACAGAGGTCGCGACAAGCCGCCGAAGCGTCCTGGCGAGCCCGGGAATCCCGGGGTTCCCGCGCAGTCCGGCAGCCGCAAAGCCGCCGACACGCCGAAGGCCGCGCAGCCGACTGCCCCGGGCACTGTCACCGTCGATCAACGCGGCCGGAACGTCTGGCAATTCCACGGCGAAGCCATCGACAGCACCTCGATGATGCTGCAGCGTCTCGATAATCCCTCCCTGGCGCTCGAGCCGACGCGCAAGACGAAACGCCTCGATTCCACGACCCCGGTGCCGCCGGGCAAATCGCCGGCCGGCAAGCCGCCCGCGGCAAAGCTTCCCCCGGGCAGGGCACAGCCCGGCGCAAGCAGGGGCGAGGCCGGCTCGACGGCGCGGGGCGCAGCAGGTGCACCCAGGCGCCAGCAGGACGACGAGACCCACCTGAGTTTCGAGCAGAGCTTCTCCGTAAAGCCCGGCAAGGGTACTGGCGGCGGCTTCGATCCCTACAACAATTCCTGACCCGCTTCGCCCCATATCGGTGCAGATGGCGCACCAGAAACGTGCATAGTCCTTCAGGCACGAATTTCGTTTAGATCCCTAACCCACTGAATTTACATGCCAAATGCTTTTGGCATGGTTGCTGCACTATCCGGGCGTTCGTTAACACTTGCGCCTTTCCGGATACCCAACGCGCCAGCGCTTCGGGAGGCGTTCACGGTTTGACAGCAAAAAGGAAAGAGAGATGAAACTGATCACGGCAGTAATCAAGCCGTTCAAGTTGGAGGACGTCCGCCAGGCCCTCGGGGAAGCCGGCGTTCAGGGACTGACCGTAACCGAGGTCAAGGGTTTCGGCAGGCAGAAAGGCCATACCGAGCTCTACCGCGGTGCGGAATACTCGGTCGACTTCGTGCCCAAGACGAAGATCGAGGCCGCAGTGCCCGACTCCCTCGTTGAACAGGCCATCGAGGCCATCATCGCGGCCGCCGCAACGGGGTCCATCGGTGACGGCAAGGTCTTCGTGTCCGATCTCTCGCAGGCCGTGCGCATTCGCACGGGCGAGACCGGCGATCAAGCGCTTTGAGCGAAAGGGGAGGAAAGCAACAATGAAATTTCTGCAAAAGTCTGTCGCCGCTCCGGCGACACGCGTGCTTGGCCTGCTGACGGGCCTGGTCGCGTTATTCGGCCCCGCGCTCGCGCTGGCGCAGGATGCGCCGACGTTCGACAAGGGCGATATGGCCTGGATGCTGACATGCACGGCGCTCGTGCTGCTGATGTCGGTGCCGGCACTCGCGCTTTTCTACGGCGGCCTCGTGCGCAGCAAGAACATGCTGTCGGTGCTGATGCAGGTGTTCGTCACGTTCTCGCTGATCACGGTGCTCTGGTGCATTTACGGGTACTCGCTGGCTTTCACCGAGGGCAACGCGTTCTTCGGCAGCTTCAACACGCGTCTCTTCCTGAAGGGCGTATTCGACGGTTCGGCTTTCGCGCCGGCGGCGACGTTCAGCAAGGGAGTCTACATACCGGAGATCGTGTTCGTCGGCTTCCAGGCGACCTTCGCGGCGATCACGTGCTGCCTGATCCTGGGCTCCATCGTCGAGCGCGTGAAGTTCTCGGCGGTGCTGCTGTTCGTGGTGATCTGGTTCACCTTCGCCTATACGCCGGCCGCGCATATGGTCTGGTTCTGGATGGGCCCCGATGCCTATACGGCTGACGCCGATGGCAACGCGCTCCTCGCGAGCGCAGGCCTGATCTGGCAATGGGGCGCGCTCGACTTCGCGGGCGGCACTGTCGTGCATATCAATGCCGGCGTGGCAGGCCTCGTGGGTGCCTACATCCTCGGCAAGCGAGTGGGCTACGGCAAGGAACCGATGACGCCGCACAACCTGACGATGACCATGGTCGGCGCCTCGCTGCTCTGGTTCGGCTGGTTCGGGTTCAACGCGGGCTCGGCGCTCGAAGCCAACCCGTTCGCGGCACTGGCGTTCCTGAACACCTTCCTGGCAACGGCCTGCGCGGTGCTGAGCTGGACCTTCGCCGAGTGGCTGTTCAAGGGCAAGCCGTCGATGCTGGGTGCCGCCTCAGGCGCGGTCGCGGGCCTCGTCGCGATTACGCCGGCGGCCGGCAATGTCGGCATTCCCGGCGCTTTCGCCATCGGCCTCGCCGCGGGTGTGGTCTGCCTCTGGGGCTGCACGGGACTGAAGAAGCTGCTCGGCGCGGATGACGCGCTCGACGTCTTCGGCGTCCATGCGGTCGGCGGCATCCTGGGCGCGCTGCTCACGGGCGTGTTCAATGCACCGAGCCTCGGGGGCCCCGGCCTCGTGACCGACTGGGTCACCGTGGCGATGGGTTATCCGGGAATCGGCGCGCAGCTCCTGATCCAGGCGAAGGCGGTCCTCCTGGTCACCGTCTGGAGCGCGGTCGTGGCGTTCGTCGCGTTCTACATCGTCAAGCTCGTGGTCGGTCTCCGTGTCACCGAAGACAACGAGCGCGAGGGACTCGATATCACGGCGCACGGCGAGCGCGCCTACACGGACTAGCGATAGTCTGACGGCAGTCGTGCAAGCGCCGCTCTCCCCCGGGAGAGCGGCGCTTTCTTTTTCAGGCCGCGAAGAATCAGCGGTATTGGCGCAGGTCGCTCGTATCCTTGTGCGGATAGAAGCGCAGACCCATGACGAAGGTAGTGGTGTTCTCGTCGTCCTCGGTCACGTCGATCGAGATGGCCGCCGCGTCGGTGACGTAGATGTCGCCGCCGAAGCTGAGCGCGATCTCGCCGAAGCCGGGAGGAGTGCCGCGACCGACCTCGGAATACTCGGCGCCGAGCCTGAGCTCATAGCCATCCGCGGCATACCAGCGGACGCCGCCGCCGAGATAGCCCGGATCGTCCTCGAAATTGCCGGTACCGATGTCGAGGTCCAGGGACTTGAATCCGGCCTCGCCATACAGGCTCCAGTTCTCGCCGAGCGAGCCGTGAACGCCGAAACCGAAGCGCTTGTACGTCGAGCCGTTCTCGGTGTCGTCGAACTCCCAGGCCCGATATTCGCCGGCGAGGTAGACGTGATTGCGGATACCGACGGAGAAGCGGCCCATCCAGCCCTCGCCAGCGGTTTCCGTATCGCCGAAGTCCCAATCCGTGCGGAAGTAGTCGATATCGAAGTAGTTGTAGCTGACGTTGTCGTCCTGGGCCATGGAGGCGCCGGGCAACAGCAGCGCGAGAGCGAGAAACCGCTTCATAGGCAAAACTCCGTGCTTCGTCGATCGGATCCATCGTGGCACAGGCTCAGTGCCAAGCCGTGCGACATAAGTCACAATACTAGCCGAGTGTGTCGCCTGTTCGAACTGGGGTATTCTCGCCGCCCCGGCTTGCAGCCGGTCGACTTAAACGACGAGAAGAGCGGCCGATGCAGCATTCCAGGCACTTCGATCGGATCGCCATTGCGCTGTCGGCGA
>Ga0315910_10001448_pt1 | contig 21729 bp, 18 predicted proteins | sample EdamamesoilMG_FD_204470 | JGI IMG/M metagenome (GOLD analysis project Ga0315910, IMG submission 204470) | Garden soil microbial communities collected in Santa Monica, California, United States - Edamame soil | ecosystem: Environmental > Terrestrial > Soil > Garden | place: USA: California... | reverse complement strand
TGCCGCGACTCAATGCCGGCGCGCGCGCCGTCGTCGACCACCTCGTGCGCCGCCGGCGCGGCGTGCGCCAGGTGTTCTGGAGTGGACAGGTCGGCTCGGACAACAACTACCGCCGGCTCGCCCGCGGCCCCGAGCGCATCGGGCCCGTCCTCTCGTTCGAGATCGATGGCGCGCTGGCGCCCTTCTACGACGCGCTGCCGCTGGCCAAGGGCCCGAGCTTTGGCATGCGCACGACGCTGATCTGCCCGTTCATCTACCTCGCGCACTACGATCTCGTCACCACGGAGGCAGGACGCCGCGTGTTGCGCGAGGCCGGCGTGCCCGTGGATCTGCTGCGCCTGTCCGTCGGTGAAGAACCGCCGGAGCAGATCATCGAGGCCCTGGAGCGGGGTTTCTTCGCGGCCGGGCTGGGCTGAGACCGTGCGGGCCTGCGCCCGACGTCACTCCGGCACGAGCGTGCGGCGCAGGGCGGAGATCGCGGCGGGATCCACGCCGGCGGCGGCATTGACCGCACGGCTCGCCGCAAGCGCCACGGCCTGCAGCATCGCCAGCCGCATGCCGGCGTGCGGCGCCGCGCGTGCGGGCACCCGCTCGAGCCGCAGCGCTTCGGCCTCGCGCACGAGCAGGCCCCAGCCTTCCGGCGTCTCGTGGGGTTCCAGCACACCGGGCTCGACCACGAGATAGAACCGATCGGCGCACGCGTAGCGGCGCAGTCGCGCGAACTTCGTGCCGCCGTAGAGCTTGCCCAGCAGCGCCGCCTCCTCCCGACGCACGGCGCGCAGTCCATCGTGGCGGATCGCCTCGAGATCATAGGCGTCGCATTCGGCAAAAAGCGACTCGCCGCGACGCAGGCTCGGCAGGTGCAGACCGAGCATCACCTCGAGTTCGCGCCGTCGTGCTGAGACCGCGCGCAAGCGCTCCGAGGTCGCGTGCTCCGGGGCGGCGTCGCGCAGCAGATCGGCCCGCGCCTGTTTGCACTCGAAGACCGCGCACTCGCCCGGCTCCGCACCACCGCGACCCGGCGCGCACGCGGCCACGTCGGCGCGAAAGCCCGAGCGCGGCAGTCGCACCTCTGCGGCCACGATCGCGAACCCGCGCGCCTGCGCCCAGGTCAGCGCGAGGCGCTTGAGTTCGCGGTGTTCCGGAGTCTCGCCAGCACCGCGCCGCATGGGCGCACCGTGCGTCGAGCGCTCCTCGCGGGCAAGGTCCATCCCCGCTCCGCCCCGTCGCGCCCGACCCGGGCAACCGCCTGATTTTCAGGGCCCGTACGCACGCGTGCGACGCCTCGCCGCGAGGCACGGACGCCGCGAGCCGGACACGCTCGGAACACCCGCGGCCCCGCGCATGTCGATTCCTGTCTCGCACCCACCCAGCCCACCTGTCACAACCCAGCCTGCCCAACATGAATAATACGCTGAAGTCCGCCATTCCCGTGGCCCTGATCAGTGCCGTCCTCGTCGCTCTTGTTTTCGCCGGATACTCCTTCTGGCTGCAGGAAAAACTCACCGAGTCCGCCGCCAAGCAGCGCACCGAGATGGATGCGATGCAGGCCGCCTACAACGAGCAGCTGCAGAAGTTTTCCGAGAAGATCGTCGCCCGCGTGGACGCGACGCAGCAGACCCTCGACGCCGCCATCCAGGCGCGCAACACCGACCTGTTCCTCACCGAGGAGGAGAACCGCAAGGTCGAGACCGAGAAGGTCAACGCCCTCGCCGACGCCGTCATGGTCCGCCTCAACACCGTCATCCCGACGCCCGAGGATCAGGAACGTGGATACAACGCCGTCACCCAGAAGGTCCACGACCGCCTCAACCCGATCCTCAGCGAGATCGCCCGCACCGGCAACCTCACCCGCTCCGACGTCGAGTTCTACTCCAGCCAGATCACCGGCCTGATCGACGGCGTGCTCAAGGAGCAGATGGCCGAGAAGCAGCAGCTCAACAACAACCTGCTCGCCACCCAGGCCGTCGCGCAGGACGCGATGCGCATCTCGCAGGAGATGGCCGCGCTCTACGTCGCCTCGCTCAAGGATCAGGGCGTGGTCTCCCGCATCCTCTCGCTGCCCGTGCGCGTGGTGCAGGACGTCTCGACCGGCAGCATCATCGGCAGCTCCGACCGCAAGAAGGCCGAGGAGCGCATCTTCACCGAGCTCGATCAGCTCGAGTCGCGCCTCGCCGCCGTCGGCGCCGCCATGCCGGGCGACCAGACGCCGGTGCAGCAGAAGTTCGAGGTTACTGAAACCCCGGCTCCGGTCCGCGCCAAGCCGACCCCGCCCAACACCTCGAACTGAGCGCCGCCGCGCGACCCACTCGCACCGCAGCGCGCACGATTCCTCCAGGCCCGGCTTCGTGCCGGGCCTTTTCTTTGGCGCGGGATCAGATGCCCGCCGCGACACGCAGGCGCGCCATGACCGGGCCCTCGGTCGCCACACCCGCCACGCCGAGCGCGAGCAACACCGCTCCTGCGACCGCCGGCAGATGCGGTTCGATCAGGGTCACGCCGGGCAACTCCCGCGCAAGCGCCGCCATGCAGGCTCGCCGATAGACCAGCCCTTTCTCGAGGACCGACCCCGTCCCCGCGAGCGCCGCGTTGGGTTCGTCCACGAGACCAAGCTGGCGCCACACCGCCGCCGCCATCGCCACGAGTTCATCCGCCCCGCGCGCGACGATCTCCGCGGCCACGGCGTCGTCCCGCTCCGCCGATGCCAGCACATCGGGCGCGAGCGCGGCCACCGCATCGCGTCCGAGCGCGCCGCTGGCGAGCGCACGGATGATGGCGCGCGGATCCTCCATGCCGACGCGCGCCGTCGCCGCGGCGGTGAGAGTTGACTTCGGGCCCCGTCCATCCGCGGCGCGCACGACCGCGCGCAGGGCCTGCAGGCCGAGCCAGTGTCCGCTGCCGCCGTCGTCGAGCTGCGCGCCCCAGCCCCCGGACTTCCACGTGCGCCCGTCCGCGGCCGCGCCGAAGCAGGCCGAACCCGTGCCCGCGACCAGCACCGCTCCCGGCCGTCCACCGAGCGCGCCGGCCAGCGCGATGCGCAGGTCGTGATCGACCCGGCAGTTCGTCGCATCGAGCCCGAAGTCCGCGGCCAGCGCCGCCGCAAGGGCCCGCTGGTCGTCGAAACCACCGGCCCCGGCCACGCCGGCGAAGACCGCGCGAAATCCGCAGGCCCGTTCGCCCGGCGCGCCCATGGCGTGCCACGCGGCGTTGACTGCATCGACGATGACACGCCGTGACGCGTCGACGCCGAGCATGTGGACGTTGGATGGTCCGCCGAGTCCGCGACCGACGACCGTCCCGTCCTCATGGGCGATCCAGGCCCGCGTGAGCGAGCCGCCACCATCGACACCGAGCACCATCTGCGGCGAATGCACGACCCCAAGCGTGCCCGCCGATCGCCCCGCGGCAACGACAAGCCGCGCGCGGCTCCGCGCCGCAATACGGTCGCGCAGGATGCCCGCCCCAGCACGGCCGTGGGACACGGCCGACCACCTCTGATCCCATGACTCCGGATCAGCGGCCCTGGCCGCGACCCACCTCGACGTCGACCCAGCGCACGAGCGTGCGACCTCCCGAGCCGCGGGCAAACGCCCGCACGCGCAGCCGGAATCCCTGCGCCGTGGCCGCGCGGATCGTCCGCACCAGTTGCACCCGCCCGGGTCGCGGACCAGCACCCAGCGGCGCCATGCCCAGCCTCACCTGCTCCGAGGTGCGAAAGCGCAGCGGATCGGTCGTGCGCGTCTCGCGCAGCACCGCCGAGTCCTCGGCGAGCACGCGATCGAGCGCCTCGATCACGCGGTGGTCATCGGGCGCGCGAAAGCACCAGCGCCACAGGGCGACCGAGGCCAGCACCGCGAGCGGCGCCGAAAGGAACGGGAGCAACGCGATCAGAGTCACGCGTGAAGGATGCGGGAAGTGTCGCGCGTCGAATCGTCGACCGGCTCCGACGGTTCGTTCGGATCCTGCGGGCGGGCCGCCTCGCGGCAGGCCAGTCGATGCAGGCACAGACGGGGGAAGGCCGAGTCGATCGCGAGCGCGTGATGAAACACGCCCCAGTTGGTCCGAGCCTCGATCAGCACGGCGCCGCCGGCGGCGAGGCCGATCTCCCAGCCGACGAACGGCAGGTCGCGGAAGTTGCGATGCGCGCGCAGCGCCAGCTCGAGCGCCCCGCGCCAGTGCGGCAGGGCCACGCCCGCCATGACCGCGCCGGTGGCGGGATGGCTGTTGAACTCCCCGTCCGAGACAAATTCGCCCCACGCGGGCAGCAGCGAGCCGTTCACCACGTCGATGCCCGCATGCAACTCGCCGGCCGGCGAGGCCTCGCCCGCGGCGTCGCACGCCGGCAGGTGCAATGTCGCGAACAGCGGCATCGGCTCGCCCGTCTCGCCCAGTCCGGTGGCCAGGCGCACCGTGCACAAGCCGCCGGCGGAAAACCGCTCCACATCCGGATGGTTGCGCAGGCACTCCTGAAGCAGCCACGGCCGTCCCGCGGCGAGCGTGCGGCAGCGCTCGATCAGCGCCGCGGCGCCGAGCGATTCGGCGCGGTGCTGCCAGCGCTGCGCCTGCGCGTTCCAGCGCCAGATCTGCGCCGTCGCGCCGGCCTGCCACGCCTCGGGGCGGAAATACAGGTCCTTGCGCGGCAGTGCATCGGCATCGCGCCCGCAGAACAGCTCGCAGCCGCCGCCGGAGAAGGCCGCGAAGGTCCGCGGCACGGCGAGGCCGATCGCGCGGCACTCGGAGAGGAAACGAAAGACGTTGTCGACCCGCACGGCGTGCGCGCCGTCGTCGCAGGCGGCGAGCAGCGCGCCGATCTCGCGCTCGTTGAGGTAGCGGCTCTTGTCCGCACGCGCACCACCGCGGAAGACGCGGTGGTGGTAGTACTCCGTCGGGAAAATCCCATGACACCACGCAGCCTCGAGCAGGTCGCGCCACTGCTCCCACAGGCCCTGCCCGTGCTGTTCGCGCACGCACGGACCGTTGCGCCAGAGCACGGGCAGCGAGGCGAGGGTCGCGAGCGGCGGCCACAAGACGGCCTTGAGCCCGAGCCACGCGCGGCCGGCGACCCCGCGGGCCCCACGCCGCGTCAGCGCCGCTGCGATGCGGTGCAACTCGTGCACGATCGCGGTGCCGCGTCGGGAAGGAGACCATGGATACACGACCGGCGCGTTGAGCCGGTTGAACCGGCGCCACATCGCGCGCGTCGCCCGGCGCAGGAGGATGGCGAGCGGTCCGCGTTCGTGGTTTTCGAGCCAGCGGCGCGTGGACTCGGCCTCGGCCCGCTGGCGCATGCGCTCGCGCACGCGTTCGGGCGCGCCTGAGGCCAGGGCGCGCACGACCCCGCGGTCGGCGATCCGATTGGTTTCCTGGGCCCCGTTGTGCGCAACCACCATGATCTTGTGCAGGTTGATTCGGTTTCCGCCCCGGACCCTTGAGCCCGCGGGCACACTTTCAAACGCACGGCCCCGGATCGTCCGCCGCACCCGGGGGATTCACCCCAGAACCGGGGCCTCAGAGCAGGCCAAACTCCGCCTTCTGCCGCGCGTACTCGGCGCTCACGAGCGGCAGCGTGGCCTTCAGCGTGGCCTCGTCGAGCCCGGCACCGGCGAGCACGCCGGCGGCCGGCACCACCGGCCAGCGGCGCACGTCGTGGCCCGCCTGCATCACGGCCGTCTGCCAGCGCGCGAGCGCGAGCAGGCAGGCGAGACGCTGGAACCGCTCCGCCTCCAGGGGTCGGCGCTGGTGGCGCACGGCCTCGATGCAGGCCTCGGGAAACTTCCAAGTCTCCAACAAGTGGGCACAGACCGCGGCATTGGCCGCGCCCACGTGCTCGATCTCGAACTGCTCGGCGGCCTCCTCGTCGGTCGCCCGCGGCAGCACCGACCCGCGCGGACCGTGCTGTGTGATCCAGCGGTCGATGACGATCATGCCCAGCGCGTGCATCAGGCCGATGGTGCGACAGGCGTCGCCGCTGCGCTGGGTCTCCTCGGCCAGCGCCTCCATCGCCACGGCGCACGCGAGGGAGCGCGTCCACACCTCGCCCGGGCCCAGGCCGTAGGCGCGCAGCGGACCGGTGGTGAGCTCGTAGGCGATCGAGCCGAGCAGAAGCCGGCGTATCTGAGCCATGCCTACGCGGATCACCGCCTCCTCGACGCTCGCCACGCGCGAGCCGCGGCTGAAAAACACGGTGTTGGCCGCGGCGATGACCCGCGCCGTCAGGCCGGCGTCGACGCGCAGGACCGCGATCAGGTCGGCCGCGCCCGCATCCTCGTCATCGAGGACCTCGTTGAGCCGCAGCAACACGGCGGCGTGGCCGGATACCTTGGAAAACCCGGCAACGAGTGCGTCCAGCGACGGAGCGGTCCCTTTCTTTGTATCCGCAGGGTACACCACCCTGTCTATCGGCCGGATCGCCGGAAGGTGGAATCGTCCCGGCGGCCCGGCCTCACACCACCGGGCGGCGGCGATAGAAAAGCAGGCCCGGGATGGCCAGGCCGATGGCCAGGGCGCCGATGATGAAGAGGGCGCGCAGGCCGGAGGTGATCGCGGTCTCGAGGAGCGCGTCGGTCAGCCCGGAGCGGCTGATCTCGACGATCGCGAGGAGCGCGGTGAAGAACGGCACGCCCGGCACCATCGGGATCATCGCCGCGACGGTGAAGACCTTGGGATGCGCACGCAGCCGCCGCGCCAGCTGCACGCCGATCAGGCTCACGACGGCGGCCGCGACGAGCGTGGCCCACTCGACCGGCATGCCGACGTGCGAGTCGACGAGGAGCATGCGCAGCCCGCGGCCGACCGCCCCGCCCGCCGCGCAGTAGCCGAGCATGCGTGTCGGCACGTTGAATACGAGGGCGAAGCCCACGGCGGGCACCGCGGCCAGCGCCATCTCACGCAACAGGTCGAGCAGCAGGCTCATGACCACCCCCAGGTGTGCCAGACCGTCATGGCGAGCAGGATGCCGCCGCATGTCGCGCTCGCGAGCATGAGCGCGAAGACGAGCCGCGAGATGCCGGTGTTGATGTAGCCCTTCACCATGTCGGAGACGCCGTTGATGAGCGGAAAGCCCGGCACGAGCAGCAGCACGCTCGAGGCCATCGCGACCCTGGGCGTGGTGCCGATGTCCCAGAGCACGGCCACACCCGCGACCGAGGTGGCGACGAAGGCCGCGGCGAAGAACGTGACGAGCGGGTTGAAATGCAGCGGCGCGACGAGCTGGCGCGCGGCCATCGCGAGCGTGCTGGCGACGAACACGACCACGCACGTCGGCAGGTCGCCCTTGGACAGCGCCGCGAAGCATGCGCACGACAGGCCGATGGCGAGCGCGACGATCCAGCGCGGGTGACGCTCCGGACGGATCTGGTCGAGCCGCGCCGCGACGGAACCACGGTCGATGCGGCCCTCCTCGAGGTCGAGCATGGTGCGCTGCACCTCGGTGACGATGTGTACGTTGATGCCGCGATCCTCGTTGCGCCGCACCGTCGTGACGCAGTGGCCGCCGCACAGCGTGGTCACGGTCACGGCGTTGGCCATGATCGCGACCTCGACGCTGTCGACGCCGAGCGCCACGCCGAGGCGGCGCGCGACCGACTCGACGAGCGCACTCTCCGCGCCGTGCTGCATGAGCATGAGCGCCGCCTGCACGCACAACCGCGTGGCCTCGCGCTGCGCCGGTTCATCCAGGATTTCTCGTTTCACGTGTGGGATCGACTCCAGCGGGAGTTGGGAAGCGCGTCAAAGCCCCAGATACCACCGCACCGGCGCGAGGTCGACATGCGCGGCGACGTGCGCGGCCATCGCGCGATAGACCGCACGGCGTTTCTCCGCCCACGGCACGGGATGCGGACGGTGCGCGGAAAATCCCGCCGCCGCGGCCACGCGCGCCCGCACCCGCGGCGACTCGAACCAACCGTGCAGGTAGGTGCCCCATACATTTTCACGACGTGCCCCTTCCGCACGCGGCGTGCCGGCGTCATAGACCGTTTGCAGCGGCTCGCCCGCGAGCAGGCGCGTGCGGCCCATGTGCACCTCGTAGGCGGTCCAGCGCTCGCCGTCGCACTCGCCGGTGACCTGCCGCACGATCTTGTCGCGAAGAAACTCGGTCTCGACCGGCAGCAGGCCGAGGCCGGGCACGTCACCCGCATCGCCGGCCACGCCCTCACGGTCGACGAGCCGGTGTCCGAGCATCTGGAAGCCACCGCAGATGCCGACGACGAGGGTGCCGCGCCGCGCGGCCGCGACGATCGCCTCGCCCATGCCGCTCTCCTGCAGCCAGCGCGCATCGGCGATGGAGTTTTTCGAGCCGGGCAGGACGATCGCACGCGCCGTGGAGACCAGCGCCGGGTCGGCGATCCAGCGCAGGCGCACGCCGGCGTCGTCCCACCAGGGCTGGCAGTCCGTGAGGTTGGCGACATGGGGCAGGCGTATCCACGCGAGTGTGTCGCCGCTGCCGCGGTCCTCATCGCCCGGCCCGAGGCCGTCCTCCTCCTCGGGCTGGAGGTCGTGGCGCCACGGCACGGTGCCGAGCACGCGCAGGCCGGACGCGTGCGGGGCGAGCCAGGCCTGCGGATCGGGAAACAGGCCGATGTCGCCGCGGAAGCGGTTGATGATCGCGCCAAGGCCGCGCGCGCGATCGGCCTCGGGAAGCAGCGCCCAGGTGCCGGCAAGTTGCGCATAGACGCCGCCGCGATCGATGTCGGCGACGAGCAGCCAGCGCCCGTCGAGGTGGCGGATCGGGCGCAGGTTGACGAGGTCGCGATCCATGAGGTTGAGCTCCACCGGGCTGCCCGCACCCTCGAGCACGAGCACGTCGCAGTGGGCGCGCCAGCCGTCGAGCGTCGTCGCGACCGTGCCCCAGAGTCGCTCCATGTCGCCGAAGTGCTCGCGCGCCTCGAAGTGGCCGACGGCGCGGCCCCGCAGGACGAGCTGCGCGCCAGTCGGGCCGGTGGGCTTGAGCAGGATCGGGTTCATGTCCGGACTCGGCACGAGCCCGCACGCCTCGGCCTGCACGGCCTGCGCGCGCGCCATCTCGCCGCCGTCGAGCGCGGCCCAGGCGTTGTTCGACATGTTCTGGGCCTTGAACGGCGCCACGCGCACGCCCTGCCCGTGCAACCACGCGCACAGCGCCGTGGTCATCCAGCTCTTGCCCGCGCTCGAAGAGGTGCCGAGGACGCCGAGGGCTTTCATCGGCCAGCCCGGTAGGGCGCGCACTCCGAGTGCGTCGCGTGCGTCGTCGCGTGTTCGCGGCGGGGTCGGAGACCCCGCCCCACCCCGTGCACGGCAGCCGTCATGGCAATTCCAGCACGAGTCCCGGTGCCGTCCGCGCCTTCACGCCGAAGACATCGAGGAGCAACTCCGGCGTGAGCACGTCGCCGGGCCGGCCGGCCGCGCGCAGACGGCCACCACGCAGCACGACGAGCGCATCGAGGCAGTGTGCGACGCGCAGGTCGTGCAGGGAGATGACGACGGTCGCACCGCGGCTGCGCGTGAGTTCGCGCGCGAGCACGAGCACGTCGAGCGCGTGGCGCACGTCGAGCGGGGCGAGCGGCTCGTCCCAGAGCTGGAGCGGCGCCTGCGTGGCGAGGGCGCGCGCGAGGAGCACGCGCTGGCGCTCGCCGCCGGAGAGCTGGTTGACCGGGCGCGTCGCGAGCCCGCCGAGATCGAGTCTCCCGAGCGCCTCGTCCACGCCGTGGTCGTCGTCGCCATGCGCGAAGCGCCCCTGCGCCACGACCGATCGCACGCTGAAGCCGAACTCGAACCGCGCCTCCTGCGGCACCCACGTGGTCATGCGCCCGCGTTCGACCATGGGGATCGAGTCAATCGCGCGCCCATCCCAACGGACCGCGCCGGGCGCCGGCAGCAGCCCCGCGGCGACCTGGAGCAGCGTGGACTTGCCCGAGCCGTTGGGCCCGACGAGGCCCACAAGCGAGCCGCGCGGCAGCTGAAGGCTGAGGTCGTGCAACCGGTCCGGCACGGTGGCGGCGCGGATCTCGAGGATGTGGGGTGCGGTGCTCATACCTGCCTCCGAAGCAGCCACAAAAAGAACGGCCCGCCGACGAGCGAAGTCACGATACCCAGGCGCAGCCCGCCACCACTGCGCGCGATCAGGTCGCACGCCAGCACGAAGGCCGCTCCGCCGACGAGCGAAAGCGGCACGAGCCGGCGGTGCTCGGGACCGAACATCAGGCGAAGCAGGTGCGGCACGACGAGCCCGACGAAACCCACCGTGCCGGCCACCGAGGTCGCGAGCGCGGTGAGCACCGTGGCCAGGCCGAGCAGCACGCGCCGCAGCCGCACCACATCCACGCCGAGGCTCTGCGCCTCCTGAGAGCCGAGGCTGAGCAGGTCCATCGGCCGGCCCAGCGGCCAGAGCACGCCGGCGAGCAGCACGATGGGCGCGGCCATCGCGACGTGTTCCCACGTGCGATCCTCGAGCCCGCCGAGCAGCCAGAAGAGGATCTGGGCGTTGCGCTCGTAGGTGAGCACGGAACTGGTGAGCACGTAGCTGGTCACGGCGCCGAGCAAGGCATTGAGCGCGATGCCCGCGAGGAGCAGCCGCTCCGTGCTGGCCCCGCGGCGCGCGAGCAGGATCACCGCGATCGTGGCGGCGAAGGAGCCGACGATGGCCGCGACCGGCATGAGGAGAAACGACACCGTCGCCCATCCCGCCGCGATGGCCACGACCGCGCCGGCCGCTCCGCCGCTGCTCACGCCGAGCAGGCCCGGACTGGCCAGGCTGTTGCGAAAATACGCCTGCATGATCAGGCCGCTCGCGCCGAGCGCGGCGCCCACGAGCATCGCCACGCAGAGGCGCGGCACGCGGATGTGCCACAGGATGGTCGCGGCGAGTTCATCCTGCCGCCACAATCCCGCCCAGATCCGCGCGGGCGAGAGCCAGAGATCGCCGACCGCGAGGGCCGCGACGACGAGGATCGCGAGCACGGCGCACACCGCGGGCAGCGCCCAGCGCGCGGCCGCGCGCGACATCACGGAAACACCTCCGGATGCAGCTCGCGCGCCAGCCGCTCGTAGGCAGCGACACGGTGGTGCGACACACAGCTGATGTGCCACGGCTCGATCAGCACGGCGCGGCCCTCGCGCACGGCCGCGAGGAGCTGATACGGCTGCGCCTTGCGGTAGATCGCGAGCTCCCCTTCAAGCGAGGGGCCCGCGAACACGACGCGTTCGATCGGCCAGCCGAGCATGCGCTCCGCCGGCGGCGGCTCGTGCCCGCGCAGCCCGCCGAGCGTGAACGCGAGATTCTCGGCCGCCGCGTGGTCGCACAGGTCCTGAAACGTCGTCTCGCCACCGGGGATCACGCCGTAAGTCGATGGCGCGATCACGCGCACCGCGCGCACGCCCTCGAGGCGACGACGCAGGGCGCGCACCCGGGCCTCGCAGTCGGCGATGACCTTCTCGGCGCGCTCCGTAGCGCCGAGCTCGGCGCCGAGCGTGCGCAGGTTCGCGTAGGCATCCTCGAGGGACTTGTAGCGGTCGAAGATCAGGACCTTCACGCCGGCCCGGCGCACCTGCTCGATCAGCTCGGCGCGGCTGTAGTCGGCAAAAAGCACGAGCGTCGGCCCGTGCTTGAGGATCGACTCCGCATCGCCCGCCGTATCGATCTGTGGATACCGCGCGGCCTCCGCCGCCACGGCGGAGAACGCCGCATCGCGCGCAATGTGGCTGAGCGCCGCGACCTGCGCGGGCTCGGCGAGCGCGAGCAGCAGCTCGTCCGAGCCGACGGTCTGCGAGACCACGCGCACCGGCTCGCCGGCCGGCGCGGAGGCCAGCACGGCGGCGACGGCCAGCCAGAGGACGGCAAGCGGGCGGATGAGGCGCACGATCGAATCAGGCCGGGACGACCAAGGTTGTCAAAACGACCATTCCACGCCGCCGAACACGCCGACCGGAAGCGCCGGGTAGCCGGGGACCTCCTCATACTCCGCGTCGAAGAGATTTTCCGCGCGCAGCTTGAGCAGGATGTTCTCGGCGGCGCGCCAGCTGGCGAACACACGCACGGTGGTGTAGTCCTCGACCGGGCCGCTGGTGTCGACGCGATCGGCCACAAGATGCACGCCTGCGCCGACGAGCCAGGCGCGCGCGGGGCGCGCCGTGACCTCGGCGTCGAGCAGGTGGCGCGGGCGGCGGATCAGGCGCAGGTCGTCGGTCTCGTTGCGCGCGTCGAGGTAGGTGTAGCCGAGGCGGGCCTTGATCGCGTCGGTCACGCGGGCGGAGACCGCGGCCTCGAGGCCCTCGGTGCGGGCGCGGGCGCGGTTGACGATCATGCCCTCGAAGGTGACGAAATCCACGGTCTCCCACTCGAAGAGATTGCGGTAGTCGTGGCGAAAATACGTCAGGCCGAGCACGACGTCGCCGCCGCGCAGGGTCTGGTCGACGCCGATGTCCCAGCCGTCGACCTCCTCGGCCTGGAGGTCGGGATTGGCGAGCTGGCCCCACGCCGGCACGCCGAAGCGGTCGTCGGAGCCGGGCGCGGAGAATCCGTTGCCGAAGGTGGCGCGGACCTTCGTCGTGGCAGTCGCGTTCCAGGCCGCGCCGAGGCGGCCGGTCGTCGCGCTGCCGAAGCTGTCGAAGTCGTCGAAGCGTCCGCTCGCCGTGAGCGTGAGCACATCCAGCGGTCGGTAGATGGCGGAGACGAAGGCGGCCGCGACATCGTCGCGCGTCGAGTCGGAGCCGATCGTGTAGCGCGAGCGCTCGAAGTTGGCGCCGCCGACCAGCTCGACCTGCTCGGAGGCGGACCAGGTGTTGAGCCAGTCGAGGATTTCGCGGCGATTTTCATTCGTGCTCGTGCCGAAGGCCGAGGCGAAGGCGTAGTCGCGCTGGTGCAGCGCGGCGGTCAGCCGGGAGGTGAATCCGGCGGACGGGCGCACTTCGGCGAAGGCCGTGCCGAGCGTGTTGGCCGAGTCGACCACGCCGGGGAACGGAAACAGCGTCGAGCCGGGCTCCTCATACGTGCCGTCCTGCCGGCGGAGGGTGCCGCCGAACACGACCGTGCCGGATGAGGGCGCATACTCGAGCCGGCCGGCGTAGCTCCACGCGTCGTAGTGGTTGCCGGCGCGGTCGTTGTCGGTCTCGCCGTAGCCGAGGGACGCGCTGTAGCCGAGCGAGCCGAGGCCGCCGCGGCCCTCCAGGCCCGCGCCCCAGCTGCCGAACGAGCCGCCGCCGGCGAACACGCGGCCGCGGGCCGGGCCGTCGCCGACCGGCAGCGTATCCATCGAAACAACACCGCCCATCGCCGAGCTGCCGTAGAGGCCGCTCTGCGGGCCGCGCAGCACCTCGAGACGGCCGAGGCCGTCGAGGCCGGCGCCGCCGAGGAAGTTGATATACGAAGCCGAGCGATCGTTCATGCGCACGCCGTCGACGAAGAAGAGCGTCTGGTGGCTGCTGCCGCCGCGCATGAAGACCGAGGACTGGCTGCCGGTCGCGCCGGTGCTCACCACCGACACGCCGGGCTCGCGGGCGAGCGCATCGGGCAGGAGCACGATCTGGCTCTCGTCGAGTTCGGTGAGCGAGATGAGGGTCACGCTGCTGGCCGTGTACTTCGGGTCGTTGCGCGAGCGCGAGGCCGAGATCACCATCTCCTCGCGGTCGACGGCCGTCTCCGTCGCGGCGAGGTCGACCGTCGCGGTCGGCGTGGCGGCACCGGTGTCGGTATCGGCGCGGAGGCCGGCACAGGAAACAAGCGCAGCCACCGACACGAGGACGTGGCGGCGCAGCGCGGTGGTGGAAAGTCGGCGGGCGTTCATGGCAAGGGGCGGAGTTTTGGTATTGAAATGGCATTATCAATAGAAAACACCCTGCGCGCCGCGACTTTCACGCTTCCCGCCGCTCGTGTGTTTCCTTCCCCCGAGCCGCGCGCCCGTCGTCGCTTCTTCAGTCTTTCAGCCCTCCCGAGCTTCCGTCTTTCTTCCGTTCATGCGATCCCGGCAGACCCGACAACTCGAGGCCATCGAGCGCGCGCTGCGCACGGCCGGCCGGCCGCTCGCGATCGCCGAGGTGCACGCGGCGGCGGCGGCGGAGTTTCCCGGGCTCGGCATCGCGACAGTCTACCGCGCGGTGAAGACGCTCTCGGACGACGGCAAGATCGTGAGCGTGGCCTACGCCGGGCAGCCGCCGCGCTATGAGTGGGCGGTGGCGCAGCATCACTCGCATTTCATCTGCAACACCTGCCGGCGCGTGTTCGACATCGAGGCGCCGGAGTCGGTGCCGCTGCCGAAGCGCAAACCCCGCGGCTTCGTCTTCAGCGGCGACGAGGTGATCTACTACGGGACGTGCGCGGAGTGCCGGCCGGCCGGGCGTTGAGGCCGGACGCGGTACTCGCGCGTGCGCCGCGCGGCCGTCGATGTGCGCCGAGCACGTCCGCGGCCGGCGGCCCGGCGACGCGACCACGCCCCGGGCTCTTACAACTTCCTGACAAACGCCCTCCGGCTGTGGGCTTTACAGGGCGCCGGGCCGGAGCATGCTGGCGCGCAAGTCCCTCGCACTCGTGGCGTCTACCACCGATTCCAGCCCGATCGAGCATGAGTCCGATTCGCCGACGCAGGCGCTCCTCGAAGTCAGTCCGGAGGGGTTGATCCTCTGGGCCGACGCCGAGGCCGCGGCGTGGTGGGTCGCGCCTGCCGACGCCCCGCTCACAGGGCGCGCGTTCCGCAGCCTTTTCGCGGAATCGCGCGACGGCGAAGCGGCGGCGGCGTGGGCGGCCTTGCTCGAAAAAACGCGTGGGGACGGCGCACGCCTGACCGCGGCGGGCGCCGACGAAGCCTTCGCCGCCCGCGTGCAACTCACCCCCAAGGGCGAGCCCGACGCGCAGGGACGCGACAGCTTCATCGCGGCCATCGACCGCTCGGCGGTCGACGCACCGGCGCCGGACTCGCCCCCAGCCACACGTCGTCGTCCGGTGCTCGAGCCGCTGCCGGGCGTCGACCCCGCGGCCACCGACGATCTGCTCCTCGCCGACGACCTGCCGGAGGACGACGAGGCCGACGACTCCGACGCTGCATCCGACGAGACTCCGACGCCCGACGACGACGAGGCCGACGAGATCGAAACGAAGGACGACGTCGACGAAACGCCCGATCCGGACGTGCTCCGCCCCCTGCCGAGCCTGACGCGCCGCATGCACTTCGGAGCGACGGCCGCGCCGCCCGTATCCGCCGCAGACACACCCTCGATCGAGGCCGCGCTGGCCGGGGCGCGCGTGGGATTCTTCCACATCGACTTCGTCTCCGGGATCACGCGCTTCTCCGAGGGCTGGAAAGGCCTCCTTGGATACGAAGGCGACGACGTCGCCGACGAGGCTTCCTCGCTCGCCTCGCTCATCCACCCCGACGACTCCGAGGCCTCCCCGCTCACCCTCGCGCACACCGGGCCGTTTTCCGCCGAACTGCGCCTGCGCGCCAAGGACGACTCCTGGCGCTGGATGATCCTCGAAGGCGTCTGCTCGCCCGGCGACGACGGCAAGCCCGCGACCATCGCCGGTGTGATGCTCGACACGCAGGAGCGCCACGACGCCGACGAGGAGACCGCGCGCAACGAGGAACGCTTCCTCCACCTCACCGGCCGCGGCACCGCGGGCTGCATCGAGCTCGATCTCACCCAGGATCAGGCGTGGTACTCGCCGGAGTTTCGCCGCGCCCTCGGCCGACGCGCCGACGAACTGGGCACCACGCCCGAGGGCTTCTGCGTCGTGCTGCCGCCGGCCGACGCCCAGGTCGGCCTCGCGGCGTTTTTCCACAGCGTCAGCCGCGGGCTGCCGGCCCTCGTCACGCGCTACGCGCTCGTGCACGCGGATGGCCGCGAGATCGAGTTCGACGCCCTGCTCACCATCCGTCGCAACCGCCGCGGCGTGATCGAGCACATCTGCGCCGTGCAGGTGCCGGCCGGGGAGATTCCGCCCGGGGCCGATGCGGCCGCCGCCGCGCCGGCCGCGCCCGCCGTGAGCGGCCTGGCCGCGGCCGTGCAGGCCGCGCTCGATGCCGCGCTCGAGCCGATCGTCCTCGTCGACCCGAACGGCCTGATCCTCCACGTCAACACCCGCGCCGCCATGCTCGCGGGCGCGGAGCCCGACCGCCTCGCCACGCGCTCCTTCCACGAGGTGTTCAAGCTCGTGCTGCGCGCGACCGGAGAACCCGCCTCGCAGCTGCTCGAGGCCGCGCTGCGCAGCAACCAGCCGCTCGAGCTCGACCAGTCGTGCCAGTTCGTCGGCCGGGAGGGCCCGGAGGACGTGGCCATCAGCTGCCGGCCTGTATTCGATGAACAACGTCGGCTGACCAGCGCCAGCGTCGTGCTGCGCCGCCTCGCGGAGATGCCGCTCACTCAGGCCGAGCTGGTGAAGTCCAACCGCATGGAGGCCCTCGGCCGGCTCGCCTGCGGCATCGTGCACGATTTCAACAACCTCCTCACCACCGTGGTCGGCGGCGTCTCGCTCGCCATCGACAAACGCGACCTCAGCCCGCTCGAGACCGCGCTCAAGGCCTGCACCAACGCCAAGAACCTCGCCCGCCAGCTCCTCACCTTCGCGCGCGGCGACGTGACCGGCCGGCGCGTGCAGTCGCTCAACGACATCATCCGCGAGACGGCGCGCATGGCCGGCGCCGGCTCCAGGACCAACGTCACGCTCGAGCTCTCGCCCGACCTCTACCCGGTCAACGTCGTCACGTCGCAACTCGTGCAGGTGTTCACCAATCTCATCCTCAACGCCATGCAGGTGATGCCGCAGGGCGGAAAGATCTGGGTGCGCACCCACAACATGCCACTCGGTCAGGTCAACAGCGTCGACCTGCCCGCCGGCGACTACGTGCGCGCCGACGTGCAGGACAACGGCCCGGGCATCCCGCCGGAGAACCTCGCGCGCATCTTCGAGCCATTCTTCACCACGCGTGCCGAGGGCACGGGCCTGGGCCTCGCGATGGTCAACTCCATCGTGGCCCAGCACGAGGGCGCGATCGAGGCGTCCTCGACGGTCGGTGCAGGCACCACCTTCACGCTCTATTTCCCGCGCGCACAGACCGAGGCCGTGCAGGAGGCGCCGCAGAAACTCGCCATGGCCTTCGGCACCGGGCGCATCCTCGTGATGGACGACGATGCCGATCTCTGCGCCATCGCCTCCGGCATGCTCGAGATGCTCGGCTACCAGGCCGACACGGCGACGACCGCCGAGGACGCGATCGCGCGCTTCCGCAAGGTCCGCGAGCTCGGTCGCGGTTACTCGGCGGTGATCCTCGACCTCACCATGGCCGGCGGCCCGGGCGGCGAGGAAGTGGTCGGTCGACTGCGCGAGATCGATCCCGACGTGAAGGCGATCGTCTCGAGCGGCTACGCGACCGACGAGAACCAGGAGCACTACACGCGGCTCGGTTTCGTCGCCACGCTCTCCAAGCCCTACCGCAGCGGCGACCTCGGTCGCGTGCTCAAGGAAGTCCTCGGCACGCCCCCGCCCGGAGGCTGATCGTCCCGGCGCGTTGGCGCGCCGCGGGTTTTCGTGTAGCCTGCCCCAAGAAACGTCGCTCCTGCGCGTCTCATTTCCAGGAAACCCTCTCTTCCCATGTCATCCTCGGACATCTTCTGGATCGTCGTCGGCCTCGGCCTGATCGTCGGTGTGTGGTTCGCCCAGAACGCGGGGTTCTCCGCGGGCAACTACCTCAAGCACCGCCAGCGCAAGCGCGAGGAGCAGGAGGGCGGCACCGAGCGTCGCGGTTATTTCCGCGGCAAGCGCTGAGCGAGGGACCGCGACAGCGGCCGGCCCCAGCCGGGCTCATCCCGTCAGAGGTGGTCGGCCGTGTCCCACGGTCGTTCCGCACCAGCCACCCTGCACGTCCACACCGCGACGCCCACACCACGCGCCTGGGGACAGGTGCGCCCACCTTCCGGTGCCGGTTGTCTCCCTCTGGACCCAAGCCCCGACGGCGCGGGTCCGTCTCACACCTCGAGCGGCAACCCGGCGCCGGACCGTCGCAGCGCGGCGGCGTGCAGGCGCTCGTGCAGGACCGCGGGGTCGATCGGCTTGACGAGAAAATCGTCCATGCCGCACGCGAGGCACGCAGCGCGATCCTCCGCGCCGGTGTGCGCCGTGAGCGCGAGGATCTGCGGCCGCCGTTCGCCCCGGACCTGTTCGCGGATCGCGCGCGTGGCCGCGTATCCATCCATCACCGGCATCTGCACGTCCATGAAGACGATGTCGTAGTCGCCGCCCACGACCCGCTCGACCGCGACCTGACCGTTGTCCGCGAGGTCGCACTCAAGCCCGAAGCGGGCGAGGATGCGGCGGGTCACGATCTGGTTCACGGGATTGTCCTCGGCGACGAGGATGCGCAGGCGCGCGAGATCGACCGGCCCGGCAGCGCCATCGCCGGCAGACCCGCGGCGAGACGCTGCACCGGGTGCCGGACCCTCGGCCGGCGCCACGGGCAACTCGAGGTCGAACGATGTGCCGCGACCCGGCGTGCTGGTGACACGGATCGTGCCGCCCATGCGCTCGACGAGACGGCTCGCGATCGCGAGGCCGAGCCCCGCGCCGCCGTGCCTGCGGCTCATCGAGTCGTCCACCTGGCTGAACCCCTCGAAGATGTGCGCGATGCGGTCGGCCGGTATACCGATGCCGGTGTCGTGCACGATGAATCTCACGAGCTGCCCGGCCGCGCCATCGGTCCGCGCCGCCGCCTCGACGACGAGCCCGATGCGGCCGCGGTCGGTGAACTTGACCGCATTGTCGAGGAGGCGGTTGAGGATCTGGCGCGTCAGCGCCTGGTCGCCGTGCACGAAACGCGGTACGGCCGGCCCGATCGTGGTGACAAACTCCAGCTGCTTCGCCGCGGCGAGCGCACGATAGCGCTCGGTCAGGCGCGCGAGCGCCTGGTGCAGGTCGAAGGTGTGCGCCTCCGCCGCCCGGCCCCCGACCTCGATGCGGGAAAACTCGAGCACATCGTCGACCAGCCGCATGAGGTCGTCGGTGCACCGGCGCACGGTGTCGAGCATGCCGCGCTGCGAGGCGTCCAGCCGCGTGTCGGCGAGCAGCTCGCTCATGCCGCGGATGCCGTTGATCGGCGTGCGCACCTCGTGGCTCATGTTGGCGAGGAATTGGCTCTTGGCGTCGTTGGCGACCTCGGCCTCGGCCCGCGCCTGCTTGAGCGCGACTTCCATGCGGATGCGCTCGTCGATCTGCTCCTCGAGCCGGCGATTGGTCGCGGTGAGTTCCGCGGTGCGGTCGACGACGGCCTGCTCGAACTGCTCGTTCGTCATCTCGAGCGCGGCGCGGCGCTCGGCCACGTCGCGCAGCATGCGCAGGCTGCGCGCGCTGCCGATGAGCAGGAAGACGTCCTCGAACACGACCCAGGCGGCGTGCTCGAGCCAGCGCCAGTGCGAGGACGAGGCGACGCCGAACACCGACTGCGGCCAGTAGACGCCGCGCAGGAAGTGGTCGGCCGCGACGATGGCCGAGGCCAGCACGATCACGCGGGTGTCGCGATAGTAGGCGAGGATGGCGAGCGAACCGAAGACGTGAAAGTGCGTCTCGACCCGGCCGCCCGTGAGATGGATCCACAGCGCCGAGGTGAGCATCTGCGCCGTCGTCACAAAAAACCGGGTACCGTCCTTGTCCGCATGGCGCCAGCCCAGCCAGGCCGCGGGCAGCGAGATCAACCCGCCGAGCACGACCGCGATGATAACATGCACGTGCACGGCACTGACGCTGCCGATCCACGTGCGCGGCGAGACGACGAGCGCGAAGACGATGCCGCACACCCACTGCGCGAGCATGAGCCACGCGAGGATGCGATTGGCCTGGCCGCGGATGTCGCGCAGCTGCTCCTCGAACCGGCGATCCGCGCGGGCGGCGAAGCCCGGGTCACTGGGGGAGACGAGATTCATGAGTCGCCGAGACCCTCACCGGACGGATCCTCCAGCCCGCAGCCGAACACGGGTGCACGCGCGACCGAAGCCAGCTGAGGGCCGGCCTCGCGCAACGCGGCGACGATCGCCTCCGCTCCGCGGCTCGGGCCCTCGTGCCCGCGCGACGCCGTGACGCCGCCGTGAAAAAGGAGTTTTCCCTCCGCCGAAAACACGCACACCTCGCCGGAGGTCTTGAAGGCCTCGCCTCCACACCAGAGTCCGGATGCATCCACATGCGCTCTTGCGCCAGGGATCCGGCCAATGCGCTGCCACAGGGCGCTGTCCTGCGGCCGGCGTCCGCCCGCGGCGACGTCGAGAAACACCGCGTGCACCGCGAGCCGGCCGGGGAGCGCCGCGACCAGCCGGTCGATCGCCTCGACCGTGGCACGCGAACACGGACACTCCGGGTGCAAGGCCACGACCAACGTGGCCGTGGAGTTTTCCCACCCGGCCCCGATCTCGCCCGGATGTTCGAGCCCGCGGCCGAGCGCACCCGGCGTCCATTCGTACTCAAGCACCTTCGCCACGCCCAGGCCGATCGCGCCCAGCCACACGAGGACGCCGCACACCGACAGCACGCGCGCGAGCACACGAGTGCGTCGTGGACTCGCCGCACGCCGGTCCACGACGGGGAGAAAATGCATGGATCAGCCCATCGGATTTCGCCCCGAGGACTTGATGTTCAGCGCGATGAATTAACCGACCTGTCGATGCACTACAGCAAACCCTCGACGCGCAACACCCGGTGAAGTACGGGTCGCACCCGCGCCGCGAGCGCGTCGTTGGCATAACCGACCCACGCGACAGGCGTGGTCGTGTCGAGCGGCGCGTGCAGCGGCGAGCCGTCGGGCGACTCCACCACGCCACCCGCCTCGGCGAGGATGAGCGCCGTGCAGATGTCATAGGGATGACAGGTGAGCGCCGCCGGCACGCCGACCCTCGGAAAAATAAGCGGCCGCAGATCCGCGATAACACGATCGCGGCCGCTCACGAGTTCGTGGATCTGTCCGCCCGTGCTCGGGTACTGATCATCGAAAATGAGCGGATTCACCCCGCGGCCTGCCTCACCCAATTCGCGCCAAAGGATCTCCTCGACCCGCGCGGTCGCCTCCTTGCCATCCGGAAAGAACTTCACGAACGAGGCGAACCCGTGGTGCAGGTCGCGGGCGCGCGACGGCTGCAGGACCACACGCGAGCGCGCACCCGCGATGACGTGTACCGCCTCCGCCACGACAGCGTCGCGCCCGCCGCCGCGCACCGCGCTGAGCTGGTCGGCGCGCCACTGTTTGGTCGTCGGCAGCTCGGTCATCGCCGCCGCCACGATGTCGCCGAGGTGCGTGGCCGGGCCGCGCTGCGGCGCGACGGCGGCGAGCGCCCAGGCCGGGCGCTTGTCGTACATGATGCAGCGCGTGCCGTCGATCGGGTCGATGATCACCTTCCAGCGCGTCGCCTCCACCGCGGTGCCCCGCGGAAACGTCAGCGGCCCGTGGCCCTCCAGGCCTTCCATCACGACCTCGGCGGGCATCGCCGCCGGCCAGGTCGCGTCGAACCACGCGACGATCGCCTCCTCGCTGATCTTGTCGATGCGGTAGATCGTGTCGGCCGCCGTGACCTCGGCGACGCCGGCGAGTTCGTCGCTCGTGCTCGACGCGCGCGCCGCGACCACGCGGTCGCGGATCGCGTCACCCAGCCGGCAGAGCAACTGGCGCAGGATCTCGAGTTCGGCGCGATCGATGGCGGACATGGGCGCACGATGCGGACACACAACGTCACGCGCCAACGCAAAGCAGATCCCCGCGCTCCGATCGCTCCGGGGTAGGGCGAGGCCTCCGG
>Ga0315910_10001447_pt1 | contig 21730 bp, 19 predicted proteins | sample EdamamesoilMG_FD_204470 | JGI IMG/M metagenome (GOLD analysis project Ga0315910, IMG submission 204470) | Garden soil microbial communities collected in Santa Monica, California, United States - Edamame soil | ecosystem: Environmental > Terrestrial > Soil > Garden | place: USA: California... | reverse complement strand
GATCACATCCCGCTCCGGGATCGGGCGCTCGCGAAACCACATGGTGCCATCCTCGCGAATGGTCAGGATCTCCGGCACCAACGGATCCACCTCGGCCACCGGCGGGCCGGCAGCACAACCGGCCACCAGCGTCACAACCAACATGCTGACGACGTGTAGTGGGAACTGTTTCACATTGTCACCTTTGCGGTAGTTTGCCTGGTTACAGATCGTAGATGTCGCGGGGGAAATTACGCGGAACTGCCGCACACTGCCGTGGCAGGGTATGAGAACCCGCGCACAATGCAGCGGGTTGGCTGGGTGAAAACAGCCGCCGGAGGCGCCCGGCGGACGAACCTATTCTCCCCAGAGGGAGCGAACCGGCTTGCTGCCGTAGATGTCGTCGCCGATGTGGCGATTCAGCTCACGCATCTCCCGCAGTTCCTCGATGCGCTTCCACGCCGGCAGGCCGGCCTTGCCATTGCGGCTGACCTGGGCAAATTCAAAACGATCAGGAATCGATGTGGAAACCGTGGGGGGATCTTCGAAGGCGTCGAATGCGCCGTCCAACTCACCTGAATTGCTCATGGCCAGTCCTCCTATTCCAGCCCGGGATGCCTCTGGCATGCCGCAGGCCACAGTGGTCAGCAAAACCCTTTGCCTCATTCCTGTGGGGAGGTTCCTACCGGTCAGTGCAGTCCTGTTTGCACCCTGGCGCCGGAGGTTTCGTTACCAACTACTTATTTTTCTTGGGAAAAGCATAGCCTATTTATGCGCCGATGCAAGCCCCTGATGCTAAGCGGTCCCGTCAGACGGTCATCGGCGGGCCGCCTCCACCTGCACCAAGTTGTCCGAAAACGTCGGCGCGTGACCCATGTTCACGAACTCTGCCGAGCTGATGATGTTCACCGTCCCGTTGCGGTTTCGGCTGCGCCAGTAACCCAGCGTTGCGACCACAAGACCCGGCTGAACATCCCCGGTGACCTGCGCATCACCCTCGAATTCGCCGCGATCATTGAACACGCGCACGTTGTCACCCTGCCCAATCCCGCGCGCCTTTGCATCCGCCGGATTGATCAGCACGAACTGCTCACCCTGTCCCTTTATCTTGTGCGCCTCGTTGGCATAGCACGAGTTCAGGAACCCGTGGCTCTTCGGCGAGATGATGTTCAGCGGGTACTTCTTCGCCAGGGCCGGGTTCGTGGCGGGGGATTCCCGCGGTGGCACGTAGTCCGGCACGTCGTCCAGCGGCTCGCCGGGCTGCAGGTCGTCATACAGCTGCCGGAACACCGTGGGCACGAAGTTCTTCGCGCCCTTGGTGCTCAATTCACACTTGCCGGACGCGGTCGGGAACTTGCCGTCCTTGTGCGGCGCGCGCGTGTCCGGCGTGCCGACCTTCAGGTGCACATATCCGTGCCGGCGGAAGTAGTCGATGTCGATCCCGTTCAATGCCGGGGCGCTCCAGTCAACGTAGTGCTCGACCAGTTCCTCGTCCGACATCGTGAACTGCCGGTCGTTGAATCCCATGACCTTCGCCAGCCGCCGGAACACCTCGGCATTGGACACCGTCTCGCCCGGCGCCTCGACGCATTTCTGGTTGTAGGTCAGGTAGAACGTGCCCCACGACAGCAGCATGTCGTTCATCTCCGCGGCCATCGTGCACGGCAGGATGATGTCTGCGTACGAGGCCGTGTCGGAAATCACGTGCTCGGCGGCGACGATGAACAGGTCCTCGCGCATAAGTCCGCGCACGATCTTGTCGCACTCCGGCGCCTGCGTGACCGGGTTCGCGTTGTAGAACATGATGGACTTGATGGGCGGGTCGAGCGGGATTTCCCCGATCAGCGCCCGGCCAATTTGCAGCGCGTTGACGACGCGCGTGCCCTTCGGGATCCAGTCCGGGCGGCACAGATCCGCCAGTTTGATCGGCATTTCCCATAACGGCATCTGCAGGATGCCGCCGCCCACGTGCCGCCATGCGCCCACCAGCGCCGGCAGGCAGGTGACCGCGCGCACCGTCTGCCCGCCGCCGAAATGACGCTCCAGCGCGACGCCGATACGGATCGCGGAGGGCTGCGTCTTCGCGTATTCCCGCGCCAGCGTGCGAATGTCGGAAGCCTTCACACCGGTGATCCCCTCCGCCCATTCGGGCGTGCGTGTCTTCGCCCGGGCCTTGAGTTCCTCGAAACCCACGGTACCCATCTTGATGTACTCGTGGTCCACCAGGTCCTCCTCGATGAGCGTGTGGATCAACGCCATGGCCAGCGCGCCGTCGGTGCCGGGCCGCGGCGCCAGGTGCCAGTCGGCCTGCTTGGCGGTGCGCGACTTGTACGCATCGATAACCACGACCTTCGCGCCGCGCTTCTTCGCTTCAAGAACGAACGGCCAGTGGTGCAGATTGGTGCTGATGGTGTTGCAGGCCCAGATGATGATGTACTTCGCGTGCACAAAGCTTTCCGGATCCACGCCGCCGGTCGGGCCAACCGCCGTCAGGTAGCCGACTGACGACCCCTCGCCGCAAAAGGTGCGTTCGCACACGGTGGCGCCGAGCCGGTTGAAGAAGGCATCGCCGCAGTTCAATCCCTGCACGATGCCCTGGTTGCCAAGGTAGCTGTACGGGATGATGGCCTGGGTGCCATGCTCCTTGATGATGGCTTTCCAGCGCTTGCCGATCTCGTCCAGCGCCGCGTCCCACGTGATGCGCTCGTACTGGCGTGTTCCGCGCGGCCCGGTTCGGCGCAACGGGTACAGCACACGGTCGGGGCTTGCATGACGATCGGAGAAATCCTTGAGCTTCACGCACAACCCGCCCTGCGTGTAGGGATGGTCCGGGTTGCCGCGCACGTCCACCAACTTCCCGTTCTCGACCGTGTAGATCATGGAACAGGTGTCGGGACAATCGTGCGGACAGGCGCCGAAGTATTGTTGTTGAGCGGCAGGCTTGAGTTGTGCGGACATGCTTCCCCCTTCTTGAATTCTCTTGGGAATGGCCGAAAGCCCCGGCCACCCGATTATCGAATAGTCTCAGAAGTACAGGACCGCCACAACCCGAAACCGGGAATGCCGCTCCCGCTGCGCCTTTGTCATTCCGAGCGTAGCGAGGAATCTTGCTTCTAAACGAAAAAGATCCCTCGCTACGCTCGGGATGACAATTGGTGCCTAGCCCACCCGTTCCCTGCGCCGCAGCATTTTCTGGGTGAGTTTTGGAGCGACACCCGGCAGGCTCCACGGACATTCGGCAATACAGATGCCGCACCCCATGGTGTCATTGAAATAGGGAATGCACTTGTCGAAGTCCACGTACCACTTGAGTTCCCCGCGCACCATCTGCTTCCCGGCGTAAATGGCGTCCGGCGGGCACAGGGCGCTGCACACCTGGCAACGGCTGCAAAAGTCATCCACGCCGATATCCCGGGGTGCATCAGACAGCAGCGGCAGGTCCGTGGTGACGGCGGACAGGCGAAACGACGCGCCCCAGGTGTCATTGATGATGGAACCATGCTTGCCCAACTGCCCCATGCCGGCCTCAATGGCCGCAGGGATCATGGTCAGGTCACCGGACATGGGCCCGGTGCGTGCCTCGGCTTCCCAACCCAGTCCGCGGATGAAATTGGCCAGGGCCTTGGCGGCGCGCGCGGCCCGGTTGTACTGGCGCGAGACCTCGTCCGCGGATGACACGTCCTCCGCCCGGGGCGGCCCCTTGGCCAGCTCACGTTGATCCATCCCCAACCCCAGCGCCACGATCCACTTTTCGTTTACCGTGTGCCCCTCGTACACCCATTCCTGGCGCATTTCGGTGATCCCGACCAGATCCGCCTCGTGGCCGAGGGCGAATTCTTTCACGCGGCGGGCAAAATTCTCCGGCGTGTCCTGTTGGCGCTTGCCTGCCACGGGGTCGAGTTCTTCCGGACCACGCTGGTCCGCCATCTTGGTGTTCACCTTGCGCTGGTCAGCAAAGCGCTCGGCATTCTCGTAGAAATATTTCTGCAGCCGGCCATGGGGAATGGTGTCCGGGTCGAACCAATATAAAGGAGTGGGCCGGCGCCGCAGTGATTCCCCCAGGCCGTTCACCGCATTGCCCGAAACCTCCGGGAACAGCGCGCGCTGCTCTTCGGATGGCCGGTAATCAGCATGAAAGCGGGGCTTCATGGCTGCATAGCATACTACCGTTACCGGGACAGGCCGGAACCGGGAAGGAGCCCGGCAATGAGAGTGACTTGACCCCTGGCAAAATTGCCCGCGAGGGGCCTTGTTCCAGCGGCCCAAGTCACGTAGTTTGACTCCAATGCGTACCTGTACACTTTTCCTGTTGGCGCTCATGCTTTCTGCCTGCGGCAAGTCGGAGTCGCCGCCCGCGCAGCCGGCCGGGAGTCAGAGCCCGCCTGCCGCGGCAACACCTGCCGTGGAACCCCTTCCCGCCGGCGCACCAACCGATGCCGTTGCGGTGCCGGCCTCGTCTGCACCGGCGGCCACAACCCCGCAACCGACGTCTGCAACCCCGGTAACGCAGCCCACGCCTGACATGCCGCCTTCACAATCGCCATCGCCCCCGGCTGCGGAGCCGGTGGTACCGGCGCCGGAGACGCCACTGGAAACGGCACTCACTCCGCCACCCACGGAACAACCTGGACCGGCACCGGCCACACCGCTGGATACGGCGCTCACTCCGCCGGCCCCGGAACAGCCGGCACCGGCACGGGCGACGCCGCTGGAAACCGCGCTCGGACCTTCAGCAGACGCGCCTTACCAGGTCGTGGACGGACGCATCGATCAGAACACGGTGGAAGGCTGGAAGATCTATCGCGGCATCGGCACATGCGCCACGTGCCACGGACCTGTCGGCCAGGGTGGCGTCGGCCCGGCGCTGGTGGAAAGCCTGAAGGAAAAAATCACCAAGGACCTGTTTGTCGAGGTGGTGACCAATGGCCGCGACGGCACGATGATGAAACCCTTCGGCGAAAACGCCATCGTCATGGAAAATATCGACCGGCTTTACGCCTACCTCAAGGCCCGTTCCGATGGCGTCCTTGGCCCCGAAAACCTGCTCAAGTACCCGCTGGGGAAAATCGAGTAATCCTGCGCGGTTGATTTACCGGCGACGCTGCTGACATCGGCGTATGCTGACCCTGCGCTGCAACCCGGCGCGCATCATTCCCGGAGCTCCAGTATGAAAGAAATCAGTGACATTTATATCGTCGGCGTCGACGAAAACCGCCCGCCCGCATTGCGCAAGGAACCCTACATTGACCTGTATTTCAAGCTCAATCACAAGGCGCCGGAAGCCTGGTGCAAGTTGTTCAACGACCTGGTCGCCAAGCTCGAGGCCACCCCCAAGATTGATCCCGCAAATGGACTGGTCATTACTTCCTGGGTGCGGTTGCCGGAGGATATCCCGGCACACCTGAAGGCGCTGCAACAGAAAGTCACCGAGTGCACGGCCAAATACATTGAGAAAATCGAACTGGCGCGGGCCGCGGAGAAGGCGGCCGCCCACACTGATGTGGGCCAGGCGGAAGGTCCGCAGGGAAAACTGAACAAGATAATCGCGGCCCTGGACTTCATTTCGAGCAAACCCACGTAAAGGAACACAGGCACCCGGGCCGGTGTGTCGCTATCCCGTCTGCCCACCCCCGGTCGACCGGAACGGCACGCGTTTTTCCTCCACGCCACCCGGGCCGCGAAAAACCAGTTCGTGCCGGTCAAAGTCATATTCCGCGTGGCTGGGTTGATTCCAGAGTCCCAGGAAATGGCTGTAAAAGGGCACATAGAATCCGCAGCGGGGTTCATGATGCTGGAACGCGAACACATATTCCGGTTGATCCTTCACGGAATAGCCGCTGTGACAATGCTGCACCCAGACATGGTCGCCCAGGATCACCAGCTTCCATAGGGGCTGGCAGTCGTAGAACTTGAGGGTCACGTTTTTTCCCAGCTTGCGCAGCGCCGAGAGTGCCGCAATGCTCGCCTCGATCTCGCTCGTCAGCGAATGCGTGCTGACATCGTGATCCGGAAACGACGTTGCGTGATCCTGCATATGGACACCGAGCGGGTTCAGCAGCATGACGCGAAACTCGTAGGCCGACTGCAGTACGGCGCGCAACGGGCCGGCCCGGTCCACGAGCGTATCGTACCCGGTGATCGTGAGAATCAGCGCATCGCGCGCGGCCGGCATCGTCCGCACCAGTTCGCGTTCCTTCCAGCGGGAGAAAAGCCCCGCATCGCCGCGGGCATGGACCAGGGCCGCCAGCCTGGCGCTGGCAACCTTGCTGCGGTTGTCCCACATGATCTTGGCCAGGTTGAACAACAACACCAGCGCCGAGGCGAGAAAAATCTCCGTCACCAGCATCAGGTGCGCATCCGCCTCCAGTTGCGGCCACAGGCGTTGAATGAACTCCGCCAGCACCGGCAACGAAAAGGCCATCGCCACAGCCAGCACAGTGATGAGCGCATGGGAAAGCGCATGGCTGAGACTTGCGAGCCATTGATGGAGCTGGGTATCCCGGGTCGCGATGTCCATATTTCCCCCTTCCGGATCGAGTGCGCAGTTTGAAGCAGGGTTTCCTGCCAGGACGAAGATCACAAGAGCCGGATTTATAACAAAGGCTGTTGGGAGAATATGTGATCCACATCACCGCGTCCGGATCGACACTGTGAACGGGTTCGCACCGGGGGCAATTCCACATCTGGAACTGCACTGCAAAGATGCACGCCTTGCGCTTTGCGCGCGGAAGAATTGCACGGATGGATTCCGCGCGGCGGGTGGCTGATTCGTGGAACGTGGAATTTAATGGCGCGCCCGGCAGGACTTGAACCTGCAACCCTCGGGTTCGAAGCCCGATACTCTATCCAGTTGAGCTACGGGCGCGCTGGATGAACTCTCGCTGTGCCTGTGTGTCCGGGCCTGCGAATCTCAGGCTGCGTGGTCTGGCTCGGGTGCGGCGATGGTCTCGACAACGGCCGCACTATAACTGGCGACACGATTACGCCCGAGTCTCTTGGCCTCGTACATGGCCTGGTCCGCGCGCGCGGTAATCGCGTCCAGCGTGCGGCCATGCTCGGGATAACTTGCGATCCCGATGCTGACGGTATTCTTGACGCGGGCGGGACCGACTTCAAACACGGTTTCGGCGACCGCGCTGCGGATGCGCTCAGCCACATCAAGGCCACCCTTCATCGGCGTTTCGGGGAGCAGGATGATGAATTCATCGCCGCCGTAACGCGCCGCGATATCCGTATGCCGCAACTCGTTGTTGATGCAACGGGCCACCTTCAGCAGCAACTGGTTGCCCGCCTGGTGGCCGTACTTGTCGTTGACGGGTTTCAGGTCGTCCGAATCCACCATCAGCACGCACGCCGGGCGCTCGTAACGCAGTGCCTGGCCGAAGACGCCACTGGTGGCAATGGCAAATCCGCGCAGGTTGAACAGGCCGGTAAGCTCGTCGGTCTCGGAGAGCAACTTGGCCTTGCCGAGTCCATAACGGATATCCGAGGAAAACATCGTGGTGATATAGGCCACCAGCAACACCGGCGCAAGCTGCGCCACGGTCGCGCCGGCATTCACCAGGGAGAGCAGGCGCCCTTCCCCGCTGTCCAGCGCAATGAAGCTGGCCGTGATTACGCCGACCAACAGCAGCGTGGAGAGCTTGCTCAGCGCGAGCGAGGACGTGATCACCGGCAGCAGGAACAGGTTGAGCAGCGGACTGCTGGTCTTGCCGGTGTACCAGAGCGACCACGAGATCATCGCGATCATGCAGAATGTCTCGATGGCGATCTTGAGCCGGGTCTCGCGCCGGTAGAAATTCGCGTAGCGGAAGGACATCACCATCGCCGCGTAGAAGAACAACCCGGCGGTAATGGCCGTCTGCATGTCGGTGTCTTCCTTGTCACCGCTGAAGATCATGTACAGCAGGACCAGGATCATCAACAACCAGTGGATCTCGGCCACCGTGCGCGAAATGCCGCGCAATTCCTCCTGCTGGATTCCATCCGCGGACACATCGGCCCCGGATTCCGGCTTCCGCCCGCGCCTGGTCTCTTCCATAGAACTGTCCATGTGCTCCATGTTACGCGAAATGGTACCGCAAATTCAGACACCCGGCAGCGGCGGCCACTGCTTTCACAACCGGGCCGGCATGGCCGCGGCCCGTGCACACCTGCCGCGCTTCAATTCAGGAATGCAGGCGTGCTCCGCGCGGTGATCGCAGCATGTTCAACCGGGACGGAACCGGAATTCCACCACCGCCCCGCCGCTGCCATAAAGTGGTTCATATCCGTGCACGGTGGCGCCCTTGAAGCGCCCGCCGAGGGCGCCCAGCACAAAGGCAAAGTGCTTGAAACCCATGTCCACCCTGGCCTCCTGGGCAAATCGCGGGCACTCCTTCGCCAATGTCGCCACGTCCCCTTTCTCCATCAACCCGAGGATGCGGCGGTTCCAGCGATCTTCCGCCTCGTTGGCAATATGATCCCTCTTCTCGTCAATGGCATGGCGGAAAAATGACCCGGACAACCCGCCCACGCCAACCACGGCGATGCGCCGCCCGAGACCGCCGGCGCACCGGTTGGCAATGGCGCCGAGGTCCATGGTGCGCTGCCAGTCGTGATAGACATTGTTTGCGGCAATGACCAGCGGGCGCCTGCTGCCGGGATTCAGGTAGCGATTCGCAACGATGGTGCCGGTGTCCACCGGAAACGCATCGTAGTTCACCCCCTTGGTCTTGATGCCGCTGGCGGCGGTTGCCGCAATGCAGGCCTCCGCCAATGGCACGTCCGTGCGAAAATCAAACCTCAGGTCGCCGTACTCATGCCAGTTCTCGTCCACGTGGATGCCTTGCACGCGCGGACGTGTCTGCCACAATTGATCCAGCACGGCGATCCATTGCGTGGAATAAACCACGATGGTGTCCGCCCCGGACGACTCCAGCGTGTGTCCCGCCTGCTCCATGGCCGTGGCAAGCCTGCCCCAGGGCGGGTTTTCGCGCCACACGTAGGGCAGCGGCGAACCCGGAACCAGGAATGCGGCCACCACGGCGGAACCCTTCGCCGTGGCGCGGGTTGCGCCGCGACTGCGGCCGGTCCTGCTGCCGGCGGACTTGCGCCTGGCCACCGGCGCACGCACTGCCTTGCGGCTCATGCCGTTTTTTATTTTCATGCCTTGCCCCTATGCCGCCCGGGCCCGGGTGGCCTGGTCAAGCCGCCACTCCATGACGGCATTGCCGGTGCCGATCACGGTGCCATAACCATGCAACTCCCCCGGGATCTCCGGGTAACCCATGGCGGCGAACATCCACGTAAACGCGCCGGACTTCACTTCCGCGAAGGCCTCGTTGATGAACTGCGGCAACAATCGGAACACCTCGCCGGTCCTGCCCTTGCGCATCAATTCGATCATGCGCATGTCCCACAGGTAGCCGGGATAGTTTTGCGGATGTTCCCGGGACATGTCCTCGGGCACCTCGGGTTCCTCGCTGAAGTGGTAGTGACACAATGTGTTGGAGGCCAGCAGCACCGCGCGCTTCCCGCTCTTCTCAATGGCACGCGCAGTAGCCTTGCCGAGCAAATCCATCTCGCCCAGTCCTTCCTCCGTGGCCAGGTAATACGGGGAGTTGTTCGCCGACAATCCGACCACGGGGATGTCCCACTGCGGCCGCATCATGTGCAGCGTGGTGATGGTGCCGTAGTCCACGCGGAAGTTGGGATTGCGCATCATCTTGGTGGTCAGTCCCAGCGCCGCCGCCTCCGCGCAGCAGGACTCCGCCAACGCCACATCCACGTCCAGTTCAAAGGAGTAGCGAAACAGGTTGGGAAAGATGGGATCCACGGACTTGCCGCGCAACTTCCTTACGCCGAGGAAATGGTGTCCCTGTTGCGTGACCCAGTGCGGCGAGTGCACCAGCAGCACGTCCGGCTTCAATTCCTCCAGGCTCTTGCGCGCGCGCTCATAGGCCCAGCGCAACTGTTCCCAGCCTCCCTGCGAGCGCGGCTCGTTTTGCGGTGGATTCTCGCCGTAGACCAGGTGCGGCGGATGGGGTGCCAGGAATCCGGCGACAATTCTGCCATTGCTCATTTTCTATCTCCTGCTGGTGGCTTTCCTGCGGGGCTTGTGGGCCACGGCCTTGATCTCGATGAGCAGGTGCGGATGTGGCAACTGGCGCACCGCCACCGTGGTCCGGGCCGGTCCGGTTTCATCAAAGTACTCACCATACACTTCGTTGTATCCGTCGAAGTCTTTCATGTCGACCAGGAATGCCGAGATCTCGACTACATCCTCCAGGTCCGCCTTCATGCTGTGCAGGATATCGCGGATGTTCTGAATCACGGCCCGGGTCTGGCGCCGGATGTCCAGCCGCGCGGCGCCCCCGGCATCCACGTCCGCTCCTTCAATACTGTTGTCGGCGCGCCGGGCGCTGGTGCCGGAAACAAACAGAAAATCCCCGGCACGGCGGATATGGGGAAACCGGCCGCGTGGCTTCGCCTTGCCCTTGACGACTTTGCTCTTCGCTTCATCCATCGTGGCCCACTCAAGCTGCGCTCGACACGACTATTTCGCGGTTCGGTGCGGGAAACGCCCCGGCACTGGCCTTGGTCCGGTTTTATGGGTCAGAATGCCGGGCCGGGGGCACCAGCCCCCACAATGCATTCATTATATGACCACAGCCATTCACCAGACGATTGCGGCGGAATTGCGGGAAATCTACCGCTCCCGCCAGTATTGCGCACCCATCCGCACGCGCCTGCCCGACAACGACCTGGCGGGCGCCTATGCCATCCAGGACCTCAATACCGACCACTGGCTCGGTGCCGGGCGGCGGCTTGTGGGCCGCAAGATCGGACTGACTTCCCGGGCCGTCCAGGATCAACTGGGCGTCAACCAGCCCGACTACGGCATGCTGTTTGCCGACATGTGCTATGGCGACGGAGAAACCATTCCCTACGACACACTGCAGCAGCCGAAGATCGAGGGCGAGGTTGCGCTGCTGCTTGGGAAGGCGCTGGACGGGGATGCGCTGACCCTCGCCGATGTCATCGCAGCGGTGGATTATGCGCTGCCGTCATTTGAAGTGGTCGGCAGCCGCATCAAGGACTGGAAAATCGGGATCGTGGACACCATCGCGGACAATGCCTCGTCCGGCGCTTTCGTGCTCGGCACCGAGGCGCGCAAGCTGGATGAATTTGACCTGCGCCTGTGCGGTGCGGTGGTCGAGCACAAGGGCGAGCCGGTATCCACCGGCGCCGGCGCCGCCTGCCTGGGCAATCCGCTGAATGCGGCACTGTGGCTGGCGCGGAAAATGGTGGAAGTGGGCCGGCCACTGCGTAGCGGAGACATAGTGCTCTCGGGCGCACTCGGCCCCATGGTGAATGTGCAGCCCGGTGATGCCTTCACGCTGCGTATCTCGGGACTCGGCTCCGTGCGCGCGCTGTTCTCCGGGACCACGTCATGAAGAATTCCATGCTCGGCAAACTCGCGCTGCAGATTGACGATGCCACCCTGCACGGCAAGCCCATCGAGCAACTCACGCAGAAAAACAAGCTCACCGCCGCCGATGGCTACGAGATCCAGCGCCTTGCGGTGTCGCTGCGGTTGCGGCGCGGGGAACACACCATCGGCACCAAGCTCGGCTTCACCAGCCGCGCCAAGATGCAGCAGATGGGACTGGATCAGATCATCTGCGGCCGGCTCACCAGCGGCATGCTGGTGGATGATGGCGGCACGCTGTCCCTGGCCGGCCTCATCCATCCGCGCGCCGAACCGGAGATTGCGCTGCTGATGAAGCACGACCTGAGCGGGCCGGTGACGCTGCCCGGCGCCATGGCCGCGGTGGAAGCGGTGGCGTGCGCCATCGAGATCATTGATTCCCGATACCGGAACTTCAAGTTCACGCTGCCGGACGTCATCGCCGACAACACCTCCTGCTGCCGGCTGGTGCTGGGCGGCTGGCAAAGACCGGAGCTTGATTTCGGCAACCTGGGCATGGTGCTGCAATTCGACGGCCGGCCGGTGGGTGTCGGCTCCAGCGCCGCCATCATGGGCCACCCGGCGCGGGCGCTGGTGGCCATTTCGCAGTTGCTCGGGGAACAGGATCGGAAGGTGAAGGCGGGAAGTGTTGTCATGCTGGGCTCGCCCATGGCGGCACAACCCCTCGCACCCGGCATGCACGTGCTGGCGGAAGTGGAAAAACTCGGCCGCGTGGAATTCACAGCAAAATAAAGGGGGCAAACCCCTTTTTTTCCTATTGACCTGGAGAAGAGGAATGAAAAGCGCCACGGAGGTATTGGTCGTAATCGGACTCACGCTGGCAGCACTGTTCGCGCAATCGGCAGCCGGCGCGGACGAATACGTCCGCCCGCAATGGTGGCCCTCGCCCTGGGGAGCGGACGATCAGCTCGGCGCGTTGAACCGGCTGACACCGGCGAAGGTGCTGGAGGCCACGGCGCTGATCAAGACCGGACAGATTTACGACCTCGGTCATGTCTTCGAAGAGGACATGCCGCTGTTCGACCTCACCCCCGGCCACCGCAAACTGACCATCAGTGTGCCCGGTGCGCCCAGCTGGGGACCGCTGGGCGAAAACAAGCTGGCGTGGAACGAGGATTACATCTCCGGGCACCTGACCCAGGACGGCACGCAGATGGATTCCCTCGCACACATGGCCACCCTGCGCGGCAAAAACGGTGACCTGAATGAACTGCGTTATTACAACGGCCACTCCCACGCCGGGATCGGCGGCGGACGCGGCTTCAGCAAGCTCGGCGCGGAACACATTACGCCCATTTTCACGCGCGGCGTCCTGATCGACCTGGCCGGACTCAAGGGGCGCATGCTCGGCGCCGCGGAAGAAATATCCGTCGCCGACCTTGAGGCGGCGTTAAAGCGGCAGGGATTGGGCGATGACGCCATCCGCCCCGGTGATGCACTGTTCTATCACACCGGCTGGGGCTCGCTGTGGAAAACCGATAACAAGAAATTCAACAGCAGCACGCCCGGGCTCTCCATTGCCGCCGGTGACTGGGTGGTCCGCAAGCAGGTGGTGCTGGTGGGCACCGATAACTGGGCCGTGGAGGCCATCCCGAATCCCGATCCGAAATGGTTCGCCCCCAATCACCAGAAATTCCTGGTGGAGAACGGCATCTACATCATCGAGAACATGGACTTCACGAAGCTGATCGAGGCGAAGGTGTACGAATTCGCCTTCGTGGTGGGTTCACTGCCAATCAAGGGCGCAACCGGATCTCCCGTGCGCCCCTTCGCAATCCGTTGACAGGTTGACGCAAAACTACTGCGCTTGCCATGACGGCGTTGCTCGCCCCCTCAAAATCCTCATGTACTGGCGTGTACACTCCGGTTTTTCGGGGACTCGCGCCTTGTCCTGGCTGCGCTCGCGACGTTTTGCGTCAACCTGCGAATCCGACTACTTCGTTTCGATCAACTCAGCGGCAAGTCGGGCTGGGATTCAAATCCATCGCCTCGGTCACATCGGGATGCTTTGGCGCACCCACAAAGGACTTGGAGTGGGGCAACCGGTAGAAGGAGAAAGGTGTATCCGCACCGGTGTCCGTGGTAGTCCAGAGCGGCGCCGCGAGCCTCTGGCTCGTCACCAGGCAACGATGCACGCAACGATAATACTGCACCGTGGGCTGATCTTGGCCGGTCTGGCCCATATCACCGAGGCACACATGATCGGCGTCAGGTGAACGGGCGCGCCAGACGGAGCCTTCCATCCGCGAGCCGGTGCCGCGGTCAGTCCAGATCCGGTCCCATCCCACGGGCGGCACCAGCAAATTACCGTCGCTGACCTTCAGCGTCAGCGCACAATCGTCCGGGCGGTCAAAGTTGGATTGTCCGTGCCCACCGATGAGGTAAAAACCGGCCTCGGGTTCGGGTTGGAACAACGCCACATTCCGTTTCCCGCCGGAGCCTTGATCCTGCCAACGCAGCAGCATGTTGCAGGTATAGCGGTATTCAACTTTCCCTGCGCCCACGGCCAGCACTGCGGCCGGCGCCGGGGTGGCAACGGAAACCGGAGCCGATGCAGCGGCCGCGACCGGTTTCGGAGTTGCCGGCCTGGGTTCCGGCACCGGTGCCGGAGGCGCTGCGGGTTTCGGCGCCGCGGCCACGGCCGCCGCGCCGGGCAATGCGGGCAGGTACTTTCCCTGCGCCACGAGCCGGTTCGCCTCCTGCACACCGCGGGACAGGTCCTGCCCCGGCAACATGTTCGCGACGCGGTTCGCCGCCGGTTCCGCCTGCCTGTTGCCTTGGGCCAGCGCCACGCGGTAGAGCACAAATGCAGTGTACGGATCGCGCGCGACCCCCTGCCCCTGTTCATACATGGTGCCGATGCCCATCAATGCCGAGGGATTGCCCTGGCTGGCATCCCAGCGTAGCTCTGACATGGCCGTGGCGTAATCCCCGGCCTGGTAGGCGCGCTTCCCGGCTTCCACGTCGGCGAACACGGGCAGTGCAAACTGGAGTGCAATTGAAAAGGCTGCCAGCGGCAGGATCCGGTGCGGGATTTTTTCCATGGCGGTTGACTCCGATTCAGACACGGGCATCAGTATAGCAATTGCTACAGGGCCATGCGCCGCAGGTAATCCTTCAGTGCGGCGACCACCCGCGGCGCCAGCAGCAATGAACTGGTCAGCGTCGGGATTGCCATCAGCGCGAAGGCGGTGTCAATAATATTGACGGCCGTGCCCTGGGCCCACATGGCGGCCACGGGGATCAGCGCTATATAAATGTATACGCTGGCGCGGCCGATGCGTTTCCCGAACAGGTACGTGGCGCACTTCACGCTGTAATAGGAATAGGTAATCATCGTTGACACCGCAAACAACACCAGCACTGCGCTCAACACCGGACGCCCGATGACCGGCATGGACTGTTCGAAGGCAGTGACCACCATCGCCACACCCTCCGGGCCCACCGGCACGCCTGAAGTCAATATCACCAGCGCCGTTAGCGTGCAGATGACATGGGTGTCAATCACCGGCCCGAGCATGGCCACCAGTCCCTCGCGCACCGGCTCATCGGTGCGTGCCGCGCCGTGGGCCATCTCCTCCGTACCGATACCGGCCTCATTGGAAAAAGTAGCACGCTTGACACCGGTGATGATGATCTCCCGCAGTGCGATCCCCGTGGCGCCGCCGGCCACGCCCTCGATACCGAAGGCATGGGTGAAGATATCGCGGAAGACGCCCGGCAGCGCGGGCAAATGCGACAGCAGCACAAACAGGCACGACGCCATGTACAACATGCACATGGTCGGCACCCACTTCGCGGTGACGGCGCCGATCCTGCGGATGCCACCCAGTTCCACCGCGGCCACGACCACCATGGCCACGAGACCGGTGCCGAGGGCCGGGAAATCCCATTGCGAATGCAACAGCGTTGCCAACTGGTTGGACTGGAACAGCGGCAACGCGCCCACCATGCCGCAGGATGCGAACATGATTGCCAGCGGCTTGAACTTCGGTCCCAGGCCGACCTCGATGACATACATCGGCCCGCCCTGGGCAATGCCGTCGGCATCGGTCTTGCGGTACATGCACGCCAGCGTGCAGGTGAAGAACTTGGTGGCCATGCCGCACAGGGCGGCCACCCACATCCAGAACACCGCGCCGGCGCCGCCGATGCCGATGGCAATGGCCACGCCGGAGATATTGCCCAGGCCGATGGTACCGGCCAGCGCGGAGGTCAGCGCCTGGAAGTGGGACACCTCGCCGGGATTCGCGGGATCATCGTAGCGGCCGCGCAGGATGGCCAGCGTATGACCGAGCGCGGTGTAGGGAACACAACGGCTGATGAGGGTGAAAAAAATGCCGGCGCCGGTGACGGCAATGACCAGCGGCAGGCCCCAGACGATGGAGACGGCGTGGGCCCAGAAGGCGGAGAAGGCGTCCATGCCGGCACTGTAGCGGGGGCTGGGTACGGATTAAACGTGAATTTTGTATATTGTATATCGTATGTAGTATTCCGAATTCGAGATACTACATACGATATACAACATACGATGTTTCATTTTTTATCCGTCCTGTACTTCCCAAACCAGGCCAATATGTTCGCCACCTTGGCGATCAGGTTTGACGGCCGGCCGACCAGTTCGTGGGACGCCTCGGGAACGCGCACCATCGCCGTGTCGACCTTGCGCAGCTTCAGCGCCTGGTAGAACTGCTCGGATTCGGAAATGGGCGTGCGGTAGTCCGCTTCCCCGGTAAGCAGCATGGTCGGCGTCGTGACATTTCCGGCCAGGGACAACGGTGAGCGCTTCCAGTACTGCTCCTGGTTGTCCCAGGGGAACGCGGGGAACCAGTACTTGTAGAAGTAATTCGTCGCGTCCGCCGTCAATACGAAACTGGTCCAGTTGATCACGGGCTTGGCCACCACCGCGGCGCGGAAGCGCTGGGTGGTGCCGACGATCCAGGCCGTCAACACACCGCCGCCGGACCCACCGGTGACAAACAGGTTGTCGGCGTCCACGTTGCCCTCGGCGATGACCGCGTCCACGCCGGACATCAGGTCGTCGTAATCGTTGCCCGGGTAGGCATGGTGGATCAGGTTGCCGAACTCCTCGCCGTAACTGGTGCTGCCGCGGGGATTGGCGTACAGCACGATGTAGCCCGCGGCGGCGAACAGCTGCACCTCGGTGGAGTAGTTCGGTCCATAGGCCGCAAATGGCCCGCCGTGGATCTCCAGTATGAGCGGGTATTTCTTCGCCCCATCGAAATCCGGCGGGGATACCACCCAGCCCTCGATCTCGCGCCCGTCGTGGGATGACTTCCACGTGATCTTGCGCACGTCACCCAGGGTTTTACGGCCGAACAGGTCCTCGTTCAGGTGTGTCAGTTGCCGTGCCGTCCCGCGGCCGCTGCTGACCGCCAGTTCCGCCGGGCGCTTCGGCGTATTGATGGTAAAGGCCAGCGTGTCGTTGGCGGCCACCGTGTAGCCGCCACTGGTGTAGGGCCGGCCCAGGTCGTTGCCGCCGACATTGTCCGCGACCACGCGCATGCGTCCATCCAGGCCCGCGTATCCGATCTTGCGCACGCCGTGGTCGTCGTACTGGAAATATACGCCGCGGCCGGCGCCATCCCAGCGCACGTTGTCCACGTCGCGATCCAGCTCCGTCAGCCACTGCCGCGCTTCGCTTCCGTCCGCATTCATCAGGTACAGGTGGGAAACCTGGTAACCCTGCTCGCGATCGTCAAATCCCACGTAGGCGATGTGCCTGCCATCCGGTGATACCGTCGCCCCGAAATCCGGGCCGTTGCGCGACGTGAGCTGCTTCAGGTCGCCGGTGGCAACAGCAATGGAAAACACCTCGCTTTCCGCCGGGTCGTATTCCCAGTCCGCATTGCGGTTCGCGGCAAATACGATCTGCCGGCTGTCCGGCGTCCATGCCAGGCGTCCGCCCTGGTCGAAGTCGCCCTGGGTCAATTGCCGGGGTGTGCCGCCCTCGGCCGGCACGACGAACACGTGGGTAAAGCCTGATTCCAGGAATCCCTCGCCGTCCGCACGGTAGATCATCGAGTCAATCACCTTCACCGGCGGCGCCCATTCCGCGCCCTCCGGCTTGGCCGGGGCCTTGGCCAGCGGTTCCTTCTCCTTGGGCACGAACATGGTGAAGGCGATCCACTGCCCGTCCGGGGACCAGGTCAGGGATCCCGGACCCTTCGGCAGGTTGGTGATGAGTGCGGTCTGGCCGGTGTCCATCCAGCGCACGTACATCTGCGGGCTGCCCTCGGCGCCGGAGATGTACGCCAGCCGCTTTCCATCCGGTGACCAGCGCGGCGAGGAGAAACTCTGGCGCGAAGACAACACGGGACGATGTTCGGTACCGTCGGCGTTGATGATCCAGAGATTCGCCCGCGGCTGATCCTTCATGATGTCCATGCTGGTGCGCACGTAGATCACCCGCTTGCCGTCCGGGGACACCTGTGGATCATTCACCAGTTCCAGGTTGAAGACATCCTCCTGGACGAAGTGCCGTGCCTTGGTTGCGTCGGCAGCTTCGGAGGCGTCGGCGGCAAACACCACGCTGCCGGGCAGCGCGAGCAACAGGGCGACTGCAATACCGGAAAGTGCGCGGCTCATGATTTCTTCCCCACAAAATCCTCCATGACCGCCTTGTGCAGTAACTTCGGCGGCAGCAGTCCCTGCTTCAGGATGAAATCATGGAATTCCTTCTGCTTGAAGTTCACGCCCATGGCCAGTTCGGCCTCGAGGCGCATGGCACGCAGTTTCAGGTAGCCAAAGTAATAGGACGTGGCCTGGCCGGGCGCGCGGTAGGTGTAGCGATCCACTTCCTGCGTGGCGAAGGGATCGGAAAACGTGATCTCATTCATCAGGAATGCCTTGGCCTGCTCCGGCTGCATCAGGCCCAGGTTCAGCATCGGATCGAGAAAGGCGCGGGCGGCGCGCAGCATGCGGCTCTGCAGCGAGAACAATTGCCCGTCCAGGGGCAGGTATTCCTTCACCAGCGCCTCCGAGTACAGGCCCCAGCCCTCGACATTGGCGCTGTTGAAGGCGTAGATGGCGCGCGCCAGCGACACACCGCTTTCCACCATGGCCGAGAACTGCAATTCGTGACCGGGCCGCGATTCATGCGCTGTCAGCGTCCAGGCCACGCTCTCGTTGATGAAGTCGTCCATGACCTCCTTCGGGTCCGCGTTGGGATTGCGCAGCGGCAACACGAATTCGCCGAACTCCCCCTGGTTGTCAATGAGCCGCGGCGGATTCATGTGTGCCGCCGGTGACGCGGCGGACTCCGCTTCCGAGGCGAGACGGATGATGGAATCACGCGCCGGCAGCGCCACCAGTTCGTGCGTCCTGATTATCTCCTCCAGGTCCCTTAGACGCGACTTGTACAACGGCATGATGGCCTCGCCCACGGCCTGCTTCTTCTTCAGTTCGCGCAGCACGTCGCGGTAGTCCGACGACGGCAGATTCCGCTCCTTCGCAATCAGGCCGGCGAGCACCTGCATCTCGTCCCGGATTTCGACAAAACCATACATTGCCCTTTGCATCAGCGCGCGTGGATCCATGCTGACGCCGAAGGCCTTCAGGTTGTCGGCGTAAATCGGTTCCGGCAGTCGATTGTCCTTGCGCGCGCGCGGCATGACTTCCTTCACGATCCACTTGTCATAATCGCGCAATTGCTTCGCCAGCCTGGCATGCGCATCCTTCCAGCCCGTGAGCTTCGCCTCCTTGAACATGTCGGCAATGCCCTTGATATAAACCTCGGTATTCTTCGCCGCCTTCTCCAGTTCCGGCACGTAGGGTCCGGTCAGGCCGGCTTCGGAGAAACGCTCCCGGGTGCGCGCCTTTGCCAGTTCGGTGAGCGGCTCGGTGCCGGGCGCTGTACCCGCGTATTTCTGCAACCTCTCCACGGCGTGCGCCCGCCGTTCCGGCTTGTTGCGCTCGTCCAGGACAACCTGCAGACCCTGGAAAATGTTCTCGCCAGCGGCGAAATACGGCAGCATGAATTGCCGGTTCAGCTGTGACGACTTGATGCGGTCCTTGAGCGAGGTGATCAGTATTTCCAGGTCCTGCTTCACCTTCGTGTCGCCTTCCGTCTGCAGGCTGGCCTGCAATTCCGCCAGCAGCTTTTCCATGTCGGCCAGGTTGCGCTCATAAACCTGCGGCTTCAGGTCAACGGCCTCGATGTCAAACTGTTCCGCGCCGAAATAGGAGGCGGCTTCGGGCGTGTAGCGGGCGTCCATATCCAGCACTTTTTGCGTATAGGCGTTGCTCGCCTCGATCCAGGCCGGTGTTTCCGCCAGGACCGGCGCCGGCGCCAGCAGCGGAAAAAGCAACAGGGCAGGCAATGTCAGTTTGCGCATGGGGGGATTCTCCAGGTATTGGTTTTGACAGGGGGATGGGCGTGGCTGGGAGCCACGCGCGCCCGGTTATGGCGTCATCTTCGCCCGGCAAGCGGGCTTGCGGCAAGCTCCGTTGGTCGTGCGCGGGACTCGGGTCGTCGGATTGAATCCCGGAGCCTTGCACCGGCCCGGGACTGCGTCAGGAGCTTTTGCCTTCCTTCAAATACCCGGCCTCGGCCGAGTCGGGATACTTGTTCTTCAGCAACATGGAGTAGCTGGCCTCGGTGTCCTTGTCGCCGAGCTTGTCCGCGATCCGGATCCCGAGCCACAGGCTGCGCGGCGTTTGTGCCGCGGACTTCAGGAAGCGTTCGAACAATTTGCGCGCCGCGGGATAGTCTTCCGCGTCATACTGGATTTCAGCCAGCGCCAGCAGGGCTGCCGCCGTCCCGGGGTTTGCCGTCAATGCGGCATTGAAAAAATCCGTGGCCCGGGCGATGTCACCGCCCCGCTGCGCGCACAGGCCGGCATTGGTGAGCGCGATCTCCGGTGTCGCGTACAGGCGATTTTGCGCCGCCTCGAGGAAAAGTTTCTCGGCCTCCTCGGCGCGACCCTGCTGGCACAGGAACTGTCCGTAGTTGTTCAGGTTCTCGGGGCGATCGCCGTCCAGTTCCAGGGAGCGGCGAAAATTCTTTTCCGCCTGTTCGGTGTCACCGATGCGCTGGTAGACGAGGCCGTACATGCTGTATATGAATGCGTTTCTCGGCTCCGCCTCGCGCGCACGATCCAATCGCTCCAGTGCACCTTCGTAATTGCCGCGCCGCAGGAACTCCACCGCGACATTGAGGTTCGCCTCGGCCACCTGCTGGCGTTGCGGCGCCTCGAGGGCATTCTCCTGCATCTGGTCATCAATGGCGCGGACCGCCGCCGATGCGCCGGTGGATGCCAGCAAACCGGCCACCGATACGGCAGCGCAGCTGGACAACAACGGCAGCAATGCAATCAGGACGACGGCGTGCAGGACTCGCATATTCCGGCCCCTCCGTGACGGAGATGGTGGCCTGTAACCTGGGACTAGTATAGATCGCCCATTGCCAACTTTCGCGCACGCGCCAATCGGCATATTTCCGCGCGCCGCATGGAATCAGCCCCGGCCCAGTCGCCGATTTCCCCAAGACTCCGCCCGCAACCGATGCAGATGTTCTCCGGATTCAGTTTGCACACCTGGTTGCAGGGGGACGGCACCTGGTTAACGGGGTCGGCGACGGGAAACAGTCTGTTCATGGGGAGCGTGCTACGCGTTCATTCCCGGTAGAACATGAACTCTATTTCCACGCTGGCACCCAGCGGCAGCGCACTGACACCCACAGAGGTCCGTGCGGGCGGCCGGATATCCGCTGTGAATACCGCCTCCCATGCCACATTGATGTCTCGAAACTGGTCCATGCGCGTGGTGTAGATGTTGGCGCTCACGAGATCTGCCAGCGAGAGGCCGAAGTCCGGCAAGGCTGCGAGCAGGTTGGCGAGAATCTTCGTGGTCTCCGCGCCCACACCCCCCGCTTCCAGCTGGCCGCTGTCCTTGTCCAGGGCGACCATGCCGGCGGTCTTGTAAATGGGACCAGCCTTGATCAAATAGCTGTAACGAAAGCGCGGTGCGGGAAGATTTTTCGAACTCAGGGACTGGATCATGTTGCGTCACTCCTGTGGATCAGAACACCATACGGGGTGAGAAATGCCATGACTGCGAAGACCATCAAACTCGCCCTTTGGCTGCGCACCTTTACACTCGGCCTGTGCATCCTTGCCCCCATGACCGCCGCCGCGGCGAATCAGGCGAGCCGCCCGGCCGACTGGTTCAAGGTGATCAGGCTGGATGAGCATACCTATGCGCTGGCGGAGCCACAATACTGGCAGGTCAATGTCAATTACCTGCTCATCGGTACGG
>Ga0315910_10001446_pt1 | contig 21741 bp, 19 predicted proteins | sample EdamamesoilMG_FD_204470 | JGI IMG/M metagenome (GOLD analysis project Ga0315910, IMG submission 204470) | Garden soil microbial communities collected in Santa Monica, California, United States - Edamame soil | ecosystem: Environmental > Terrestrial > Soil > Garden | place: USA: California... | reverse complement strand
GTTTTCGAGCTGCGCGGTTCGCGCCCGCCCCCGTTCGGGGCACTCGACTTCGCCATCACACCGCGGGGCAGCAGCACGCCGCGGGACAGTCTCGCGCCGCTCGACAGCCTCGTGCCGCTCGACAGTCTGGGGCCGCTCGACAGCCTGCCCCCGTTCGACAGCCTCGTGCCGCTCGACAGTCTGGGGCCGCTCGACAGCCTGCCTCCGCTCGACAGCCTCGCACCGCTCGGTGACATCGAGGCCCCGGCTGGCGGCGCCGACGACCCTGCTCCGGTGGAGGACGTCGGACAGCTCTTCAGCAGCTATCGCGGCTACGTGGCAAAGATCGGGCGGCGAATCCTGGGTCCGAGCAGCGAGGTGGACGACCTCATCCAGGACGTGTTTCTCGCGACCGTGCGCGACGTGCACAAGGTCAAGGATCCTGCTCGATTCCGCGCCTGGCTGGCGACCGTGACGACGCGCATGGCGAAGCGCCGCCGCTTCCGGAGCTCGACACACCCGATCTCCTGCGACGACCTCGACGGCCTCGACGAAGTCGCGTCGGATCCCGGACCAGGCCCCGAATCCTCGGCGGACCTCTCGGGCAATATCCGCAAGCTACTCAGCTTGCCCGACGAGCTACGCACCCCGTGGCTGCTCAAGCACGTGGAAGGGCATACCTTGGAGGACGTCGCCAAGCGCTGCGATTGCTCCCTCTCGACGGCGGCGCGGCGCATCCAGACGGTGAGCAATCGGTTGCAGCGCCGCCGCTGAGGGCGGGCCTGGCCGGCGCGCGGCGCCCCGCCCCAGGCGGGCCCCTCGAGCTCTAACCAAACCTCCCAAACGTGCGTTCTCTGGAGTGGACGACGTGGGTGCGGGACACCCGGCGTCGCCGATGAGGGGAGCGCGACGATGGGAGAGACCTGGACCTTCGGCAAAAAACTCGGCGCGGCGTTCGGGCTCGCGGGTCTCGTGTTGCTGGTGGTCGCGGTGTTCGGCTACCGCAGCACGCGGCTCTTGCTGGAGAGCGAGCGTTGGGTCAACCACACCTTCGAGGTCCGTCAGAAGCTCGCTCAGCTCAAGGCGAGCCTGCTCGATGCCGAGACCGCCGAGCGTGGCTACGTCATCACGGGCAAGGACGAGTTCCTGGAGCCGTATGAGAGCGCCGCACGCGACATCCCGCGCGTGCTCGCCTCGCTGCGTGGCTCGACAGCGGACAATCCCGAGCAGCAACGGCGCTTGCAAGCCATCGGCGAGGTGCTCGACTCGAGCCTCGCCCTCGTGCGCCGCACCATCGACGAGCGACGAACGCTGGGCCTGGCCGCTGCCACGGCCACGGTGGGCGCCGGCGAAGGCAAGCGCTCGATGGATCAGCTCCGCCGGCTGCTGGAGGAGGCGGACGGCGAGGAGCAACGCCTGCTGGAGCAGCGACAGCACGATGCCGAGGAGAGCGCCGGCGAGACCCGCGCCGTGATCGTCTGGGGGTGCCTGCTGGGCACGCTGCTGGTGGCCGGCGTGGGACTGGCGATGACGCGAGCCCTCGGCCGTCAAGTCGGCGCGGCCGTGCATCACATCCAGTCGTCCTCGACGGAGCTGTCATCCGCGGCCAACCAACAGGCGTCGGGCGCCAAGCAGCAGGCCACGGCCATGGGTGAGATCTCGACGACCATCAGCGAGCTGCTGGCGACGTCGCGACAGATCGCCGAGAGCGCGCAGCGGGTCGCCCAGATCTCCGAGCGCACGGCGCACGTCGCGCGCTCCGGCGACACCACCGCTGCGCGCGGCAACGAGTCGGTGTCCAGCATGCGGCATCACGTGGGGTTGATCGTCAACCACATGCTCGAGCTCGGCAAGAAGTCACAAGAGATCGGGGTGGTGCTGGACATCGTCTCCGAGCTCGCCGAACAGACCAACATCCTGGCCATCAACGCCACGATCGAGGCCGTCGCGGCGGGCGACGCCGGGCGGCGCTTCTCGGTGGTCGCCGACGAGATTCGCAAGCTGTCCGATCGCGTCGGCGGCTCGACCAAGGAGATCCGGGGCCTGATCGAGGAGGTGCGCGGCGCGGTCAACACGACGATCATGACGACCGAGACCGGGTCCAAAGCGATCGAGGCCGGCTCGCGTCAGTTCTCCGACGTGGCGTCCGCGCTCAGCCAGATCTCGGCCGAGGTGACGACGACCACCGAGGCCGCCAAGGAGATCGAGCTCTCCACCAAGCAGCAGGCGAGCGCGGTCGAGCAGGTCAACGTGGCGATCACCAACGTCGCACGAGTCACTCGCGAGTCGGAGCTCAGCACGCGCGAGACCCAGCGCACCGCGGGCGAGCTCGCGGGGCTGTCGCGCGAGCTCCTGCGCCTCGTGCAGTCCGAGACGCACGCTCCGCGCGCCCTGTCTGCCTGACGCGGAGCCCGCGCCTCACGCGGAGCGCGGCGCTGGCGCCGCAGCGGTCACCGGCTCGGCCGGACGGGCCGCGAAGCGCCCTGCGAGCCAGCCGCACACGACCAGCTGGAGCGGGTGATAGATCATCAAAGGCAGGAGGATCAGGCTCAACCCGGGGTGGCCGGCGAACATCAGGCGCGCCATGGGCACACCGGACGCCAGCGTCTTCTTGGAGCCGCAGAACACGGTCGCGATGCGGTCCTCCGTCGAGAACCCGATGCGCCTCGCGAACGCGTCCACGCCCAGCAGCAGCGTGCCGAGCAGCACGATCGAGAAGACCGCGGCCGCCAGCAAGGTCGTCGCGCCGCTGCCGAGCCAGACGCCCGACACGACGGAGTCACAGAATGACGTGTAGACGAGCAGCAGGATCGTGGCGCGGTCGATCACGTTGATCTTGCGCTTGTGGCGCGCGGCGAACGCCCCCAGCGCCGGCCGCGCCAGCTGGCCCAGGGCGAGCGGGAGCAACAACCAGAGCGCCAGATCGAGCACGACACGGCCCAGCGGGAGCGAGGCGCCCGACGCGCCCATCTGCAGACCGACCCAGAGCGGGGTCACGAACACGCCCAGCACGCTCGACAAGGTGGCGTTGAACACGGCGGCTGCCACGTTGCCGCGCGCCGCGGCCGTCATCGCGACGGAAGAGGAGACGGTGGACGGCAACGCGCACAGGTAAAAGATCCCGAGCGCCAGGTTCGGATCCAGGACGCCCCCGAACAGCGCCAGGGTGGCGAGGCCGACGAGCGGGCAGACGAGGTAGGTGGAGAGCTGCACCACCAGGTGCAACCGCCACAGCAGCGTCCCGGCGCGCAGCGCCGCAAACGAGAGCAGCACCCCGTGCAGGAAGAAGATCAGCGCGACGCCGAGCTTGTTGGCGAGCTCGGGGTGCAAGACGCCGCCCTTGGCGCCGGGCTCGGGAAACAGCCAGGCCAGCAACGTGGCGGCGATCATGCCTAGCAAAAACCAGTCGACTCGCTTCGCGTTCATGTCCCGGGCCAGGCCGGGTTCTTACGACGGGCCCGACGCCGCTGGCGAGCGGGGCCCGCGGGACTTCGGCCCCTGGCTCCTGGGCGGACGCCAGGTAGGCCGAGAACGGGGCGCCGCGCTGGGGGCCGAATGCTACAATCGGCCATGGACGCTGCGCCGAGGGGATCGAGCTGGCCCGGGCAAGCCCGTGATTGGTCCGGGCAAGCCCACAACGGCTGGTTCCCGCTGGTGGCGGTGATCCTGCTCGGGCACGGCGCCGCGACGGGCGCGTTGCTCGCGAAGACCAGCCAGGCGGCGCCGCTGTTGAACCTGGCGCACGTGCTGGCGCTCGCCGTGTTCGAGCTGTTCGCTCGCGTCCGCGTCACCATCAGCGAACACGCGCTGCTCATCCGCTATGGCTACATCGGCTGGTTGTGTCAGCGCGTGCCGCTCGACCGAGTGGCGAGCGCGCGCGCTTTCGACCTGAGCCCGCTCGAGCACGGCGGCTGGGGCTATCGGGGTAGCCTGCGGCTGTTCGGGCGAGCCGCCTGCGTGGTCCGTGGCGGCCGGGCGCTGGAGCTGACGCTGGAGCGTGGCCGGCGCTTCTCGGTCACGCTGGACGACGCCGACTCGGCCGCGCGCTGGGTCAACGCGACGCTCGCGCGCCGTGCGGCGCGCATGGCGACGGACGCGGCCTCAGCCTGAAATTACGCGCCTCCTAGCCTGTCGACGTCGGTGCGTCATTCAGGCTGAGCCGGCGCTCGCTCAGGCCTGCGACGAGGCGAGCGAAAGCGAAAGCGGGCGCCGCACGAGCGTGGTCAGCGCCAGCACGGCGGCTGCGCTCGAAAGCGCTGCGGCGCCGAGGAACACCGCGCCGCCCCCGCTCCTCGAGTAGAGCGGTCCCCAGGTCAGCATACCGACCACGCCCCCGACGGCATGCGCTGCCATGAAGCCCCCTTGAGCGCCGCCAAACGCAGCGGGCCCGCTGGCGCGACGCACGTACTCGAGTGAGGAGATCCAGGTGAGGGCAAACGAGAACGCATGCAGGGGCTGCAACACGAACGCCAGCCATGTCGAGCTCAACCACGCCATGCCCAGCCAGCGCAGGGCGGCAGCCGTGTACGAGAGCACCAGCATCCGCTCGGGCCCCACCCGCGACAGCAGCGGCCCCGCCGTGGCGAGCAGCACGACCTCCGCCAGCACGGCGACGCCGTACAGCAACCCGATGGTATCACCCGACGCGCCGAGGTCGCGGAAGAACAGCGCGCCGCACAGGTCGTAGCTGGAGACGCTGGCCGCAGAGAGCGCCGTACAGAGCGCGAATGGGAGAAAAGCGCGCCCCGGCCAGCGGCGGGGCGCTCCGAGCGCGGCCGGCGCGCCCTGGCGCGGCAAGCCGAGGCTGTGCACGAAGGCCAGCGCCAGCGCCAGCGCCACGAAACCTGGCAGCCAGCGCCAGCTCTCGGGCGGGCACCAGCGCCCGAACCCTGCCGCTGCGAGCATGAAGCCGATCGAGCCCCAGACTCGCCGCCGGCCGTAGCTGCCGCCGTGTTCCAGGGTGATACGGTCGGCGAGCATGATGATCGGCGAGCGACACGCGGCGAAGATCAGCGCCGCGCAGAACACGAGTGGCAGTCGGCTGCCCGCGCCCGAGAGCTCGGCCAGGCACAGGCCTGCCATACCCGAGCACGAGAGCGCGCAGGCGGCGCTGAGCAGCTTGCCACGCGCTCCGCGCGCGTCGGCGAGCGCCCCGACCAACGGCGGGCCGAAGAAGCTCATGGCGGGAGTGAGGGCCGCGATGACACCCATGACCAGCCCCTCGAAGCCGTGCGCCTCGAGCCACAGAGGGAAATACGGGGCCTGCAGCCCGAGCGCCGCAAACGACGCGAAATAGAACATGCCGAGCGCGCGCGTCAGCCTCGGCTCGCGAGCACTCGTCGGCGGCGACATGCGCGCGCTTCGTGCTCCAGCGCGGGCCTGCCGTCAAGCCCGGCCGGGTGTTTCGGGGGCGCCGTTCGGTCACCCCGCGTGGACTTTTGCGGCGCCTCGGGAAGCGGGGCCGCACGTTGCCCGAGGCGCGGCGCGGCTGTAGGCTCGTCCGCGAGCTGGCGTCTCATGCGCCGGGTCGCAGAGTCGCTATGCGAGCCGTCTGGGTCTCCCTTCGCATCCTCCTCGGGCTCGGCGGTGGTTATGTCGCGAGCGCCGCTGGCAGCGCGGCGCTGGCCGTCACCCTGTACCGCCTCGGGGGCTTCGATAGCGGCGAGTCCACCGTGTTGTGCAGCGCGCTCGGTGTCGCGTTCTACCTGTTCACGTTGTTGTGGGCGCTCACGGCGCCGAGCGTCGCGCGTGTCGCGTTGATGCTCACCTGTGGGGCGGTGATGGGCTACGGCGTCGTGCACTGGCTGGCGCCGGTGGCAGCCAGCTCGCCGAGCCCGCTCGGCATCGGCGTCTGAAGCATCCCGGCGCCTGGGGCGCGCGCCAGGCGACGGGGCGCGCGGAGCTCAGGGTACGGCGCCCGAGCACTGCCCGATGGCGACGTTGCTCAGGATCAAGTTCCGGTCCTTGCCGCCCTGCAGGTAGTCGTTGCTGAAATGAACACGCACCGCGTGGCTCCCCGCGCTCGCCTCGTAGGGAAACGCGAAATCCGAGAAGTCCTCGCTCGGCACGTCGATTTCGCCGATCACGACGTCATCCACGCTGACCACCATATGCGGCAGATCGTCGCCCGCCAGATCGGCCGCTGCCGAGATCCGTACCTCGGCCTCGCCGTTCGAGAAGACGTGGCTCTGCGACACCCAACCGTTGGTGTACAGGTTCCAGTAATCACCGCGCGGGTTGCCGACCTGGTGGGCCATGTCCACGGCCGAGTATGACGCGAACGTGGCGAGGCAATGTGAGGCGGACGAGAGCCGAGCGTAGCGCCGCGAAGACCAGGCAGCGAAGCTCGGCCACGCGGACACCAGGGCCACGGCCGCGGCGAGCGCCAACGGCCCCACCACGCCCGTTCGCCGCACCGCGTGCCAGGCCCGCCCCGACCAGCGCGAGCCGTGCGCCGCGTGGAACCGAGCCGCGCCGGGCCCCGACGCGACGGTGGACGAGAAGGTGGCGCGCTCGCCGAGCGCGACCGGCTCGACGCCGGTGTCGGCAGCCTCGGTGTCTTCCGGCGCGTCCGGTACGGCGAGCGGCGGGACGCCGCGCCGCTCGGCGAGCTCGAGCGCTTCGGCGGCCGGCGCCGGAGGTAACTCCGCAGAGGCGATGGCGCAGATGCGCGCGACCAGCGCCGCTCCGCGCAGAGACGCGAAGGGCTCGAGCGCCCGGGCCAGCTCCGCGATGCTGGAGAAGCGGCGCTCGCGCTGCTTCTCCAGGCAGCGATCGACGACCTCACACAGCCCTGCGGGGATACGCAACGGCAGCCGAAACAAGGGCTGGTGCGGCGCCAGCGTGATCATGCTCATCGCGTCCAGGCGCGTCTTCGCGGCGAACGCCGGCTGGCTGGCGAGTAGCTCGTATAAGACCACGCCGAGCCCCCACACGTCGGTGCGCACGTCGACATCGCGGCTGTCGAGCACCTGCTCCGGCGCCATGTACGGCAACGAGCCGACCACCTCACCGTCGCTGGTGGGGCTGCCGCGCTGTCCGATGTTGAAGGGCTCGCTCTCGAGCGGTCGGGCGCCGAGGTGCTTCGCGACGCCGAAATCGAGCAGCTTCAGGCGCACCGAGCCGTCGATGCGAGCCTCCAGGAACAGGTTCGCAGGCTTGACGTCGCGGTGCACGAGCCCGTGCAGGTTCAAATGCGCCAGGGCCTCGCAGGCCTCCAGCGTCCAGTCCACGGCGGTCTGAGTCGGCACGGGGCCGCGTCCGATGACGGCCTGGAGATCCTCGCCCTCGAGCAGCTCCATGACCAGGTAGGGGCAGCCATACTCGTTGGCCTCACCGGCGTCGTAGATCTGCACGATGTGATCGCTGCGCAGGCGGGTGACCGCTTTCGCCTCGAGCAGCGCCCTGCGGCACGCCTCGGGATCGAGCGGGTGCGCGACGACCTTGAGCGCGACCCTACGTTCCAGCTTGGTGTCCCAGGCCTCGTAAAGGATGCCCATGCCGCCACGCCGCAGCAGGCGCAAGATCCGATAGCGGCTCGAGCTCACGCGCGACCTCCGCGGCCTCGCGAGCGAGCGCGGTCGTGATCGACCTGCATCCCAGCGGCGATGACCCCGCGACAAGAGCCTGCTCGAACGTGCTTCACGAGTCCACCCGGCGCTCGACGGGAGCGCACGCCTCATCATCACACGTCCCGCGGCGCGGGCGAAAGCGCTCGCGTGTTTGGCGACGTCAGGCCCGCGCGCAGGCGTCCATTTGCGAGAATTTTACATGAACACTGCGCAATTCGAGGGCTGCACCGTTCGGTCGCACGGTTATCGAACGCGGCTCGCCATCCGCCGTTCATCGCGACAACACCACGACGCCACCTGCAGCGAGCGGCCGCCTCGTTTCAGGGCGAGGGCCGCGTGCCGTCCACGCGATAGCGCGCCAGATCGAGGTGCAGGTGGTCGCGGTGCAAGGCATCCCAGAACGGGGTCAGCACGTTCGAAAACAGACGCTCGTCGAACGCGCGCCGGGCGAGCGAGCGCAGGAACAGCGCTCTGTTGCCCAGCGCCTGAGCGTCGAGCTTGCCGAAATGCCGGGCCACGCTCAGGCGCTCGCCCCCCTGGAGCGCGATCTCCTGGATGTCGATCGCGTTCGCGTAGCTGTGCTCGCTCACGAAATCGAAGCGCGCCATCTTCCGACAGCTATATGTACCGAGGTGCTCGAGGCCGACGACGCGTCGGCCGAGGTGCGTCTGCGCTTCCTCGATGGCCAGCTGCTCGAAGCGGGCGAGCGCCAGCGCGAGCCGACAGGTCACGAGCGGCGGTGCGTTATAGCGAATACCGGCCGGCCCCTGCAGATACGTCACGACCTGCTCGGCGCCGCAGGCGACGCGCTCGCTGCGACCGCCCCGCGCGCTGATCGCGTGCTCGAACGGCAGCGACGCCGGACGAAAACGGATGCCGGCGCGCGTGAGCCGCTCGCTGCAGTCCGCCAGCGGCAGAGGGGGCGCGACGACGCCGTCATTGGTCGGATCGAGATCGGCTTGCTCGTGGTCGGGCGTGAGCACGGGCGGGACGACGGCCGCGCTCGGGAGCAGCGCGGCCGCAGGCGCGGCTGCCGCGTCGAACGCCGGAGCCGCCGCTCGCGCGGCCGCGCCGCCGCTCGCGCCCGAAGGGCTCTCCGCGCCGGGGGCCGGCGGCGCGTCGCCGGGGGAGCGTGCCCCCGCTGCGCGATCCCCACAGGCGAGGCCCGCCGCCAGCAGACAACACCAAAACACACGGTGAGGCGTGGAACGGGCCGCGGACGCGCCGAACATGCTCCTCGTCGCTACGCCTCGCGCGCGGCGGACCTCCCTCGCACCCTGATCATTTCTTTTGCGTCGCCACGCTCGCGCGCAGCTGCTCCTCCTTGGCGCGCAGCTCGGGCGAGAGCTCTTTGCCGAAGTCCTCTGCGTCGAAGACGGGGCGGATCTCGATCTCGGACGGACCGGGGTCATTGTCGGGGTTCGGGATGCGCTTCACCCACTCCACGGCCTCTTCCATCGACCGCACCTGCCACATCCAGAAGCCGGCGATCAGCTCCTTCGTCTCCGAGAATGGCCCGTCGATGACCGTCTTCTGGTCGCGTTCGAAACGCACGCGTTTGGCGGCGGAGCTCGGCCGCAAGCCTTCGCCGGCGAGCAGGATCCCCGCCTTCACCAGCGCCTCGTTGAACTGCATCATCTCGCTGATCAGCTTCTCGCTCGGCATCTTGCCCGCCTCGGAGTCCGCATTCGCCTTGATGAAAACCATGACCTTCATCGAAACTTTCCTTTCCTCGGCCGCCGTCGAGCAGCCCTCGGTCGAGCGACGAACCAGGGCGCGCCCGATCGACACGACCGCGCTCTTTTTTTCGAGGCCGCCCCGGCGCACCCAATTGGTCAGCAATTACATGTGCTTATTGGCACCGCTGAGCAGGTGCCGCTCGAAGAAGAGCGTCGCCGCAGCGGTGAAGGCGTCGCGGTTGGCCTTCTTCTGGAAGCCGTGCCCTTCGTCGGCCGCGAGCATGTACCAGACCTCGCGGCCCTCGGCGCGAAGCTTGGCCACGATCTGTTCTGCTTCGCTCAGCGGCACGCGCGGATCGTTCTTGCCCTGTGCGACGAACAGCGGCGCCGTGATCTTGCTGGAGTTGTTCAGCGGGGAGATGCGCTCGAGGAACGCGCGCATCTCAGGCACGCGCTCGTCACCGTATTCGACCCGTCGCAGATCGCGGCGGTATTCCTTCGTGCTCTCGAGGAAGGTCACGAAGTTCGAGATGCCGACGACGTCGATGACCGCAGCCACCCGATCGGCGAACATCGCCCCCGTCGCCAGCGACATGTAGCCACCGTAAGAGCCCCCCACCACGCCGACACGCTTCGGATCCAGATCGGGCTGCTCGCCGATCCAGTCGAGCAGCTCCCCGATGTCCTTGACCGAGTCCTCGCGCCGCTCGCCGTTATCGAGCAGCGTGTAGGCACGCCCGTACCCCGTCGAGCCGCGCACGTTCGGGAGCACGACGGCGATGCCGAGCTCGCTGACCAGGTACTCGTTCAGCGCGTTGAAATAAGGCCGCGATTGCCCCTCGGGGCCGCCGTGAATGGACACCACGACGGGGTGTGGCCCCGGCCCTGCCGGTCGATACACGAGCGCCGGGATCTTCCGCGCGTCGAAGCTCGTGAACTCGATCAACTCGGGGACGTGGAACTGCGCCGGATCGAGGCCCCCGGCTTCGCTGTCGGTCCAGCGTGTCAGCGCGCCGCGGGACAGATCGAGCACGTGCACGTCGCCGGCGGACTTGTTGCCTTCCAGGGTCAACGCGAGGCGCCGGCCGTCGCGCGAGAACTCGATCCGGTCGATGATGCCCCGCGGCAAGCCGAGGTCTGGACGAAAGCGCTGCGCCACGGTGTCGAAGAGCATCAGCTTCGACCAGCCCGCTTCGTTCACCGTCAACGCCAGCAGCTTGCGGTCGGGGCTGGCCACCACGCGCTCGAAGTCCCAGCCGATCTGGCTGCTCAGCTGCCGGCTCTGCCCCGTCGCGATGTCGCGATACCACAGGCTGCGCAGGTCGCCGCCGTGATCGCTGATGTAATAGATGCCAGCTCCTCCGGGGCCGAAGACGCCGCCCGCGAACGCCACCTCGGCGCCCGGCGCGGCGCCGACTCGAACCGCGTGCGTGATGCCCTGCCCCGGCTGCACCACGGCGAGCTCGGCGTTCGTCTCGCTGATCTCGTGCAAGACGAGCAGGCGCTCGCCGTCCGGAGCCCAGTCGAGCGAGGTCCACAATCCGCCCCCTTCAAACCCGAGCTCGGGTTTGGCGCCCGGACGGGTGACGTCGAACGTCCACACGTCGAAATCGCGCGCGTTGCGCTGGGTCGAGCTGAACGCCACCCGGCTCCCGTCGTCTGACCACACCGGCGACTCGTTGCGCGATTTGCCGTCGGTGATCAGCTGCTGGCCACCACGCGCGTCGAGCAGATAGAGCTGGGTGTACTCGTTGCCTCCCTCGTCCGCGACCACGATACCGCCGCCGCGGCGGGCGTCGGGCGACGGCACGAATGCGTCCACGCCTTCGCTACCAAACGTGATCTGCCGGCGCATACCGAGCGCTGCGTCCACGCGGTGCAGCTGGCTCACGTTCGCGAGCCGCGTGAGCACGTACAGGCCGCTGCCCGCGGCGTCCCAGCCGGCGAGATCGGCGGTGCGCACGTCGAGGTAGCGATCGAGCCGCTCGCGCGCGGCGGGCGGCGCATCCGGCACCAGCTCCGTCGTCAAGTTGCCGCGCACCAGGCGCGGCACCGCGCTGCCGACGGCCACCCGAGGCGCCGCCTCCGCGGCGCTGCCGGGCGCCGCTCCGCCCGTGCCGCCCGTGGAAGACACCGTGTCACGCGGCCCCGAGCAGGCCGCCATACATGCCATCAGCAAGAGAGAGCCCCGACGCAACATGGCGTCCCTTCTACAATGATTCGACGCCGCGCTCGATCGATCCCACCGCCGTGAGCCAATGCTCGCATCACTGCGCAAAGACAGCCCACGCGCTCACCCGGCCAGCTACCCGACCCCCGAGCGCTCGCGGCCGTGCTAGCGTGCGCGTCGGGACAGCTGCCCGCGCGCCGTCCGTCTGCGCGAACGTGCCGTCTCCGCACACTGTCATGCGCCCCCCGAAGCGAGAAAGAAGCGCCGAAAAACCAGGCTGCCGGCGCGCTTGATTTTCAGAAGCTCACGGGCCAAAGCTGTGCGCAAATGGCGCCCTTCAGGCTCAGAGGCACGTTCACAGCCCTCGTCACGCCCTTCTCGGCGGCGGACGGCAGCATCGATTTCCCGGCTTACGAGAAGCTGCTCGAGGCGCAAATCGCCGGCAAGATCGCCGGGCTGGTGCCCTGCGGCACGACGGGCGAGAGCCCGACGCTGAGCGAAGACGAGAAGTTCAGCCTGATCCAGCGCACGGTCCAGGTCGCCGCCGGCCGCAGCCAGGTGCTGGCGGGAATCGGCGCCAACGACACGAAAAAAGCGCTGGCCCAGGCGCGCGCCGCCGTCGAGGCCGGCGCCGATGCGGTCATGCTCGTCATGCCGCCTTACAGCCGTCCGTCTCAGGCCGCCTTGTGCGACTACGTCGAGCAGGTCGCGAGCAGCGTGCGCTGCCCGCTGGTGGTCTACAACGTCCCGAGCCGCACCTCGGTGTCGATCGACGTCGACACGTTGATCGAGGCCGCGAACCGCGCCCCGAACGTCGTCGGGCTGAAGGACGCGAGCGGCAACGTCACCTATTGCCAGACGCTCCTGTCGCGCGTCGGCTCGCGTCTGAGCGTGCTCAGCGGCGACGACGCGCTCACGCTGCCGATGATGGCCGTGGGGGCCCAGGGCGTCATCAGCGTCACCTCCAATGTGCTGCCGGCGGCAGTGGGGCGGGTGGTGGACGCCGCGCTGGCGGGGCGCTTCGACGAGGCACGCAAGGAGCACCTGCGGCTGCTCAACGTCCACGACGCGATGTTCTGTGCGCCCAGCCCAGGCCCGGTCAAGAGCGCCCTGGCGCAGCGCGGGCTGATCCAAGCGTACGTGCGCCCACCGCTGGACCTGCCGACGCCCGGTCAAAAAGCGCGAGTGAACGCCGCGCTCGAGATGTTCGAGGCCTGAGCCAATGCGCGCACCACTTCGCCTCGCCGTCTCCGGCGCCACCGGTCGCATGGGGCGCACCATCATTCGCTTGTGCCAGGAGGCAGGCGACATCGACCTCGTGGGCGCTACGGCTGCCCCGGGAGATCCACACGTCGGCGAAGACGCCGGCACGCAGGCGGGCGCCCGTACGGCCGGCGTCGCCGTCACCGACGACATCGGCGCGGGGCTGCTCGGCGCGGAGGTCGTGATCGATTTCTCGTTGCCGGTGGCGCTGCACGAGCTCGCGCGGCACGCCGCCCGCCAGAACGTGGCGCTCGTCAGCGGCACCACGCCGTTGAAGGACACGCGCGCGATCGACGAGGCAGCGGCCCGCATCCCCGTGCTGTGGGCCCCCAACATGAGCCTCGGCATCCAGGTGCTGAGCGAGCTCGCCGCCGAGGCGGCGCGACGGCTCGGCCCGGCCTTCGATATCGAGATCACCGAGGTCCACCACAACAAGAAGGTCGACGCGCCGAGCGGCACCGCGGTGCGCATCGGCGACGCCATCCGCGAGGTGCGGCAGCTGCGCCCGGTCAGCGGCCGTGAGGGCATCGTGGGCGCGCGCGCCAGCGACGAGCTCGGCATCCTCGCGCTGCGCGGCGGCGACGTGATCGGCGATCACACGGTCCACTTCTTCGGGCCCGGCGAGCGGATCGAGATCACACACCGAGCCACGAGCCGCGAGCTGTTCGCGCACGGGGCGATCCGCGCCGCTCGCTGGCTCGCCGGCAAACCGGCGCGCCGCTATTCGCTGGCGGACATCCTGCGCGGCTGAGCCCAGCGCAAGGCGCGCGCGGGCGCCCGTCAGATGTCGCTCGAGCGCACGATGCGGACGCCCGCCAGTCGCATCTCCTGGAGCGCGCTCGGGACGTCGGCGGGCGTGAGCCCCACGCCCCGGCACCCGTCCTCCACGACGGATACGCCAAACCCGAGCTGTCGGGCGTCCAGCGCGGTCCACTTCACGCAGTAGTCGGTGGCCAGGCCCAGGATGACCAGCTCGGTGACCCCGGCCTGCTTCAGGTAATCGCCGAGCCCCGTCGCCTTGCGGTGACCGTTGTCGAAGAAGCCGCTGTAGCTGTCGATGCGCTCATCGGTGCCTTTGGTGAAGACGCGCGCGATGCGGGCCCCATCGAGCCGCGGGTGCAGCTCCGAGCCTGGCGTGCCCTGGACGCAGTGCGGCGGCCAGAGCACCTGAGGCAAACCATCGAGATCGATCTGCTCGTAGACGGCCTTGCCCGGGTGATTGCTGGCAAAGCTGCGGTGGGTCTGCGGATGGTAGTCGCGCGTGGCCACCACCAGCCCGAAGCGGGGGGCGAGCGCGTTCGCCACGTCGACGACCGCGTCGCCGTCGGGCACGGCGAGCGCCCCACCTGGGCAAAAGTCATTCTGTATGTCGACGAGCACCAACGCTTCCATATTCACCTCCGAACACGCGGGCTTCCGTCAACGTCCAGGCCCGGCCGGCGCTGCCGGTTCCTCGCCTGCGCGGGGGCCACGCGCGCGCTCGATCAGCCGGCGCCGCTCTTCGTACAGCTCCAGGCTGAGCCCCACTGGATAAGTATGCGGGTTGAGCAGCCGCCGCACGCTCGGATCGAGCGCAGCGAGCTGCGCCGCCGCGCGGGCGCGGATCTCTGCCAGCGTCGGGCGCGGGCCCACGACCTTGCCCGCCCGCACCGCGGGGACGAGGAGGTCCTCATATGCCAGCTCATCGCCGAGCACGCGCCGCCGCGTCGGATCGAGCGGATCGACGATGGTGACGGGTGAGCGGCAGCCGCTCCGTTCATCGTAGATCGCGTCGGCGACCCAGCGGCCGTCGCGCGCGAAGCGGCGCACCTGCTGCACGCCCGGGTTGGTGGTCTTCGCCGCTTGCTCGCTGACCTTGATACGTGGCTCGGGCGCGCGTCCCGCGCGCGTGATCATCGACAGCTTGTAGACGCCGCCGAGCGCAGGCTCGCCATGTCCGGTCACCAGTCGCGTGCCGACTCCCCAGGTCCCGATGGACGCGCCCTCGTGGCGCAGAGACGTGATCAGGTGCTCGTCGAGCTCGTTGGAGCCGACGATGACGACGTCACGAAGACCCGCGCCGTCGAGCAGCTTGCGGGCCTCGACGGACAGCCAGGTCAAATCCCCCGAGTCGAGCCGGATGCCGAGCAGTCGCTTGCCCCGCAGCCGCAGTCGCTCCCCCACCCGGATCGCATGGCGAACGCCCTCCAGTGTATCGTACGTATCGACGAGTAGCACGCAATTGTCCGGCATGGCGTCGGCGTAGACCTCGAACGCCTCGAGCTCGCTATCGAACGACATCACCCAGCTGTGCGCGTGCGTGCCGCGCAGCGGAATGCCGTAGCGCTGCCCCGCCAGCACGTTGCTCGTCGCCGCACAGCCCCCGATGAAGGCCGCGCGGCTCGCCGAGAGGGCACCGTCGACCCCCTGGGCGCGTCGCAGGCCGAACTCCAGCACCGGCGCCCCCGCCGCCGCCTGGCAAATCCGCGCCGCCTTGGTGGCGATGAGCGTCTGAAAATTGACGAGGTTGAGCAGCAGCGTCTCGAGCAGCTGAGTCTCGAGCAGCCGACCGCGCACGCGCACCAGGGGCTCGTTGCCGAACACGAGCGTTCCCTCGGGCACCGCGTCGATATCGAGCCGGAGCCGCAGCAGGCGGAGATGATCGAGGAAATCCGCCCCAAACATCGGCGTGCCAGCCCCCGTCGAGAGCGACGCCAGGTAGTCCACGTCGGCGGCCTCGAAGCGGAAGGACTCGACCAGATCGAGCACCGGATCGAGGCCCGCTGCGATCGCATAACCGCCCTCGAAGGGGGGCTTGCGGAAGAATAAGTGAAAGACCGCCTCGTCCCGCGCGCGCCCGCTGCGAAAGTAACCGTGCGCCATCGTGAGCTGGTACAGGTCCGTGAGCAGCGGCGAAATCATGAGTCACCTCGTGGCGAAAGCCACCGCCGTAGCGGCGGCGCAGCGATCTGGCCGAGCTGGGGTCGGGTCATCTGGGGTCTAAGGTGCGGCGGGTTTCGTCGCAATACAGGGGGTGGTCCAGCGGCGAGCGCCTCCTGCTCCCAGCCGCCGCCTGCGTGCTCCGCTCGGCGTGCTTTTTCTCCCCGTTTCGATATGACAGAGCGAGCCCGATTCGATTGGCGCAAAACATGCGGCAGCTTCCAGGCACAAAGCAAAACTTTAGCCGCGCAGCCTGAAGCCGGCCCCGGACGTCGAGAATTGCCTCGACCAGGCCCGTACACTAACCTGGCCGCCCCTCGCGGCGGGGGGCATCACACGAAAAGAGCGAGACAATGCAAACGCGAGCTGCGGTCGCCCTCGAGGCAGGCAAACCACTCAGTATCGAAACCATCGATCTCCAAGGTCCGAAAGCAGGCGAGGTCCTGGTCGAGCTCAAGGCCACCGGCATCTGCCACACGGACGAGTTCACCCTCTCCGGCAAGGACCCCGAGGGGCTCTTTCCGTGCATCCTCGGCCACGAGGGCGCCGGCGTCGTCGTCGAAGTCGGCGAAGGGGTCAAGTCCCTGGCCGTCGGTGACCACGTCATCCCGCTGTACACGCCGGAGTGCCGCCAGTGCGAGTACTGCCTGAACCCCAAGACGAACTTGTGTCAGGCCATCCGCGCGACGCAGGGCAAGGGTTTGATGCCGGACGGGACGAGCCGCTTCTCGCTGGGGAAGAAGACGCTGTTCCACTACATGGGCACCTCGACCTTCTCGAACTTCACGGTCGCGCCCGAGATCGCGCTGGCCAAGATCCGCAAGGACGCTCCCTTCGAAAAGGTCTGTTACATCGGCTGCGGCGTCACCACAGGCATCGGCGCGGTGATCAACACGGCCAAGGTCGAGCCCGGCTCGAACGTGGTGGTGTTCGGTCTGGGCGGCATCGGCCTCAACGTGATCCAGGGCGCTCGTTTGGTGGGCGCGGACAAGATCATCGGCGTCGACATCAATAACGGGCGGCGCGAGATGGCCGAGAAATTCGGCATGACTCACTTCGTGAACCCGAAAGAGATCGGCAGCGAGCTGGTGCCGTACCTGGTCAATTTGACCGGCGGCGGAGCAGACTACAGCTTCGAATGCGTGGGCGACGTCACGTTGATGCGCCAGGCGCTCGAGTGCTGCCACAAGGGCTGGGGCGTGTCCGTCATCATCGGCGTCGCGCCGGCGGGCGCGGAGATCGGCACTCGGCCGTTCCAGCTGGTCACGGGCCGGGTCTGGAAGGGCTCGGCGTTCGGCGGCGCACGGGGTCGCACGGACGTGCCGAAGATCGTCGACTGGTACATGGACGGGAAGATCAACATCGACGATTTGATCACCCACACGCTGCCGCTCTCGCGCATCAACGAGGGCTTCGATTTGATGCACGCGGGCAAGTCGATCCGCACCGTCGTCACCTTCTAACCGGCGCCCCCGAGCGACCAGACCATCAGAGGAGAGCCGATGCGATCCAACGTCCTAGCGGCCGTCGAGAGCCACCGATGTTTTGGTGGCACTCAGAGCGTGTACATGCACAACTCGGAAACCACCCGCTCTCCGATGAAGGTCGGCGTGTTCCAGCCCGAGGGTGAAGGCCCGTTCCCCGTGCTGTACTTCCTGTCGGGCCTGACCTGCACCGAACAGAACTTCATCACCAAGAGCCACGTGCAGCGTTATGCCGCCGAGGTCGGCTTGATGGTGGTCGCGCCGGACACGAGCCCGCGCGAGGTGGACATCCCCGGTGCCGACGAGAGCTACGATTTCGGTACCGGGGCGAGCTTCTACGTCGACGCCACGGAGGCGCCCTGGGCCGCCCACTACCGGATGTACAGCTACGTCACGCACGAGCTGCCCAAGTGGATCAGCAGCCAGTTCCCCGCAGACCCGCACCGGCAGGGCATCTCGGGGCACTCGATGGGCGGGCACGGTGCCTTGATGATCGGGATCAAGAACCCCGACATCTTCCGGTCGGTGTCGGCTTTTTCGCCCATCTGCGCGCCCAGCCAGTGCCCCTGGGGTCAGAAGGCGTTTCAAGGGTACCTCGGCAGCGACTCACTGGCCTGGGCGCAATACGACAGCGTCGAGCTGATCAAGGCCCGCGGCTATTCGCGGGAGCTGCTCGTCGACTTTGGCTCGGACGATCCCTTCGTCGTTCAGCAGCTCAAGCCCGAGCTGCTGTCGGCGGCCTGCCGGCAACGCAACGTACGGCTCAGCCTGCGTTGGCAGAGCGGCTACGACCACAGCTACTATTTCATTTCCACGTTCATCAAGGACCACGTCCGGTTCCACGCCGATCGGCTGCGCTGAGCACCGCTGCCATGAGCTCGCTCTCGCGCGGGCGAGCTCATTTCTCGAGCGCTGCTTTGGGGACGAAGGGCTGAGGGACGGGGGCTTTGGGCTCCACGGCGGGACGCTGCGGCTCCGCGCTCGAGGGGGCTGCCGGAGCCGCGGAGCCGTGCTGGGGCGCGAATCTCTGGCTCAAGTGCTCCGCCAGCTCCACGGCTAGCCAGAGCGCTAGAGCCAGGCCCGGCGCGAGTGCCCACAGCCAGCCGCGCGGCGCCGGCGGCTCCATGAACGCGGAGGTCGCTTCGACGCGGTGTAGCGTCTGAGCGAGCGTCGGGCTCGGCAACGACCGGGAACGTGGCCCGACGCTCGGGGGACCCGGCTCGAAGCGTATGGGCTGGGGCGGAGCCGGCTCGGGCGGCGCGGGCTCGGGCGGCGCGGGCTCGGGTGACAGCACCTCGAGCTCGACGGCCCCGCTTCGCAGCGCCAGGAGACGTTCGAGCGCCAGCGGCCCGGAGGCGCCGTCGAACACGCCACCCGCGAGCTCCCCCCCGACGTAACGGAGGAGGCCGACGCCACCGTCTTCGGTCCGGACACGGAGCTCGGCATGGTAGCCCAGACGCCGCAGCAGGGCGACCAGTGGCTCTAGCCCGTCGAGCTCGATCCTCGCGGAAAACCCCGAACTTTTCGCAGTGGCAGGTTCACCCATGAGACCCCTTCAATCCCTCGGTGTCAGTGAATTCCTCGAGTATCCCTCGCGTCACGTCTCGAGTTGGTTGCCTACGAGCTGCCCATGCCGTGCTGGGCGCCGCTCGAGCCCACCGCCCTCTGCGCCAAACAAAGCCAGCCTCGAGCGACAAGATCGTTTCGAGCCCGCGCCTTCGCGGGCCGAGACACTCCGCCCAGAGACACTCCCGCCACCCGAGACACTCCGCCCGAGAGAATCGTGCCACGGGACCTCCGCCCCCCGGAGGTGACGCATCGTAACAGCGCCGAGCGGCAAACACACGACATGCGAGGCTCGGATGACGCACGAAGCGACATCGAAGCCGGTCGCAAGCGACCTCGAAAGGCCGGCCGAGCGCCGGTGGCGGCGAGCCGAACGCGGCGCCCGATCGGGCCGCTGCACGCACTTGCCGAACACCTGCCGCGGCCGGACACTGTCCTCGGGAGGCTCGCGCGTGAAAACACTGGTCTTGCTACGACATGGACAGAGCGCCTGGAACCGGGAGAATCGCTTCACCGGTTGGGTGGACGTGCCCCTCAGCCCGCTCGGCGTCGAAGAGGCGCGGCAGGCCGGGCAGCGCCTGCTCAAACAGGGCATCGAGCTCGATGTCGCCTACACATCGCTGCTCCGACGCGCGATCAAGACCTTGTGGCTCGCCTTGGAGGAGCTCGACCAGATGTGGATTCCAGTGCACCGCAGCTGGCGACTCAACGAGCGCATGTACGGGGCACTCCAAGGGTTGAATAAGGCCGAGACCGCGGCCCAGCACGGTGATGCTCAGGTCAAGCTGTGGCGCCGCAGCTATGATGTGCCGCCTCCCCCGCTCGACGTCGACCACGAATACTGGCCCGGACGCGACCGGCGCTATGCCTCGCTGAGGCCGGAGGAGATCCCTCGCGCCGAATCGCTCGCGGACACGGTCCGGCGCTTCCTGCCGTATTGGGATGCCCAGATTCGCCCGGCGCTCGCCGCTGGACAACGCGTCCTCATCGCCGCCCACGGCAACAGTCTACGCGCGCTGATCAAGCACCTGGACCAGATCGCCGACCACGACATCGTGGGGCTCGAAATCCCGACCGGAGTACCGCTGGTGTATGAGCTCGACGACGAGTTGCGGCCGCGAGCGCATTACTACTTGACCGAGGAGGGTCCCACTTCGAAGCGATGACGCGAGCTCGCGCCCGCCTCCGATGACGCTCCCAGGGGGGAAGCGCCCCCCACACACACGAGGACTTTCGCTCGTGATTTCCGGCATGAATGGGCGACGGGGTGGGCGTTGGTAGACGAAAGCGTGTGGGCGTCGAGCGGGCTCGAGCGGTCGGCAACGACGAGCGCCTCAGGCAGCGGACACGCGCAGGCGGTCCCTCCTCCCTCCGCGAGCGCCGATTCGAGCATCGAGAGTGGTTCTCGGATTGCCTGAAAGGTCGCGGCATGATGTAGTCCTTGGGTAGTCGATGAGCGCCATGCTCACTGCTTCTTGGGTCTTCGGCGGGGATGATCCTGTGCCTGCACGCTGGTGGTGCGTCCTGTCTTCTTCGAGTGAAGTCGTCTTCGTGAAGCGGGTCGCCGCCGCGGGGCTGGTCGGTCACGCCGGCGAGGCTGCGGGGGCAACGACCGCCCATGCGGCGGAGGAGCTCACATGAGGCTCGTGCTGTGCGACGACCACCGGATGATGCGCGATGGCCTGCGGGTGATCCTCGAGAACGCCGGGCTCGAGGTCGTCGGCGAGGCCGCCGACGGGCGGGAGGCGGTGCAGCTCGCCGAGAAGCTCTTGCCCGACGTCGTCGTGATGGACATCGTCATGCCCGAGCTGAACGGAGTGGACGCGACGCGCGCGATCCACGCTCGCTGTCCCGAGGTCAAGGTCATCGGTTTGTCGATGACAGCGGAGCCACGCTACGTGGAGACGTTGCTGGCCGCCGGTGCCGCTGGCTACTTGCTGAAGAGCTCTGCTGCGGAGGAGCTGATCGAGGCGGTGCAAGCCGTCGCCAGCGGCCAGCCGTACATCAGCCCACGGGTGACCGCAGTGCTCACGCCCGCCGCGGCCGAGGCCGCGTTATCGTCCAGGCCACAGGGCGCGGCGGCGCAAGCGGGCTCGCCATCTTCCGCGCCGCCTCCATCCTCGCGCCTGCGTCGAGCCTTGAGCGCGCGCGAACGAGAGGTGCTGCAGCTGCTCGCGGAGGGATACTCCTCGAAGGAGATCGCGGCCCGCCTGCAAGTGGCGACGACGACCGTCGAGTCCCACCGGCGGCAGATCACCGACAAGCTCAAGCTGCGAACCATCGCCGAGCTCACGAAGTACGCCATCCGTGAGGGCCTGACGCCGCTCGAGTGAGTCGTGCCGGCAGCCGTGGTCGGACCCCGCGCTGGCGAGCTCTGGCGCTGGCGAGCGCCGGCTCGAGCGTACGGCCAGCGCCGGCCGCGCCGAAGCGCTAAAAATCGGTGCAACACCCCCTCGAAATCAGGGAGACGTCCTCCAGACGTTTGAGGAGACTTCCCCTTGGCTTTGGGGAGGAAGTCCCCCCTGGGGTAGTATCGCGCTGCGCGGAGCAGTGCGATTAAGATCCTTGCCCGGGGTTGCCATGCAACGTTGGGCAGAAGGCTTCACATCCAGCTTGGTCGGTTTCACGTTGCAAACGTTGGAGACCGATCCGAGCCCGATCTTCGCCATCTCGGAGCGCTGCGAGCTCTCGTATTACAACCCCGCCTATCAAGCGTTCGCCGAACGCAACGACGTCGCCGCCGCCGTCCTCGAGCGGTATCCGGTGGGCAGCAGCATCCTGGAGGCGATCGCCGGCGACGCGCGGCCGCGCTACCAAGAGCGTTTCAGCGAGGTCATGCAGGGCCGCTCGCCCTGGTTCCACGAGTACACGTGCTCGAGCCCCGACCGCTATCGCGAATTTCGTCAGGGCGCCTATCCACTGAAGCGTGGCAGCGGCCTCCTGTTGATCAGCAGCTTGACGGTCGAGACCGCCCTCGAGAGCGCACCACACCCGGCGCAGCCCCTGCTCGAGGGACGCTACGTGCAATCGTCGGGGCTCATCACCCAATGCAGCAACTGTCGACGCACGTTGCGCAACGACGGCTCGGACGTCTGGGATTGGATTCCCGA
>Ga0315910_10001445_pt1 | contig 21760 bp, 18 predicted proteins | sample EdamamesoilMG_FD_204470 | JGI IMG/M metagenome (GOLD analysis project Ga0315910, IMG submission 204470) | Garden soil microbial communities collected in Santa Monica, California, United States - Edamame soil | ecosystem: Environmental > Terrestrial > Soil > Garden | place: USA: California... | reverse complement strand
CCCGGACGAGGAGCATTGCGGCCTGCGCATGCTGATGATGGATGTGCGCAACGCCATCGCCGGTATCCTTGATCGTTATACACTCGCGGATGTCGTCGAGGTGACGCTGCGCAAGATGCGCCGCGACGGCCTGCCGCTCCCGTATGCGGATTCCCAGGTCGGCGTCCGCCCGGTGCGGGCGTCGACTGCGGCGCCGCGCCGCCGTGCGGCCACCCGCGCGACCCCGGCTGCGCCGACGTTCCCGGGCCGACTCGCGCCCGTCGAAGGCCTGATCAACGACCTCTTCGAGGACTATTCGATATGACGACCCCGCACTCCACGATTTCCGCCGTGCCCGACTGGCTCGCGCTCGTGCGCGAAAAGGTCGAGGGCCTGAGCTACGGCGTCGTGCAGATCGTTGTGCACGACCACAAGGTCACGCAGATCGAGCGCACGGAACGAACGCGCCTCGACCCTGCGTCGACGCAGAGCCCGCGGCGCGAGCGCGCCTGAAATTTCCGCCGACCGGCACGCACCGGAGGCCACAAACCGACACGATCCCAGACGATCGCCGCCGACCAGCCCACTGGAGGTTCGAACGTGCCAGACACCATTCGATACCATGAATCGTTTTCCCTTTCACATCCGCGCAGCCGTCGCCTCCACCGCGCTGTTCGCCGGAGTCTCCCTCGCCCCGGCCCAGTCGCCCGGTCCCGCGAGCGACGAGGTCCGCGCGCTGCGTGAGCAGATCGCGGCGCTCGATCAGAAGCTCCGCATTCTCGAGCGCAAACAAGAGCTCAAGGACGAGACCGCCACCGCGGCCGTCGCCACGACGCCGGTGATCGCCGCCGGCGCCGGAGGATTTTCGATCGCGTCGGCCGACAAGAAGTATCAACTGCGCATCCGCGGAAACATCCAGGCCGATGGTCGTTTGTACCTGAGCGATGGATCGGCGGACAACTTTCGCATGCGCCGTGTGCGCCCGTCCTTCGAGGGTGTGATCGCGAAGGACTTCAACTTCCGGATCATGCCGGACTTCGCCGGATCGACGCTGACGCTCGTCGACGCGTTCGTCGGCTATCAGTTCAGTCCCGCGCTAAACATCCAGGCCGGCAAGTTCAAGGTGCCGTTCGACCTCGAGCGCCTCGTGTCGCAGACGGACCTGCCATTCATCGAGCGGTCCTACACGGCGGGTTTGAGCCCGAATCGCGACAACGGCATTCATCTCTTCGGAGACGTCCTGGAGGGGCGGTTGACCTACAATCTCGCCTGGGTGAACGGCACCTCCGACGGCGAGTCCTCGATCGTCGACGACGACAGCGACAAGGAGGCGGTCGTCCGTCTCTTCGCCCACCCGTTCAAGGGCTCGGGTTCCCTCCTTGAGCAGTTCGGAGCCGGCATCGCCGTGACCAACGGCAACAAGGCCGGCGGTGTACCCGCGCCGTACCGGACCAATGCGCAGCAAACCGCCTACAGTTGGCGGACCGGCGTCCTGTCCAACGGCACGCAGACGCGCATCGAGCCGCAGGCCTATTTCTACCACGGCCCCTTCGGCCTTCTCGGCGCGTGGACCTCGTCGGAACACGTCGTGTCGCTCGGGACGAACACGTCGGAGCTGAAGCACACCGGCTGGTTTGTCACCGGTTCGTGGCTACTCACGGGAGAAAACGCGACCTACCGGTCCGTGAATCCCGCCAAGGACTTCAGTCCGTCGTCGAGGACCTGGGGGGCCTGGGAAGTCCTGCTGCGCCTGTCCGGGCTCGATGTCGACGATGCTGCGTTCCCGATCTTCGCCAATCCGGCGACGTCGGCGACGGAGGTCTCGAGCATCTCCGTCGGCGTCAACTGGTACCTCAACCGCAACGTGAAGGCCTCGGTCAACTACGAGCACTCGGAGTTCACCGGGGGCGAATCGGGCGCGATCACCGGCCAGGATGAGGACGCGATCTTTTCGCGCCTGCAACTGCGCTTCTGAAACCAGGCAACCACCAGGAACAGGAAATTTTCACCATGAAAAACTTCATCACCACACTTCTCCTCGTGACGGGTCTCGTCGCGACGGCCACCGCCAGGGACATCGAGCTGCTCAACGTCTCCTACGACCCGACCCGTGAGGTCTATGCCGAGTTCAACGCCGCGTTTGCCGCGCACTGGAAGGCGAAGACCGGCGACAGCGTCACGGTCAAGCAGTCGCACGGCGGTTCCTCGCGCCAGGCGCGCTCGGTCATCGACGGCCTGCCGGCTGACGTGGTCACACTCGCGCTGGCCGCCGATATCGATGCACTGCATACGAACGGCAACCTCCTTCCCGCCGACTGGCAGAAGCGGCTCGATCGCAACTCCGCGCCCTATACCTCCACGCTCGCGTTCCTCGTCCGGAAGGGGAATCCAAAGAACATCAAGGACTGGCCCGACCTGATCCGCCCTGGCGTGTCCGTGATCACGCCGAATCCGAAGACCTCTGGCGTCGCGCGCTGGAACTACCTCGCAGCCTGGGGCTACGCGCTGAAGGCGAACAACGGCGACCAGACGAAGGCCCGGGAGTTCGTTGCGGCGATCTACAAGAACGTGCCGGTGCTCGACTCGGGCGCGCGCGGGGCCTCCACGACCTTTGTCGAGCGGGGCATCGGCGACGTGTTGATCAACTGGGAAAACGAGCTGCTCCTCACGAAGAAGCTCCAGCCTGACGACTTCGAGATCATCGTGCCCTCGGTCAGCATCCTCGCCGAGCCGACCGTCGCGTGGGTGGACAAGGTCGTGAAGAAGAAGGGCACCGAGGCGGTGGCGAAGGCGTATCTCGAGTACCTCTACTCGCCGGAGGGCCAGACCATCTTCGCGAAGCACTACTACCGCGCGTTTCTCCCCGAGGTGAAGGAGAAGTACAAGCACCAGTACCCGGAGATCAACCTCTTCACCATCGATGAGGTCTTCGGCGGCTGGACCAAGGCCACGAAGGAGCACTTCGCCGACGGAGGACTCTTCGATCAGATCTACGTCAAGTAAATGGATGGTGGATACGCCGGCGCTGAAGTCGCCGGCGTATCCCGCCCTCGCTCGATTCACGACCCGCCATGACCAGCCACACAAACGCTTCTCCACACGCACCGGTGCGCCCGGCGTCAACGTCCCCGGACTTCGACGAGCTGAGCCGGGCGTTCACGACGCTCTACGGCGTGGCCCAGCACAGCGCCCATGTGTTCGGGTCTCCGCTCGATCCGATCGCGGTGGGCGGGTCTGCCCATCACCTCCCTCGCTTCGTCTACTTCGGTCCGCAGTTTTCCGATGAGTCGGTTCGCCTGGCCCTCTACGCCGGGTTCGATGGCACGGACGATCGCCCGACCCGGGCTCTCCTTCACTCGGTGGAGCGTCTCGCCTTGAAGCCCGACCTCGGCCAGGGGCTCAACCTCACCTTCTTTCCGCTCGTCAATCCATCGGGGCTGGCGCGCAAGACCCGCGAGTCCGCGGCCGGCATCGACCTCGGTGCGGCTCACTGGAATCTGTCCAACGCGCCGGAGATCGGACTGCTCGCTCTCGATGCTCGCCTGCGCGCCTACCACGGATTCGTTCGAGTCGAGAGCGGTCCGGGGGAGGAAATCGTCGGGACGGTGCGCTCCGGCAGCCGCGCCGGATCCGGCGACGACTCGGTTCTGGTTGAATCGTCGACCGATAGCCGTTTTCCGGTGCGCTGGCAGGTCGAAGTTCCGCGGCGGGAGGCGACGAGCGGTCCGCTCACGATCGCCGACGACCTGGCCACGTCGCCGTTTGAGATCACCTTCCAGATCCCCACGACATGGAACACCGCGCTCTACAGCGAGGCCGTCCTTCAGGTTCTGAAGCGATTCCTCATCCACTACCGGGCGACCTATGCCTACGGTATTCACCTTTGAGTGACACTGAGCGACGAGACTTCCCTCGCACCCGACACGTTTCCCATGTTCACGCAAACCTCCCAGGCCCGCTGTGTGCACAGCCTGCTCGCGCCGCTCTTCGAGCTGGCGCGCGAGGCGCCGCGGCTGGAGGATGCGGTGATCGGGACGGTGGAGAGCGAAGGCGAGCGACTGCCGATTCCGCGATTCATCTTTCGCGGGCCGCCGTCGGGCATGCAGGCGCTGCGGCTGGCCGTGTTCGCGCTGGTCCATGGCGACGAACCGGCAGGAGCGGTCGCGGTTTCTCAGCTGCTGGCCGATGCGGTGGAGGATCCCGCGGTCTTGCGCGGGCTCGATCTCCATTGCTATCCGGTCTGCAACCCCACGGGCTTCGAGGACGGCACGCGGTTCAACCGGGCTGGCGTCGATCTCAATCGCGAGTTCTGGCGCGAATCCGCGCACACCGAGGTGCGGGTGCTGGAGGCGGAGTTGCGCCGGCATCGTTTCGACGGGTTGATCGCACTGCATGCGGATTGCGACAGCCCGGGATTGTATGCATTCGCACGCGGTCCGGTCACCTCGGAGGAACTCGTCGCGCCGGCGCTCGCCGCGGCCGAGGGTGTGTTGCCGCGCAATACCGATGTGACGATCGATGGCTTTGCCGCGCGAAACGGAATCATCCGCGATTGCTACAGCGGTGTGTTGTGCCCTCCGCCGGACCAGACGCCGGCGCCGTTCGAAATCATTCTCGAGACACCCGGCCGGGCGGACGTCGACGTCCAGGCCCAGGCGGCATTGCGCGGCCTGCGCGGGCTCATCGCCGCCATGCCCAGGCTCTACATGGGCGGCTCTGACATTTGAATCGAATCCTCCAGTGAACTCTCCCGCCACGCCCACGACTTCGCCTCTGCCTTTATCGCATCGTGCGCCTCCGCCCGGGCTGCGTCCGGCCGGGCGCACGCACGTCCTGCCGGGCTTCGGGCTCACGCTCGGCTTCGCACTGTTCTACCTGAGTCTGATCATCCTGCTGCCGCTGACCGCAGCGTTCGTGAAGACGTCGGGGATGTCGTGGGACGGGTTCTGGAGCGCCGTCTCGTCCACCCGCGTGCTGGCCTCGTACCGGATCACCTTCGGGGCGTCCTTTCTGGCGGCGCTGTTCAATGTGCCGATGGGTGTCATACTCGCGTGGGTACTGGTGCGCTACGAGTTCCCCGGTCGCAAGATCGTCGATGCGCTCGTCGATCTGCCGTTTGCCCTGCCGACCGCCGTCGCGGGCATCGCGCTCACCTCGATCTACGCGAAGACCGGCTGGTTCGGGCAGTATCTTGAGCCTCTGGGGATCAAGGTCGCCTACGCGCCGGCAGGCATCTGGGTCGCGCTGACCTTCATCGGCCTGCCGTTTGTCGTGCGCATGGTGCAGCCCGTCCTCGAGGAACTCGAGCCGGAGATCGAGGAGGCCTCCGCCACGCTCGGGGCGACGCGGATTCAGACCATCGCGCGCGTCGTGTTGCCCGGCCTCTATCCCGCCATCCTCGCCGGCTTCGCCATGGCCTTCGCGCGGGCGATCGGTGAGTACGGCTCGGTCGTCTTCATCTCGGGCAATATGCCGCTGAAGACGGAGATCACGCCGCTGCTCATCATCACGAAGCTGGAGCAGTACGACTACGCCGGCGCCACCGCGCTCGCGGTCGTGATGCTCGTCGTGTCCTTCGCGCTGCTGTTGGCCATCCAGCTCATGCAGCGGTGGTTCGCCCGGTCCACGCGCACCTAGTCGGGAGATTTCATCATGGCCGGACACGCTTCCACACTCACGTATGTCGCCGCGCACCGCGCGCGCCGCTCCATCGAGGATCCGCGCTGGCTGCGGTGGCTGCTGATCAGCATCGCGCTCGGCTTTGTCGGCCTCTTTCTCGTCGTGCCGCTCGCGGCGGTATTCGTCGAGGCACTGCGCAAGGGGCTGGATGCATATTTCGCGGCCTTCGCCGATCCGGATGCGCAGGCGGCGATCACACTCACGCTGATTGCAGCGGGCATCGCCGTGCCGGCAAACCTCGTCTTCGGCCTCGCCGCGGCATGGGCGATCGCGAAGTTCGAGTTTCCCGGGAAGTCAGTCCTCACGACGTTGATCGATCTGCCGTTCGCGGTGTCGCCGGTGATTTCGGGCCTGGTCTACGTGCTGTTGTTTGGCGCGCAGGGCTGGTTCGGACCGTGGCTGATGGAGCACGACATCCGTATCATCTTCGCCGTGCCGGGCATCGTGCTGGCGACGGTGTTCGTGACGTTTCCGTTCGTGGCGCGCGAACTCATCCCGTTGATGCAGGCGCAGGGCAAGGATGAGGAACTTGCCGCTCTCACGCTCGGCGCCAGCGGCTGGCAGACGTTTCGCCGGGTCACGCTGCCCAACATCAAGTGGGCGCTCTTCTACGGCGTCATCCTATGCAACGCCCGCGCCATGGGCGAGTTTGGCGCTGTATCCGTGGTGTCAGGTCACATCCGCGGTGAGACCAACACCATCCCGCTGCACGTCGAGATCCTCTACAACGAGTACCAGACGCAGGCCGCGTTTGCCGTCGCTTCGCTGCTGACCCTGCTCGCGCTGCTGACGCTCGTCCTGAAGAGCGTGATCGAATGGAGACACGCCCGGTCCGTGGCCGCCGCCTCAGCCTCCACCACACGCCAGTTCGCCACGAAATGAAACGGACGAACAACGCTGACGGTCATGCAGGTAGGGCGAGGCCTGTGGCCGAGCCGGATGCGTGCGCCCGATGGTGGACGCGGCTCGGCCGGAGGCCTCGCCCTACCATGATGGCCATCCTGCCTTTCTCTGTGATCTCCGTGCCCTCTGTGGTTCAACCTCCGATCCCGCCTTTCCGATGAGCATCGAAGTCCGCAATGTCTGGAAACACTTTGGCAGCTTCACTGCGCTTGCCGGCGTCGACCTCAAGGTCGAGACCGGCAAACTCACGGCTCTGCTCGGGCCGTCCGGCTCCGGTAAGACCACGCTGCTGCGCATCATCGCAGGCCTGGAGTTTGCCGACGGCAGCGACGATCCCGAGGCGGGCAAGGTCCTCTTTCATGGCGAAGACGTGACGCGCGTTCCGGCCGGCGAGCGGGGCGTCGGCTTCGTCTTTCAGCACTACGCGTTGTTCAAGCACATGACGGTGGCGGAAAACGTCGCGTTCGGACTCAAGGTCCGGCCGGGTGCGACCCGTCCGTCCAAGCAGGTGATCGATGACCGCGTGCGTGAACTGCTCTCGATGGTCCAGCTCGAGAAGTTTCACGGTCGGCTCCCGCACCAGCTTTCCGGCGGACAGCGTCAGCGCGTCGCGCTCGCGCGTGCGCTCGCCGTGCAGCCGAAGGTGTTGTTGCTCGACGAACCGTTCGGCGCGCTCGACGCGCAGGTGCGCAAAGACCTGCGGCGGTGGCTGCGCGGTCTCCATGAGAAGCTGCACGTGACGACCGTATTCGTCACCCACGACCAGGAGGAGGCGCTCGAACTGGCCGACGAGGTCGTGGTGATGAACCAGGCGAGGGTCGAGCAGGTCGGTGAGCCTCAGACCGTCTACGACCGGCCGGCCTCGCCGTTTGTCATCGAGTTCCTCGGAAACGTGAACCGTCTCACCGCCGGTCTCGGCAAGCTGAACATCTCGAACAGGGACGTGCTCTATGTGCGGCCGCACGACGTGGAGATACGCCGCGCCAACGTTCCGGAGCATGCGCTGCGGGCCCGCGTGCTGCATGTGTTCTCGGCCGGCAACTACGGCCGCGTCACGCTGCAGCGTCTGACCACGGGTGAGCCGCTCGAGGCCGAGGTGCCGCGCGACCAGTTGCGCGCCCTGCACCTGCAGCAGGGCGACGAGGTTTTCGTCGTGTTCCGCCATGTGCGCCTGTTCCCGAAGGGCCAGTTCTTCGAGACCGACGTCAAGGACGACACCTCGGTCGAGGCGGATATCTCCGGCGGCATCTAGGTCTTCTTTTCACCATGAGCACTCCAGAATTCCTCACCCTTGGCGATGTCGCAGCCACGCTTGGCTGGACCACCCGCTTCGTGGAGCGACTGGCCGCGGGCGGCCAGCTTCCCGGCGTCGAGGTCAACGGCCAGTGGCAGTTCCGACGCGCCGATCTCGTCGACTGGCTCGATCGCAAGATCCAGACACTCGATACACAGCAGGTCGCCGATCTCGAGCAGAAGCTCGAGTCGGAACTTCAGGCCGCCTCGCGCAACATCCACATCGCGGACCGGTTGCGGCCTGAGTTCATCTCGATCGACTCACCGGCCGCGGGGCGTCCCGAGATCCTCAAGGAACTCGTGGCTCTCGCGGAACGGACGGGTCTCGTGCTCGACGGCACGCAGTTGCTTGCATCCCTGGTCGAACGGGAGGGCCTGTGGAGCACCGCACTGCCGGGCGGTTTTGCCTTTGTGCATCCGCGCCGGCCGGCGCCGCATTTGCTTCGACGGACGCTGTTCGCGGTGCTGCGCACGAAACGTCCGGTTCCGTTTGGGGCCGAGGACGGCGGGCCGACCCAACTTTTCTTCCTCATCGCTGCGATCGATGATCGGGCGCATCTCTATGCGCTCGCCCGCCTCACCCGGATCGTGCGCGGTGCGACGCTCGAGGCTCTGCGTGCGGCGCCATCGCCCGAGGCACTGATCGACGTCATCCGCAGGCGGGAGGCCGAGATCGACGCGGCGCCGTCGGCGCCCGCGGCGGCGTCCGACTAGAAGACCAGACTCACTCCGCATTTCACCCGAACCGAGGGACCACACCACCATGGCCAGGATCTACGACAGCATCATCGACACCATCGGCAACACACCACTCGTCCGCCTCAACCGCACGGCCAAGGCGCACGGCGCACTTGCCGACGTGCTGCTCAAGCTCGAGTTCTTCAACCCGCTCTCGAGCGTGAAGGACCGCATTGGCGCGGCCATGATCGAGGACGCGCTCGCGTCCGGAAAGATCACGCAGGACTCCGTCCTGATCGAGCCGACGAGCGGCAACACCGGCATCGCACTCGCTTTCGTCGCGGCGGCGAAGGGCCTGAAGCTCATCCTCACCATGCCCGAGACGATGAGCTCGGAGCGGCGCAAGCTCCTCAAGATCCTCGGTGCACGCGTCGTTCTCACCGAAGGACCTCGCGGCATGAAGGGCGCGATCGCCAAAGCCGAGGAACTCCACGCGCAGATCCCGGGCAGCGTCATCCTCCAGCAGTTTGCCAATCCCGCCAATCCGGCGATCCACCGCAAGACGACCGCCGAGGAGATCTGGCGCGACACCGACGGCACGGTCGACTTCGTCGTGTCGGGTATCGGAACGGGCGGTACGATCACCGGCGTGGGCGAGGTGCTCAAGGCTCGCAAGCCCGGTGTGAAGATCGTCGCGGTCGAGCCCGATGCGTCGCCCATTCTTTCCGGGGGGCAGCCCGGCCCGCACAAGCTCCAGGGCATCGGCGCGGGTTTCGTGCCCGGTGTGCTCAACACCACGATCTACGACGAGATCATCCGCGTGAGGGAGTCCGACGCCGGCCCTGTCTCCAAGCAGGTCACACAGCAGGACGGCATCCCGGTCGGCATCTCTTCGGGTGCCGCGATCTGGGCCGGCCTGCAACTCGCGAAACGTCCGGACAATGCCGGCAAACAGATCGTCGTCATCGTACCCTCGAGCACGGAGCGCTATCTCTCCACCTGGCTCTTTGCCGACGTGAATGTGGAAAGCGATCCGCTGGACGACCTGCTGACTCCCGCTCTCGCGGCGAAGTGATCCTGTCGGGCTGAACACACGCAACTCTCGCGGATCCGCCCACGCGGATCCAGCTCTGCGACCAGACCACTGGAGCGGGCGTTCCCTACGCACCCTCCATGATCTGGTCGCAGCATTTTTGTGCGCACTGTCCCGTGGCGCCGGAACGGCGCACGCGCGGATCGCCGCCTCGATGTAGGCGCCAAGGAGGCGATGACCGATGCGGGCGCACAACGTGCGGCCGCTGAAATCCTGATCAGGTATCCACTCTTTCGAACCATTTCTTCCATGAGCTCCTTTTCCACGACGTCTGCTTCCATTCCTCCTGTCGTTTTCAGCGCGGTCGACGAGGCGCGCGCATTGCGCGGTGTACTGCGCGAGTTCGATCTCCTCGGTGCAACGAGCGACCAGCTCATCACGGCGACGACCGATGCCGTGCGCGTCGGAGACGTGCCGGTGCAGGTTCCGCGCTATGTCTTCCTGGGTGGCCAGCCGGGATCTGCGACGCTCAAGCTCGCGATCTATGCAGGCTGGTCGCCGGCAGACGGTCCGGCGGCGTTTGCGCTGCTCGAAACGACACGCCACCTGTTGCGTCGACCGGAGCACGGGCAGGGCTATGTGCTCTCGCTTTATCCGTTCGTGCATGCGAGCGCGCTCGAGAGACGCGACGGTCCGCCGCGGCGCGACCTCAAGCGCGTGCGGTGGGACACCGCGGCCGGGACGGAGATCGAGCAGCTCGCCGCCGACTTTCTGGCCTGGGAACTGGACGGATGGATCTCGATCCAGCGCCGGACCGGCTCTGACTTCATTCGTGCGACGGCGTTCGGACTGCCGGTGGATCCCGACTATTTCCCGGTGGAGGAAGGGAGATTCCGCATCGTCTGGAGCGCGGGACAGGGCGAGCCGCCGCCAGGTCCGCTGGATCTGGGTGCGGCACTTGCGCACCGGCCGTTCGGACTCGAACTCGAGTTGCCCGCACACTGGCCTGACGGGATCTTTGCGGGCGCGGTTTCGACGACTGTACGTGCATTTCTGGTACGCTACCGTGCGGCGCGCGCCTACGGGCTGCATCTGTAAAGCGACTTTCCTGATTTGTCCGCCGCCGTGATGGCCGGCCCTCTCGCCTGGCGCGTGATACCGCGAGGCACTCGGGCCGCCATCCGGCACGGACTCCGGTGTTCAAGGAATCATTGTGGCAAACACTACAGACAGCTCCATCGCCGGTCTTTGCGCCTCGCGGCGTCCGAGTCCGCTCGAACGTGCTTTTGACGCCTTGCCGCCACGTCTCGGCGACGACGCCGATGTGGGCACGGCGTTTCGCCTGCTCCTGGCGACCTTGCGTGAATCGACTGCGGGCTCGGAGCGACTCTACGCGACCGCCGGCGAGGGCTTTTTCTCCGACGGGGGCTTGTTCAGCCTGCCTCGATTGGTCTATTTCGGGGCGCGAGGGTCGCCGGGCGCGTTACGATTGGCGTTTTTCGCCGGGTGGAACGGGCGCGAGTTGCGCGGATCGCTCGCGCTGCTCGCGTTCGTCCATCACCTCATGATTCACCCGGAGGTGGCCGATGGCTGCAATCTGCTGTTCCATCCGCTCGTCAACGTCACCGGATTCCTCGATGGCACGGCGCACACCCGTCTCGGGCACGATCTCGAGCACGCCGCATGGACGGGCACGTCCGCGCCACCCGAGCTTCGATCGATCGCCGCGGACTTCCCGCGCCACGCCGCACACGGCTGGATCGAGATCCTCATCGAGCCGGTGGCGGATCGGATCCAGGCGCGCGTGCGCGGGCTGCCGGTGCATCCGGACTACCTGCCGATTGATTTGCCGCAGGCCGGGATCGACTGGTCTCCCGCACAGCGTGGCGAGCCGGTGGATACACCTTCCGGCGGGCTGGCTGCGCTCTCACGAGGTGCGTTCGGGCTGAGCTTCGGGATTCCCGGAGGCTGGCCACCGTCGCGATACATTCCTCAGCTGGTGCGCGTGCTCGGTGCGACGATCGATCGCTACCGGCGCGCCGCCGCGTTCGGCGGTGAGCTTTGACTCCCGCCGACTCATTTCCATCCGACCACATCCCCAGGAGGAGTTTTCTCCACGTTCCGCGAAGCCGACCACGACCCCGGAGGCCGAGTCCATGACACACACATCCAGCATCCATGACATCTCCACACCCGGTCGGCGGTCTGTTTCGAATCGCCGGCCTCTGGCTCCAACGCACGGCCTCCGCGGCCGTTGTCTCTGTCCTGTTGTCCACGTCCCATGCCCAGGAGTCCGCTGAATCCCCGTCGCTCGTTGCGATCGAGGAGGAGGTCATCAGTCTCGACGACCTGGTCGTCACCGACTCGAAGTCGCGCAAGACGATCCTGCCGGTGAGGCCGGTGCGGGCGCTCTACGGGTTCGAGTCCACCATCCTCGATGCCCCGCGCAGTGTCTCGCAGATCAACCCCGAGCAGTTCGAGTACGACGTGATCGCGAGCTATAGCGACTTCATCCGCTATTCGCCCGCGGTCAACCAGGCCACGGGCCAGCTCGACAACTACGGCTCGCCCTCGATCCGCGGCGCGCTCGCCGATGTTTACCAGAACGGCGTGCGCATGCTCGTGCGCCAGTCGAACAACCGGCCGTTCACGCTCAACGCCTACGAAGGCGCGGACATCATCGCGGGACCCGCACCCGTGATCTACGGACCGTCCGCGCGCACCGCCGGGTACGTGAACTATCTGACGAAGAAGCCGCACTTCGACGCGCCGCAGACCACCGTCAACCTCAACATCGGGCGCTGGTATGTCGGCGACTCTGCGACCGCGCCGCGCGTGAACTGGCAGGTGGACCACGGCGCGCCGATCCTGCCGGGGAGGCTCGCCTACCGCGTCAGCTACCAGGGCGAGGACTCGGAGGCCTGGTACGACAACGTCTCGACGCGCTACCACGACGTCTACGGCACGCTCGGCTGGATGCCGACCCATGATCTGGCCGTCGATTGGAACTTCGAATACGGTAACTTCGACTGGACGCCGAACAACGGGCAGAACCGCGTCACCAGCGAATTGATCCGAGATGGTACCTACCTGGCAGGCCCGGCCACGCCGATCATCCAGGTCGGAACCGGTGCGGGCAGCTACTATTCGCCCGTGCTCAATGCGCAGGGCGAGGTGACCTCGTGGATACGACGTACACGCGTGGTCAACGCCGATGGGTCGAATCGCTTCAACGCCGGCGCTTCGACGACGGACCCCACCAGCAACTCGACCGCGGGGGCGGGCACGATCGTCGGTTACGTCCTCGACCCGGCGCTCGTGCGCCCGACCCGGGTGGACGGCTCGCGGACCCTGAATTCATCCGAAAACGCGTCCACCACCGAGGCGTTCAACACGCAGTTGCGCGTGAAGAAGCAATTCAGCCCCGGACTCTCGCTTCTCAACAACACGATCTACCAGTACTATCTGACCGACAACCCGAACAACGGAGGCGTCTACAACTGGATACGCAGCCATACGTTTGAGAACCGCACGGAGGCGGTGGTGCGTCTCGACTACGAAGTGGCCGGCCGTTCGGTGCGGCACTTCAGCAACACGGGATTTTCCTACCGCTTCGAGGAGGTCCGCAACTACAAGGATCGCCAGCGTTCAGGCTACGAACCTACCGGCAATGCGTGGGACCTGACCGCGGATCCGTCCACCTTCACGCGCAACGCGTTCTTCGGTGCCACGGTCTATCCCTTCGAGGGCAACATCAACACGCCCGTCCTCACGCGCTTCGGTTACCTCAAGGGTTTCTGGACCTACCTCACCGTTCCGGAAAGCCCGTCGAATGCCTCGACTGCCGGAGGCTCGCAGACGGGCACGCCGGCGGGTTCGCTCAGCACCGCGAGCAATCACACCTACGTCGACAGCGCGAGTCTCTACACCCAGCACAGTTTTCATCTCGGCGATCGATGGATCTGGGACGTCGGCGCGCGTGGCACGCTGGTGGATGCACACATCAAGAATCCACTCGCGACGAGCCATGTGCCCGGCAACGACTCCATCACCGATGATCACCGCGAGCTCGTGCCGACATGGGGATCAAGCCTGAGCTTCAAGCCTGCGTCATGGATCACCACCTACGCCACATGGCAGCACGTGCAGGCGACCAACGGCATGACATCCGGCACGGTCACCTGGAAGACCGTCGGATTCGGCGCCGACGCCGTTCCTGATCAGCTCGATCCGGCCGACTTCAACAGCCTGAGCGAACTGTACGAGGCCGGCGTGAAGGCGGACTTCATCCCGGGTAAACTCGTCGGGAGCCTGGCCGCCTACCGGCAGACGCGCGATCTCACGCTTTCGCTCCCTTCGGACGCGACCGAGCCGGTGCAGGCGCGCGGACTCTACAAGGGGCTCGAGGTGAGCCTGCGCTATCAGCCGACGGCGGCGTTCCACCTCGGCATCAACTACACGAGTCTCGATGCGAGTTACGTGAACCAGCCCTTCAGCGACGCCGCGCCGCTCGTGGCCGACAACGCGACGAACATCTACAGTTCGACCACGTCGGTGCTGCGCGACTACCGCATCGCCAACCTTCCCCGGCACAACGTCGCGGCCTACGGTGCATACCAGTGGGTCTCGGGCCTCGGCGTGAAGTTCGACGTCTGGGCGCGCGACTCGGCCCCGGTCAATGCGTCCGGAAGCATCACGATTCCTGCCGAGTACCAGATCAACCTCGGGTTCTTCTACAACCGCGAGAACTACCGCGTGAGCGTGGATCTACAGAACGTCACCGGCGAGCGCAACCATGCCGGCGGCGGGATGGTGCTTGAGCCGTTCAACGCGTCGCTGCGCCTCACCTACAAGCTGTGATTCCAGTCATCGTCGCGGGACACCGCCGCCGCGAGTCTCGCGGCGGTGTCCGCGGCGCGTGAATCCCTGTTCACCACTACCAGCCAACCTTGAGTCATCTGATCATGAATACACGTCGTTCCTTTCTTCGCAGCGCGGCGCTTGGCGCCGGTGCTGCAGCCTTCCTTCCACACCACCTGACCGCAGCCGACACCGCGGCTCCGATTCCGGCCGACTCGCCCGCCATTCCGCGCGGCGAGATCATTGACTGGCACACCCACTGGATCGGCCCGCGCGTGGACGCACTCCTCCTCGCGCGTCGCGACGGCCCGCGCCTGGTCATCAACGATCGAGGCGAACGCTACGCGGTGGCCGGCGGTGCGACGGAGCCCGCGGCCGACGCCAGGCCTCAGGCGCGCCACACCTACGATATCGACGAGCGCCTGCGCCATCTCGACGAAGTCGGAGTAAGTCGGCAGCTCATCAGCTCGGTGCATCCTGCCTATGACGGGATCCTCCCGCCGCAGGAGGCCCGCGCGTTCTGGCGCGCGCAGAACGATGACCTCGCCGAGCTCGTGCGCCGGCATCCCAAGCGATTTTTCGCGCTGGCGACCTTGCCCACGGCCGACATCGCCGCGGCAGCCGAGGAACTCGACCGCGCCCATCGCGACCTCGGGCTCATCGGTGCGACGCTTCCGCTCGACGCGTTCATCCACCTCGAGAGCGCCCGCGCGCTCGCGCCGATCTTTTCGGTGGCACAGAGGCATGGCAGTCACATCTACATCCACCGCGGACCGGCGGCGCCGAGTGTACCCGGGCAGACTCCGGAGGTCGGTGCGACCAACGCCTATTTCGGCCTGCCCGAGTCGCGTTCGCCCAACGGCGCCTGGCCTGATCTTCCAGGTGACCATGCCATCGCGCGCGCCACGCTCGTCACGAGCACGCATCTCGCGACGGGCGTGATCACGCTCGCGCTCACCGACCTCCTCGAGCCGTATCCTGACGTCACGGTGCAGTTCACGATGAACGGCGGCTCCATCGCCCACGTCATCGAGGCGGTCGAGCAGCGTACGAGTCGCGCGGGATTGCCCGATCCCACCCCGCGACTGCGCCGTCTCTACTACGACACAGGCGCGACGGGGCGTGGACCGCGCGGCATCGCACTCACGGCCGGCGTGATCGGGGCCGACCGCATCCTCTTCGGGTCGGATTACGGTCCGTGGCCCTCGATCGAGCCGTTTGTCGCGGGCGTGGCTTCTGCCGGTCTCCCGCAGGCGCAGCGCGACGCGATCTATGTGGGCAACGGCCGCGCCCTGCTTGAAGCGAAAGGCCGCGCATGAACCCGCGCGACACCACGTCTGTTTCACGTCGCCGGTTCCTGGGTGCGACCGCCTTCGGTGCGGCAGCCCTGGCCGGAGGGACCGCCGTGTGGAGCGCGGACTCTGGCAGCGGGGGCGAGGGGGCTCGTCTGAAAATCCCAGTCGACTGGCACAGTCACATCGTTACGGCCGGGGAGATCCGTCATCTGATCGCTCGCACACGCGCACCCCGTGTGCGTGACGGTGGTGGCGGACGATTGCTGCTCGAGAACGTCACGACGGTCTCGGCGGCGCCGCGCGAGGCGTCGGTGCTGGCCGCCTCGGACATCCCATCCCGTATCCAGCATCTCGATGCCAATGGAATCGAACGTCAGCTGCTCACCTATACCGTCGCTTTGGGATACGATGCGACCCTCCCGCTCGAAGAGCCGCACGTGCTCTTCCGGGCGCACAACGACGAGTTGGCGGAAATCGTGAGGGCGCATCCCGGGAGATTTCTCGCCGTCGCAGCGCTGCCGACGGGTGATCCGGTCTGGGCGGCGGATGAACTCGCGCGGGCGCATCGCGACCTCGGTTTCATCGGTGCCGCGCTTCCGCTCAACGCCTTTGCCACGCTGGAAAGCGCACGCACGCAGGCGCCGTTGTTCGCCGCCGCACAGCGGCTCGGCAGCCATGTCTTTGTGCATCGCGGGCCGACTCATCCGTCCCTGCCGGGGCAGCCGCCGTTGATCGTGCCCGAGGACACCGGCGCGATACGCTGGAGTGTGATCAGCAACACGCACCTCGTGAATGGAGCGATCACGCTGGGATTGACCGACTTCCTGGATCCATACCCGGACGTGACCGTGCAGGTGATCATGCTGGGCGGGTTTCTGCCCTACCTCATCGACTCGATCGTCGCATCCGGGCAGCGCGCAGGCATCAGTGATCCTCTTGCTCGCTTGCGCCGTCTCTATCTCGAACCGGGGCCGTATTCGGGCAGCAGCGGCGAATGGGTCGCACTCGCCGCGGCCAAGCTCGGTGCCGACCGCATCCTTTTTGGAACCGACTATGGCGTCGGTGGTGGGGTCGGAGTCGATCGGCTTGCGACGGCGATAGCCACGCTGGATCGGACGCTGGCGCCGGATGTGCGTCGCGCGATCTACGCCGACAACTCGATCCGGCTGCTGCGTGATCGAGGCCTGGGCTGAGGTATCGCTCTACAACGCGCAGACGAGGCACGCCGGTCGCCGGGTCGATGCCTCGCCTGCCGTGGGGCATCAAGCGGGTCGGGACTGTGCGCGTGGGTGTGTCCCCTCGGGCCTCCCTGGCTCACCGCCGCAGGCGCAGCAGGCGCTCGCCGGCGGCGTGCAGGGTGGCGGGGCGCTTCGAGAAGTTCAGGCGGATGAATCGATGTTCCGGATACGGAAAGAAGCTCGAGCCCGGCACCGGGGCCACGCCGATCTCGCGGGTCATCCAGTGCGCGCAGGCGACGTCGCTCGCGTGGCCGAGCGCCGAGATGTCGACCATGACGAAGTAGGCGCCCTCGGGTCGCGTGAACGGAAGCCCGATCTCTTCGAGGTAACCACAGAGGATGTCGCGCTGCGCGGCGTACTCGGCCGTGAGCCCGGCGTAGTAGTCGGGCCCGAAGCCGAGCGCGGTCACGACGGCGTGCTGGAGCGGGGCGGCCGCGCCGACGGTGAGGAAGTCGTGGACCTTGCGCGCCTGGGCGATGAGCGGCGCGGCGGCGTGGATGTAGCCGAGTCGCCAGCCGGTGATGGCAAAGGTCTTGGAGAGCGACGAGCAGCACAGCGTGCGGTCGGCCATGCCGGGCAGGGTGTGCAGGTAGGTGTGGCGGTGCGGCGGGAAGACGATGTGCTCGTAGACCTCGTCGGTGATGACGAAGGTATCGAACTCCACGGCGAGTGCGGCGATCTGCCCGAGCTCCTCGCGCGTGAAGACGCGGCCCGTCGGGTTGGACGGATTGCAGAGCACGAAGGCCTTGAGGCCGGAGGCGAAGGCGGCGCGCAGTTCTGCCGGGTCGAAGCGATAGTGCGGCGGATGTAGCGGCACGTGCACGGGCGTGGCGCCCGAGAGGATCGCATCGGCGTTGTAGTTTTCGTAGAACGGCGAGAAGAGGCCGACGCGGTCGCCGGGATCGCACACGGTCATCATGGCCGCGAGCATCGCCTCGGTGGCGCCACAGGTGACGACGAGTTCACGCTCCGGGTCGACGGCGCTGCCGGTGAAGCGCGTGATCTTGGCCGCGAGGGCCGTGCGCAGTTCGGGCGAGCCCCATGTCACCGCATACTGGTGACGGCCGGCGTCCATCGCGTCCTTCGCGGCCTGCACGAGGGCCGGCGGCGGGTCGGTGTCGGGAAAACCCTGGGAGAGATTGATCGCGCCGTGCTGCGCGGCGACGCGCGACATCTCGCGGATGATCGATTCGGTGAATTGCGCGGTGCGGCGGGAGGTCGTCGGCATGCGTGGCGGAGGAAACGACAGTGCGACCCGGCGGAAAGGGTTCAATCTGCGAACGAACGGCCGCCGACGCGCGGGACCGGAGGCACCGCAGGTGGTGTTCGCGCGTCCGCAGGGAGGCGGGCTTCGCCGAGGCCGCTCGACCGCTCGACATGAATCGGGCGCGGACTTTCCGGTGGCGTGAGCTCGATGCGGCGGATTGCACCATTGTCTGCGCAGGTCTGGGCTCGGCGAACTCCGCGGGCCGTGCAACACTCGCTGGCGTTGTGGTCCACCCCTCGCGCAGGCCGCATCGCTCCCACCATGATTCCCATCCTCTCTCGCGGCCTGGCCCTCGCCTGCATCGTGGTGCTCTCTGCGGTGTGCACGGCCGCCGCCGATGGGCCGATCCGCGTGCTCGTCGTCGATGGATTCAGCAATCATGACTGGAGGCTCACGACGCGGTTGATCCGCGGCATGCTCGAGCCGACCGGGCAGTTCGCGATCGAGGTCTCGACGGCGCCGGAGACGAAGGACGCGCCGGGTTGGGAGGCGTGGCGGCCGGCGTTTTCGGCCCACGATGTGGTCATCCAGACGTGCAACGACATCGGTGGCGGTCCCGCGTGGCCGCGCCGGGTGCAGGAGGCGTTTGAGGCCTTCGTGCGGGCGGGCGGCGGCGTGTATGTCTGGCACGCGGGCAACAATGCGTTTCCCGACTGGCCGGCCTACAACGAGATGATCGGTCTCGGCTGGCGGAAAAAGGATTTTGGCTGGGCGCTCGCGCTCGATGCGACGGGCGCGATCACGCGCATCCCGGCGGGCGAGGGCGGCGACACCGGCCACGGGGCGCGCGTCGACACGGTCGTGCGTCGTCGCGGCGAGCATCCGATTCACGCCGGATTTCCGCGAGCCTGGCTCACGCCGGACATCGAGGTGTATCACTTTGCGCGTGGTCCGGCCCGCGATCTTGAGGTGTTGTCTCACGGTTTCGATCCGGAGACGGGCATGCACTGGCCGCTCGAGTGGACGGTCGCCTACGGCAACGGCCGGGTCTACACCTCGACCTTCGGGCACGTCTGGCGGGGCGACACGCAGCCGGAGCGCATGCGCTGCGCGGGTTTGCATACCGTCGTGATCCGCGCGCTCCAGTGGCTCGCGGGACGCGAGGTCACCTGGCCGGTGCCGTCCGACTTTCCCACCGAGCACCGCGCCTCCGTGCGCGGTGAGATCGTGCTGACTCCCTGACTCCGCTCCCGGCTCACGCGCCTTTCCCATTCATCCATGCACACGTCCGTCCTGCGCCTCGCATTCGCCCTCTCCGCCGCCGCCCTGGCGCCCGTCGTCCCCGCCATCGAGGCCGCGGGCGGCCCGAGCTGGACGGCCGACAACGGCAACGGCACCTTCACCAACCCGCTCTTCCAGGACGAGTTCTCCGATCCGGACATGATCCGTGTCGGCGAGGACTTCTACCTCGCCGGCACGACCATGCACGCCATGCCCGCGCTGGTCGTCCTGCATTCGAAGGACCTCGTGAACTGGCGCTTCCTCAGCTACGCCACGGAGAGGCTGGACCTCGGGCCGGCCTTCCGCCTTGAGGACGGCAAGGAGGTCTATGGGCAGGGCATCTGGGCGCCGTGCATCCGCCACCACGACGGGAAGTTCTATCTCTTCTCCAACGTCAACGGCTACGGCCTCCAGGTGTTCATCGCGGAGAATCCCGCCGGCCCGTGGGAGCACCGCCGGCTCGACAGTGGCATCCACGATCTCTCGGTGCTCTTCGACGACGACGGCCGCGTCTACGCCATCTACAACTACGATGAAGTGCGCTTGATCGAGATGAAGCCCGATCTCTCCGGCTTCATCGAGGGCAGCGACCGCGTGATCATCCCGCGCGGCAACGCGATGGGCGAAGGCCACCACTTCTACAAGATCGACGGCAAGTACTACATCCTCAGCGCCAACTACGCGCCCGTCGGCCGCATGCAGTGCGCGCGTGCCGACCGGCCGGAGGGTCCGTACGAGACTGTCGTCATCAGCGACCGCGAGACGCTCGGCACGCAGCGCGGCTGGCTGCTCCAGCCGATCGGTCTCGGCGCCAGCGTGCCGGAGCTGGGCGCGACGTTCACGCTCCTGCCTCCGGGTGGAAATTTCCACGCCGCCGTGCCGCTGCACCAGGGCGGCATCATCGATCTGCCGAACGGCGAGTGGTGGGGCTATTCGATGATGGACTTCCGTTCCGTCGGGCGGACCACGTGTCTCTCGCCGATCACGTGGAAGGACGGCTGGCCCTACTTCGGCCTGCCGGGCAACCTCGGGCGCACGCCGCGCACGTGGACCAAGCCCGCGGTCGCGGCGAAGGTCGAGCCGCACGCGCCGTATCAGCGCAGTGACGACTTCGCCGGCGCGAAACTCCTGCCCGTGTGGCAGTGGAACCACCTGCCCGTCGCGGCGAAGTGGTCACTCGCGGAGAAGCCCGGTTCGCTGCGCCTGCACACGCTCCCGGCCAGCCAGTTCCTCTGGGCGAAGAACACTCTCACGCAGCGCGTGATCGGCCCGGTCTCCACGGCCACGACCGAGCTCGATATCTCCGGCCTTCAGCCCGGCGACATCGCCGGTCTCGGCCTGCTCAACATGCCCTGCGCGTGGATCGGCGTGGCCCGCACCGATGCCGGGTATGTGTTGCGTTGGTACAAACAGGAGACCAACCAGACGCTCGAGCGCCCGCTGGCGGCGCCACGGGTCTTCCTGCGCGCCACGGGCGACTTCGACGAGGACATCGCGCAGCTCAGCTACAGCACGGACGGCGCGATCTTCACCGACCTCGGTGAGAGCATCCGGCTGCCGTACCAGCTCAAGACGTTCCAGGGCACGCGCTACGCGCTCTTCGCCTACAATACGGCGGGGCGGGAGGGCGGACATGCGGACTTCGCGGGCTTCCAGGTCGACGAGCCGCTGGCCGACCGTTCGAAAAATGTGCCCCTCGGCCGTGTCGTCACCTTCACGAACCTTGCAAACGACTCGCTCGCCTGGGCCAACCCGCACGGCATGCTGCACTCCGTGCGGCCCGGCTCGAAGGAGTCGGCCGGCGCGGGCGTGCGATTCCGCGTGCATGATCGCGGCGCGGGGCGGGTCGCGCTCGAGGCGATGGACGGGAGCGGCTTCCTCACCGTCGTCGGCGCCGGGCTCTCCTGCGATGTGCGTCCGATGAAAGTGGAGACAGTCGACAGCCTCTTCCTGTGGCAGGACATGCTGCGCGACCGGCAGTGCATGCTGCTCTCGCTGCGCACGCAGCGTTTTGTCGGGATCGATCCCGAGACGGGAGAGCCCTACGCGGCGGACTGGCCCGGAGCGCATCCGGATCGCAAGGACGGCACGGTGCTGCGGTGGGATGCGATGGAGCCGTGATCCCCGACGGTGAGGCGGGACCCTCGGGCATGTCGGGCTGGCGCTGGCGCCATGCCGCGAAAGCGACGGGCGTGGGTCCCTGGTTCGATGCGGCGCGCCGCAAGCGGCGGCCCTACGGGGTGGGCGGACGATATGTCGGGTAGGGCGAGGCCTCCGGCCGAGCCGCCACCGTACGCATTCCGATCACGCGGCT
>Ga0315910_10001444_pt1 | contig 21779 bp, 16 predicted proteins | sample EdamamesoilMG_FD_204470 | JGI IMG/M metagenome (GOLD analysis project Ga0315910, IMG submission 204470) | Garden soil microbial communities collected in Santa Monica, California, United States - Edamame soil | ecosystem: Environmental > Terrestrial > Soil > Garden | place: USA: California... | reverse complement strand
ACGTGGAAGAACGGCAGCACGGCAAGAATGCACTCGTCGGCGACCATGTGATACCAATGCGGCACCGAAACGACGTTGAACATGACGCTGCGATGTTTGTGCACGCAGCCTTTCGGATTACCGGTGGTACCGGAGGTATACGGCATGACGCACAGGTCGTCGGCGTTGGCGAGATGCGGACCCGGCGTAATATTCTGCGCCAACGCATCGGCCCACAACGTAACGCCGGGGCGCGTAATCGCTTTACGGGGTGCGCTGATCGCTTCGGGCATCGCCAAATCGGTGCCATGAGCTACGTACTCGGAATAACAGGCGACGATCGCACGATCGATCTTCTTGCTGTCGAGCAAAGGCTCGACTTGCGAAAACACTTCTTGCGAGCAAATGAAAACGCGCGCACCGCTGTCGTCCGCATAGTGCTCGAGCTCGCCCGTTAGATTCATCGGGTTGACAGGCACCACCATCGCGTCGGCGCGCAATATGGCGTAATAGGCCAGCACGAACTGCGGCGAGTTCTGCATATCCAACGCCACACGGTCGCCGCGCTTCACGCCGCATTTTTTTTGCAGGAATCCCGCGAGCTGCTCCGCCTGATGCTTGAACTCGAGGTAAGTCAGCGCCTTGTCGTAGAACATGATCGCATTGCGATGGGGAAATCGCATTGCGGACACTTCGATGTTGGCCCACAACGAGGTTTCGGGAACCGTGATGTTGTGCGGCAACCTGGTCGGCCAAAATTTGTAGTGTCGGTCGCTCATAACCCTCGTCGTGAGGCGAAACGCGTGACGCGTGACGCGCAAGAATTTCCGGCGCATCTCAAGTCACGGGTCACGCGTCACGTCCTCTAGAAGAACCCCTGCACGGCTTCGTAAATCTTGTCGCGCACTTGCACGATGCGCGGACCGATCTCGGTGGTCAAGCGCTTGCGGGTCATCTCGAATACCGGACCGCTGCACGACAACGCCAGAATACGATTGCGATCTGCCGACACCAGCGGCACACCCACTGCGAACGTTTCCGGACTCCAATCGCCACAAGAGAATACGAACCCGTGCTTTTCGTACTCGCGTACCGAACGCTGCACGTCGGCAACCACTTTTTCCGCCTCGTCTGCCGGCAGATTGCGCTGCACGCTGTCCAACCAAACCTGAAACTTGTCGGGCGGAGCCGCCGCCAAATGCGCGCGCCCCAATGCCGTGGAATTGTGCGGCACGCGCTCGCCCACTTCGACGCGCAAACGATAGGTTGGCGAACCGTGGCATATCTCGACGATCACCATGCGTTGGCCGTCTGTTTCCGCCAATGCCACCGTCGCTTGGGCGTAATCCGCCAATTCCTGCAGAAGTGGCCGCGCGGCTTCGCGCACTTTTTGCGCCGCCAAGTACGAGTGACCGAGCACCAACACACCGGGTCCCAATGCGTACTCTTCGCGCAGCGGCGAATGCTGCAAGAACCCCATGCGCGTTAACGTATACGTTAAGCGCGACACGGTGGGCTTCGGCAGACCCGCGCGTTTGGCGATTTCCTGATTGCCGAGATAGTGCTCGCCTACTCGGAAACAACGCAGAATTGCGAGGCCGCGCGCGAGCGCCGCGACGAATTGCCGATCTCCCGTTTCACGCATCCGATGCGAGCTGGATAACTTTGCGTTGGTTGCGGTTCGGGGTCTTGCTCTACGTGCCATTGTGCTGCGCCTCTAAAAAATCCCCTCCCCTGCGTTCGCGGGGGAGGGTTAGGGTGGGGGCTATAGTTACTTCTTGATGTACTTCGCCAATTCGAGCTTCGCAATCGAGTTGCGATGCACTTCATCTGGACCGTCGGCCAAACGCAGGGTACGCGCATGCGCGTACGCCGACGACAAACCAAAGTCGTCGCAAATACCTGCGGCACCGAAGGCTTGAATCGCCATGTCGGTCACTTTGCACAACATATTGGGCGCAGCAACCTTAATCATTGCGATTTCTTTGGCCGCTACCTTGTTGCCGACCGTGTCCATCATGTACGCGGCATTCAACGTAAGGAAACGGCATTGATCGATCATGATGCGCGCTTCGGCGATGCGCTCCATCGTTACCGACTGTTTGGAAATCGGTTGTCCGAATGCCACGCGCGAGGTTACACGCTCGCACATTTTTGCGAGCGTACGCTCGGCAACGCCGATGGCGCGCATGCAGTGATGAATGCGACCCGGCCCCAAGCGGCCTTGCGAGATCTCGAAGCCGCGGCCTTCGCCGAGCAGTAGGTTTGCCACCGGCACGCGCACATTCTCGAACAGCACTTCGGCGTGGCCGTGCGGTGCATCGTCGTAGCCGAATACAGGCAAGTGACGCAGCACTTTGATTCCCGGCAGATCCATCGGAACAAGGATCATGGATTGCTGATTGTGGCGGCTCGGACTATCGGGATTGGTTTTACCCATGAACACCAATACTTTACAGCGCACGTCGTTCGCCCCGGATGTCCACCACTTGCGGCCGTTGATTACGTAGTGATCGCCGTCGCGCTTGATGCTGGCTTCAATGTTGGTGGCATCGGACGAGGCTACTGCAGGTTCCGTCATCGCAAACGCCGAGCGAATTTCACCGGCGAGCAGCGGTTTCAACCAGCGCTCTTTGTGCTCGGCGTTGCCGTAACGCTCAATGGTTTCCATGTTGCCGGTATCCGGCGCGCTGCAATTGAAAGGCTCCGAACCGATCGGCGACCGGCCCATCAATTCGCACAGCGGCGCGTATTCGAGATTGCTTAAACCCGCGCCTCGTTCCGAATGAGGCAGAAACATGTTCCACAGTCCGGCCGCCTTCGCCTTCTTCTTCAACTCTTCCATGATCGGCACCGGTTCCCAGGTCTTGCCGGCTTTACGGTTGGCGTCGAGTTGTTCCTTAAAAATCTTCTCGGCAGGAAAAGTATGTTCCTGCATGAAGCCGTCAACCTGCTTGCGCAAAGCGTTGACCTTGTCTGTGTACATGAAATCCATGAGTAAGTCCCGGGAGTTGCTGCTACAAAATAAAGTGAGTGTGTATCGGTTACCGCGTGCCGTTAATCACGCGCAAAGCCTGCGCCCAGCCGGCTTCGGCCATCGGCCGAGTGCGTTTGGCGGTTTCGGCCGCATTAGCGCTCGATGCATTGCCGTCCAAAAAGCGCTTGGCGACGCCCTGCAGAATGCCGACGAGTCGGAACATGCCGAAGGCCATATAAAAGTCGAAATTGGGAATTTCTTTGCGGCCGGTGAACTCGCAATACAAATTGCGATACTCCATTTCGGTTGGAATTCCGAGCTTGGTTTTTTCCGCATCGCTCATGCTCGCGATGCCGCCGCCGGGCATGCGGTACTTCATGCAGTGATACACGAAGTCGGCGATCGGATCGCCGATGGTGGACAACTCCCAATCGATGATCGCAAGGATGCGCGGCTCGGTCGGATGAAAAATTACGTTGTCGAAACGGTAATCGCCGTGCGTGAGCGAATTGGAAACATCTTGCGGAATATTCTTCGGCAGCCACTCGATCAAGTTTTCCATGGCCTCGATGCGCTCGGTTTCGGCGGCGCGATACTGCTTGATCCAGCGAGCGACCTGCCGTTCGACGTAATTGCCCGGCTTGCCGAAATCCGTCAGACCGACTTTCGCAGGATCGACGGAATGCAGCGCTGCGATGGCTCGATTGAGTTCGCGATAGTAGGCGCGGCGTTGTTCAAGGGTCATGCCCGGTAAATCCGGATCCCAAAGTACACGACCCTCGACGCACTCCATCACGTAGAACGGAGTGCCGATCACGCTCGCATCCTCGCACAAGCAAAACATGCGCGGCACCGGCACGTCGGTATCGCGCAGCGCATGCATGATGCGATATTCGCGATCGACTGCGTGCGCCGACGGCAACAAGTTGCCGGGCGGCTTGCGGCGCAAGACATATTTCTTGCCACCCGCTTGCAATAGATACGTGGGATTGGATTGCCCACCCTTGAATTGCTGCACGTCCAGCGATCCCTTGATCTCCGGCACATGCGCGGCGAAGTAGCGTTCCAGGCTCGCGACATCAAATACATGCGCAGCGCGGACGGGGCCCGCGCCGGAATTTTTCTCCGCTGCAGTGGACATCAGATTAGGCCGCTGAATCGGTCAGAATCGCATCGCTAACGATGGCTAAGTGATAGCCGACGTCGCCGAAGGTTTGATTAATGAGCGACAACCGTTTGAAGTAGTGGCCCACCGCTAATTCGTCGGTGATGCCCATACCGCCGTGCAGCTGCACCGCGTGTTGACCGCAGAAACGCCCTGCATTACCGATATACGCTTTCGCTGTTGCGATCTTGCGTCGACGCGCCGCGGCATCCGTATCGCGCGAGTACGCGGTCGCAAAGTTTGCCATCGACCGCGCTTGCACGCCCTGCACAAACATATCGGCCATGCGATGCTGCAATGCTTGAAACTTGCCGATCGGCTGACCGAATTGTTTGCGGTTCTTGGTGTATTCGACCGTGGCCGAATTGATTGCATCGATGGCACCGACCGCTTCCGCGCACAACCCTGCGTTCGCCTGATCGACGGCTTTGCTCAACGCGGCCAATCCTTCGCCCGCTTTGCCGAGCAATTGTCCGGGCGCATTAGTCAGTACTAGGTCCGCGGCGCTGCGGCCGTCGTGCGTGCGGTACACCGTGCGCTTCACTCCGCTGGCATTCGCGTCCACCAGGTACAGGGAAATTTTGCCGCCTTCCACTGCGGAGACGATAAACAAGTCGGCTACTGCACCGTCGAGTACCACCGTTTTCGTGCCGCTCAACTTGCCGGCTGCTGCTGCGGTCTTCACGAAATCAAGCTGGTAGCGTGCCCCCGCTTCGTGATGCGCCAATGCGATGCGGCATTCGCCTGCGACAATCTTCGGCAAAATATCGGCCTGCTGGGCCTCGCTACCGTTATCGCGAATCAATCCGCCGCCCAGCACCACTGTGCTCATAAACGGTTCCAGCACTAAACCGCGACCGATTTGTTCCATCACCACCATCACTTCCACTTCGCTGCCGAACCCGCCGTGTTCCTCCGGCAAGCCAATGCCGAGCACGCCTTGTTCCGCCAACTGCGCCCACACTTCAGCACTAAAGCCGTTGGGCTTGGTCGAGTACTCGCGGCGCTTTTCGAACGTGTAATCTTTTTGAATGAACTTCTGCAAAGAATCTTGCAGCATCGTTTGATCGTCGTTTAATTCGAAATCCATAGTCTTAGTCTCGTGAATATATAGGCCGGCCGATCACAGTCCGAGAATGCGTTGCGCAATGATGTTGCGTTGAATCTCGTTGGAGCCGCCGAAAATAGTGGTTTTGCGCATGTTGAAGTAACGCGAGGTATAGGCACCCATATGCGCCGCCCACTCCGGTTCACCCTGCCAGCCGAGTTCAAACGCCTCGGGTATGTAGGCATGCGCGTATTGACCGATCGCCTGCATCTTTAATTCGGTGAGCGTTTGTTGAATCTCGGAACCCTTGATCTTGAGCACCGACGATTCGGGGCCGGGATTGCCGCCCTTGGCTTCGAGGGACAATACGCGCAGCACCGTAATTTCGAGCGCCTGCAGCTCCAGCTCCAGCTCGGCGATTCGGTCACGGAAACGCGGATCTTCGATTAGCGGCTTACCGCCGCTCATAACGTTCCTGGCTACGTACTTCAGCTTCTTCAGCTCGCGCTTGCTTGCACCCACTTGCGCAATGCCGACGCGCTCGTGGCCGAGCAACACCTTTGCGTAGGTCCAACCTTTGTTTTCTTCGCCGATGCGGTTTTCGACCGGCACTTCGACGTTGTCGAACCACACTTCGTTGACTTCGGTTTCGCCGCCGTCGATCAATTTGATCGGACGCACGGTGATACCCGGCGTCTTCATGTCGATAAGCAGGAAGGAGATGCCTTCTTGCTGGCGCACTTCGGTGTTGGTACGCACCAGGCAGAAAATCCAATCGGCGTGTTGACCGAGTGTGTTCCAGGTTTTTTGCCCGTTAACGACGTACTTGTCACCCTTACGTTCGGCGCGCGTTTTTAACGACGCCAAATCGGAACCCGAACCGGGCTCGGAGTAGCCCTGACACCACCAATCTTCACCGGAAATAATTCTTGGGAGAAAACGCTCTTGCTGTGCCTTATTGCCGAAGTGCTGAATCACCGGCGCGACCATGCGAACGCTAAACGCAAGCAATGCCGGTGCACCGGCTTCCGTGCACTCTTCGTCGAAAATGTGCTGCTGAATCGCGGACCAACCCGGGCCGCCGAATTGCTTTGGCCAACCCGGCACGGACCAACCCTTCTTGGCCAGTAGCTTGTGCCAGCGGACGTAGTCATCGCGATGCAATCGCTTAGCGTTGAGAACTTTGTCCGCAAGATCGCGCGGTAGATTGCTTTTTAAATACTCGCGTACTTCGTTACGGAACGCTAATTCATCTGGGGTGTAATCGAAATTCACAAAGGCCTCTATCGTCGGGTGTCAGCAGCACTTTTCGCATTGTAAATCGAAAAAATGCAGATTCCGCATCCCGAAAACTAGTTCTGCTTAGGTTGACATTGGGGGGCGGAAGACTAATGGGATGCCTGAGTTCCGGCAAGTGGGAAAGCATCATTGCCATTGAACAAATAAATGCTGTTTTGCGATAAACCGAGTGGGGCGGCGCAGTTTTACAGATCGTCGGACGCTTCAGCCCGGCGCAAAACCGCCGTTATTACTAGGGATTGGATCACCGCGATTCCGCACAGGTGCGGGTGCAACAATTCTGAAACAGCAAGACCGTTGATGAAACCCAATTCTATTCATTCATTTACCGTCCATTTGCGAGCTCAACTGCGGGCTCGGTGGCGGCTATTAATGAAGGCATTCGGCGGGCTACCGCAGAGCGAAATATCAAGCAGTTCCGCGAACGCCCACGCGGTCGACCTGCTCGCTGGACTTAATAATGCCGCCCAATCCGCCGGCATGAACGTGTGGGAATGGGACATCGAGCACGACGCGCTCAAATTCAATCGCAACTTGGCGCAGTTTTATGGCGTCGACGCCGACGAGGCGGAAAGCAATCCGCGCGCGTTCATGACCGGCATTACTCACCCAGACGATCGCGAGCGTTATCTAAGTGAATTCAATCAGGCGCTGAAAGGCAAACGGACGCTGGATATTCACTATCGCGTTAAACGTCGCGACGGCACGATCTTACCGCTGCGCGTAGTGGGCGAAGTCTATCGGGCAACGTCGGGGCCGAATGCGGGCAAGGCTACGCGCGTAGTTGGCGTCACGATTGATATGTCGATGCACGCCGAACGCGAGTCGCACATCGTTGAACAGTCGAAGCGCCAACAGGACTTGCTCGAGCGAATTAACCTTGCGAATGAAGCGGCACAAATCAGCATGTGGGAATGGGATGCCGCAAGCGGCGTCTTGTCCTCCGACACTAACCTCGCGGCAACCTTCAAAGATGCGAATTTGACCGGCGCGTTCCGGGTGGACGATTTTGTCGAGTGCGTCGTGCACGCGGACGATCGGGACGCGTTTCTGACGGCGGTAAAAGCGATGCGAAACGGCGGCAATCAACTGTCGGTTCGCTTTCGCTATGGAGCGCGCGACGGACACTATGAGCACGCGCAACTGCACGGCCGGATGATGCGCAATGAGCGCGGCGAAGCAGCTCGTTTCGTAGGCGTCAGTTGGAACGTCACTTCGCAAGTCAATGCCGATGCCGAAATCGCGCGTCAATCGCGCGAGCAGAGCGCGCTATCGGAGCGCCTGCGTATGGCCGCCGCTGTTGCGGGAATCGATGTATGGGACTGGGACCTTGTTACCGACAAGTTCACAGCGGAAACGCATATGGCCGCCGCCTACGGCCGGTCGCATCTGGAGTACGCCAGCGGCCGCGAGCTATTGATGAGGGTGGTGCACAAAGACGATGCTCCTTCGTTCCTGGCCGCAATAGAGCGTGCCGCCGAGGACGGCGAGACACTGCAACACGGCTTCCGCGCGATGCTGCCCGATGGAACATTTCGTCATGCGCATATGCAGGCCCGCGTATTTCGAGATGCAAACGGCAAAGCAATTCGATTGATCGGGGCGACCATCGATCGCACCGACGAAATTCGGCGCCACGAGGAACTGAAGCAACAAGCGGAAGAAGAGCGCGCATTGCGCGATCGTTTGAATCTGGCCACCGAAACGGCACGCATCGCCATTTGGGACCAGGACATGATCAGCGGCAAACTCACCGCCGACGATCGATTCAAAGACTTGTTCGGCATCCCGCGCGACACGCCGACTTTCAGACTACAGGAAGGCATTCATCCCGATGTACGCGATCGAATGTTGGCCCCGCTGCGCGATGCCTTTGCCGATCCAAGCAAGAACGAAGTTCTGTCGATTCGACATCGCACCACCAATCCACTGCGCGACCTGCAATACGTCCAGACGCACATGCGCGTATTCCGCACCGATGACGGCAAACCGGCCCGGATATTGGGCGTAACCTGGGATGTCACTGAGGAAGTGCGGCATGCCGACGAACTCAAACGGCAAGCGGAGAAAGAGCGCGCGTTAGTCGAGCGCTTAAACGTTTCAACGCAAGCCGCCGGTATCTCGCCGTGGGAATTCGATTTGAAGAACGGCTGCTTTTCTTGGTGCGGACCGCGACCGAAAGTATTCGGAATGGACGACGTGCCGGTTGCCGAATATTTCAACAAGATTTGCGAGCAGGTGGTCGAGGAAGATAAAACTGTCATGCAGGACGCCGCCCGGGAGGCCATTACCAAGGGGCAGGACAATTACTCCTATCGCTTTAGATTCCGCGCCAAAGACGGCACCGTGTATCACATGCAAAACTTCGGACAGGTGATACGCAGCGAACGAGGCAATATCCGCTACTGCGTGGGCGTTACCTGGGATGTAACCAAGGAAGTGGAAGCCACCGAGCAACTACAGAAACGCGCGGAAGAAAATCGCCAGCTCATCGAGCGGCTAAACATCGCCACCAACAGCGCCAACATCGGCTCGTGGGAGATGGACTTAGTGGCCCAGCGCTTCTTATGGGTGGAAAATCCCGTAAAAACGCTGGGCATAGCGCCCGAAGATTTCGGCGCGCTTGCTGAGTTCGCAGAACACATAGTGCCGGAAGATAGACAGGTATTGCCGAGCAAGATCAAGCAGGCTGTCGACGACGGCTCTTTGCGCATGGACTTTCGCTATCGCGCCCTCGGCGTTGACGGCGCCATTGTGCACATTCAAACGTTCGGACGAGTATTCGTCGATGAGCGACGCCGGCCGATCCGATCCTTAGGCGTGTCCTGGGATGTCACGCGCGAAGTCGAAGCCGAGGAAAGGTTGCGTCAGCAAGCTCAACAGGAACGCAGACTGCTGGAACGACTCAACATCGCCACCGACGCGGCGGGCATCAGCTCATGGGAAATAGACCTGTTGGCCAACAAGTTCCTGTGGATAGAAAATCCGCTGACTTCGGTACGCCGTACGCAGGATGGCAACGAGCTGCAGAGAGATATTGCGTATTTCGCAGAACGCATGCTGCCTGAAGATCGCTCTTTGTTAAAGAAAGCGATTCGCGATGCCAAGATCTCGAACACGGATCGCATCGCCTATCGCTATCGCGTCTTCGGCGAGAACGGCGGCATCGTTCACGTGCAGACTTTCGGCCGATTGATATTGGACGACACCGGTAATCCGGCGCGCTTGCTTGGCGTTTCCTGGGACGTGACCCACGAAGTAGAAGCGGCGGAAACGCTGCGCCGGCAAGCTAGCGAGAAGAAACAACTGCTTGAGCGGCTCAGCATCGCTTCCGACGCCGCCGGCATTAGTTCTTGGGAACTTGACTTGACCACGCGCAAATATCTGTGGATTGAGAACCCGCTCAAGTCGGTATTGAGTTCGGAAGCCGACAACAATCCGACACCGGACATCGAGAATTTCTACGCGCGCGCAATTCCCGAAGATCGGGGATTGATGCGACAAGCGATTACCAAATCTTTGGCCGAAAACATCGATCGCGTTTCGTGTCGCTATCGCGCGCGCGGCCGCGACGGCGGCGTCGTGTATGTACAAACGCACGCGCGCGTGATGTTCGGTCCCGACAAACAACCGGTGCGCATTCTCGGTGTGTCGTGGGATGTCACGCACGAAGTGCAAGCGGCCGAACAATTGCGCCACCAGGCCGAACGCTTGCGCGACGTGGAGCGCCGTTTGGAACGTGCCTCCTTGTCCAGCTCGGAAGGTCACTGGGAAGCGGACGTCGCCACCGGACACCTATGGTGTTCGTCGAGCTTCCACACTTTGCTGGGCTACTTGGAAGGCGAGATCGAGAATCGCGTTTCGGCGCTGGACCGCCTGGTTCACGACAACGACCGCTCAACCTACCTGGAAGCATTGCGCAACCATTTAACCAGCGACGCTAAATACGACGTCGAAACGCGACTGCGCACTTCTAACGGCGACTATCGTTGGTTCCGTATGCGAGGTATGGCGGAGCGCGATGATTTAGGTCATCCCCTCGTCATGGCCGGTTCCATTCACGACATTCATCAGCAAAAAGAAATCGAAGACGCCTACAAGCTGGCGCAACGGCGGTTCGAACGTGCCATCAACGGTACGCAAGACGGGCTATGGGAACTGGATCTTGCTACGGAACATACCTGGTGCTCGCCGCGTCTCGCGGTATTGCTGGGTTATCCGCCGCAGGCAATGGAAGGCACGAATTTGATACGCGAAGCCATCCATCCGGACGACATGGAGAAAGCCAGCAGTTCCGGCCACGCGCATTTCCGGCTTAATCTACCGTTCGACATCGAACTGCGGTTGAAGAATCGCGGCGGCGACTATCGCTGGTATCGCGCCCGCGCCACCGCGGAGCGTGGCACCGACGGTCGCGCCGTGCGTTTATCGGGTTCGCTGCAGGATGTGACCGAAGCGCATGCCGCACGCCAGGAATTACTGCGTGCAACCGAAGCTGCCGAGGCAGCTAATCGCGCCAAGAGCGCGTTCTTAGCCAATGTCAGCCATGAAATCCGCACGCCGATGAACGGCATCATCGGCATGACCGGGCTCATGATCGACACGAAGCTCGATCGGTCGCAGCGTGACTACGCCGAAACCATTCGCAGCAGCGCCGATTCGTTGCTCTCCGTCATCAACGACATCTTGGACTTCTCCAAGATCGAAGCGGGCAAATTGGATCTCGAAACCATCGACATGGATTTGCGCACTCATGTCGAGAACATTGGTTCCGCCATGGCGTTCCAAGCGGCATCCAAAGGACTGGAACTCATTGTCAACGTGCATCCGGAGGTGCCGGATCGAGTGCACGGCGATCCGCAGCGTTTACGTCAATGTCTTATCAACCTGCTGGGCAATGCGATCAAGTTCACCAAGCAGGGCGAAATCGTGCTGGATGTGTGTGCCGTCGGCAGACACGAAGGCCGCGTGCTCACTCACTTCGAAATACGCGATACCGGTACCGGCATCCCGGCACAAGTCATTCCGACCCTATTCCAACCTTTCGTGCAAGCCGATTCGTCGACGACGCGTCATTTTGGCGGCACGGGTTTAGGACTTTCCATTGTGCGCCGCTTGATCGAAATGATGGGCGGACAAGTGGGCGTAGTGAGCGAGGTAGGCAAAGGCTCGACCTTCTTCTTCACGCTGTCGCTAGAACCGTCGGAGCAATCGACAACGCTGCCGGTGCTGGCAACCGCACATGGCCGACGCATATTGATTGTCGACGACAACGCTACCAATCGTCGCGTGCTGGGCGAACAGTTGGCGCATGCCGGTTACGAAATCGCCAGCGCCAAGGACGGCATGGACGCACTCGTCCTGTTGAATCAAGCGCACGCCGAAGCGCGCGGCTTCGATGCCGTTATCCTTGATTATCAAATGCCCGATATGGACTGTGCGATGCTAGGCGAGCGTATTAATTCTAATCCGCTGTTGGCGAACACGCGCCTGGTGACGTTAACGTCGTTGGATCGCCAGGGCGACGCGCAGCGCTTCCGCGCGCTCGGCTTTGCCGCGTACATGACCAAGCCGGTTCGCTCGCGCGACCTGCTTGATTGCATGCAACGCGTATTGGCCGGCGAAGCACGTCAGTGGCAAATGGAATCGCAGCCGATGATCACGCGCAGCGTGCTCAATCAATTGGACGCACAGCAACGATTCCAAGGCAAGATCCTGTTGGTAGAGGACAATGTGGTCAATCAAAAGGTCGCCTCGCGTTACCTGGAACGTATGGGGTGCACAGTGCGCATCGCTCACAACGGCTTGGAGGGTGTGGCCGCTTTCGAAGAAGATCGGTTCGATTTGATTTTTATGGATGTACAAATGCCGGTGATGGACGGCTTGACGGCCACGGGTAAGATTCGCGAATTAGAAAGTACTCGCTTGCGCACCGGCCACCGCACGCCGATTGTGGCGCTAACCGCCAACGCGATGCGCGGCGATCAAGAACGTTGTGAAGCCGCGGGCATGGATAGTTTTTTGACAAAACCGATCGAGATCGACCGCCTGCGCGAAATACTGGGGCGGTTCGGATTGGGCGAACATGTCTCGGCGTCGTTACCCGCTCAGATGCATGCATCCACCGACACTGCAAACCGCGAACAGCGCGAAACGCCGCCGCTGGATCTAAGCCGTCTCAACGAGATCACCGATGGCGACGCGGAATTCGCGCACGAATTGATCGAGACGTTCATTTTGGTCTCGGCCGAACAGATTGTGGAACTCGCGGGGGCGCTCGATAAAGCGGATCGCGGCGAATTCGCGCGCGCAGCGCACAAACTAAAAGGTGCGTGCGCCAACATTCACGCCATCGCGATGCGCGATCTGGCGTACAAATTCGAAGCGGAGGCGCATTCGCTCACCGAGCCGCATGCGCGCGACTTGCTGCAACAACTGACAAGAGAATTTGCGCGTCTAAAAGAATTTGTCGCCGATCCAAGTGTTTTGCCGGCCCCGATTAGAGCGGTTTCTTAACGCCATACATTGTATTAATGCCATCACGATAGCCAGCGCACCTTGCCTTCCAAGGTGGTCGCGCGCACCGGACCGGGCGTCGCATTTTTGCCGAGATACAAGAAAGCAACCACTTCATCGTCCGCTTCCAATCCAAGCGCGCGATTAACGATGGCCGAGCGCGCCGCAATGCCGGTTTTCCACATCGCGCCATGACCCAACGCATGTGCAGTCAGAAACATGTTCTGTACCGCTGCGGCCACCGCTTGTACCTGCTCGTGTTCCGGCACTTTGTGACCGCGAGTTAAATGCGCCGCGACAGCAATGATGGTCGGCGCCCGTAAGGGCTTCTCGCGTTCAGCTGCAAGCTGCGCCTCGGTTGCGTCCGGTTTGTTCGCCCGCAACATCTCCGCCATTGCGTTAGCCAATGCGTTGCGCCCCTCCCCTTCGAGCACGACAAATCGCCATGGCGCAAGCTTGCCGTGATCGGGCGCGCGCGTTCCCGCCAGCATGATGCGCTCCAGATGCTCGCGCGATGGACCCGGCGCTACAAGCTTGATCGAGGAAGAACGAGAGTCGATGGCGGTGAATAGGTCCATGGGCGTGAGGGCGTGAGGGCGTGAGGGCGTGAGGGCGTGAGGGCGTGAATAGGATAGATATTAAGCGGCTGCGCAAGTTCTGAATCGCGAGACGACCCTGACGCGTCAAGGGCCCCGCGTCACGATCTTAATCGAACATCACCACTGTGCGGATCGTTTCGCCTTTGGCCAGGCGATCGAATCCGGCATTGATGTCGTCCAACCGAATGCGTTCGGTAAGCAATTTATCCACGGGCAACTCACCGTTTTTATACCACTCGATGTAACGCGGGATGTCGCGGGATGGGACGCAGCTGCCGACATAGCTGCCTTTTAGCGAACGCTCCTCAACCACCAATTGCACAGGGGAGATCGAGAGACGTGCGTCGGGATGCGGCAAACCGGCCGTTACCGTGCTCCCGCCTCGAGCGGTGATTTTCCACGCCAACTCCAGCGCCTTGGCAGATCCCGCCATTTCGACCGCATGCGCCACTCCCGCGGGCAACAACGCTCGAACTTGCTCCGCGCAATCGGGTGCGGCGGCATTGAAGGTATGCGTAGCGCCGAATTGCCTGGCAATGGCCAACTTGCTATCGCTCAAGTCGATGGCGATGAGCGGCGCAGCGCCGGCGCGTTTTGCGCCCAGCAGCGCCGCCAACCCAACGCCACCCAAGCCGATAACGGCAACGCTTTCGCCTTGTTTAACTTGCGCCGTGTTCACCACCGCACCGACACCCGTGATCACGGCGCAGCCAAACACGGCGGCGATATCGAAAGGCAGGCTCGAGTCGATTTTTACGCAAGACTCGCGCGCGACCACGGCGTAGTCCGCAAAACCTGAAACCCCCAAGTGATGATGAATCGTCTCGTCGCCGAATCGGCGCGCGCCCGAAAGCAATGTACCGGCACCATTGGCTTTGAACCCAGGCTCGCATAGCGCGGGCCGGCCGTGCGAACAGGGGTGACAGTGGCCGCAGCTCGGCACAAACACCGTAACGACACGATCGCCGACCGCGAGATCCGTAACTCCTGCGCCGAGTTTCGCTACCGTTCCCACGGCTTCGTGACCTATCACCATCGGCATGGGGCGCGGCCGATTGCCGTCAATAACCGATAAGTCGGAATGACACAGCCCCGCCGCGCGAATTCGCACCATCACTTCGCCCGGGCCCGGATCGCGCAGCTCGAGCTCGGCGATCTTCAGCGGCTGCGACTGCGCGTAAGGCGTAGGTAGACCCATATGCTGCAAAAGGGCGGCGCGGATTTTCATAGGTGTAGCGTGATCCGTTAAGCGTGGCATGTAAGAATCTCGATTCTGACGCATCACGTGTCACGGATCACGCTTCACGAGCTATTAGTCATGCTTCCCACCCGTTCCGATTTCAAAATCCTGCGACCCATGCAAACCCGTTGGTTGGATAACGACCAATATGGCCATGTCAACAATGTCATGTACTACTCGTACTTCGACACGGCCGTGAACGGCTGGCTGATGGAAGCAACCAAGACGGACACCCGCAAACTCAATGCGATCGGTTTGGTGGCCGAGACGGGGTGTAAATTTTTCAAAGCTGTTTCGTTTCCGGATCAACTGTATGCAGGGTTACGCTTGGAGAAACTGGGTAACTCCAGTGTGATCTATCAAATCGGCTTATTTCGCGAAGAGGAAGCCGATCCCGCGGCACTGGCAAAATTCGTTCACGTGTACGTGGATGCCGTAACGCGCAAGAGCGTGCCTGTTCCCCCAGCAATCCGTGACGCACTGGCGACTTTGCTCTAGATATCGCTTATGTCGCTACGGCATTCCCGCAGCGAACACCACGGCTTTCCACGGTCGTGACGCAGCGTGGTCCTTGCACGCCAACAATGTGACAAAACTCTTAGGCCCGCCGCGCGGAGTTTTCTAGGATAAGGCTGCCTCCCGTTCCGACCTGCCGATCTTACGAGTTAAAGAGAGCGCAATGACCGCAGCTCCAGTTAATCCCTTTGCCAGCGAAACCGCGCAATTGCACGCCGAGCATATTTCGCTGCAATCGGAAACCATGGAGATGAGCGCCGCCAAGGCCGTCGCGCGCAAGTCGCTGGTCAAATATCAATTGCATAGTCGCGCACGCGGTTCGATCACGCGCATCGCTATTCTTGAAGGCCACTTCGTCAATGTGAACGTGCGCCGTCGCCGCGCGCAAGAGCAGGAACACAACGTCGATTTGCGCTTCGTCGACCCGCGACCGGCCGGCATTCGCAAGGTGGGTTGGCCGTGGATGTACGTGGCCATCGCGTTGACGTTGTTGACGGTCGCGGCGTCGGTATTCGCAGTGCAGTTCGCTACTCCGGCCGCGCGGTTGTGGGCAGTGCCGGTCGCCATCGTGCTAGGGACCTGCACCATTTCCAGTTACTTGTTGTGCCTGTATTTCACCACCGAATCGATGGTGTTTGTCAGCACGCACGGACGCGCGCGCCTGATCGTCATTACCGGCGGCCTCGGCACGACCCGCGCTGCTCGCAAGTGCGCAGTGGACATCGTTAAACATATCAATTTGGCGCGCAAACAAAGCAAGCAAACCAAGCAAATGTTTTTACGCGATGAGATGCGTGAACACGGTCGCCTGCACGAACAGGGCGCGCTCACTTATGAGCAGTATGAAGACGCCAAATCGCGCATCCTCAAATCGCATTCTTGAATATCGCCGCCATCCGCGGGGATTGCGCATGGATCGCAACTTGCTTACGGAAACTCCGATCAATTACCATCCGATGCGGTCAAACGCATTTCCATCCGTTGTCTTTCAACCGGTTGCATCGCGGCAATGTTGCGTACTCCGAATAATTCAGCGCGTCCCTAGGCGGCGTACATGCTCAGCGCTTTGGTTGCCGCCGCTCACTTTCTTGCCGCCTTCGGCGTATTTGCCACGGTGTTCTACGAGTGGCTGACTTTCAGTCGCACCCCCACATTACCTGAAGCGCGCCGCATGCAACTATGCGACGCGCTGTATGGCCTAAGCTCGCTTGCGTTGATCGTTGCCGGGGTATCGCGCGTGTACTTCTTCGAAAAAGGCAGCGATTTTTATTTGCACAGTCCCTTCTTCATTACCAAGATCGCACTTTTCGTCGCGGTCGGTTTGCTGTCGATATATCCGACGATGCAATTCATTACCTGGCGCACCGCCACACGCGCCGGACAAGCGCCGGTTGTCGACGCAAGCACCTTCGCACGGATCGCCCTGTTGCTCAGACTCGAAGTGCTGTTGCTGGTCGCGATAATTGTATCGGCGTCATTGATGGCGAAAGGCGTTCTACACTGAAACCCGCGAGCGATCTGCTGTCGCAGCTTGCTCGCTCAACCACCGCGTAACGCGCGGCCATAAAGTGGTTTCGAATTGCTTGCGAAAGAAACCGAAATGACCGATCTGCTTAACCCCAATCTCCGGCGGTGCGATTCGATGCTTGTCGATGCGCGCGCCGGCGTAAAAACCGTGTAACAACTCCGTGCTTGCAGCGGACATCATTTCGTCGTCTACGAAAGACAACGACAGCATTGGAATACGAATCGCGTCGTAGCTACGCGTTAACAGACTGTCTTCGACGCCGAGTAAGTAGCGGGGATGCAAACACCACCGCCGCCACTGCAGAACGACGCGACGCGGTAAATCGCCGACGATACGCAATCGCTTGCCGGGGAAATATCCCAGCAACGTCGTAAACAACGGTGCAAGCACATACCACATCAACAACGAGCCACGTCGCGTCGGCGCACTGAGATTCTTCCAATAGCCGCTACCGGAGGCGATGAGCAACGCGCCGTCGACGAGGTGTCTATTCGGAATCAAGCCGAGTATTTGCGCGCCGAGACTGTGCCCGATCACAAACAACGGCCGATCGGACGCTCGCTGCTGCAAAGCGTCGAGCATCGCACGGCAGTCGTCTTGCGCCCAATCGAGAATATCGAGATCGATCTTCGATAGCGGGCCCGATATCGATAGGCCGATACCTCGATAGTCAAAGATCCCGACCACATAACCTTGCTGCGCAAGCCACATTGCAAAGGCGGCGTAGTAAGTTTGCGATGCGCCCATTGCGGCGAGGATCAGCACACCGCCATGAGCGGCATTCGCCGGCATAAAAAACTGTGCAGTCAGATGCGTGCCGTCGCGCAATGAAATACGTTCGGTGGTCGAATGAATCATTATTGCTCCCGGTGCCGGTACTGTAGCCCCGTCGCCAGCAATCGACCACGGCTTTCCGGCGGATTCTCTTCTCTCGCGCCGTCCGGAGTGCCATGATCGACGGCATCGGGAGCGGTAGGGCAAAGCGCATGGGCAAGTTGACTCGGCGAACATTTATCGGCGTGGGCGGCATCGTCGGTGGAGGACTTGCGTTAGGCATCGGCGAATTCGCGCTTGCACCGAATCGCTTGCGACTTGCGCCGGGTGAAGCGCTCGGCGATGCGACGCGGCTAACCACGTGGATAAAGCTGTCGCGCGACAACTTCGTTACCGTCGTAGTGCCTCATTGCGAAATGGGACAAGGCTCGCAAACCGGACTGGCGATGATGCTGGCCGAAGAACTCGATGCCGATTGGAACCTCGTCCGCGTCGAAGAGGCCGCCGCATTGGACGAATACGCCGCCGGATATATGGTGCGCGGCTTCGGCGGCATGGCCGCGCCGCCCGACTTCATGCTGCGTGGTATCAATCATCTGAGCTACAAAGTCGCCGATTGGATGGGACTGCAAATCACCGGCGGTAGCGCAAGCATTCGCTTTACCGGCGAGTACGGCATGCGCACGGCCGGCGCGACCGCGCGCGCCATGCTGCTTGAAGCCGCCGCGCGCCGCTGGAATGTCGCAACCAGTGAATGCCAAGCGGCGGAATCGTTCGTGACGCATCCGGCCGGTAATCGCGCCGCGTTCGGCGAACTAGCGAGCGATGCCGCTGCGATGCAACTTCCCGGCAAGCCGACGCTCAAGTCTCGCGAGCAATTCAAAATCATCGGCACACGGCGTAAACGGTTCGATATTCCTGCAAAGGTGGACGGTTCCGCAAAATTCGGTATCGACGCAGTGCGGCCCGACATGTTGTACGCAGCCATTCAAGCGGCGCCGATATTCGGCGAGACGCTCCAGAGCGTCGATGAAACGCGCGTTAAGGATTTGCCGGGCGTGGTGCGCGTCGTGCAATTATCGAATGCGGTTGCAGTGGTCGCAAAAAGCTACTGGCAAGCTCGACAGGCGCTGAACAAGCTCGCGCCGCAATTCACTCTGGTCAATAACAACATCGACAGCGCCTCTGTGTTCGCCAATCTGGCGAGCGCACTCGATATGAATGACGGCAGTAAAGTGATCGAGCGAGGCCAAGGACGCGCCGCGCTCGTCGATACTCCGATCGAAGCAGAATACCGCGTGCCATATCTGGCCCATGCCACCATGGAGCCAATGAATGCGACGGCGCAGGTAAGTGAAGGCCGATGCGAAGTGTGGACCGGCACGCAAGATCCCTTGCACGCACGCGGCGTAGCGGCAAAGGCCGCCGACATCGCCGTAGAAAACGTCGTCATCCACAATCACATGCTGGGCGGTGGATTCGGGCGTCGCCTGCCCGGCACGCACGACTATGTCGAGCAAGCGGTAAGCATCGCCAAATTGATGTCGCCCAAACCAGTGAAGTTAATTTGGAGTCGTGAAGAAGACATGCGTCACGATTACTATCGCAGCGCCGTGCTGGGACGCTATCAAGCTACGCTGGACACGGCAGGTCGACCGCAAGCGTGGAGCGCGCACTTCACCGGCGATGCAGGCGATCGTGCGGCGGAACTTCCGTATGACATTCCGCATCAGGCCATCTACCGCACGGCTTTTAAGAATCATGTGCGTCTGGGTGCGTGGCGTTCGGTCGATCACACCCAACATGGTTTCTTTACCGAAGTCTTCTTGGACGAATTGGCGCATGCCGCCAAACAAGATCCCTTCGAATATCGTCGCGCGCTGCTCACTCAGCAGCCTCGGCATTTGGCGGCATTGGAATTGGCCGCCGCCAAAGCCGGCTGGGGAACGCCGTTGCCCGCCAATCGAGGACGGGGCATTGCGTTGGTAGAGAGCTTTGGCAGCATCGTCTGCCAAGTAGCCGAGGTAGAGGTCAAGGGCGGCGAGATTGCGGTAAAGCGCGTAGTCGCGGCGGTGGATTGCGGTGATGTGGTCGACCCCAGCGCAGGAGCCGCGCAAATCGAGGGCGGCATTGTGTTCGGGTTGTCGGCCGCGCTGTTCGGCGAGATCACGCTCGACAAGGGTGCAGTCTCGCAAAGCAATTTCCATGATTACCCTATGCTGCGCATCAATGAATCGCCGCAAATCGAGACGCATTTCATCGCATCGCACGCGGCACGCGGTGGATTGGGCGAGCCGGGCGTGCCGCCCGTGGCGCCGGCAGTGGTCAATGCGATCTTTGCGGCCACCGGGAAACGTGTCCGCGAACTGCCGATTAAGCGTGTCTTTGCCGCGCTAACGACATAAACCGCCGCCAGCCGCTTCCGTATAGTGAACTCATCGCTGGACGATCCGCTCGCTTTCCGCCAACATTCGCACCCTTTGACATATCGAGAGGTTGAGGTTGAACATGGCGCAAGTGGTAGTAGTGGACCGCGACGGCAAAGAGCATCAAGTCGATGCCGCCACGGGTCAAACAATGATGGAAGTGTTGCGCGACAGCGGCGACTTCGGTGTAGCGGCGATTTGCGGCGGCGTGTGTTCCTGCGCCACGTGCCACGTTTATGTGGATGCCGCTTGGACGCCGAAGATCAAAGGGCGCCACAACGATGAGACCGAAATCCTGACGGCGCTGGAGGCTTACAACCCCGACAGCTCGCGTCTGTCCTGCCAAATCAAATTCACACCCGAATTGGCCGGCATTAAAGTCACGGTTGCACCGGAAGAGTAAATAGTCGCATCGTACTTGCATCCGGCAATCCACTTCGCTCGTATTCGATGTGTTGTCATTTACTGAGGGGCTCGTATGAACGCTAAACAATCCGGAATCGCGCTGGCTACCGCCGCCGCGCTGCTCTTCGCCACTGCTCCGCTAACCGGCGCACAAGCCGCTGAAGCCAAAGTGAAGTGCGAAGGCGGCAATGCCTGCAAAGGCAAATCCGAATGCCACACCGCCACCAGCGGTTGCCAAGGCATGAACAAGTGCAAAGGCCAAGGCTTTGTCACGGTCACAAAGAAAGAGTGCGATGCCGCCAAAGCCAATATGAAGTCGGAAAAGAAATAACCGCTTCGCTTCCTCCCCCGCGATGGGGGAGGAATCTCCGCAGCTGGTCGCCATCAAAGATTCGCTGCATTGAGTATGACCGCAAATTTACTCGCTCCTTCGCTCGGTTTCGGTCTCGGCGCCCGGCCGGCGCACTACGATGACCTGCTCCTTCGCTCTACCGATATAGATTGGCTGGAAGCGTTGACCGAAAACTATCTGGTTCCAGGGGGCAAGCCGTTGCATTACTTGCACCGACTCAGCGAGCGCTATCCCGTGGTATTGCACGGCGTATCGCTCTCTATCGGCGGCAGCGATGCACTGGACCGTGAGTATCTAAAGCAAGTACGCACCTTGGCCAGCGATGTCGATGCGCGCTGGATCTCAGATCATCTTTGCTGGACAGGCGTCGACGGCGTAAATCTGCACGATTTAATGCCTGTGCCTTTTACCGGCGAAGCGCTGCGTCATATCGCGGCGCGCATCCGCGATGTGCAAGATTTTCTCGGGCGCCGCATCTTGATCGAAAACGTTTCCAGTTATTTAAGCTACCGCGACGACGAAATGACCGAGTGGGAATTTCTTGGCGAGCTGACCCACGAAGCAGATTGTCTAATACTGCTGGATATAAATAATGTCTACGTCAGTAGCGTCAATCACGGCTTCGATGCGCTGGAGTACCTGCGCAACATTCCCACGGAACGCGTGCAGCAGTTTCATTTGGCCGGCCACAGCAACATGGGCACGCATCTCGTCGATACACACGATGCGCCGGTCGCCGACGCGGTGTGGGAGCTGTATACCGCAGCTGTGCGCCGCTTCGGCGCTGCATCGCCGATGATCGAACGCGACGCGAATATTCCCGACCTGACGGAATTAGTTAACGAGCTGAACAAAGCTCGCGATATCGCCGAATCGTTGGCGCAAGCTGCATGAGCCTGCGGCAAAGACAGCGCGATTTGCAGATGCATGTTCTGCACGGCCATAGGAACATTGA
>Ga0315910_10001443_pt1 | contig 21788 bp, 16 predicted proteins | sample EdamamesoilMG_FD_204470 | JGI IMG/M metagenome (GOLD analysis project Ga0315910, IMG submission 204470) | Garden soil microbial communities collected in Santa Monica, California, United States - Edamame soil | ecosystem: Environmental > Terrestrial > Soil > Garden | place: USA: California... | reverse complement strand
ATGATCAGTGGGATCAGGAACATGTGGCGAATGGGGCCGGAGGTGAGAAGAGGGACCAGGAAAGGAATGACCAGGAGCATCAATAACAGGAACCCCATGAAGATGAGGTTCCCCAAAAGCAGGGAGGAGGCGGAATTGCGACCAAACCCGGTCTTCAAGGTGAGGGTCTCCGGAACGGGCCCCTCCGAAGGCTTGGCCGTTGAGCCTCCCTTCCATTTGGCGAAGATAAGGCCGCATCGCTCACAATCTTGACGGCCTTCCGGTTGCGCCCAACCACAGGATGGACAGTTCATGGAGCCTCCAACGAACGGTCTTTCATAGAGGGTTCAACCCACCCTCAGCCATGCATCCAACGTCTTCGCGTTGCCCATCGAGTCCGCCATCGGCATGACGAGAGATTCTTTCCGACCCTTGCGGATACAGCGCGCCACCTCGTCCGCCTCATAGGTATAAAGGTTCCGGTCCGCCTTCACCCAGATGGTCCTGGGCTTATGCCGCCAACTCTTCTGGTAGATGATCTTGGACTTTCCGGGACCCCAACTGGCGAACCAGGGTCTTTCGAGGATGAGGGTTCCCTTGGAACCACAAACGCGGGCGATGCCCGCCTTGTCCGCCCGAGTGGCACAGCTGACCTCGGCCAGGATATCCCCCTTGAACTTGAGTACCGCCACGGCCCATTCATCCACACCCGTCGAACCTCTGTGGAGGGACCCCTTCACCCGGATCGGATCCAAGAACGGTTTTCCCTGCGATACTCCCGCCACCAGCCTGGAAAAGGAGACCGGGTAGCATCCGATATCAAGGATGCCGCCGCCGCCGAGCTTTTTATTGAAAAGACGGTGTTTGGGGTCCACGGGGTTATTGAAGCAGAAGGAAGCCTCGATCAATCGGACCTCTCCAATGAGACCGCTTCGGATCAATTGGATGAGCTTGGCGGTCTGGGGCAGGCAACGGTACATGAAGGCTTCCAGGAAGAAGACCCTGTGCTTCTTGGCAGCTGAAAGCATCCGCTTCACCTCCCCGGCATTCATCCCCAAGGGCTTTTCACAGAGGATGTGCTTGCCAGCCTTGGCGGCCTTCACCGCCCATTCCACATGGAAGGGGTGGGGTGGGGCGATATAGACGGCTTCCACCTCAGGATCGTCAAGGACTTCCTGATAGGTCCCATAGGCCTTCGGGACCCGATATTTCTTGGCGAACTTCTTGGCCGCGGAGTTAGTCCTGCTCCCCACCGCCACGAGTTTTCCGGTCTTGGAACGGTTGACCGCCCATGCGAATTTCTCGGCGATGCCACCGGTCGACAAGATGCCCCAGTTGATCCTCATCCATTCCCCCCTTTGGAAACTCCCATCAAGCCCCCCTCACCCTACCCGTCTCCCTAAAAGCTCTCACAGGGAAGAACCCCTGTGTACCCGCAAAACCAAGTCACAAGGGGAGAGGGATAGATCAAGGCTAGTTCCCTCCGCTCTTCCCTCTCCCTCGATGGGAGAGGGCCTGCCCCTGTAGCTGAGCGTCAGCGAAGCACAGGGCAGGGGTGAGGGTGAGCCCTTCTTAGACCTCTTGCTTGCCGTTCCTGCCCCCAATCCCCTACTTGGTGCCCTTAGTGCCTTGGTGGTTCAAAGGTCTTTCGTTCCATCCACCCTGAAATGGGCCCTCTCCTTGCATTGCTCCGCTTCAAAGAACCTCTTCTCCATCTCTTGGAATTTTCGCCAGATCTCCGGAGCCCCCGGAATGGCCTTGTCCCTTTCGAGTCCCCTTTTTAGACGTAGTTCCTGGGGCGCCTCGATCCAAATGGAGTAGCTGAGCCTGGAAGCCAGGGCCTTGCGCGAGGAACCGATCCCTTCCAAGAGAACGAGCTTGGAGAAGGGCATCTCCTTCCAATCCTTGAGACTGTTCCCGTGATAGTCCCCCGCCCAATCGCGGGCCTGGTAACGGATCCCCTTCCCCGCGAACAAAGGGGAAAGGACCTGTTCTTCCAATCGTGGCCACCAGCCGGTCAGGTCCTCATTGGAGATGAAGTCATCGATCTCAAGGATGGGGGCAGCCCCCAGGGCCTGCGCCAAGTTCCTGGCGAAAGTGCTCTTCCCCGACCCCGCGCAACCGTCCACCGCGATCAGCTTCAGGGGCCAACGACTGTCCGCTATTCGGATCCGATGGGCCACTTGGTCGAAATTCATGTCCGCATCTTAACCCTTATCCCTCGAACTTGACCCATTCCGGCAGGCGTTTGAAAAGCTCCCGGACCCTCTTCTGCGTGCCTTCCACCTTCTCCACCATCTTTTCGGCGTCCACCTTCCCCTTCCCCAGGCCCATGCGCCAGGAAAGGCGCCTCAGGCGCTCCGGGTCCGTAGGCAGTTCGTTATCGGCGGTCTCCCTTACCATGCGGTGGCGGGCCTCCAAAAGGCGGTAGAAACGATAGGCGGAGAGCAGTTCATCCAATACCTCAGCCGGGACCAACCCCTCCTCCTTGAAATAGCCCATGACCGTCGGGACATGGGGCATGCGGATGAGCGGCTTGTCCTTCCCGTAGGCCACCTGCAAGATCTGCACGAAGAACTCCACATCCACGATGCCCCCGGGCGAGACCTTAAGCTCCAGGCCCTGGGCCTTCTTCGCCTTGTCCTCCATGAGCCCGCGGATCTCCAGGATGGAGTCGAATTCCTTCCGGGAGAGCCCTCGCCCGTACACGAAATCCTCAATGACTTCCTTCAATTGGAACCCGGCGCTACGGTCCCCCGCCAGGAAGACCGCCCTCGTGTAGGCCAACCGCTCGGCGGCTTGGGCGTGGGTCGCGAAGTAATTCCTAAAACCCTCCACGGAGATGACCATCTGGGATTGGCGGCCCATAGGACGGAGCCTCGCGTCCACGGGATAGGCCACTCCCAGGGTCGTGGGTTGGTCCAACGCCCGGGTGAAGGTCGCGGCCAGGTCCATATAAGCCTCGAACCCGACATCCTTCCCCATCTCGTCGGAATAGGAAAAGACGAGGTCCAGGTCCGATCCGTAGTTCATCTCCCTGGCGCCCAACTTCCCCATGGCCATCACGCAGAAGCCCTTGGGGATCGAGGGTCTCTCTCCCACCTTCGGGAGACCCATCTTGTCCGTAGCGACCCCCAAGGCGGAGCGGGAGAGAGAGATGGCCAATCGGGAAAGCTCCGCGAAACTCTCGAAAAGATCCCTTTTCCCCAGGAGATCCTGGAGTCCGACCCTCAGGACCTCCCCGTTCTTCACGTCCCTCAAGAGGTCCAGGCGATCCTCCCAATCAGGGGTCTCCGCCATACGTTCCTCGAGTCCCATAAGCGTTTCTTGCACGGATTGGGCGCTGGCCTTCCCCACCGACCTTACCGCGATGTCGAAATTCCCCGGCCGCCGCACCAGGATCTCGGAAAGGAAAAGGCTGTTGGAGAAGAGTTCGAGCAAGACCTTGAGCAGGGCGGGCTTCTCCAGCAGGTAGCGTAGGTAAAGATCCGGCAGGGCCACGGTCTTGAGAAAGCTCTCGAGCTGGTTCAGGGCCCGGTCGGGATGAGGAAGCTTCGCCAGTTCCTTCAAAAGGAGCGGGGCGAAGCCGGTCCAAACCAGCTCCCCCTTGGCGCCTCCCGTCCGTTTGAGCCGCGCCGCCAAGGCGGCCAGGTTCACGGCCGCTTGTCGGGGTTCCAGGAACAGTCCACCTTCCAAGGACCTCTCCAACGCCTCCTTATCGCCCGCGAGACTTTCCTGCACCACCTGAGCGGAGGGGTCCAAGCGGCGTTTGATCTTGAAGACCTCCTCATAGAAGGCCCTCACCCTCGCCGTCACTTCCTGGTAGCGGGCCTTGAAGGGCTTGGCCGCCCCTCCCTCCTCGTGGGGGAAGCCGAGCGACCGGGCGATGCGTTCCAGGTCCTTAGGATCCTTGGGGAGCGTGTGGGTCTGGAGCCCATGCACTTGTTGGAGCCTGTGCTCGACGTTGCGTAGGAACCGGTAAGCCTCCGAAAGGAACTGGGCGTCGGCCTTGAGGAGGATGCCCTTGGCGCCCAAGACCTCGAGGGCTTCCAGGCTGTTGCGTCGCCGGACCTCAGGGTCCCGCCCCCCGTGCACCAGTTCCTGGTACTGGATGATGAACTCGATCTCCCGGATACCTCCCCGTCCCAGCTTCACCTGGGTGCGGCTCCGCCCCTTGCCTTCCATCTTTAGCTTGATCATCCCCATGATCTCGCGCATCTCCTTGAGATAGACCGCATCGAAGCTCTTGCGGAAGATGAAGGGTTCGACCTCCGCAAGGAACCTCTCGCCCAAAGCCTTGTCACCCGCGCAAGGCCGGGCCTTGGTGAGGGCCTGCAGTTCCCAGGGTTGGCTCCTCTCCTCGTAATGCCGCAGGTAGCTCTCCAGGGGGCGAGCCAGGTCGCCCATGCCCTCTGGGCGGAGGTTCATGTCCACCCGGAAGAGGTTGCCGAGGGAGGAGGGGGCTTCCATGGTCTTGAGGACGAATAACGCCAGCTCGTTGAAGTACCTATTAGCCTCCACCGGGTCCCCAGCCGCCTCGTACACGAAAAGAAGATCGATGTCCGAGCTGTAGTTGAGCTCCTGACCCCCGAGCTTGCCCATGCCCAGGACCACCATGTCCCCCTTCGGAGCGGGGACTCCCTCGACCTTCAGCTTCTCTCGGCCGAGAAGGATCGCGTGCTCCAAGAGGGCGTCCGCGAGCGTCGCGATCTCGAAGGTGAGGTCCTTCACGTCGCACAGGCCCATCAGGTCCCGGGCGGTCAGACGGAGCATCGCCCGCCGTTTCACCCGTCTCAGGGCGTTCAATTTCCCTTCCAGGTCCTTGGCCGCGGTCGTCTCCCTCTCCAAGGCCGTCTCCAACCGTTCCCGGGAGAACTTGGCGGTGAGGCCGTCCTCTTCCAACAGCCAATAGAGCAGGGGCGGGTCCTGAGAAAGGACCGCCGCCTGGGCGGGGGAGAGGCCCAGTACCTTGGCCAACACCTGCCGGGCCATGGGGTTCTTGACGAGGTATTGGAACAATTGGGAGGAGTGGAAGGAGGCTTCCGCGAAGGCGGAGAAATGCGTGGCGGCCAGGTCGGGGTCGGCGGAGCGGGAGAACTCGACGAGCAGGAGCGGCAGGAGCTCGGCGAAGGAAGAGCGTCCGAAAGTCGCCTGGCCAAAGGGGGAAAGTTCCCGCCAGACCTTGACGGGATTCCGGAAACCGAAGTGCTTAAGGGCTTTCTCCAGCTCGGCCTTGGGCGGGACGGCGGGCTTGAGGAAGAGGGAAATGAGAGGATCTGCCATGGGACCCCCGGCTACTTGACCGCTTCGTCGCCCTTTTCGGAGGTGCGGATGCGCACCGCGTCCAGGACGGGCGTCACGAAGATCTTCCCGTCCCCGATCTTACCGGTCTTGGCGGCGCGGGACACGGCCTCCAGCACCTTCCCCTTGTCGGCGTCGGGGCAGACCACCTCGAGCTTGAGCTTGGGTAGGAAATCGATGGCGAAGGTCTCGCCGCCCACGGTCTCCTCGTGGCCCTTCTGTTTGCCGAAACCCCGCACCTCGGAGACGGTCATGCCGGAGATGCCGGCCTTGACCAGGGCCTCCTTCACGGCATCCAGCTTATGGGGTTTGATGACAGCTTCGATCTTGATCATGGGTTTCCTTTGTGGATGGTTCCTTCGACTTTATACCCCAGCCTTACAGAATGGAACCATGATGGAGATTCGGAGGCTTGGGATCCGCTCCCCTCACCCCTGTTCCGTGCTTCACATTCGTTCAGCTACGGAACAGGCCCTCTCCCTCAAGGGGAGAGGGTAGGGTGAGGGTGCTGTTCGCCTTCACTCCACGTCCTTGCCCAGGAACGGCACGTAGGGCGAGGGGAGTTCCAGGAAGGCCTTGGGCAAGGCCGGTTCGATGAACCGGTTGAGGGCCGCCTGATGAAAGAGGCCCAGGACAAGGACCCCCAGCGCCAGCAGGAGGACCGGCAGACGGGCGGCCCGGGAAGGCGGTTCCGGCGGGGCCGAGGGGCCTCGGTGCTCGAAGAGAAGCAGCAGGAAGCGCAGGAAGACCACCAGGTTGAAGAGGACCGTCACGGCGATCACGGCGAGCAAGAACTTATCCCCCTTCTCGAGGGCCCCCAGCACCAGGTAATACTTGCCGAAAAAGCCCGCGGTCGGGGGAACGCCCGCGATGGAAGCGGCGAAAACGATGAGGGCTAGGCCCGTCCAAGGCCTACGGCGCGCCAGGCCCGCCAGGCGCGAGAGAGGCTGGGGTCCCACGTTGGGCCGCAAGGTCCCCGCCGCGAAATAGAGCCCGGCCATCCCGAGGGCCTGGGCCAAGAGCTCCACCAAGGCTCCCGTGAGCCCCGCCTTGTTCCCCAAAAGGACCCCCGCGAAGAAGAAGCCGAACTGGGCGAGTCCCAAGAGGGGGAGGGTCTCCATGAGGTCCCGCCGACGCGCCGCCCAGCCGAAGAGGCCCAAGAGCAGGACCACCCCGAGGTGCTCCAAGAAAAGAAGCCAAGAGGGGTGCGTCATCCCCGGCACGTTCAAAGCCGAGAAGTAGAAGAAGAAAAGACAGAGCGCCCCGACACGGGCAAGTCCCCCCGAGAGCAGGCCCGCCAGGAAGGGCGGCGGCTGGATCCCTGGCCACGGCGCCGCCAAGGCGAGCAGGAAGGCCCAACCCAGGGTGAGGAAAGCCCCGCCCGCCAAGGCCGCCTTGAGGTCGCCCGAGATGAAGAGCCGCGCCAGGATATCCCCGAAATGGAGCGTCCCAGTGGCGGACCAGAGACCCAAGACCCCCCAGAGGAGCAACGAGGCCCCGACGCTCCCCATCAAGGTCCACTGGAAGGCCACCTTCGCACCCTGCTCGCAGGCCAGCCCCAGGGCCAAGCCGCAGACCAACACCAGGACCTGCAAGAGCAGGTAATGGCTAAAGGCGTCCCGGATGAGCAGCAGGCCCGAAAGGGTCCCTGAGATCCCCAGGAGCGCGGCCGGGAGGAAGCGGATATTCCATCGACCGACCGTGCCATAGGCCGCCACCCCGCCGGAATAGAAGAGCGTGAAGAAGGCCAGGGCGAGCAGAAGGCAGGTGAAGAGGGCCAGAAGGGGCGAGAGGGACATCTCGATGCCCCAAGGCGGGGGCCATCCCCCCAGGTTGTAGCGCCAAGCGACTTCCCCGGGAAGATGGGCGAGGGTCCGCGCGGCCAGGGCCAAGGAGGTCCCTAGAAGGATGAGCCCGAAGGAACGGGCGGCCCGCGCCGACAGGAGGCCGAGCCCCAAAGCCGGCAAGACCCCCACCCACGGCAGGAGGAAAGGGAAAAGGAGCAGGTGGTCCCTCATCGGGCCCTGCCCTTCCGCTCTTTCGGGAGCGTGGGTTGGAGCTTCGCCAAGAAGCACAGGACGCTAGCGACCAAACCTCCCACCACCAGGAGGATGAGCGCCAAGGCTTGGCCGAGGGGATCTTCCTTCAGGCCCAGGGAGAGGGCGAGGACGCAAGGCCCCGCTTGGAGCAGGCACCAAGCCAGGGAACGCCGGAGGGGCGTCTTGCCGATGAGGACCCCATGGAACCCCAAGAGGACGAGGAGCATGGCCAGGGCGGCGGGCAGGCTAATCCCCATGGGAAGGCCCCGCGCCCTTGCGGCAGGAGAAGAGAACCCCAACGGCGCAAAGGGAACAAGAAAAGCCCAAGCTCAAGGCCCCCCAACCTCTGGCCTCCGCGGAAGGGACGAACTGGGCGAAGGGCTCGAAGTCCAGGAGATTACCACCGCCCCAAAGGGTGAAGAGACCGATCCCAACCCCGACCAGGATCCCGAAAGAAAGGAGGAGCATCGCGGCCAACGACCTCCCCCGCAAGGGGGTATGGGGCAGGTTGGTCAGGGCGCCTAAGAGCCCCAAGGATCCGCAGCCCCAGGCCACGAGCATCAACAAGAGCAGGTCGAAGGAGCGGTAATCACCGACCACCGCCAAGGTCGGGGACAAGCCCGTCTCCTGGACGGCGTCCTGGAGGAAGCGGGTGGAAAGATGGGTCCCGAGCTTGGAAGGGACGGCGGTGAGGAAAAGCAGGACCCCTAAGAGCGGCGTAAGCAGGAAGGCGGCTTTCTTCAAGGGAAGGCCTTTCAAGACTGGAAGGGACTGGCGCTTATCCTAGTGTCGGGCCAGCCAGCCGGTCAACGTGGAAGAACCCCGGAAAGACCGGGCCTCCGGGGGCGGGGCCCACGCCCGACCAAAACGAACAGCTAAGCTGCTTTTGCCACGGATGCACCCGGATGAACTCGGATGGGTCCAAAAAAAACCGGACTTTTTAACCATTCTCCTTTCTCCACCTGCAATCATCCGTCCTCATCCGTGGCACACAGACCCTTTAAGTCGCCTTTGGCGCAATTCATTGCGCCCTTACAGAAGCCTTATCCGGGTGCATCCGAGTGTATCCGTGGCAAAGAGCCTCTGTTGTTCGCCTGATCCTGTTCCATCCGTGGACGACCTTTCCCGGGTTATCATGACCCCATGCCGAAGCCTTCCCTCTCGCCCTGGATGGTCCCGCTCGCGGCGGCCTGCGCCCAAGCTTTCCTATCCCAGCCCCAGGCCCCTTGGACCCTTGGACCGGGGCTCGCGTTCCTCGGCTGGGCCCTCTGGAAGTTCCCAGGTCAGGACCGGGTCTCCCGCCCCTTGTCCGGGAGGACCGAGATCCTGCTCTTCCTTGGCGTCCTCCTCCTGGGCCTTCTCTTTCGGACCCATCGCCTGGAGGACCTTCCTCTCGGCCTCCCGGCCGACCAGGGCTTCATGGGCCTCTGCGCGCTGCGCGTCCTCCAGGAGGGTTGGGGCCCCTTTCCCGCCATCTATCACACCCAAGTGCCGGACCTTTTCCCGCCCCTCGCCCTCTCGGCCTGGTTCCGCTTCGTGGACCCTTCCCTGCTGGGGTTCCGTCTCTTCTTCACGGGGCTTTCCCTGGCTTCCTTCCCCTTCCTTTATTGGACCTTCCGCCAGTTGTCGGGCCCCAGGATGGCCCTGCTTTCCCTCTTCCTCTTCTGCGTCATGCGGTGGGAATGGGTCCTGGCCCGTAACGGCCAACCCGCCTTGGAGACGGTCTTCTTCCTGTCCTCTTCCCTGGCCTTCTTCCTGCACGGCCTCGGCCGCAAGAGCCTTCCCTTCCTCTCCCTCGGGGCCTTGATCGCGGGGGCCGGCTTCTACGCCTATCCCGCCTTGAAGGTCCTGCCCCTGCTCCTGGTCATCCTGGCCTGGCGGGAACTCGCGCGAAACCCCTCCTTCCCCCGGAAGGCCCTGGCCGCCCCTTTCCTGGTCCTCCTGCTGGCCTGCCTGCCGCGCGTGGCGGACCTAGCGCTCCACAGCCTGCCCGAGCGTGAATCCCGGGCCTTCCTGGGAACGGCCCTCTTGGAGAAGGGGAGCCTCTCCCCCCTCCTCTCGGTCTGGGGCGGGACGGCCCTCATGTTCAACCGCTCGGGGGATCCCTCCCCTTGGTACAACGTGGATGGCCGCAGGATGTTGGACGATGGGACCGGGATCCTTTTCCTCTTGGGGCTGGCTTGGGCCTGGCGCCGACGGAAAGGGCCGCAAGGCTTCCCCGCCTTCGCCGGTCTTTCCGTCATGGCCCTTCCCGGCCTGCTCTCCACGGACCCCGCCGCTTCCCACCGCTTGGCGGGGATGACCCCCTTCGTGGCCTACCTCGCGGCCGGCGCGGGACTCTCCCTTTGGGACAGCCTTTCCCCCAAGAAGGGGAAGGGCCCTCCTCTCGCCCTCGGCGCGGCGCTTCTGCTCGCCATCGCCCTCCAGAACGCTTGGGTCTTTTTCCATCTTCAGGCGCCCTCCCCCGCTTACCGGGAAGCCTCCTCCCCGACCCCTGTCCTGTTGGCCCGGCAGATCGTTGGCGATGAGAAGGAAGGGCCCAACCGACAGCGATACTGGGTCTCGCCGGGGCTTTGGGCCCATCCCACCCTTTCCTTCCTGACCTATCCCATGGAGATCGGGCGGCTGGACCTTTCCGAGTGGATGGGGAGATCCCGGCCTCAGGACAAGGACGCGGTCCTTTTCGTGGAGGGGGACAAGAGGGGAACGCCGGGGTTCCTGACGGGGCTTTTCCCAGGCAGCCGCTTGTCGGTGGAAAGGGACGAGAAAGGAAGGCCCATCCTCTTCAAGGTGGAGGTCCCCCGAGAGGTCCTCTCGAAAGCCCCGGCTTGGGGCCGGGGTTTGAAGGGCGACTATCGGGGCACGGGAAAAAGCGCGGTGGTCCGAACGGACCCCTTGATCGATCTCTCGGGCCTGAGGGACTTCCCTCCCCCCCAGCGTCCTCCCTTCCACGTCCGCTGGACCGGGACCTTGGAGGCCCCTGCCATGGGGGAATACCTCTTCCATCTTCTCTCAAGTGATAAGGCGACCCTGTGGCTGGATGGACGTCCCATCGCACCGGAGGACCCTGTCCGATTGGTTCGGGGTCCCCATGCCTTGAAAGTGGAGTTCGAAAAGGAGGAAGGCTACTATCCCGCCCTTCATCTCATCTGGAAGAGGCCGGGGGCGGAGGCGTGGGAAGTCGTGCCGGCCTCGGCCTTCGGGAAACCGCCTCAGTGACGGCCTGCCCTTTTCCGTCATCCTGAGCGAGCGGAGCGAGTCGAAGGATCCATGTTCATCCTTGAGGAACGCATGGATCCTTCGCCCCCCATGGGCTCAGGATGAACCTCCGGGGCTGAATTTCCTCCTAGAAAAGGCCTTCGTCAAGGTGTCATCCTGAGGAGCTGAAAGCGACGAAGGATCTATGTTCTTCTTTAGGATCACATGGATCCTTCGACTCGCTCCGCTCGCTCAGGATGACGGACTGGCGTCCGTCATTTAATGAGCTTGGGCACCATGCATTTGACCCCGAAGTAGCCGAGCGGCCAGGGGATGATCAAGAGGTAGGCCACCATCACCCAGAGGTCCTCCTGGAAGCGGCCGGTCGTGAGCATGCGCGACAGGTGCACGGCCGGGTAGAAGGGCAGCCAATGGGCCACGGCCGCCACGCCTTGCGGCATGCGGTCCAATGGAAAAAGGGTGCCCGAGAAGAGGATGAGGGGGCTCATGACCCCCGTGATGAAGTAATTGAATTGATTGATGTTCCTCACCAGCCGATTGGCGAAATAGCCCAACGATCCCAGGGCCACCCCCGCGAAGAAGCTCACCACCGGCACCAGCAAGGCCCAAGGCGAGGCCACCAACCCCCAAGCCGCGAAGACCCCCAGCACGATGGCCGAGAAAAGCGAACAGCGCAGGCCCACATAGAGCAGTTCCGCCCAGAAGAGCTCCGCGGCCGAGAGGGGGGTCACCACGATCGAGTCGTAGTTGTGGTCCATCTCCAGGCGGAAGTAGGTGCCGTAGGAGGTCTCGAAGGTCGCCGAGAAGATGACCCCCACCATGATCTGTCCCGGGACCAGGTATTCCAAGTAAGGGAGCCCGTCGATGTCCCCGATGGAGGAAGCCAGTCCCCAGGCCATGGCCACGAAGTACATGACCGGCTCCAGGATCACCCCGAAGGAATTGGTCACCCAGTTGCGGTCGTAGACCACCTTGTGACGATAGATGACGGCCCCCAGGCGCCTCCAGAGGGGCGGCACGGGCCGGAATATCATTTCAGACATAAGAACCCCTTTTGAACCACGAAGGCACAAAGGTCACAAAGAACGGCTGACAACAGATCTTTCCGGACCCCATAACCAAAGGATATTGTCTTTCGCTTCCCTTGGTGCCCTTGGTGTCTTTGTGGTTCAACCGCCTTATTCAGATTCATGAAGGTCCCTCCCCGTCAATTTCAAGAACAGGTCCTCAAGGCCCGTGGTGCGGATACGGAAATCCCCCTTCAAGGCCAAGGCGGCCTTCTCGAGCGCGTCCGGAGAGGCCGAGTAATGGAAGAGCTTGTCCCCGTGGGATTCCAGCTGGACCCCCGGCGGAAGGGCCCCCAAGGCCTCCTTCACGGCGACCGGCAATTCCAGCACGTAGGGGGCGAGGGACTTGGCGACCAACTCCTTCGGCTTGCCGGAATCCAGCACCTTCCCCTTGTCCATGACGAGCAACCGATCGCAAAGCTCGTGGGCCTCTTCCATGTAATGGGTGGTCAGGAGCAGGGTCGTCCCCTGGGCCTTGAGCTCCCTCAGCTTCGCCCAGATGAGATGGCGCACCTGGGGGTCCAGCCCCGTGGTGGGCTCGTCGAGGATGAGCAGTTCCGGGTCGTGGAGCAGGGCCCGCGCGATGACCAGGCGCCGCTTCATGCCCCCGGAAAGCTCCCGGATGGAGGCCTTCGCCTTGGCCTCCAGGGCCATGAAAGCGATGAGGGACTCGATCCTGGGGCGGGCGGCCTTGCGGGAAAGCCCGAAGTAACCGGCGTAAACCTCCAGGTTCTGGATGACGGTCAGCTGATCGTCCAGGTTGTCGGTCTGGGCCACCACCCCGATGCGGTTCTTGATGGCGGCGGCCTCCACTCCCGGGTCCGACCCGAAGACCGAGAGCGATCCGGAGGTCCGCGGGGAGAAGCAATAGATCATCTTCATGAGGGTGGTCTTCCCCGCGCCGTTGGGGCCGAGAAAGCCGAAACACTCGCCCTTCTGGACGGAGAAGTCGATGCCGGCCACGGCGTCGAGCGCGCCGAATTTCTTGATGAGTTGTCTGGCTTGGATGAGGGTGGACAAGGACTTCTCCCGGAAAAAGTCCGCCTAGGGTAGCAAAAGCGGTACGATAGAGCCACGTCTAGAGCTGAGGAGGTGCCTCGTGGCTAAGAAGAAAAAGGCGGCAAAGAAAAAGAAGAAGTAGTCCTCCGTACGTTCAAAAAAAAGCCCCGGCGCGGATCGACCGCGTCAGGGCTTTTTCGTTTTTACCGGCTTTTTTATCCCTAGCGGCGGTCAAGCCACCAGGAGCCTCTCCACGGCCTGCAGGAGCATGGGGAAATGCGCCGTGTCCAAGGGTTTGACGAGGTAGCAGTCGGCCTTGAGCTCGCGGGCCCTCTCTTCGTCCTCCTTCTTCCAAGAAGAGGAGACCAGGAGGACCGGGAGCCGGCTCAAGGACGGGTCCTGTTTGACCGCCTCCAGGACCTTCCACCCGTTGATCTTGGAGAGGTTGAGGTCCACCACCAAGAGATCGGGATCCTCCAGGGGCCGACCGCGTCCCTCGTGGTGGAGGACCTGCAAGGCCTCCTCCCCGTTATGGACGACCCCTAGGTGGATCGGGTATTTGCTGTGCTTGAGGGCTTCTTGGATGAGGAAGGCATCCGTCAGGTTGTCTTCCGCCAGCAGGATCACGACCGACCGATTCTGGTTCTGCGGGATCACTTGCATGTTTCCTCCTTCGTAGAAAAAGGATGGATGAACTTGAAAGCGACGGGGGTGGACCGTTCCGTCCATCCCCGACCTCATTTTAGGACTTCCGGAAAAAGGGACCCTTGGGGAAAGTCGGCACCAGAGGGCTTCACGATTACCTAGAGGGAGGGCTGGTCGGTCCCTTCTTGAAGGTAAAAAGCCTTTTGCCGTCCGAGAACAACATCTCCATCCTTAGCGCCTCGGCCAATTTCCCCAGGGTCTTTTCTGTATAGAAGGAAACGTGGGTGGGGTCCTTGAGATACCACCAAGCGGCGAATTTCGCCGGGTCGTCCGGATGGAAAAGCGTCATGCCCGCCAGCAGGCCTCCCGGCGCGAGCCTCGCCACCCAAGGGCGGAGCGTTCCCACCGGATCGGGAAGATGTTCCAGGACCTCTGTCACGGTGATGAGACCGTAAGCCGCTTCCTCGCCGACTTCCGGGAAGAAGAAGGGATCGTAAAGATCGGTGGGGTGGCCCCGTTTCTTAAGAAGACCCGCCAGCACGGGACCTGGGCCACAACCGAGGTCCAAGGCCTTGCACCCTTTCTGCGCGAAGGGAGTCACGCCCTTCTCGAGGAACCCCTCGAACATCGCCACGTAGCCCTCGTTCCCCTCGTCATTTTGGTGCGTGAGGTAACGGGCTTTCTGGGCCTCGGGGGAAAGGTGATCCGCCTCGTCCAAGAGGATCCAACGACAGGAGGGGCAAAGGTGGTGGAGCTTGGAAAACCCTGCGGGACGATAAGGTTCCAAGGGGGTCCGGCAGAGGGAACAGGTCGGGGCGGCGGCCATGGCATCCTCCGAGCGGGTCGCTCCCTGACCGGAAGTTCCCGACCCGCTAGTAGGAGAATTTCAGGACACGGTTGTTACCCGTGTCCAGGACATAAACGTGGTTGAAGAAGTCCACCGCGATGCCGTCCGGTACGGAGAAGGTCATCCCCGAATCCCCACCGTCCCAGTCCGTAAGCAGGACCCCATTGGTCGTGAACATCTCGGCCCTGTCCGAGTGCCCGATCACGAAAACACGCCCGCCGTTGTCCACCGCCACGCCGGTCGGGAAGCCACCACAGGCCCATTGGGTCTGGAAGACGCCGTTGGAATCGTATTTCCGGATGACATTGTCCCAGGCCGTCGCCACATAAACGAAGCTGCCGGCAGGGTCCACCGCGATCCCATAAGCGTTGTTACAGGGCCAGGACGTCACCAAGGCGTTGCTGGAATCGAATTTGCGGACCAGATGGTCGGAGGCATCGGTGAAATAGGTGTTCCCGGACCCATCCACGGCGACGCCCCTGACATTTTTGCCCCAGGGCGCCACCTCCCAAAATAGATCGGCGCCAGCCCCGGTCGAGTCGCGACGGACCCCACTGTTGACATTCGCATTGGCCGTATAACCCGCGATGCTGAAGACGGACGTCCCGGCGGAATTGACCGCAGCCGCGATATACCCTCCCGCGTCAGCCTCGCCGAACTCTGTCACGAAGGTCCCGGCGGAAGTGTATTTGCGGATCTTCATGGGGGAGATCGCCGCGGCCAAATAGACGGAATTGCCGGGCCGGTCCACGGCGATGCCGTAACCTAGGTCGTTGAAGGGGACGGTCCATGTCAACATCAGGGACGGCGTGGGGAGGGGCGTCAGGGTGATGGTGGGCGTCAAGGTGATGGTCGGGGTCGAGGTCCGGGTCCTTGTGGCGGTCAAGGTGGAGGTGATCGTGGGGCTGGAGGTCAAGGTCCGGGTCGAGGTCTCGGTCGGGGTCGACGTGAGGGTCCGGGTAAGGGTGGCCGTCGCGGTCTCCGTCGGCATCAAGGTGGCCGTCGACGTGGCGCTGTTCGTCGCGCTCAAGGTCGGCGTGGCCGTGGCGGTCTCGGTCGGGGTGGACGTGAGGGTCTCGGTCGAGGTCTCGGTCGAAGTGTCCGTCGAGACCAAAGTGGCGGTCAGGGTCAGGGTGGGGGTGGACGTGGGGGTGGGGGTCGAGGTCTCCGTCGGCGTGACCGTGGCGGTCAAGGTCGACGTCGCGCTGTTCGTCGCGCTCAAGGTCGAGGTCGGGGTGCTCGAAAGGGTCCGGGTCGAGGTGGCGGTGAGGGTGGAGGAGAAGGTCGAGGTCGGGGTCACCGTCGACGTGGCGCTGCTGGTCGCGCTCAAGGTCGACGTGGGGGTGGAGGTCGCCGTCGGGCTGGCGGTCAAGGACGGCGTCGCCGTCCGGCTGGCGGTCTCGGTCAGGGTCGAGGTCGAGGAGGGCGTCGCCGTCCGGCTGGAAGTCTCCGTCCGGGTCAAGGTGGAGGTCGAGGTCTCGGTGGCCGTGAGGGTCGCGGTCCCCGTGGCGGTCTCGGTGGCCGTCGACGTCTCGCTGCTGGTGGCGCTCAAGGTCGGCGTGGAGGTCGTGGTCAAGGAGGCCGTCTCGGTCTGGGTGGAGGTCTCCGTGGCGGTGGAGCTCAGCGTCCGGGTCTGGGTCGCGGTCCCAGGGACGGGGGTCAGGGGCGGCGGCACCGCCGAGGCGGGGTTCAAACGGTTGTTGCAAGCGACCGGGAGCAAGGCCGACGCGAAGAGGAGCGCCAGCAAGAGGGTCCGTCCCAGCCTCGTTCCCTTGTTCACGGAAGGTCCTTTCATCCGAGGGTCCTCAAAGCCCCATCCTCACGCCCAGCCCGATCGGCAGGTCCTGGCCCACCATCCCCTCGGCCGGCATCAGGTCCAAGCGGGCTTCCAGGAAGAGGGCGACATCCTTGCCCAGTCCCGCCTCCATCCCCCATCCGACGCTCCCGTCAAAGTTGAGGTTGGTGTCGTTCCCCCCGGTGGAGGAGGCGAGCTGAACGGCCAACCCCGCTTGCGCGATCCCGTAAGGCCTCCATCCTTCCTCGGCGAAGTAATGCCGGATCCCCGCCAGGAACCTCAGGTCGGTGTTGGAGATGTCCCCCACCGGACCCGTCCCGGAATACTGGAGGAGGTCGAAGGACAGCCCCAAGGTCACGAGAGGATCGACACGAATGCCCAGGTCCAGGTGGCTCCCATAGCCGAAGGTGTAAGCCGGGTTCCAGTTCCGGAAGGGGACGTCGATGGCCCCGCCCAGACCCAGGACCCAACCTTGCGAGGAGGCGGTCCCGATCCAGAGGCAGGGCAGGAGCGCGAACAGGAGTTTTCTTGGCTTCATCAGGGTTCCTTGGAGGAGGCGCTCGGGAAGGACGGGCTGGAGGATAACAAAGGAGAGGGCCAGGGTCAAATGCCCCTTAAGCGGGGAGTCCCGTGGCCTCGTAGATCTTGACCGGCTCGGTGAAACCCTTGAGCTCCACAGGCGGGAGGGCCTTCATCTCGACCAGGCCCTTGAGCTTGCGGAACATGGATTCGGAGAGGAGCACCTGGCCCGGGGCGGCCTTGGAACAAAGACGGGAAGCCAAGTTCACTTCCTCGCCGATCACCGTGTAATCGGTGCGCTTGTCGCTTCCGAGGTTCCCCGAGACCACGACGCCGCAATTGAGGCCGATGCCCATGGAGAGGGGGGCTTGGCCCTTGGAGACCCGCACCACCGAGAGCATCCTTAGGGTGTCCTGCATCTTGAGGGCGCATTTAACGGCCCGCAGTTCCTTGTCTTCGAAAAGCACCGGCGCGCCCCAGACGGCCATGATGGCGTCCCCGATGAACTTATCGAGGGTCCCCTCGTGCTCGAAGACCACGTCCACCATCTGGGTGAAGTACTCGTTGAGCTCGGCCACCAACTTCTCGGGGGCCATGTTCTCGCTGAAGGCCGTGAAACCCCGGATGTCGGTGAACATGACCACGCATTCCCTGCGCTCCCCCGCTAGCCCCAAGTTTCCCTGGTTGGAAAGGAGCTTCTTGGCCACCTGTGGCGCCACGTACTTGCCCAAGAGGTTCGTGACCCTCTCCTTGTCGGCGAGCCCCGCGGTCATCTCGTTGAAGGAGCGGGCCAACACCCCCAACTCATCATGGGTCCTTACCTCCACACGGGTGGTCAGGTTCCCCTTGCCCACCTCGTCCACGCCCTTGAGCAGGACATTGACCGGGGCCGTGATGCGTTGGGCGAGGACGAGGGCGGCCACCAGGGCTAAGAGGAGGCCGATGGCCCCCACGAAGAGGATGGTCTTGCGGATGGTCCCCCTCACCGCCAGGGCCTTGTCGAGGGAGCGTAGCAACACGAAGTCGCCCAAATTCTCCCCCGTCATCCCCGAGATGGGGGAAAAGAGACAGAGGTACTTCTCTCGGCCGATCATGGCCGGCACCGCCGAGGCGTTGCCCGGCACCTGCACCGTGAGCAGGGACTGAGTGAGCTCAGGGAGCTGGGCGCCGGTCCAAGTGGAGCCGAAGACCTTCTTCTGGAGGGAAAAGGCCACTTCGCTCTCGGTCATCCCCTTCATCTGGCCGGCCAAGGCGTCATCCAGGGCGAATCCCAGGATGAGGACCCCCAGGGTCCGGCCGCGGGACTCGATGGGCCTCGTCACGGTCTGGAAGGCCAGTTCTCTCTCGGGCGTCTTGGGGTCCTCGCCCTTGAGCTTATAGAGGAACCCGCCCTTGCTGGCCTGGCCCTTCAAGGCCTTGCCCACGTTCGGCCAACCCTCGGCCAATTCGTTCCACTTGAGCTTCATCTTGGCGGGGTCCGGTTCGCGGCCCTCCATCAGGGCCTTGTTCACCTCGGGGATATGGAAGGCGTTGAAAAGCACCCGGCCCTTGGCGTCGGTGACCAGAAAGAAGGGCGCTCGGACCGTCTCGTTGAGGTCCAAGCAGAGCTCGGTCACGGTGGCCGCGATGGCGTCGAACTTGGGCTTCTTGACGTCGAGGGCGGCGGTCAAGCGGGGAAGGCCGGCGATGAGGGTGGCCTTGTCGGAGAGGTTCTCAGTGCGTTCCGAGACGAAGCTCTCGAAGACCTTGCGGGTGCGCTCCAGGTCCTCGGCCAAGGCGTTCACGCCCACGGGGGTCAGGCGCGCGTCGAGCGTGAAGAGCACCCCGGCCATGAGACCGCCCACCAAAAGGGCCACGCCCAAGAGGAGCTTGTCGCGCAGGCGGAAGAGGAAGGTCTTGGGCATTTGTAACCTTAAAAGATGGATTGAACCACTAAGCCACCAAGAGCACTAAGAACGGCAAAAGCAACCTTGGGTTCTCCTTCAACGAAAAAGAATATCCGGATCCTCTCATCCACGGCATTTGTCTTTCTTGGTGCCCTTCGTGTCTTCGTGGTTCAACCCGCTTCTCACTGCACCTTGTCCATCGTCAGGACCACCTTCGCGGTCTTGCCCTTCGTGACCGTGACCTTGGCTTGGATGGGTTCCCAATGGTCGTGCCAGGCCGCCAGGGTGTAGGTCCCAGGGGGGACGCCCTCGAGCTTGAAGGTGCCGCCCGGTTTCACGGTGGTGAAGAAGGGGTTCTGGAGCACGAGCAGATGGCTCTTCATCTTGCGGTGGATCTCGCAGTAAACGGGGACCGGCACCTCGACCTTGGTCATCTTCTTGGAGACCGTCTCCCCCTTCTTGCGGCGGCCCAAGTCGAACTCATTGAGATCGGAATTGGAGAAAACATTGTGATACACGGGATCGTTGTTCTTGAAGTCCACGGTAGTGCCGACCAACACCGGGACCGCGCGGCGGGAGAACTTCGTGTACTTCTGGTCCAGTTTGGCGTGGGCCTTCGGCGCGGGCCAAGGACCCTTGACCTTCACCAGGTACACCACGATCTCCTCCGGCAACTCCGAGGCGGCCGGTTTGTACATGTCGTCGTAACCGTAGGAGGGCGTGGGGGTAGGACCTGTCTCCGCGGGCCGGGCGGGGGCGGTCACCAGGACCTTCCCCTCGATCTGGCCCTTCTCGGGGGCGGCCGCGAGGATCGACGCTTGCGCGAGGATGAGGGACGCAAGGACGGATCGAAAGAATGGAGCCATGGGGACCTCCCGGGTCATCGTGGGAACCCAGTGATTATAAGGCCCCCACCGAGTGGAAGTTTCAGGCTTTTTTAAGGACCTTCCCACGCGCCTTGGGGGCCGCCTCATCCATCCCCATCTTCCGGCGTAACCAGAGCCGGAAGTCATCCACGTAACCGTAAACGGAAGGCACCACCACCAGGGTCAAAAGAAGGGAGCTTAAGAGCCCCCCGATGACGGCGATCCCCATGGATTGGCGGAATTTGGCGACCTCGGTCAGGGCTAGAGCCGTGGGAAGCATCCCCGCGATGAGGGCCAGGGTGGTCATGAGGATGGGCCGGAGCCTCACGACCCCGGCACGACGGATGGCGTCATCCCGACGCATCCCTTTGCGCTCCATTTGGACCGTGTAATCCACCAGGAGGATGGCGTTCTTGGTCACCAACCCCATGAGCATCACGACCGAGATCATGCTGAAGATGTTCAAGCTCTGGTCGGTCACCTTCAAGGCCACCAGGGCTCCCACGACGGCCAAGGGAATGGACATCATGATGGTGAAAGGAAGGACCGGCGACTCGTAAAGGCTGGCCAGGATCATGTAGGTGAACAGGAGGGCGAGCCCGATGGCCATGATCATGCTGCTTTGCATGTCCTTCATGTCCTCGGCCTGACCGATGAAGCTGTAGTTCACGTCGGGGGGGAGGTTCAAGCTGCCCATGATCTTCTCGGCCCCCGTTTGGATGGAACCCAAGGCCGCGCCCTTCCCCAATTGGCCGGAGACCATGATGTAGCGTTGGCGGTTCAATCGGTTGATCTTGGCCGGCCCTTCGGTCGTGACCGGTCGTGCGATGTCGGAAAGCCGGATCTGGTTATGATTGCTGTTGGGCACCCAGACCCCGTTGAACCCCTTCTGCAGGTCGCGTTGCTCGTCCAGCATCCGGACCCGGATATCATATTCCAGGCCATTCTCACGGAACTTGGCGGGGACCACGCCCTCCACCTGCGCCCGCAGTTCGTTCCCCACCTCGGTCCCCAGGACCCCCAGCTGACGACACCGGGTAGGGTCCAACTGCACCTGGAACTCGGCCTTCCCCCCATCGTAATTGGTCTGGACATCGGTCAAGCCCTCAATGGTCTTGAACTTTTCCAGGATCTCCTTGGCCAGCGGCCCCAAGGTCTTGTAATCGTCCCCCGCCAGCACCATGTTGAAGGGCGCCATGTTGCCCACCAGGTCCCGGTCCCCCACCTGGGGGCTGAGCTCCGCCCGGAAAGGTTCCAGTTCTTTGCGAACGATGTCCTTCATGTCCGAAGTGGTGACCTCGTGGACGGGATGTCCTGTCAGGAAACCCTTGAGGCGTTTCAAGAACGGGACCCGACGGGCTTTCCATTCGGTGAGCTTGGCGTAGACCGTGGCTTGATTGTCGTTGCCTTGGGTGTCCCCCACGACCTCGGAGGTCAATTCGATTTCCTTATGGGAACGGACGATCTGGGTGACCTTCAAGGTCTTTTCCCTCATGGAGTTCAAGGAGGTCCCAGGGGCCGCCTTCAGGGTGACCATGAACTCCCCGTTATCCCCGTTGGGCAGGAAGGTGAACTTGGGCCCGGCGAAAAGGCTCCCGAAGAAAAGGAACCCCGCGATCAAGAGCACCGAGAGTCGGTGGGACACGAACCCAAGGACCTTCTCATCGGAAACGCACCAAGTGATAATCCTCTCGTAGCGCTCCTCCAACCAGGTTTGGAAACGATCGAAGCTCCTCAGGACCGGGGCGCACCAATCGTCCAAGGCGTCGATGGGGCTCCATCCCTTCCCCGCTTTCTTGGCCCAGTAGGCCGACAACATGGGACCCATGACCATGGCCTCGAAAAGGGAGACGGCCATGGCGAAACACACGGTCATGCCGAACTGACGGAAGAACTGCCCCACCGTCCCCTTCAGGAAAGCGATAGGAAGGAAGACCGAGATGACGACCGAGGAGGTAGCCACGACCGCCAAGGCCACTTCCATGGTCCCAGTAAGGGCGGCCTTCTTGGGCTCTTCCCCGCCCTCGATGTGGCGCCAGATGTTCTCCCGCACCACGATGGCGTCGTCGATGAGGAGCCCCACCGCCAGTGACAGGGCCAGGAGGGTCATGAGGTTCAAGGTGAAGCCCATGCTGTTCATGAGGATGAAGGCCCCGAGCAACGAGACCGGCAGGGCCGTGATGGTGATGAGGGTGGAGCGGAAGCTCCCCAGGAAGAAGAACACCACCAGGATGGTCAGGCAGATGCCGATGAGGATGGTGTGGCGGACGTCGTCCAGATTGAGACGCACGAACTTGGCGTCATCCTGCACGAGCGCAACCGTAGGTTCCCCGGACCGACCCTTCAGGGTCTGGTTCAGGTGGTCCAGGGTGTCCTTCACCCCGTCCACCACCGCCACGGTGTTGGCCTTGGATTGCTTGTGGATGAGGAAAAAGAGGGCGGGTTTGCCGTTGAAGGAACTGTGGTTCTTCGCGTCCTCCACCGAGTCGACCACCCGCCCCACCTTGTCCACTGTGATGGGGACGTCGGAACCCAGGAAATTGACCACCGTGTGCTGGAGCCGTCCCAGGTCGTTGTACTCGCCCACGGAACGGAACAGGACGTTCTGGCCGTTGATCTCGTATTT